>WNGR01002988.1_pt1 | contig 31455 bp, 21 predicted proteins | sample 5407581 | NCBI WGS metagenome assembly WNGR01 (sample SAMN13153383, study PRJNA577476) | soil metagenome | isolation source: 80 cm soil or saprolite under Garry oak tree replicate 2 | place: USA:California | collected 2016-06-15
ATAGCGAGCGAGAACGGTGAAGGGCCAGAGATGCGCATCGCAGGGATCAGCTTCGATTGGGCAGCGCCGTGACATCGATCGAACGGACGCCGCGCGGTGTCGTCGTCAACGACAGTCACGGCGGAAAGCGTTACTTACGATCATGTCGTGATCGCTTCGCACAGCGATCAGCCGCTGGCGATGCTATCTGACGCCGACGATCGGGAACGTGCCATCCTCGGCGCCATCGGCTATGCCACCAACACAATTTACCTGCATCGCGACATCAGATTAGTTTCGGCGGTTTGGTGTTCCCGTCATTCGCGAGCGCATTTTCGCGCAAGATTATGCCAAGGCACTCGCAATCTGGCGAAGCAATTTCCGCGCGCCCTGGCCGCGCCTGATGCCATCGCGAAGGCGAAATATTTTGCGCCGCACCAACCGCGCGCAAAACGCTTCCACTTTGACCAAGCGCGCTTTAGGGTCGGTTTCAATTTACAACAGACCGGCAAAGATTCCTTCATGACCATTCACAACGACGTCGTCGAAGCGATCGGCAATACGCCCCTCATCAAACTGAAACGGGCCTCCGAGGTGACCGGCTGCACCATTCTCGGCAAGGCCGAGTTCATGAACCCCGGACAATCGGTGAAGGATCGTGCGGGAAAATGGATGATCCTCGAGGCCGAAAAACGCGGGGATTTGAAGCCCGGCGGGCTGGTGGTGGAGGCGACCGCGGGCAATACCGGAATCGGTCTCGCCGTGGTCGCGAGCGCGCGCGGTTATCGAACGCTGATTGTCATTCCGGACACCCAGAGCCAGGAAAAGAAGGACATGCTGCGGCTGTGCGGCGCCGAACTGGTCGAGGTGCCGGCGTTGCCCTACTCCAATCCGAACTGTTACCAGCATGTCGGAAAAAGGCTGGCCGATCAGTTGCGCAAGAGCGAGCCGCACGGCGTGTTGTTCGCCGATCAGTGGAACAATCTGGATAACGCGAAGGCGCATTACGATTCGACCGGCCCGGAAATCTGGGAGCAGACCGCTGGCAAGCTCGACGGGTTCATCTGCTCGGTCGGCACCGGCGGTACGCTGGCGGGCATCAGCCGATACTTGAAGGAAAAGAACAAAGGCATCGTCATCGCCTGCGCCGATCCGCACGGGGCTGCGATGTATGAATTGTTCAAGCACGGCCAGGCCAAATCGACGCCGGGCGGATCGATCACCGAAGGCATCGGACTCGGGCGTGTCACAGCGGTGATCGAGACCGCCAAAGTCGATGATGCCTACCTCATTCCAGACGAGGAAGCCGTGCCGATCATTTACGAACTGCTCGAGCACGAGGGCCTTTGCCTCGGCGGCTCCACCGGCATCAATGTCGCCGGCGCGATCCGGCTCGCCCGCCAGTTAGGGCCGGGCCATACCATCGTGACGATCCTTTGCGACTCCGGAAACCGTTATCAATCAAAGCTGTTCAATCCGGAGTTCATGCGCTCCAAGAACCTGCCGGTGCCGGCGTGGCTCGAGCGTAAGACCGCGATCAGCGTGCCGTTCGAGAAGCTTTAAAAACGAGCTTGACGCAGGCTCAAGCTGTCCGGTCATTCGCTTTTACACGAATGACTCTCACCGCAGGATTTGGCTGAGAAACAGCTTGGTCCGCGCGTGCTGCGGATTGGCGAAGAAGTTCGCCGGCGTGTTCGCCTCGATAATTTGTCCGGCGTCCATGAAGACGATGCGGTTCGCCACTTCCCTGGCAAATCCCATTTCGTGGGTGACGACGAGCATGGTCATGCCTTCATTGGCAAGATCAACCATGGTGTCGAGCACTTCCTTGACCATTTCGGGATCCAGCGCCGAGGTCGGCTCATCGAACAGCATGACTTTCGGGTTCATGGTCAGGGCACGCGCGATCGCGACGCGCTGTTGCTGACCGCCGGACATCTGGCCCGGAAACTTGTTGGCCTGATGCGGAATTTTCACCCGTTCCAGGTATTTCATCGCCGCCGCTTCGGCATCCTTCTTCGGAATATTGCGCACCCAGATCGGCGCCAGCGTGCAGTTCTCCAGCACGGTCAAATGCGGAAACAGATTGAAGCTCTGGAACACCATGCCGACTTCGCGCCTGACTTCATCCACCCGCCGCAAATTCGGACCGAGTCGCCGAACCACTTGTTGAGGCCCTTGATACTGACAATCGAATTTTCGGTCATGGTGATTTGCTCAGTTGCGACGGTGTGCGTTCAGCCTGTTCTCGACGAACAGCGAATAGCGCGACATGCCAAAACAGAAGGCGAAGTAGATCATTCCGGTGAAGGCGAAGCCGGTAAACAGCGTCGTCGGCGTCGCCCAGACCGGATCTGAGAACGCGGCACGCAACTGGCCGAGCAGATCGAACAGCGCGACGATCAATACCAGCGAGGTGTCCTTGAACAGCGCGATGAAGCTGTTGACGAGGCCGGGAATGACGTGACGCAACGCCTGCGGCATCACGATCAGCGCCGTCGTCTTCGACCAGGACAGGCCGAGCGCGCTAGCGGCCTCGCCCTGCCCGCGCGGGATTGCCTGCAGGCCGCCTCGGATGACCTCAGCCAGGTAGGCGCCGGCGAACAGCGCGATGCCGATCAAGGCACGCACCAGTCCGTCGACGGTGAAGCCCGCCGGCATGAACAGCGGCAACATGTAGGTGGCAAAAAACAATACGGTAATCAACGGAACGCCGCGCCAGAATTCGATGAAGGTAATGGAAAAAACCCGAATCAGGGGGATCGTCGCGCGCCGGCCGAGCGCCAGTGCGATGCCCACCGGCATCGATACGACGATACCCGTGACCGATAGTACCAGTGTCACCAGCAGGCCGCCCCACAGCCGCGTATCGACGATCGCGAATCCACCGTGGTCGAGGCCCATCGCCGCGATAACGACGCCAACCGCGGCAAACGCCGCAAGGCTGACGATGAGCGAGCGCCACCCGGTGCGGATGCCGCCGTTCAGGACGAACAGCAGGATCGAGACGATGGCGGCGGTAGCGGCGAAGTCGACCCATACCGGGCGCGAAGAGACCTGAATTTGATCACGAAGCCAGGTCAGCGGCCAGATCAGATACGAGACGAAGGTCCCAACCAGGACGACAAGCATCCCAAGCAATTTTAGCAGCGGGCCAACGATTGCGGTCGCCTCGCCGGCATTTGTCAGCGCCCGGCCCGCATTGCCGATGCTGTCCGCGAAGCCGGAGAGAAGCCCGACCGTCCAGCTGATGCCGAAGCCGCTCAAGCCGCCGCCGTGCAGCAGGAAAAACGCGACGATCGGAAAGGCGACGAAGAACAGGCCGGCATTGAGGCCCTTGGCCGGCAGGCGGGGAATCAAAAGCGGCAGCAGCAACAACGCCGCAAGCATGAAGGTCAGGTTGACGCGCCAGCGCTCCGGCTCCGGATAAAATCCGTAGATGAGCTGGCTGAATTTCGCCCGCACGAACGGCCAGCAGGCGCCGACCGTATGTCCGACATTCTCGGCAAGACATGCGTCGCGATCGCTGCCGCTCCAGACCGCATCGACCAGCAGGAATTTTACTACGGGGACCACAATGAACCACAGCAACAGCGCACTCGCGATCGTGAGCAGGATATTGGTCGGCGAGTTGAACAGGCGCGTGCGCAGGAAGCCGACGAAACCGGTGGTCTTGATCGGCGCGGGACGTTCGGGAACGAGGTCCTGGCGAACGAAAGCGGATGCCACAATGTCACTCATCAGCCCATGCCCCGGCCGAGTCGCCAGCCGTAAAAACTCATGATCGCACTGGTCACCAGCGAAATCAGGAGATAGACGCCCATGGTGATGCCGAGGATCTCGATCGCCTGCCCGGTCTGGCTCAGCGCAGTTCCCGCGAATACCGAGACCAGGTCGGGATAGCCGATCCCCACCGCCAACGTCGAGTTCTTGGTCAGGTTAAGATACTGATTGGTAAGCGGCGGCAGGATCACACGTAGCGCCTGCGGGATCACGATCAGCCGCAGCACCGAACCCCGCTGCAGCCCGAGCGATGAACCGGCTTCCATCTGCCCCTTGTGCACCGACAGAATGCCGGCGCGCACGATTTCGGCAATGAAGGCCGCGGTATAGATCGACAGCGCCAGTGTCAGCGCGACGAACTCCGGAATGACGCGCGAGCCGCCGGCAAAATTGAAGCCTTTGAGCTCCGGAATTTCAAATGTGACGGGCGCACCGAAGACCAGCGAGGTCACGAGCGGCAGACCGATCAACAGGCCGAGCACGTAGGGCCAGATCGTGATCAGCCTGCCGCTGTCGAACAATTGCCGGCGCGCAAATCGCCGCAACAGCAATGAGACGATGATCGCGACCAGAATGGCGATCGCGAAAGGCCCCAGACCGGGATCGGCGATCGGCTTTGGAATGACCAGGCCGCGATTGCTGAGAAAAAAAACGCCGAACAGCGAGATGCTTTGCCTTGGATTCGGCAGCGCGCCGAGCACCGCGAGATACCAGAACAAGATCTGGAACAAGAGCGGCAGGTTGCGTATCAGTTCGACATAGCCGCCCGAGATGCGCGCAAGCAACCAGTTCGGCGACAACCGGCCCAGCGCAACCAGAAATCCGATCACGGTGGCAAAGAAGATGCCGATGATCGAAACCACCAGCGTATTGAGCAAGCCGACCAGAAATACGCGGGTGTAGGTGTCGGATCCGGAATACGGAATCAGGTTTTGGCTGACGTCAAATCCCGCGGTTCTCTCGAGAAATCCAAAGCCGGACGTGATCCGCTGTGACTGCAGGTTGGCCCGCGCGTTGGCCACGATCTCGTAGCCAATCCAGACCAGAATGGCGACGAACAGGATCTGGAGGGCGAACCCTCCCCAGCCGGCGCGACCGCTAAGCGCGTGCCGCAGCCGGGCGACGAACTGCGGCGGTGGTGCTCGGGGCTCGATGCTCATCGCCGCTAGCTGCCTGGCCAGCGATCAGCGGATCGGCGGCGCGTACTGAATTCCGCCCTTGCTCCAGATCTGATTGAGCCCACGGGCAATTCCGAGTTTCGAGCCGGCGCCGACATTACGATCGAACGATTCGCCGTAATTGCCGACCGCCTTGACGATCCGCGATACCCAATCCTTGGTGACGCCGAGTTGTTCGCCGAAATTGCCGTCGGTGCCGAATAAGCGCTTCAGCTCCGGCTTGTCCGATTTCGCCATGTCATCGACGTTCTTTTGGGTCACGCCGAGTTCCTCGGCGTCAACCATCGCAAACAACGTCCACTTGACGAGATCGAACCATTGATCGTCGCCATGACGCACCATCGGGCCGAGCGGCTCTTTCGAGATCACCTCCGGAAGCACGGCGTGATCGGCTGGATTCGCGAGCTTCAGACGCTCGGCGTAGAGCCCTGACACGTCCGTGGTGAAGACATCGCAACGTCCGGACTCGTAGGCCTTGACTGCTTCGTCCGCGGTGTTGAACGCGATCACCTCGTACTTCATGTTGTTGCTCTTGAAGTAGTCGGCGAGATTCTGCTCCGTCGTCGTGCCGGTTTGCACGCAAACCGATGCGCTGTTCAATTCCAGCGCGGAATTCACCTTGAGGGATTTTTTCACCAGGAAGCCCTGACCGTCATAATAGGTCACGCCGGTAAAATTGGCGCCGAGCGTGGTGTCGCGAGAAAGCGTCCAGGTTGTATTGCGCGAAAGTACATCAATTTCGCCGGACTGCAGCGCCGTGAAGCGATCCTTGGCCGACAGCGGCACGAACTTGATCTTGCTCGGGTCGTTGAAGATGGCGGCCGCGACCGCGCGGCAGATATCGACGTCAAGGCCTGTCCAGTTGCCCTTGTCGTCGGGTGACGAAAAGCCCGGCAAGCCCTGGCTGACGCCGCAGGATAACATGCCGCGGTCCTTGATGGTCTTCAGCGTTTGCGCGGTAGCGGCCTGGGTCGAGAGACCGGCGGCCAGGGCAAGGGTAAAAACCAGAGATACTCGTTTCATGACAAAGCCTTTCAAGGGTCTTTCCGGGAACGTCTGCTTATCATCGCACCCGCCGATAGGCCAACCCGATCCACTGCCGCAGATGCCGCCCGACAGGCAGTTTGGCGCGCGGTCCGGTCAAACAATGGATCAAAGATCGCGGCAGGCCCCTCAACGTGCTGCGGCTGAATACCTCCCGTGCATCACAGAACGACTGGCGATCCGGGTCAAGGGGTTGACGGCCGTCTTCTGTGTCCTGTTATTAACCAACCCAGCCCGAACCCGCCGCCCGGCGGGCTTTTAAGGGGTCATCGCGGCTGCGGCAAAAAGTCTTTTTGGTGGCGGCGGACACATGAGCTTTTCAAGAGACGACGGACGGTCGAATCCGCAGAAGGCAGAAACCACGCTGGTGACCGCGGGACGCGACACCAAGGCGCAGAAGGGGTTCGTCAATCCCCCCGTGGTCCACGGCTCCACCGTGCTTTATCCGACGGCGGAAGATCTGCATGCCCACCGCGGCGAGTATCAGTATGGCCGGCGCGGAACGCCGACCACCAAGGCGCTGCAGGAAGCGCTGATGGCTCTCGAAGGCCCGCAATGCGCGGGGGTTGGGATTGCGCCCTCGGGCGTCTCGGCCATTACCACCACCCTGCTGGCGGTGCTGAAGGCCGGCGATCATCTCCTGGTCTGCGACAACGCCTACCGCCCGACGCGAAATTTCTGCGAAGGGTTGCTCGCCGGCTATGGTGTCGAGACGACCTATTTCGATCCCTTGATCGGCGCCGGTGTCGCCGAATTGTTCAAGCCGAACACCAAGGCGATCCTGCTCGAGGCGCCTGGTTCGCAATCCTTCGAAATGCCCGACATTCCCGCTATCGCAGCTGTAGCGCATGGGCGCGGCGCGCTGGTGATCGACGACAATACATGGGCGACACCCTTGTTTCACCGCTCGCTGGATCAAGGCGTCGATATCAGCATGCAGGCGGCGACCAAATATATCGGCGGGCATTCCGACATCATGTTCGGGACCATTTCAGCGAATGCGAAAGCCTGGCCGCCGATTGCCGAGACGATCCGGCTGCTCGGCGTCTGCGCCGGGCCGGACGACGTGTTTCTCGCGCTGCGTGGTTTACGCACGCTCGCCGTCCGGCTTGCACAGCATCATCGATCTGCCCTCGAGATGGCGCGATGGCTTGCGACGCGGCCCGAAGTTGTCAGGGTGTTACACCCGGCTCTCGAAAGCGATCCGGGGCATGCGATCTGGAAACGGGATTTTACCGGCGCGTCCGGGCTGTTCAGTATTGTCCTTAAACCCGCGCCGCAGAAGGCGGTCGATGCGCTGCTCGATGCGGTAACGTTGTTTGGCATGGGTTTCTCATGGGGCGGCTTCGAAAGCCTCGTCATTCCATTTGACTGCACGCCCTACCGCTCGGCCACCAAGTGGGCGCCGGGCGGTCCGACATTGCGGTTCCACATCGGGTTGGAGAATGTCGAGGATCTCAAGTCCGATCTGGAACGAGGGTTCGCGGCCTTCAACGCTGCTTAGGACCTGAACTCTTAAGGGACTTTCCGCTCGGTGTCCGCGATTGCCCAGGCGGCGGACACTTCCACCGCGGGCGAGTTTACGTACAACGTCAGCGCGGCAGACGTCGTACCAGGGCAAATCAGCAGCATTTTACGGGTTCATTGTTCGAACGATAAATACTCCGTTCACCATGAGAGCAAATCCCCGGATTCCGGGGCGCTACCTCAAGTTGGCTTATACTTTTACCGCCTAGTGATGCTCAGGGGGAAGGCTGTCACCACCATGCAGTTCAAGCAGCCCGGCGTAAGAGTAGATCGTAAAAGCGTATGTATACCGCACGTATTGTCGTCCTTACCATCGCTCTCAGCGCCGGCGGCGTTGCCGCATATCTCGCGCGTGGATCCGACACCAAACCAGCTCTCCCGGTCGAACCAGTTGTACAATTGCAGACCGTGGACGTTCTGGTTGCGAAGGCCGACATAGGTCTTGGCCAGTCGGTTACCCCGGATAACCTCCAGTGGCAAACATGGCCGGCCGCAACTGCAAGCAACAGCTTTATCCGCCGCGGCGAGCGGCCCGAAGCCGCCAAGGAAGTCGCGGGCTCGATTGCACGTTCGCCGTTCCTTGCCGGCGAGCCGATCCGGGAGCAGAAGCTGGTCAAGGCCAACGGTTCGGGCTTCATGGCGGCCATCCTGCCCGCCGGCATGCGCGCCGTCTCGACTGAAATCTCGCCGGAGACCGGCGCCGGCGGCTTTATTCTGCCGAATGACCGGGTCGACGTCATTCTTTCGAAGCGCGAGAAGAATCCAGACCGCTCCGGCAGCGCTGACGTCGTCAACTCGGAAATCATCCTGGCAAACGTTCGCGTTCTCGCGATCGATCAGGCCCCAAAGGAAAAAGACGGCCAGAACAACGTGGTCGGCAAGACCGTAACGCTCGAGTTGAAGCCTGAGCAGTCGGAGGCGCTCGCCCGCGCGCGCCAGACCGGCACGCTGTCGCTGGCGCTGCGCAGCATTGCCGATCTCAACGCGGTCGCAACCCAGGCCGACGATCGATCTTCGAGACGCAGCGACAGCGTCAACGTGGTTCGCTACGGCGTCTCAAACCCGACGACAATACAGAAGTGATCGAGAGGACGTCCAAATATGAAGTACAGGGGAAATCAGCTGGCGATGCGGACTTTTCTGGTCCGCGCCCTGTCGTTTTCGGCGGTCGCCGCGCTGACGATTAATCCCGCCTTGACGCCGGTGGCGGCGAGCGACGCCGAGGCGCCGGTGGCCTCCATCGGACAAATGAAGGCACGCTTTCTTGCGCTCGGCATCGGCAAATCCGTGGTCATCGATTTCCCGCACGACGTCAAGGACGTGCTGGTCGGCGATCCCAAGATTGCAAACGCGGTCGTCCGTTCGGCGCAACGCGCCTACATCATCGGCTCCGCCGTCGGCCAGACCAACGTCGTGTTCTTCGACTCGGCGGGCCAGCAGATCGCGTCTTACGACATCGCCGTCAAACGCGATCTCAACGGCGTACGCGCGGCACTGAAGCAGACGCTGCCGAACGCGGGAATCCAGATCGAAGGCGTCGGCGACGGCGTGATGCTGACCGGCTCGGTATCGAGTCCGATCGAGGCACAGCAAGCAGGCGATCTCGCGGCGCGGCTGGTGGGCGGTGCCGACAAGGTCGTCAACAGCATCGCCGTTCGGGGCCGCGATCAGGTGATGTTGAAGGTCACGGTCGCGGAAGTGCGGCGCGACATCGTCAAGCAGATGGGCATCGATCTCAGCGCCAGCATGAACGTTGGCACCACGATCGTGAAATTCAACAATACCAACCCGTTCACCGCAAATAATGCGCCGCTCGTGCCCACCAACAACCTTTTCACGTCGTTCGGCTCGATGCCGTCGGTCCAGGCGACGCTGCGTGCGATGGAAAGCGCCGGTGTCGTGCGGACGCTCGCTGAACCCAATCTGACGGCGATCTCAGGTGAGTCCGCGACATTTGTCTCAGGCGGCGAATTTCCCATTCCGGCCGGCGTGTCCTGTCAAACGACGACGACGGGCGTCATCGGACAATGCGTCCAGACGGTCAGCTACAAGAAATTCGGCATCTCGCTTAACTTCACGCCGGTGGTGCTGACCGAAGGGCGGATCAGCCTGCGGGTCATGACCGAAGTGTCGGAAGTCTCGACCGAAAACGCTTTGACGGGTGGTGTCGGTGGAACCACGATTCCTTCGATCAAGACCCGCCGCGCGGAAACGACGCTGGAAATACCATCGGGCGGCTCCATGGCGATGGCCGGCCTGATCCAGGAGCAGACCAAGCAGGCGATCAACGGATTGCCTGGTCTGGACCAGGTACCGGTTCTTGGAGCGCTTTTCAGGAGCCAGGATTTTGTCAGCAACCAGACCGAACTGATGGTTCTGGTGACGCCCTTTATCGTTCGGGCGGTTGCCCAAAAAGAGTTGTCGCGACCCGATGACGGGTTTGCCTCTGCGTCAGATTCCCAATCGACACTGTTGGCCCATATCAACCAGATTTATGGCGTTCCCGGGAGCGTCGAACCTGTTGGCCGCTACCAGGGCAACTTTGGCTTCATCACAGACTGAGACGGAGCCGCCCGACCAATGCGGGACCAGGACAGAACGATGACAAACAGAACACCGGCCGATCGCCATCGAACCCTGCGCCTGCTCGGCGCACTCGCTGGCGTCTCGGTCGCGCTGGGTGCATGCACGAATACCGGCGAAGTCGTGACGGCGAGTGTTCCCAACGATTACCGCCTGCGTCATCCGATCGCGATTCAGGAAGCCGACCGCTCGGCCGTCATTTTCGTCGGTCATGCCCGTGGCGGCCTGTCCGCTTCACAGCGCGCCGACGTCATCGGACTGGCACAGACATGGCTCCGCGAAGGAACCGGGGCGATTGTGGCCGATGTGCCGGTCGACACGCCGAACGCACGGGCTGCGGCGGACTCATTCCGGGAAGTTCAGGCGCTGCTTGCGGCGGCCGGCGTGCCTCCACGCGGAATTACGTTGCGTCGCTACCATCCGCACGACCCCAGAACGTTCGCGGCCATCGGGCTAAGTTATCCAAGGATTGCCGCCGTTGCCGGACCGTGCGGTCTGTGGCCAGACGATCTTGGACCCTCGATCGCGAACCACGGCTACGCTGACAACAAGCCGTACTACAATTTTGGTTGCGCTTCCCAGCGCAACCTCGCGGCGATGATCGACAATCCGTCGGACCTCGAGCAGCCGCGATCCGAGACGGCCGTCTATACGGCGCGGCGCACGGCTGCGTTCGAGAAATATCGCAAGGGCGAGCCGACCACGACAGTCTACCCCGACGCCGATAAAGCCAAACTGAGCGATACCAGCAAATGATCAGCCACGCCCGTCGAAATCCCGAAGAGCAGCCGGACGTCACACCGCCGCACGCAGACGATTACATCGCTCCGGCACCTCGCGTGTCGGTGCAGGCCTTTTGCGAGACCGAGGAAACCGCAGCCGCGGTGCGATCGGCGGGCGAAGACCGCCGCCTCGGCAAGGTCCATCTCTCGGTTCAAATGGGCGGCGTGGCAGCTGCCATCGAGGCCTATCACACCGTACCTACTCCGAACGTGATCATTCTGGAAACCGAAGGCCGCAGCGATATCCTGGCCGGCCTCGATGAACTCGCGACCGTGTGCGACGCCGGAACCCGCGTCGTCGTAATCGGCAGTATCAACGATGTCGCGCCTTATCGCGAACTGGTGCGCCGCGGCGTCAACGACTACGTCGTCGGGCCGGTCGAAACCATTGATGTGGTGCGCTCGATTTGCAGCCTGTTCGCGGCGTCGGAGGCGGTAGCCTCCGCCCGGGTCATCGCAGTCGTCGGCGCAAAAGGCGGCGTCGGCTCCTCCACTATCGCCCACAACATCGCCTGGGCAATCGCGCGCGATATCGCGCTGGACTCCGTCGTCATCGACCTCGACCTCGCGTTCGGTACTGCCGGTCTCGACTACAACCAGGACCCATTGCAGGGTATCGCCAATGCGGTGTTCTCGCCCGATCGGCTCGACACTTCATTCATGGAGCGCTTGCTGTCGAAATGCAGCGACCGCCTCAGCCTGCTGGCGGCGCCGGCGACGCTCGAGCAGGTCTATGATTTCGGCGCCAATGCTTTCGATTCAATCTTCGATACGTTGCGCATGACCACGTCGTGCATTGTACTGGACGTTCCGCATCAATGGTCGGGATGGACCAAGCGCGCTTTGGTTGGCGCGGATGATATTCTGATTGTTGCCGAGCCGGACCTCGCCAATCTCCGCAATACCAAGAACATGTTGAACATGCTGAAAGCGTCGCGGCCCAACGACCGGCCTCCGCTGTATTGCCTCAATCAGGTCGGCATGCCGAGACGGCCGGAAATCAACGCGCGCGGGTTCGTCAAGACCATCGAGAGCCCGCCGATTGCGGCTATTCCATTCGATTCACGATTGTTCGGCATGGCTGCCAACAACGGCCAGATGATCGCGGAAATCTCCGCCAATCATCGCACCGCCAAGATGTTTCTGCAGATCGCGCAACGGCTGACGGGCCGCGGCGAGACCAAAAAGCCGCGGGGTTCGTTCTTCTCGCCCATCATCAGGAAGTTGCGAGCAAGATAAGCCCTGGCGTGGCGCGCCGCGACGTCGCGCCGGTCGCAACGGATCGCGCCCGACCCTTGAAAGGGCTTCTCGATCTAATCGATGAATTCAGCGCCCAATTCGCAACCGATCCGCCATGCCAGCCGACATTGGCGCGGATTGCCTGTTGATAATATGATGGTGAATTCAGTGGGAATGTCGAGATATTCGGCGATCAGCTTCACGCCGCCGTCCGATACATCCGTGATGGTGCAGTCACGCGGCAACGAGCTGTTCCCGAATTGGATCTTCGCGACCCTCCTGCACAGACGACGTTCGGCTTTGCGTCGATTCGCTAACATGTCGATCCTTCGTCCTGCTCGATAATGCCTCATCCGGCATTTCAGCAGTTTACAGGTGAAACGTTGGAATCTGGCTATCGGGACCGTTCGCAATGTATGTGTTCTGTTTGAATTCTTTTTACCGAGTTCTTCAGGAATGTCTCGAATACCGTGAGTGGTTATTAGTACCTGCGTAAGAATTCGGCAGCCGCCGCTGCACCTTGGTGCCTGCTCTATTGCCAACCCACGCAAGTGAGGCACCCGGCACGCCGGAACGGTGTTCGAACAGCCCCCTGAGGGCGGGCGCCAACGGCTGTCACTTGATCTAAATGCCTGCCGCGCCCGTCGCGACGCCGCGCGCGCAACGATCTGCCATCGCATTTCCGCGCGTTGCCGCGAATAAAATGATTGATCCCCTGTCATTTGCCGATAGCCTGAGCTTTCGACTCAAAACCGGAAGCGATGGATCATGGGAAGCGTCGTTCTTCTCGACCTGATGGGTGGCGTGGCATTGCTGCTGTGGGGCCTGCACATGGTTCACAGCGGAATTCTGCGCGCTTTCGGCCCCGATCTGCGTCAGCTTTTGGCGGGAGCTCTGAAGAACCGCTTCACCGCCTTTGCGGCGGGCATCGGGTTGACAGCCCTGTTACAAAGCAGCACCGCAACCGCCCTGATCACGAGTTCCTTCACCGCCGAGGGCCTGGTCAGCCTGGTCCCGGCGCTGGCGATCATGCTCGGCGCCAATGTCGGAACCACGCTGATCGTTCAAATCCTGTCGTTCAACATCGCCGCCGTCGCTCCCGTTCTGTTCATCATCGGGCTGGTCGCCTTCCGCAGCGGCGCCCGTTCGCGCATCAAGGACGTCGGCCGCGTCGCGATCGGCCTCGGCCTGATGCTGCTGGCGCTGCATATTCTGCTCGATACGCTGGCGCCTGCGGAGAATGCGCCCGGCATGCGGGTCTTCATGAGCGCCATCACCGGCGATCCCGTGCTCTGCATTATCATCGGCGCCGCCGTCACCTGGGCGGTGCATTCAAGCGTGGCCAGCGTTCTGCTGGTCATGTCGCTTGCCTACGCGCAGTTCATTTCGCCCTATGCATCGCTGGCGCTTGTGCTCGGCGCCAATCTCGGCAGCGCCATCAATCCGGTCTTCGAAGGCGCGCGCCGCGACAACCCCGCAAGCTATCGTCTCCCGCTCGGAAATCTCATCAATCGGCTGATCGGCGTGCTGCTGGTCGCGCCATTCCTGCGTCCGACTGCCGAGCTTTTGCAGGCATGGCAGCCCGACCTCGCCAAGATGACCGCCGAATTTCATATCGCGTTCAACGTCGCGACGGCGATAATTTTCATCGGCCTGCTCGACGGCATGGCCCGGCTGTTGAAGAAGCTTCTGCCAAACCGGGTCCAGCAAACCGACCCGTCGCGGCCACGCTATCTCGACGAGAGCGCGCTTGAAACGCCTTCGCTCGCGCTGGCGGACGCCGCGCGCGAAACCCTGCACATGGGCGATCACGTCGAGGTCATGCTGCGCAAGGTGATGGCCGCGATGATGACCAACGATCGCGCGCTGGTGGATGAGGTGTCCCGAATGGACAACAGCGTCGACAACCTCGACGAGGCGATCAAGCTCTATGTGACCAAACTGACGCGCGGCAGCCTCGACGAGCGCGAGGGACAGCGGGCGATGGAGATCATCTCCTTTGCCATCAATCTTGAGCATATGGGCGATATCATCGACAAGAATTTGAGCGAACTCGCCACCAAGAAGATCAAGCGCCGGTTCCAGTTTTCGCCGGAAGGCGCCGACGAATTATCGGCATTCCACAAGCGAACCATGGACTCGCTGCGGATCGCGTTCGGCGTCTTCATGTCGGGCGACGTCAATGAAGCCCGCAAGCTTCTCGCGGAGAAGGCGCTTCTGCGCAACACCGAGCTGGCCGCCACCGAGCGGCATCTCGACCGGCTGCGCGAAGGCCGGCCTGAGAGCATCGAGACCACCTCGCTTCATCTCGACGTGCTGCGCGACTTGCGGCGAATTCACTCGCATATCTGTTCGGTGGCCTATCCCGTGCTCGACGCCGCTGGCGAACTGCCCGCCCACAACAGCGCTGAAAACGATCTGGCCGCGCTGCCCGCAAATCCGTGACGCGCTGACGAATCTCAATCGCTGGCGGATGACTGCCGACCGTTGACGATGATGAAGTACAGATTACGGATGTAGACCAGGAGCCCGAGGGCCTGGCCTGCGATGAATACCGGGTCTCTGCGATACAGCGCGTAGACCAGCAGCAACACGCCGCCGCCAATCGAGAAGAACCAGAACGCCACCGGAATCACGCTCTTGCGCGCGCGTTCCGAGGCAATCCATTGCACCACGAAGCGCATGGTGAAGAATCCCTGCGCCACGAACCCCAGAATGACCCAGCCGTCGAACTTGATGACAAAGACATCGTGCAGGTAGGTAGCGAACGTATTGAACAGGTCAGTCATTGGAGATTACCTCGGTCGCGACCGGCGTCGGCTTCTTGCGGCGGATCAGCCACCACACCCCGGCAAGATCCATGATCCCAATCCATAGCCGATCGAAGAAACCGTAATTTGACACGCCCGAATGGCGCGGGCGGTCGATCACATCGACATAGGCGATCTCATATCCTTCGCGGCGCATCAGCGCCGGCAAAAAGCGATGCAGCCCGTCGAAATAAGGCATCATCAGGAACACCTCGCGCCGGAACGCCTTCAGACCGCAGCCGGTGTCGCGGGTGCCATCGCGCAAGATCGCGTTGCGCACGCCATTGGCGACGCGTGACTGGATTTTCTTGAAGCCGGTATCCTTGCGTCCGACACGCTGGCCGGCGACGAGGCCGACGCGTTCGCCGCCATTCTCGATCGCCAAAATCAAATCCGGCAGGAACGCCGGATTGTTTTGGCCGTCGCCGTCGAGCGTCGCCACGATGGCGCCGCGCGCGGCGCGGACCCCGCTGCGCACCGCCGCCGACTGACCTGATGAAGTGGCGTGACGGATCTGCCGCAGATTTTCGCGCTGTCTCACGATGGCTGCAAGCCGATCGGCGGTCGGATCGGTTGAGCCGTCATTGACGTAGATGATTTCGTACTTCCATCGACCATCGAGCGCAGCGGCGATCTCGGCGATCAGCGGGCTCACGTTTTCGGCCTCGTTGCGCACGGGCACAACGATGGAAACATCGACGGCGGCGGCGTCAGAAGATGGCAAATCAACACTCATTGTTCGAGGTGGCCCGCAGCCGGCGGCACGTATCAGGCGTTCGCTTCTTATGGGCCTGACGGCTCGCGGGCAACCCTTTTAAGGTGCCCCAATGAGGGTCCCGCGAGCGGCACAATTGCGCCATCGCGACGAATCGCGAACCCCAGGCGGCGTGCGGCGAACCAGTATCGCACCAACATCGCACCGACCACACCGATCAGCGCACCTGCGACCACGTCGCTCGGATGATGGGCCAACAGCACGAGGCGGCTGACGGCGATCAGAATGGCATACACAATCATCGCGGGCCGCGCCTGCGGCCAAACCGCGGAAACCGCAAAAGCCAATGCAAAGCTGGTAATGGCGTGGCCCGATGGGAAGCTGGCATAGGCTTCGGTTCCGGCGAAGTGAGCGAAGTTGAAGGCGTTGGCTTCGCCTCCGACGAACGGCCGGCCGCGCCCGACAATCCATTTGATGACCTCACCGGCGAGGACCGGCACCAGCACCGCGAAAAACACAAACTGCAGATGCGTCCCCAGGCTGAGCAACGGCGACCGTGAGCTTCCCCGCCATCGCGGGGTCATCAGCGCAAGGCCGACCAGTATCCCCGCCAGTAACCACAGCACATAGGTCGATTTTCCAAAATCGGTCAGGATGCGAACAGGCCAGAGGTTGGCGGTGCCGCGCGGGGGCATCAGGCCAATTTCGGTGACGTCGAGCGCATACATCAGCGCGATGATGGCGGCGCCGAGAATGGCGGCGAGCAGCAACACGTGACGCGCCGATCGCCGTGCCGCCTCGGCGCGCCGCGAATGCGATGGCCGGCGCACCAGTTGTGTCGCCGACGTCCTCGCCAGGATGAAGACTTGCGAAAAATAATTCGACTGTGCGCCGATGCCGGCCTGAGCTGACATCTACTCGGTGCCCTCGGAGCGGAAGATGGCGATCGAAATCGCCCTGCCTTGCGAAATATTATAGCCGTCGATGCGGGTGGCGACGTCATAGCGCAGCCCGATGGCTTCGGCGCGCTGGGCAAAACCGCGTTCCGAGCGCGCTTCCACCAGCGCGAACCTGCAACTGCCCTGGCCCAGGAAATCCGCGGCGCCCGATCCGTCCGTCAGCACCGTCGAGGTGCCGGTCATGAAGACCAGGCTAGGTTCGTGGAAACCCGCCGCGGCGGCTTTCGGTCCGACGCAGACGACGTTGCGCAGCGCGCGCGCGACCTCGGCGCTGGGAAATAGCGGCGTCAGCGCCGGCACCACGACGCCATAGATCGCCACGGCCAAAAACATCGCCGACACCACGGCGTTCAGCAGCGAGCGTTCGGCGCGGTTGTCGTCGTAAAGCCACCACGCGAACAGCCCGAAGATAAGCGCCGCGGCCACGAACGGCCACGCCAGAAACACCGGCTGACGCGTCAGCGTGATCGCGCCGATAACGGCAATGACCGAAGCCGCGGCAGGAATGACAAACCACCAGGCTGCGCCGCGCATCAACCATGATCGCGACAGCACACGGCGCTCCAACGCGCCAGCCGTCAGGATGGCGATCGCCGGATAAAGCGGCAGCACGTAATGCGGCAGTTTGGTCAGCACCAGTTCGAACACGATCCAGGACGGAACCAGCCACGCCAGCAGGTATTGCGCGCCGGGCTCCTGCCTCGCCCGCCACACCGCGGGCGCCGCCATCCCGGCGAGCGCCGCTCCCGGCCAGAACGTCACCCAGAACAGCAGCAGATAGACTCCTGGCGGTGCGCCGTGCGATTCCTGCGCGGACAGCTTGCTCAACATGTCGCCGCCGATCGAATCTGCGAAAAATGCATCGCCGGCGCGCCAGAAGATCGCCACGAACCAGGGCAGCACCAGAACCAGGACCCACATCAGGCCCCATACCGGGCGCAGACGCCACAGCCATGCTGCAGACCGGTCGAGGATCGCCAGCGTGACGATCGTCAGCCCCACGAACATCAGGATCAGCGGTCCCTTGAGCAGGATGCCGCCGGCCAGCGCGGTCCAGAAAATCGCGGGCCATGACCATGGCGGGTGCGCGGGATCCTCGCCCCGTTGCCACGACAAATACACCCGCGCCATCGCCCCCATCGCGGCGACGACGGACAGCAGCAGCATCGCATCGGTTTTGGCGAGCCGCGCTTCGGCGCCGAGCAGCACCGAACTGCACAGGACAAGGGCGGCCAGTATGGCCCCGCGCCGCGTCACGAATGCGAGCGCGGTCCAGTAGGTCAGCAGCACCGCGCCGATCGCACCGATCAGGGACGGAACGCGGTAGAGCCAAACGCGCACCTGAGCCCGCGGCAAGCCCAGCGCCAAGGCGGTTTCGACCACGGCTGCCTGCAGCCAGTAAACGCCAACCGGCTTCTTGTAGCGCACATCGTCCTGGAAACGGATGTCGACGAAATCCCCGCTCTCGACCATTTGCTTGGTCGCCTGCGCGAACCGCGCCTCGTCGCGGTCGATCGGCGGAATGTTGAAAAATCCCGGCAGAAACAGCAGCAGCCCGCACAGGGCGAGAAACGCGATCGCGCGGACATGACTGACCGTCACAAAATCGATCACGCCCGCGAGCCTGCTGCCGGGATTCACCCGGTTCTTAGGCTGGCGTGGCTCTCCAAATCTGGGGCGGGCATAGGTCTCGGACATCGGCTCCGCATACGCCGAAACCGCTATCCGGACAACCGGTTAGCAAAACTCTATTGAATTCGGATGACAACTGTGTCCGCGGCGCCCGTGGCGTCGATCACAGTCAATCGGGCAAAGCCCGGGCCGGGCGGATCGACCAGACGCTGCCGCCGGCTGTCGATTTCTCCCACCGCCACACCGTTAACGAGCATTGTCAGCGGAAGCACGCCGCCGGCGATTTTTACCGGCATCGCGGCGAGTTCCGCTCCGCCCGAGCGATCGACATCGATTCGCGAGCCATTCAATGGAAACTGGATGTGCGGCGCCTGCTCGCCGCCCGTCCGGACCAGTTCCCCCACCGGCCGGAACCGGCGCAACGGCAGCGGAAGTTTCGCGTTGCTCGCCAGCAGCGCCCCCTTGGGCGGTTTCGGCAGGGCCGCTGGGAGTTTTCCGGTTCGAGCGAAGGCGTCGAACAGAATGGGCGCCGCGGCGGTACGTCCGACAAGACCTGGAACCGGCGCGCCGTCGGGACGCCCCACCCAGACCCCGATCGTGATGCGGCCGTCGAAGCCAACCGACCAGGCGTCGCGATAGCCGTAACTGGTGCCGGTCTTGAACGCGATCCGGTTGTGCACGCCGTTTTCCGGTGGCGGCGTACCGATCAGCACGTTGCCGACCTGCCAGGCCGCGACCTGATCCATCAGCCGCAATGGATCGCGCTGATCGTCCTCTGCTTTCATGATCTCGCGCAGCGGCCGCGTGCTGCCGAGCCGTGCCAATCCTGAATAGAGTTGCGCCAGATCCTGCAGCGTGACGCCGACGCCGCCGAGACCCATCGCAAGGCCCGGCGCTTCGTCTTTCGGCAGCACCAGACTGGCGCCCGCCTGCTTTATTCGCGACGACAGGCGGCTGGCGCCGACCCGGTCCAGCAAGGCGATCGCTGGTACGTTCAGCGATAGTTGCAGCGCCTTGCGCACAGGCACCGTTCCCTGAAACGTCATGTCGAAATTTTCCGGCGCGTAAGAGCCGAAGCGGATCGGCCGGTCGTCGATCAGGCTTTCCGGATGAACAAAGCCATCCTCGAATGCGAGGCCGTAGATAAATGGCTTCAGCGTCGAACCCGGCGAGCGTACCGCGCGGGTCATATCGACCTGCCCCGCGCGCCGCTCATCGAAATAATCGGGCGAGCCAATCCGCGCCAGCACGTCGCCGCTTTCATTGTCCACCGCGATGATGGCAATGGAAATACTCGGACCCAACGCGGCGGCGCGGTCGCGCGCCAGCGCCTCGAGAACCTTCTGCAGACTGGAATCCAGTGTCAGCGTGATGACGTCGGCATCTTTCACGGTGGCCATCGCCTGATCGGCCGAATGCGGCGCCAGAATGGGCATCGGCTTGCGCAGCCGTGACACCGTTACTGATTTCGCCTGTGCCGCATCCTCAGCCGTCACCTGTCCATCCTCAACCATGCGATCGAGAACGCGATCGCGCGCGGCATGTGCGACATTGGGGTGTCGATCGAGGCGGCGATTTTCCGGCGATTGCGGCAGCGCCACCAGCAGCGCCGATTCCGCCAGCGACAACCGCTTCGGCTCCTTGCCGAAATAGGCAATCGAAGCGGCACGAACGCCCTCGAGGTTACCGCCGAACGGCGCCAGCGCCAGATACAGATCGAGAATCTGGTTCTTGTCGAGTTGCCGCTCGATTTGCAGCGCGCGAACCATCTGGCGCAGCTTGGCATAGACCGAGCGCTCCCGCCGCGGCTCCATCAGCCGTGCCAGTTGCATTGTGATGGTGGAGCCGCCCGACACGATTTGACCACGTGTGACAAGTTGAAACGCGGCGCGTCCTAATGCCAAGGGATCGACGCCGGCGTGGGAATAGAAACGCCGGTCTTCATACGCCAGCAGCAGCTTGAGATAACCGGGATCGACGCCGGTTCTGGCATCGACCGGCAGCCGCCAGCGGCCGTCGGCCATGGCGTAGGCGCGCAGCAGTTTGCCGTTGCGGTCGACGATGGTGGTGGAGATTTGCCGGGCCTGCGCGAGCGGCAATGGACCGAGCGAGACGACCCACGGCGATGATTGCGAACGAAAAGGCGACGATGCGAACAGTGCGCCGCTTCTTGACTCCGTCATGGCCGGGCTTGTCCCGGCCATCCACGTCTTCCTCGTTAACCGGAACAGACGTGGATGCCCGGAACATCTGGCGCGAAGACGGCGCTTCGCGCCTTTTGCCCGGCCACGACGGCAGAGAGTATTTGTTGCCTGGCGCACTCATTTCGCCGGACGCACCTCGACTGAGCCCGTACCGGTGCGGCCATAGCGCGAGGGGTTGTACATGTCCTCGACATAGGCCTGCGGCAGCACGTATTTGCCCGGCGATACCGCCCGCACCACATAGGCCACCGTGAACACCGCCTTGTCGTCGGCGGCGCGGTCGATGGCGGCGGTGAAGCGGTCGTCGCGGAACTCGGTATTTTCCGGCTCTTCGCCATCCTCGATCCAGTCCAGCGTGCCGGTGTCGCCGGACGAGACCAGATGCGGGTTGTCGATCTCGAGGCCGGCGGGGAGATAATCCGACACCATGATGTGACCGTATTCCGGTTTGGCCTCGGTGATCTTCAACACCACCGCAAAGCGATCGTTCTGCCTGGCCTTCGACACATCGGCCGGCTTGCCGTCGAGCGAGAAATAACTGCGCTCGATCTTGAAGCCGTTCGATGCCGCGGGCTCCGGCGTCACCGGCGCGCCGCTCACCGAAACCACCGCCTGCACCGCCGCATCGCCGGTGTTGGTAATCTTGATCGGCTTGCCTTCCAGCATGGCTGCCTTGTAGCTGCGATACAGCGCGGTTTTGACCGGCGCGCCATCGACATCGAGGGTCAGCGTTTCCTTTGCCAGCGCCCGCGACGCCAGCACCAGCCAGGCATTTTCCTGGGTCGATGTGTAAGGCGTCAATCCGCGCGCCACTTCGACACGCGCGACGGCCTGCGTCAGCGTCGCCCGCGGTGCGTTGCCTTCGCTCGCAAGCGAAACCAGTGCGGCGGCATCGCGCAAGGCGCTGCCGTAGTCGGTCCGGCCGAACTCCAGTACAGGTTTCGGCGCGAGGCTTTCGAGTGCGGCGGCATAGACCCGCTCCGCCCTGCCCTTGTCGCCGACCAGCGCCAGCGCCGCCGCGAGTTGCGATTTTGCAATCGGGGTGGCCAGATTGTTCAGCCTGGTATCGGCAAGGTAGCGCAGATCGCCAATGGGTGCGGTGCCGTTACGGGCGAGCACGTAGAGACCGTAAGCGAGGTCACGCCCGCCGTCCTTTTCAGGTTCGTTGGCGTTCACGACCGAGTTGCGGATGCGATCGAGCGCGCTCTTGAACAACACATCCGGCACCGCAAATCCCTTTTCGCGGGCGCGGGTCAGGAAGTCCGTGACGTAGGCGTCGAGCCAGGCGTCATCGCCGCCGGCCGACCACAGCCCGAACGAACCGTTGGAGCCTTGCCGCGCCAGCAGACGATCGATGGCATCCTTGATGCGCTGATCGACTTCCGTGTCCATGGCGAGATGCGCGCCGGCCGCCAGATCATTGACGTAAAGCAGCGGCATCGCCCGGCTGGTGATCTGCTCCGAACATCCATGCGGGTAACGGTCCAGCGCCTTCAGGATGGTCGCGGCATCCAGCGCCGTGGAGAGACTGACCGACAGCGAGACGCCGCCGGTGCCCTGCACCAGATCCGAAAACATATCGGATGTCAGGGTCAGGCTCTCACCCGTGGCCAGCGTGCGGATCGAGCGGCGCGCGAGGATCTGCGTTGCCGCCTTGACGTCGAGTGCATAATGCCGCGCCAGCGTCAGTCCGTTCGGTCCCTTGATATCGACATCGAGCTGCGCGGTTCCGGCACCGCCGGCGTCGAGCGCCAGCGACATCGAGGTTCGCTGCCTGGCTGCGAGTTTTACAGTCGTGTCGGGATTGCCCGTCACCTTTATAGGGCCGGATGTCTTGACGCTGATGGCGTAGTCGCCAGGCTGACCTTCGACGTTGTCAAGGTCAAAACTCATGGTGCCCTTATCGCCATTGAGCAGGAAGCGCGGCAGCGTCGCCGTCAGCACCACGGGATCGCGGACCGTGACATCGGTCGTGGCACGGCCAAGCTTGGTCGCGGTCCACGCCACCGCCATCACCCGCGCGGTGCCGGCGAATTCCGGAATTTCGAAACTGATTTCAGCCGAGCCGTCGGCTGCGACGGTGACAATCCCGGAATACAGCGCCAGCGGCTTCTGCGTCGGGGGACTTCCCTGCAACTCGGCGCCCGCGGAATCGCCGCCGGTCTTGAGCTGGCCGCGCGTACCCTGCATGCCGTCGATCAATTGCCCATAGAGGTCGCGGATTTCCGACGTCATGCGGCGCTGGCCGAGATAGTAATCGTCCGGCGCCGGCGGCTTGTAGTTGGTGAGGTTGAGAATGCCGACATCGACCGCGGCGACGACGATTTTTGCGTCCTCGCCGGGACTCAATCCGCCGAGCTTGACCGGCAACTTCATCGTGGTGCCAGGGCGCACCAGAGCCGGCGGCGAGAGATTGACAGAGAGGGTGCGGGTCTTCTTGTCGATGCCAAACCATTTCAGACCGATGGCGCGACCCGGCATCCGCAACGCCGCGGCATCGAGCGGACGGCGCAGCGTCGCCACCACATAGGCGCCGGTGCCCCAATCCTTGCCGACGGGAATCTTGACCTGCGCGGTACCTTCCTTGACGTCAGTGGTCTGGGTCGTCAGCAGCCGGTCGCCCAGCACATTGATGGTGAGCTTGCCCGCCGAGCGCGCGTTGACCGACACCACCATGGTGTCGCCGGACTGATATTCCGGTTTGTCGATCGACGTTTCCAACAGATCGGGCGTGTCGGCGCTGCCGTCGGAATACCAGCCGACATCGAATTGCACCGATGTCAGCGGCCCGTCGGCGTCGGTCGATTTGACGTCGAGACGATAGCGGCCGGGCTGCGGCGACAACGTCACCCGTGACGGCTTGTCGGGGGCGACGGTCAGATCGCCATCGGCGACCCGCGCGGTCGTTTTGACCGGCTCATACTCCCAGGACGAACTCTGGCGGTACCATTGATAGCGGGATTCGATCTTCAGCAACTCATAGCGCAGGCCATCGCGCGCCAACTGCTTGCCGTCGGGTGCCACGAACACGACGTCGAAAGCGGCCTTGTCGCCTTCCGCGACGCTTCTGTCGCCGAACAACGGCTTGACGCCGATCATCGCCGCGGCAGGCTGGACCGGCAGCACCAGTTTGCGCTCGACCGCGCGGCCGCCGGCTTCCGCCATGCGAATGAAGATCTGGGCTTCCTGCGGACGCGTCGATGACGGCGGTTTTGCCAGACTGACCGGGAATGTCGCGACACCGTTGGCGTCGGCCTCGGGCAGGTTTTCGATCGGCGTGCGTTCGTTGCTGGCGGTCTCCTCGTCGGCGACGCCGAACTGGTAGCCGGCAAAGCCCGGACGTGCCGAAGCCGGCGCCACCAGCATCTCGCCTTCGAGCTGCAGGCCCGAGGCCGGCGCGCCATACAGGAAATGGCCATCGACCTTAAGTTCTACAGGAGCGTCAGCTTTGATCTGTTTGTCCTTGGTGGATACGTCGAACTCGATACGCTCGGGGACGTAGTCCTCGACCATGAAGGTGGTTTCCCCCACCGATGAGGCCTTGGGATCGGTGAACGCCCGCGCGCGCCATGTCCCGGTCGGAACGGCGGAGTTGAGCGCTACCGCCATGCTTCGTCCGCCCGCGCCCTGATCCGCCAGCGCGGCGCGACGGAATTCGACGCCATCGGGGCGCTCGATCACCAGCGTCAGCGGCCCGCCGGTCACCGCATTGCCCTGGCCGTCGCGCAGAAGTGCGGTGAGGTACACGGTCTCGTTGGAGCGATAGACGCCGCGTTCGGCATAGACGAACGCATCCGCGCCGGCGGGAACGGCCCGGCCGGAAACGCCGCGGTCAGAAAGGTCGAACGCGTCGGCTTTCAGGCTGAGGAAAGCGTAGTCGGCTTTATCGCCGGTCACCGTCAACATCGCCGGAGACAAACCGCCCTCGCCGCGCGCAAGGCCGGCCTCGAACAGCACGTGACCGGCGTCGTCGGTCTTGCGGGTGGCCAGAATCTCGTTGTTGCGGGCCACCAGCCGCACTTCGGCTTTCGCTACCGCATCGGTAGATGCCAGCGAATTGACGAAGACGTGGATGCCGTCATTGCCGGAGAAAGCCGTCAGGCCGAGATCGGAAACGATGAACCACTGCGTCGCCAGCGAGCCGTCGTCGTCGCTGCCGGGGCCCTTGGCCGCGGCGGTCATGACGTAGACGCCCGGCTGCAGATCGCCGAGCGCCTGGTCGACCGGAAACGCCGTGGTGACGTCCTGGTTGAGCGTGGTCGCCGTCGCCAGTTCGCCCGACCAGACCTTCACGCCGCGCTCGCCGCCGAGGCTGGAAAGCTCATACTTGCTCAGCGCCCGCTGAAAATCGCTGTCGATTACCGTATTGACGAGATTACGGTCGCCGATCCGAAACACATTGACCGACACCGCCGGGGTATTGACGCTGACCAGCGGAATGCCGCGCTGGCCGGTGCGCGGCAGCACATAGGCCCGCCCGGTGAAGCGCACGAACGGCTTGCGGTCGCGCACATAGATATTGAATTCAGCCGATTTCGGCAGGCTTTCCCTGACGGTGGACGGCAACCCGGCGCGCAGATTGATGTTGTAGCGCTCGCCGTGCTTGAGACCATCGACGCACAGTTGCTTTGCTTCCGACGACAGTGCCGGCTTGTCGTTGCCCGCCAGCGCCAGGAACGGCGCGAAGTCGGTGCGCTTGGCAAGGTCCTCGGAGAACTGGAAACAGGCGCGCGGCGATGCGGCGTCGGAATCGACGGTATAATCCAGCAGCCGGAAGCCATACTGGTCGCGCATCTTTTCATATTGCCCGCGCACGTCGGCAACTTCGCGCAGGTCGAGCGAGAGCCGAAACGCATCGAGCGCCGGACGCCACAGCTTGCGCTCGGACATTGCGCGGCCGAGCACGGCAAGCGCGTCGGCCTCCTCGCCGGCGTTGCCGGCGCGCTGATAGGCGATGTAGGCGGCGGTCGAGGCGCGTTCGAGCAGAAAGGTTTGCTCGCTGCTGTTGGAGGGCCGAATCTGGAAAATGGTGCGGGCCAGCCGCAGCCAGTTGGCGCTGTCGTCGGGTGCCGTGGCGGCGATCTGCCCCAGGACTTGCAGGCCGTTGCGGAAATCGCTGCGCTTGAAGGCGGCATCGGCATCGGTTCGCAAGCTTGCCCCCGATTTGGCGACCGCTCCGGCTTCGCTCTTGATCTGGGCTTCCAGCTTGATTGCCGAATCGGCCAGATCGTCGCGCTTGAAGGCCTTATCCGCCGCCTGCGCCGTGACAAGGCCAAGCGCCAGCGTTGCGCAAAGCGTTGCGGCAAAGCGTTGCGGCACGAACCAAACCGATCATGATGGAGCTCCCTGCGGACAAGCGCCCGCGTCTCAAACAGAAATGCGCGAAAAGGTGACGGACTCGTGGCGTCGGAACGGAAACGGAGTAACGAAAAAGTTGTATGCGACATTGCCGAAGAGCTTGGCCAAAGAGCTTGGCCGAACAGCTTGCTGTGCCGGCAGCCAACAGCGGCGGAGCATTGCGTGACAGGCGGGCCGAAGGCAACGGTCCGCCGCTTAAGCTTTGTCGTCGGATCGCCAAAAAGGGTTCGGACGGGGCTTGGCCGGAAAGCGGATTTTTCATATTGGCAATGCTATGAAGGCCAGGTTTCCTGAAGTTACGGTCCCATAGCTCAACTGGATAGAGTAACGGATTTCTACTCCGTGGGTTGCAGGTTCGAATCCTGCTGGGATCGCCAACGATTTCAATGAGATGCGGGTTCTACCCTTATGATATTCGTGTCCCATCCTGTGCCACAGAATCGTCCGGACGATCGGTACTGGCCGAATTAGGCTACCAGCCTTTTAAACCAAGCCACTCGGGTGGAACGGATTTCACGGTTGGACGTTTCGAAACTGTGCCGGCCGCCCCGGCATATCAGCCCCGACCAGGCGGCCTCAGCGTCCCCCAACGCTGGGGCCGTTTGTTTTGATGGCACTCCGGGCGGAAGCCACAACTTCCCCTGCTCGATGTCATCTTAAAAGGCCACAGCGTCGGCGATTGTGTGCCTTGGGTCATGCGGTGACCTCGCCGAGGGTGTCGGCGTCTCTCTCAATTCAATTACTCTCTTAGCGCCGACGCCGCCCAAGCGGAATATGATCGCTGGACGGCGTTGGATTAGGTACCGAGCCCTCATAATCCCCCGGCGTTGTTTTGTCTGCGCTGGCCATGCCAAGGTTCAATGGAGCGGGACCGTAGAATTACGGGATTTGTTGTCCGCTCGACCGCGCGTCAATGCGGCACCGGTAGCACCGACATCAAGCTTAACACACGACTCTCGTTGCGAGCACCGACGGTCAAGATAACTTCATCACACCGGAGATTTTCCCGGACCCACCGTCGCAAAGCCGTCGGTCAAAACATTTTCCGACCGACGGTCGTGTTTGAAGCGGGGTATCGGTCCCATGATTAGATATTCATCTTACGGTGGCACGAATTATCGCACGAGCCCAAGCGCGCCGACCAAGTTGCACTGCTCGCTTGAGATAGAATATCGCGCGCTGCAGGACCTGCGAGAGCGGGTTAGAAAGGCTGAGGCCGCAGCCCGCAACGCGCCTGCGCGATCAAAAAAATCGGCCTTGCCGCTCATTGAGCAGTGATCGCGCGTGATGAAATGAAGCATAGATTATTTATGGCGGTTCTGGTCATTGCTATCGTGTTAGCAATGTTGGGATGGGTCTATGCTTTAGGATGGGTCGCGCTCAAGCTCTTCTAGTGGAGCCTCGCGAAGCAACAATGCCGCCAACACGACGAGCGATGGTGTCCACGAAAGCATCGCTCCCAAACAGATTGCTTGTAAGGTCGTCATCACGTCACCTTGGGTTTCCCAGCCCTCGAGCAACGCATTCAACTGGCAAATGGAACTTTTGTTCCAAATGCCGGAACTGAAGGCGCCACCTTCATGCTGCAGCGCCGTTGAACGCTCCTCGTCTGGATGCACCCAGGCGTAAGGCGCGATCTCGCGCGTTTCGGTTGGTACGCGTCGAGCGGCAACCACCTAAAAGCCCGCTTAGTGGTCTGTTTTGACCAGAGTCTAAGCGCGAGCCACAGCCGCCGAAGTAAAGCCGGAACATTTTTCCCGGTTCGTCCGTGAGGGTGGATCATGGACCGGCCACATCGCGGGATCGTGATCTTGGAGCGCGGCAACCGGTGGTAGCGTACCTCTGCGGCGCTTGCGCATGAGCGTCTCCACGGGCTCCTCCCCCGGGAACTTGCCCCCGTTCGAAATCAGCCCCTTCGGACGGGGGTTTTCTTTGGCCCTCAAGCTTTCAGATGTCCTGGTCTTGCGCCTGATGGAGCGCACTTGATCGACGGTACTCACCGTCTCAGGCGCCGCATGCAGGACGGTTGCACAGAGGCACGGGCGTTTCTGATGGCGCCCGGGATACTAAGGGCGATGCGGGCGAGATTTCTGCGCCAGCAGGCTGACGGCGGTTGGGAGCAGCAAGGCGGCATTAGCGACGAGGCGCTTGAGCGCGAGATTCTGGCCGGAGAGGAAATGGCCAAGCACGTCGTTAGACCCCGCAGCTAATCTTACGCCGCCTTCAAATCCAGACCTGAAAGTCGGCACAGGTTGACGAGGTCTTTCAACAGCCGCCTCCGCACAAACTTCGCTTTGCGGCTGTCTAATTCGACAATCCAATCGCTGTCGGCTTCGCGAAAATCAGTGTGGTAGCGGAGACAAATGGCAACCATCTCTTCAACCGTTATGCCGTCCTGGTCATAAACTTCCTGCGCAAAACCAACATAATTCGGCGAGCTTCTTTCGCTCTTTTTCCGAATGGATGTGGGTGTCCGAGTATCGCAGCAGCCGCAAACCGATCCCGCGCGCCCGTCTCCACCCGCAAGCCGTGCAACCTTTGACGCCGAGACTCGCCCCGCGCGAGTACCGCGATCGGAGCGGACCGGAAACACAAAAGAGCCGTGACGACGGACCATTTTTCTTCTTTTGCCCCGGACCCAAGCCGCACGAGCGCTGCGAGCGGGGCCCATTCTACTTTGCATGGGGTTGTTTTCGCGATTTTGTGTCTGGGCTCCGCGGTGTACCGCCGAAGAGGCGCTGCGCTGCGTCCGGGACGCGCGATCGTTAGTGCTTCGCGCTCACGGCGAATCGATCCAACTCCAATGCATCATTCGCTAGTGCACGCTCATGTCGGCCTGCTGCAGCCGATCTACAAGCGCTTCCTTCGCGGCAGTGATCTTTGCGGCAAGCGTTGCAGCGAGCCGTTCGTGGAGCATCAACAGCTCGTCGATAGACATTGAATCAAGGTCGCTTTGCTTCATGACGGTTTCCAACCATGGACTCCGCTATCGTGAGTAGAACACGCCGATGATCAAAAATAGGAACGCTTCCGGATCACGGTGTTCCGCTGATGGAACACACCAGTATTTTTACCGTGTTTCAAAGGCAACATGTGCACGTTAGGGTGCTCACGGTGATTCATGCCTAGGACGACATGGGTCCTGCCAAGGGAGAGTCAACGTCAGTTAGCGAGTGTATAAAATGCGTTCTTTTCAAGAGAATCTTTCAATTTTCACCAATAATTCGACCAATCTCCTTATTCAAATCTCCGAATTAAACGAACTCCGTGAGCGGCTCAGGGAAGCACAACAATCTGCTCGGAGAGTGCGGCAATCGAATCGGCGGAAAAGAACGCCAATTGAGCACGCAGCACATCCCTGAAGGCAGATAGCTGATCGCACGATCCAAGCCCGCTGCCACCTGGGACCGCCCCTTGACGATCTTATCCTGCCGCCGGGTGGGCGCGAGCAGGTGACTCTGCGCGATGCCGGCGACCACATCACAAGCCTGCCGATGGCTGAGCAGGATATCGAGGAATGGCAGATGGCGATCGGTTGGCTGATCGGCGCCGCCGAAGACCGCGACATTGCACGCGCGTCGGCGTGATGAGGGCTATCAATCGGCACGTTGAGCGGGTGTTCGCTGCACCGCGAAAGCATACGCATTGGGGACGCCGGAGTGCCAGCATTAACCGGCGGCGCGGACATCAAGCTTAACACTCGACTCTCGTTGCGAGCACCGACGGAAAAGATAGCATCTCGCACCGGATATTCCCTGACCCACGGTCGCAAAGCCGTCGGTCAAAACATTTTCCGGCCGACGGTCTTGCTTGAAACAGGGTATCGGTCTCATGATTAGATATTCATCTTACGCTGGCACTAATTATCGCACGAACCAAAGTGCGCCGACCAAGTTGCTTTGCTCGCTTGCGATCGAATATCGCGAGCTACAGGACCTGCGAGAGCGGGTTAGAATAGCTGAGGCCGCCGCCCGCAACGCACCGCGCGATCAAAAAAATCGGCCTTATCGCTCATTGTGAAGTGAAAAGCCCGCCGGTCGTGAACCGGCGCGCTGGAAACCTCCTTCGCGTCCGGTCGCCAGCCGTCCTGCAAAGGCAGTTTCCGCTTTGGGAAGATTGTCGGCGAAGCCGCTTTATCGCCCCGCAAAGTGCTATATCTACCATCAGGCCGTGGAAAAATTCCGCGTCCAGAATGCACGCTCAAAACGGGGAGGAGAAGTATGCCCTTGTTCATCACGTATGCATCGTATTCCCATTCCGGCGTGAAGGGACTCGTCAACAAACCGTCGGATCGATCTGCAGCGGTTAAGGCATTGATCGAAAAAGCCGGCGGTAAACTCGTCGCGCTGTACAATACAACGGGCTCAAACGACGTTGTGCTCGTTTCCGAGCTCGCTGATGGATCGGATGCAGTCGCCATAGGCATGGCTGTTGCAGCAACCGGCGCGCTGTCCAAAATCGAAACCGTTCGCGCTTGGACGCCGAGCGAATTCAAAGGTATCGCGGAAAAGGCCGCCCGGGTTGCTGGCGCCTACACTCCGCCCGGCTAATAGCGCCATCAACGGCGCTACGTAGCGCCGGTACAGCAGACCTTGCTTAGCTCGGCCCACGCGCGCGTGGGCCGTTTCTTGGGTGCCTCGCCTCTCATGCCGATGGCCCGCGCGCAGGGTGAAAAAAGGCAACTAATCAGAAGGTTGCTCCGGCTTCCGCGATGGGGCGGATATCAGCCGGTACCGTGGAGCCTCTACGCCGCTGAATGTCTCCAGGGTGTGCCCGCAGGACGGGCAGACAAAACTGTCCGCCTCGCGCGGGGCGGAATGGAACTCGGTCCGCTCGTAAAGCGCGCCGCACGCGCAGGTGACTTGCGAGGTTGTCATTCGGAATTAGGCCGCCCACCGAACAAAGGTTCCGGGAACGATTCTCGGCCGTGTGGCTTGAAGCTGTCTGCGCTTGGCGGTGTCGAGCGCGCGGAACACCCCGACGAGGAAACCAGCCCCCCTCTGTCGGGGGTTCTGCCCGGTGACCCCAACGTCCTCCGCCTGCAACGGTGCCAAACTACCGTTTTTAGTAAAAACAACGGTTTAACACAGGTTGTTCATCACCCGTCCCAGCATGGCCGTTCCGCCAGCGCTTACAGCAGTCCTGACGCTGATGTCGCCATTTGCGTTGATGGGGTCGCAGACGGCTGCGCGTCGGATTGTGGCACCCGCTGCCTGGATTCCTGAAGCCGCCGCTGATAGCCCGGGAAGTTCATGATATTTGCGGCGCCCCGCCGCGTGCGAATACGATCGTTGCCGCGGCCACTGTTAAGAACAATTTCAGGGATTTCTTCATGACAAGACCCCAACGGAGCTGAAGGCGGCGGTTCCCGACCTGAAACCCCGCGGACCGTTTCGCGCTAATGTTTTGTTTGGCCGAGGACGCCATGAATTCAAGTCATTGTTCCATTGCGGCTTTATGGCTTGTCGCTCTGAAGTTTGCCCGGCACATTGCGAGACGCGCGTTGATTTTTTTAGACATACTGGGTGAGATTGGTGAAGCGACTGACGTTATTCGTCAAAGGCAATGTAGACGTCCGGGATTCGCTGCATTTCTGTCGGATCGGGGGTGAATTGGTGTGGAACGGCATCAATGAGGTGCTGCGTGAGCATCGCGTCAAGAG
>WNGR01003888.1_pt1 | contig 31436 bp, 22 predicted proteins | sample 5407581 | NCBI WGS metagenome assembly WNGR01 (sample SAMN13153383, study PRJNA577476) | soil metagenome | isolation source: 80 cm soil or saprolite under Garry oak tree replicate 2 | place: USA:California | collected 2016-06-15
GCCTCCTTTTTTTGCTCTTCGTGGAACTTTTTCTCGTCGCGCTCGAGCCAGCCTTCAAGATCGACTGCCGCTTTTTCCAGCTCGTCATTATTCAATAGCCCGCGCCGCAGGGCTTCAAAGAACGCTCGGGTGCGCACGTTGTAGGCGAGTTTTTCGTAGGCTTCATGCGGCGTGCCTTCGGCAATCGAAACAAAAAGTTTCTCATAAAGAGTGGCCAGCCGGCTTTCGACGCCGCGCAAACTCAAGCTGCACTTGCGCGCGATGGCCCAGTTCGAAAGTCCGAGCGCGAGATAGTAAAGCGCTTCGGCCTCGAATTCAGTCAGGAGCGGACGCTTGAATGAATCCTTGAAGGCCGGATCGATCATGTCGGCGCCGTCTTCCAACACGGCGGCTACAAACCGCAGGAAACGCGATTCGGGATTGTTCTTATGGATGAAGCCGTAGGCCGGCGGCGGATCGACCGATTTTACAATCTTGCGAATCTCGTTGATATAGATTTCGTGCGGGAACTGGGTCCAAAAGATAATTCGCGCTTTGGGAAAGTCTCGCCAGATGGCGCGCGCGGCCTTCACGCCGGAAAGCTTCGGCATTTGAATGTCGAGAATGCAGACGTCAGGTTTGTTCTTCAGCGCCAGGGTGACAGTTTCTTCACCATCGCCGGCTTCCAGCACCGGCTTATGGAGAGGAAAGTCACGTTCAAGTATGTCGCGCAGGTAAGTGCGCTGGGCCACGTTGTCTTCGGCAATTAGGATGGACATTGGGTGCGATGATACTCGAAACAGAAAGACACTGTAAGTGTGGGTCGCCACACTTGTGCGGGGGCTGCGCCACCTGATTGCGGGGATGAGCTTAAGCAGACTTCTAGAAAAAATCTCCAGACGTGTAGAGCAAGAACTCCTCGATACCGCTTGGAGTAACAATGGCAACCGTTCGGATGTATTTCGATTCGATAAACTCTTCAACCTTTATTTGGTCCTTCGGTTTATAGATTGAACTGTGTTTGAGTCCAGGCGACATATGGTATTGGTACCAGAGCCACGGTACCGATTTAAACGTGTCCCTTGACAGGTCGATATCGCCCGTAGATAGGTTCGCTAGCCCGAGATCGGAACCAGAAATCCAAAGTTGAGCAGTTGTGAAGATCACGGGCAATAGATATGTTTTGGTTCCTTCAGTGATCTCCTTGTTCTGGGATAGCGCCTCCACATAACCATTGAGCCCTCTCAACACTTGGGTTATAGCGTCCTCTATTGCTCTTCCGCTTTCACCCTTATCATCACCCGGCTTAGCAGCACGCACCTCGATACCAAAATGATATGCATCTCTCAGAGAGGTTAGGTTGCTGACAATAGTCATGGCGTGTCTGATTTCCGTCCCTTGGAACACAGTCTCTACTAAGGGCGGATCACTGCCCTTGGTTTGATTCCTGTGGACACGCGGCGCTCGAACAAAACACCAGTTCGATAGCTTCGGATTCGCACGCTTGCACTCACAGACTAGGTAAAAGAAGGGGCTTGAGGTCGATCTACTCCTAGATAAGATGAAGTCTATTCTGGTTCCCCATCCTTGAACTTCGACGGGAACTTCCGAAAAGAGAAAGTTCCATCGAGAACGCTCATCTGCGTCGACCCTCTTAGCTAGATTCTCAGCGATTTTAAGTACACTAAACTGGAATCCGTAGCCGTGTCGATTCAAGGCTTTTTGGAACGAGTCCCTTACCTGCACAATCTGTTCATCAGTCATATCCTGGTTCATAGGTTCAGCATACGATATGTATGGGAATCCCAAAACGGTCCAGAGACGCTCGCGAGCGCGGCTGAGCTGATGGATTTAGTTACGAGCAGCCGGAAAGGCGAAGCCTTTCCGCACATCACGCGGCGCAGCCGCGATTGCGTAGGTGACTGAATTAATCCCTCCGCTCACGCTGATGGTACTGACTCTGTGATTGTGATAAACCTCTACGTCATGAGACCACGACGAATTGTTTCCAACGCCCTGGTTTGGCTGCTGGCCTTCTTCTGTTTCACATTTGCGGTTCCAACCGGCGCGCAACGTACTACGCAACCGGCGACCAAAGGAACTTCTACGCGCTCGCCGCGCAACGAAGCCCTCTGGCAGAAAGCTCTGGCCATTCATCGCCGCGCGATTGTCATCGACACGCACAACGACGTGACCACGCCAATGACTAATGACGATTACGACTTAAGCGGCGCTCCGCCGACGCCTTATCGCACCAGCATCGCGCGCATGAAACAGGGCGGTATGACCGCGGAGTTTTTTTCGCTTTACATTAAACCCTGGTACGTCACGCACGGCGGGGCGGCCCGTCGCACGCTCGACATGGTCGACGCGGTTTATCGCGCCGTAGAGCGGCATCCGAGCGATCTGATGTTCGCGACCACCGCGGCCGACATCCGCCGCGCCAAAACGCAAAACAAGATTGCCTGTTTGATGGGCATCGAAGGCGGCCACGCGATCGAAAACTCTTTGCCGACTCTGCGCGAGTTCTATCGACTCGGGGTGCGATACATGACGCTGACTTGGAACAACACGAACGATTGGGCCGATGCCGCGCGCGGGGAGAAGAAACATAACGGCTTGAGCGAGTTCGGCAAAGATGTCGTGCGCGAGATGAATCGGCTGGGCATGCTGGTCGATGTCTCGCACGTTTCAGACAAAACGATGAGCGACGCGCTGGATGTTTCAAAGGCCCCCATCTTCGCGTCACACTCTTCCGCGCGCGCGCTGAGCAATGTGCCGCGCAACATCCCCGATGATCTGTTGCGCCGCATCGCGAAAAACGGCGGCGTCATCCAGGTCAATTTCTACAGCCTGTTTGTGGATCAGAAGACCGTCGCGCCACAAGCCGATGAGCGCGACCAGCGTTTGAAAGCGCAGCAGGCCGCGCTCAACGAAAAATACAAGGACGATCCTGAGCGTTTGTCAGAAGAGGGCGACAAGCTGGAAGCGGCCAACCCGCTGCCGCCGCTCCCGCTCTCTAAACTCATTGACCACATCGATCACATAGTTAAGGTCGCGGGTATAGATCATGTGGGTCTGGGCGCGGACTTTGACGGCGCGAATGACTTTCCCGAAGGCGCGCGCGATGTTTCGATGTTGCCGAACATCACTTATGAGTTATTGAAGCGCGGCTACAGCGAACAGGATATTCGCAAGATCCTGGGCGAGAATTTTCTTCGTGTCTTTGCCCGCGCTGAGCAGGTGGCGCAGAAAATGAGGCGGACGATCAGCGGTGGAGGCAGCACGAAGAGAATCAGTAGGCAGTAAGCAGAAGGCAGAAGGCAGAAGGCAGTAAGCAGCAGTAATTGGCGGAAACTCGACCGTTAGGGAGGGTGTCGCAACGCGCGGATGCGGACGAGCACGTCCTCGCTCCCAGCAAAAAGCGGAAACCCGACCGTCAGGGAGGGTGCAGACAGCAGTAGGCAGAAAGCAGTCTTTGCTTTTCAATAGCACCGAAAGAATCCCCGGCCCAAAACAATAGGCTCACGAATGATATTCCTTACGGAACATCACTCGTGAGCCTCAGTATGGACAGCACCAGTGCTTATTCTCTTGTCGGCTGTCCCTGGGCGCCGCCGCCCTGTTGACCACCCTGGCCGCCCTGGTCCTGGCGATCTTGTCCGCCCTCGCTACCCTGGCCGCCTTGACCTTGCTTGCCGCCTTCCTGCGGATTGCGACCCGGAGCCTGTTGTCCTCCCTGCTGGCCGCCTTGTCCGATGCCACCCTGATCCTTTTGTTCGTTAGCCATAATCAGATACCCTCCCTTTTTCGATCAAAATAAAATTTTGGTGCGTCAAAACGAGAGCGCACCTGCTTTTCGCACGTCTGAGTATCATCAAGCTTTGTGCCAAGGCTGCCTGTGATACAAAGCGTCGGAAGTTTTGAATTTAACACGGAATAGCAAATGAAAATCGTACAGCGACTGTCAAAGGCGCATACGCTTCACAGATCAAACACGGATCAAGTCCGGAACATTACTCTCGATGATATAATCCGAAAAGATCGATGAGTGTCGCAGGAATCTACATTCATGTTCCGTTTTGTCGCGCACGCTGCTCGTACTGTGATTTCGCCACCGGCATGTACGAGAGTGATCTGGCAGATCGTTATGTGCGCATGCTGGTGAAGGAATTCAAAGCCTGGAACGAAGTCAGGGAACCGGCCGCGGTTGACACGATTTATTTTGGCGGCGGCACGCCTTCATTACTGGCACCCGCACAAATTGAAACAATTCTGCAGGCCGTCCGGGATCGTTTCGAAGTAAGCGACGAGACAGAAATCACTCTTGAGATAAATCCGGGTGACGGCGGCTCAAGCGCTGCCGCCAGGCAAGAAACATTTCGTGAGTTTCGCCGTCTGGGAATTAATCGGGCAAGTTTTGGAGCCCAAACCTTCGATGATGAACAGTTACGCCGGCTTGGTCGCACGCATGCGGCGCGCGATATCGGCGAAACTTTCTCACTTCTGCGCGAGGCAGGTTTTGCAAACATCAATTTTGATCTTATCGCCGGGTTGCCGGGACAGACTCTAACGGGCTGGCAGGGGAATCTGAATCAGGCGCTGGCCTTAAGACCACAGCACCTTTCGCTCTACCTTCTGGACATCCACGAGGGAACACCTCTGGCGGATCAAATTCGCCGCGGCGCGCAGCCAGCGCCTGATGACGATCTCGCCGCCGAAATGTATCGCGTAATGATCGAAAGGGTTTGTGGCGCCGGTTATGAACATTACGAGATTTCAAATTTTTGTTTGTCCGGATTCGAGTCACGCCACAATTCCAAGTACTGGAACGGCGCACCGTACTATGGTTTCGGCTGTTCGGCACATTCATACGACGGCGCGCGCCGGCGGTGGGCCAACGAGCGTGATGCCGGTAATTACGCAGGACTCATCGAAAAGGGAAAATCGCCGATCATAGAGCGCACGAATTTGAGCGAAGCGGATGCCCGGGCGGAATCACTTTTCCTCGGCCTGCGACTGATGAAAGGACTTTACTTCAGTGACTATCAGTCACGCTTTGGCGCGGATTTGCGAGAGCAGTATGACGACGATCTGGTGCGAATGCGCGATGCCGGTCTAATCGAAATCAATGAGGAGCTGTTGCGCCTGACGCCGCGCGGCGCCTTGTTGTCGAACGAAGTGCTGGCGACATTTGTGTGAGCAGCAGCAAGATCATCGATCGCGCCGACGTCTTTCTGTTATCCTGTGGCGACTCCGATGTCAGAGAATTTGCACTTGCGATCCTTCTTCCTGGCGCATTCGTGGATTTTTAATAGTTCCTTCGTGTTTGATGAGAGTGATATTTCATCACCCAATACGCCTCACAACTATTGTTTGAGCGAGTGGTTTTCCGGGAGTGTAATCGGCATTCTCAGTGCTGTGTTCGAAGTCGGTTAGGACAATTAAGTACGCGGAGGGCCCGAAGCTGGAATGAATTCCAGTGCGCAGGATGTTCCTAATCGCGCCGAATAATCTCATAAAGAGTGAGGCATGAATTGTGCGCCGCGGCGCTTTCCATTCAGGCACGACCAGGGTTTCGAAAGGATACAGAAACACAGTTAGAAAGGAAGTGAGAAACGCTAACCACCAAATCTTTCTTTTCATTTTCAGATGTTAGGGTGCCGGGTAGTAAGAATTAATTTCATTGATCGGCACGGCTTGATCATGGAAGAGCTCCAGGACCTCGTACCGCAATTTGTTTGACTAACGGCCGACCCGGAGAATAGTAAGGTTCGCTTGTTACTGGCTTATAAGGTTCAAGTACATAGATAATGGCAACTGTACCTGGATTACCATGAAGATTAAGGTTACTTATCGTTCTAATGAGTCTCATTAGTAAGGTTACTCTAATGCTTCTGGGTGGAAACGTTGCATAACCATCCTGATTGGTCGCGGTTTCCCCGTCATGGCCTTCCCACTCGACCCAATAATCCTTCCAGGTCTGTTTGAGCGGCACGTTGGGCACTGGTTTTCCTTTTTCATTGACGGTCTGAATTGTCCATTCGGGGGCGACGTTGGTTTTCATTGGATAGAGCCCTACCAGGACTAGAGCAAAAATCGGCAGTATTACTAACTTTTTGCGCATATCCAGCAACATCTTTCTCTCTTCTAGAGCAAAGACACGGGCTTCAAGTTATTTTCGGGTATTAATAACCTGTCAACGACGAACCCGATTAGGTAGTATTGAATAATCGTGAGAAGGAATGGTAAGGGAACCGTCAGTACTGCGTCCAAAAAATTTCCATCCGCCAGAACTTAGATCCACCGTGCCCCGTATCACAAGAAGTTGGGATAGAAAATCAGTCATCAAATAAGTCGGAAACATTAAATACTGACCATAGTCGCAGAATGATGAGTGACCCAGGTTTAGGACGCACTTCCCGAGCAGACTACCATCGATAATGATGAAGACAACAGGCAAGAGAATGCGAAATCTGGGATGACGATGAGTCAAACTAATTCGCACACTCCTTTGTCTGGTTCGCGCTCGAATTATCTCAACGGGACGCCGAGGATAAGCCGTTTTTTCTGAACGTCACCATCATTAGTTTTTAAGAACTCGATTACCTCGCGCCGTCAGGGGCCCGATGTTACCGAATTTGGAATTGCAATCTTTCTTCCTGACCCACCCATAAATCCCAGCATCGGCAGTCTCCGAAGGTTCTTAGCACGGGCCTTTCGCATTGGCTTCTGGATTCGCTTAGGTCTTTCTGTGTCAATGAGTGTTGATCCATCGCCAAAACATTTTTTCTAACTCATTTATGACTAGCTTCTTTCGGGTCAGTCGTTTCGTGGGGGTCTGCACGAGAATAATGAAACGATGATTCCAATGATTGCCCACTGCAAGAATACCAAGACATAGAATATTGCATTTGCCAGCATCGCGGGTCGGAAAACAATTATTACCAGATAAGGTATTATATGAATCCGGGCCCAGAAGTTTGGCACATTCACATGGTATAGAAAGTAGCGCCATAACGGAGACGTTTCTCCGGCGATCAGCCAACTCGCGACCAAACCCACACTCCCGAAGCTAAGGCTGAACTTGGTTAGGCACTTAGATCTTCGTGTGGTTACAAAGCTCATAAACAATCACAGGATCCCCCATCAGGGGCAGATGTTGCTCTAAAATACGCACGGCCATGTTCAATGTCGAAAACATCGCCGAAGAAATCATTTGGCATCGCGTCCTCGCCGGTGAAGTACCGCCAAGCTTTGAGAGTCATATAGTCCGCTACACTATCGGGACCTGGGTCAAAATTCTCTGTTGCGTAATGAGGAAGATGATTAATCGTTTGAAGCCACGAATTCTCCCACGCAACCGCGAAATTGGCGTGGGCTGGCGAGGTCGAATCCTGCAATGTATGGATTGCTCTACCTAAGTTATGCATCGCGTCAGCGATCTGTCCTTTGGCTGCGAGGCGGCGTGCAATGCATATCTGTTGCCTGACAAAGCGGTTGGCTTTTCTGCGCGCATCTTCCGGTCTTTCTCCTCGCATTCTCATCGCATGCTGGTAGGCATACACTTCGTCTTGAGTGTCGTCGTCGAAATCTGCTTGTTCCTGCATAAGGATCCGCAGCTCCTCCGGCGTAGCTCGTTCATTCAGAACTCGACTAATTATTCTCTGGTGGACCCGTAATCCCCTGGACGGCCAGAGTCCCTGCGGATCGCTAAAGACTAGTGCATTGTTTTCGACATAGGCGAACTGATTTAATCCTCCTGCAGCACCAATCGGATCCTCTGAAATAAACCTTCCCAACTGCGGATCATAGAATCGGGCGCGGTAGTACAAGAGTCCGGTATCTGGATCGCGTTCACGGCCGGTGTAACCATATCTTGTGCGCGGGCTGCCGGCACTATTACCAAATGAATCGTAGCTCGGCTGTTCGACGAGATTGGCGCTCGTATCTGTCAACCCCGCCGTCGATCCAAGATGATCGGTAAGAAAATATGAAACGCCGGTCGTGGCGCTGGTTTGCCGTAGATGATTATCGATGCCCGGCCCGTTCAGGTAGGTCGTGGCCACCGACCAGTCTGCGTTGAGATCGATCAAAGCATCAGCGCCGTCATAAATGTAACGCTCGCTGGCGCCGTGATTCGTTGTTCGTTGAATCCGCCGCCCGAGGGCATCGTACTTGTAGCTCACCGTGGAACCGGCGGGCAGCGTGACCTGCGTCAGACGATTCTCTTCGTCGTAATAGAGATCCCAGGTTCCCGAGGCGTCGGTTTTGTGGACCAGATTTCCGTTGTTGTCATAGCTGTAATTCGCGCTCGCCGTGTTCATCAGCTTGTTGAATGGTTGATAGCTGTAGCTGGTACTCAGATGCGACGCGGTGCGATTGCCGACAGCGTCATAAGAATAATTCTCCGTCGGCAATTCAAAGTTGCTCGCACCCGTCAGACGATTCAGCGCGTCATACGTGTAGGCGCGTTGGGCCGATGCGGTCGTCCAACTCGAGATATTGTTGGCATTATTGTAAGTGTAAAGATTCCCGCTCAGCGTCGTAGCTCCGGCGGCGTGCATCATGCCCGTCAGGCGATCCAGATCATCGTAAGCATAACTGCTGGTCACGCCATTCGGCGCGCTGCGGGCCGTCAAGCGATTCGCTGCATCGTAACTGTAACTGAAACTCAAATTCGCACTGTCCGCCAGATTGACCAGGCGATTCACCGTGTCATAGGTGTAGCTCGCATAGGTCACGCCGTTAACTTTCAGCCTGGTGCGATTACCCGCCGCATCATAATTGTAACTAATGCCGTAGAAGAACGGATCGCTAAGACTGCTCACGCGATAGCGGTTGTCATAGCCGATGTAGACAGAACCATTCTCGTTCGTCGCGCGAGTTAGATTGTTCAGCGGATCGTAGGAATAGGTCACGGTACGGGTCGGATAGGTGATAGTTGTCAGGCGATTCAGATTGTCGTAGCCGTAGTTGGTGACGGAGCCGTTGTAATCTGTTCGTTGGGTGCGATTTCCGACGGCGTCGTAAGCGTACGTCATCGGAATTCCGGCCCGCGTGATCTGTGTCTGACGGCCCAACGGATCGTAAGCAAACTGATAGCGTTGATTCAAAGCGTCCACAACCGCGGTTACCCGACTCAAGGCGTCGTACTCAAAATTGGTGGTTTTAAGATCACGGTCCGTCACGCTGGCGACACGCTCAGCGTTGTCATAAACATAATTCGTGACGCGACCTGCCGTATCCGTATGTTGCGTCACATTTCCCATCGCATTATAGACAAACGATTCGAACAAGCGCGTGGCGCCATTGGCCGCCGGCGGATAAGTGATCTTCACCAGGCGATTGAAATCGTCGTAGTCATAATTCGTGGCGCGAGTGAGCGCATCCGTCAAACTGATCAAATTTGACATGGCATCATACCCATAGCTCGTGGCGTGGCTTAAAGCGTCGGTAGTGGCAGTCAATCTATAGGCCCGGTCGTAGGAGTAGTTCGTGGCATAGCCGCGTTCGTCGGTTACCGCCGTGCGCCGTCCCGCCAAATCATAAGTGAAGCTGACGAAGGAAAGATCGGGATGCGTGACCTTACTAATTCGTCCATACGGATCGTAAGCGAACAGTGACGAGCGGCTGAGGCCGTCGCGCACCTTTGTAAGCCGGCTGCGCGCATCATAGAAGAAGAACGTGGTGATATTGTTGGCATCTTTGCGCTGCGTGAGGTTGCCGCTGGTGTCATAAGTGAAGGTCGTTACCTTACTGCGGGCGTCCGTAACAGTGAGCGGCTGGCCATGAGAGTTGTAAGTCATCGTGGTCGTATTGTTCAAAGCATCATTTGTAGTCAGCAGGTTTCCCTGTGCGTCATAAACGTTCGTGGTCACGTCGCCCAACTGATTAGCACTCGTCAACACCTGACTGAACAGGTTGTAGGTATTTCTGACGTATAGGAAGTAACATGACCCAGCGCATCGGTCTTTGAAGTTATGTTCAACTTGTCGTCGTAACTCCAGGTACGCACCTGCGCGCCGCCACCGCCGCAACTGCAAACTCCTTCGACTTTGGTCACGACGTTTCGTCCCTTACTGGTGTCGAACGTGTACTTTGTTACGCGGCCCAGGCCATCAGTCACATCAGTTTCAACAGCGCTTACATAGTTAAGCGAGTAATGTTCGACCCCACCCTGTTTTTCCGAAGTCATAGCGCGGCCCTGAGAATCATAAGTGTGCGAGTCAACCACATTACCGAGAGCGTCGGCCGTTGCGGTCAGCTTCAGATTGCCGTCATAGGTGAACTGGAACCCGGAATTATCGCCGTAGGTTACGGACAGCAACTGGCTGTTCATGCCGTAAACGTAATTAGCCACCGTGCCCAGCGCGTCGCTAATTGACAGTATCTGCCCGTTTGCGTTCGTCGTAACGGAAAGGACCCGGCTGAAGGGATCGGTAATGGAAGTTAACTTTTCGTTGGCATCGTAACTTAAAGTGGTTTGGTTGCCGTTGCGATCCGCCATCGACAAGACTCTGCCTGATGAGTTGAATTGATCGACGCTGCCGTCTTTCATTCTCAGCGTAAAACCATTGCCGCCGTTCTTCACCAGGGATGCGTGAATATCTCCTTCCAGGGTGCTGAATGCGCCTGAGGAACCCGAGGGACGTCCAAAGTAGATCGCCCGGCCGTCTGCGGAATTCAGCCGCACGAGACTGTTGTCGTAGACAGTTATAGATTCGTCGTATTGGCTTGACCATCCCTTGCCGAACAGAGCCGTTCGTTGTGAATTGCTGTTGAATGTTCGGCTGACATCTATCGCCGGGCCGACTCCGGGCAGTGCATAGTCGTTTTGTCGCAGGTACATGTTGCCGTTGGTGACATTTATCGGCCCGCCCACGGCAATTGTGCCACCGCCGTCAGGACATGATGAGCAAAGGCCATCATTTTCACCGTCACCGATTAGCCAGAAAGTAACAGTGCCTTGTGAGCAGGCTCCCAAATTGTCGCAAAGCGGATACTGAAGACTGAAAGAGCCTGAGAAACTAAGATAGTTCGGGTAGCCGGAGTTACGCACAAACACGGCTTTACCGGTGTCAGAAACAAAAGCGGTTCCTTGCGGAAAATCGGCGCGAACAAATCCGGTATGAATCGGATCGCTTTCCGGATCAGAATCATTCTTTAATACGCCGTTAGGTGTTTCCAGCGGTGTTTCGAACTCACTACCCCGAACTATATAAGCATCACCTCCCGCAACGGGAGGCTGATTCACAAGATGAAAGGAAACAGTTCCTTCGGCGCAGGCACCTAAGTTGTCACAAACAGTATAGGTGATGGTCAAGTCACCGGTTTGGCCATCGGCTGGGATAAATGCTGCTTTGCCGTTCGAAAAAATAAGAGCCGTTCCCAGCGTGACGTCAACCCGTTTTGCAATGCAAGACAGAGGATCGTTTTCCGGATCACTGTCATTCTTTAGAACGCCGGTGCGCGGAGATTCGATTGGCGTCTCAAACGTTCCGTGAACGGTGTAGCTATCAGCGTTTGCCACGGGCGGTTGATTGGTAACGTCGAAAGTAACGGTGCTATTTGCGCAGGCGCCATGATTGTCGCAAACAGTGTAGGGAATGGTGACGGTGCCGGTTTTGCCATAGTCAGCAGTGAATTCCGCTATGCCGTTGGCGTACACAGTGGCCTGTCCCAGATTTGTCGTGACCGAGGTAAAAACACACGATAACGGATCATTGTCGGGATCGCTGTCGTTGCGCAGAACGCCGTAAGGTTTGAAATCCGTGGGCGTTGAAAAACTTCTGTGCACAGCATAATGATCGGGATTGGCGATGGGCGGCTGATTACTGATGAGTCTTCCATTCAGAGCGAAAATGAGCGGAAGAAGAAACGGCGTGATTAATAGAGTGTGAAACCGATGCGTGGGAGATGGGAGCATTAGGGCCGTCCTTTAGCGAACCCAACATCGATCCTTGATGAGGTGATCTTGGGAGAAAACGAATCGCGGGGCTCGCTTTGGAAATTCAATAGCAAAAACGCGCGGAGTTTAGTGACGCAGAGGAATTCTGTCAATCGCGTTTTTTTGTATGATTGTTTGCAGATCCTATTAAGGTTAACGACATCCGCCCAATGCCAGTTTCGCCGATGCTTCCAAAATAAAGTTTGCCCTCGTGCTCGACTACGTTTGCAATTTGTGAAAAGCAGGTTGGCGAAGAATCCTGCAGATTGCGGACGACGACACCGTTTTGATCCAGAGCAATCACGAACGCGTAATGCCTGATGTCGGGTTGCAGGAACGTGGGCAGCCGCATTACAACTTTGCGCAGAAACGGATGAGGCAGCAATTTATCAAGTGTGGTGTCGCGCGGCGTGACAATCGCCAGCCAAAACAAATCCCGGCCATTCGATAATATTCCATCGGGAAAACCCGGCAGGTTATCGATGAAAATGTCCGACTGTCCTCGCCTGGCGCCTGAAAGCCAGAAGCGACGAATTTGATATGCGCCAGTCTCGGCAACCAGCACAAAAGACTGATCGGGACTCACGGCCACACCGTTGGCAAAGTAAAGATCGCGAAGCAGCGTGCGAGTCTGTTTTGTATGTGGATCGTAAGCCAGCAAACGACCATTGCCTCGATGTTCCAGAAGATCTGCCTTAAGTTGCGAGAGCGGAAACTTGAAAGACGAATCGCTGAAATAGACTGTGCCGTCCTGTGCGACATCGAGGTCATTTGTACAGCCGAACGGCAGGCCGTTAGCAGCGGTTGTGAGAACGCTGATTGTTTTGTTCTGATCGATGGAAAGCAAGCCCTTGATCGCATCAGCGACGATCAAATTTCCGTCCCGATCGAACGCCAATCCCAATGGCCGGCCATGCGTATCGGCAAACACTTCCGGGTGCGTGCCGTCGCTCTGGAGGCGAAAGATCCGCCCGTCATTGACTCCGCAGTAGATGCCTCCTTCACTGTCGATGGCGACATCTTCGGGACCGATGGCATTGACGCTTAATCGTTCAATTCCCGATAGCTCAGAATTGCGCGCGTAGGTGCCGGTGAGTTCGGGCGCCGGTGGCGGCGTCCATGAAACAGGATCGATTCGTAAGGGCCAGGCGAGTAGATAGGCGGCTAAGACAACTATCAGAAATGCGAGAGCAGGGAATACTCGGTTTCTTGTCATCAATCAGGGGTGAATCAAAGCGGAGCCCTCCTTTCGGCCGGGCTTCTGACACGCTTACCGCTCGCCGCGTGACGATTCGACCTGGCTCTCGAGCTCCACGACCAACGGCCGAATTCCCGGCGTGCCCATCGGTTCGATCCAACGCAGCGCTTCATCGAGAATGCGCCGCTGATGCTCCGGCCAATTCGGCCGGCCGACAACGCTGCCGGGTTGGCCTGCATAAAAGGCAGCCCGCGGCGGGCGCACAACTTCAACGACATCGCGGGCGACAGCCAAGGTCATCGTGGCGATCCCGGATTCTTCGATAGCGCGCGCCGCCAGCGATATGGACTGATGACAAAGCCGCGAAGCAGGAATCAAAAGAGCATTCTGAACTTCATAGCGATGCAAACGCTCGACAAGTTTGGGAAGCATCTCATCCGCAAATCGCCCGGCATCCGGAATGAATCCGCAGAAGCTCCAGAACACCGAATTCAGTTGCCCGATAATCCGGTTGGCCTGGAATTCAAATAGGCGCTCGAGCGGTACCTGCACATTCGAGTCCTGTGAAACAAAAACCGGATCATAACCGCGGGCCGAGAATCGAAGATCGGCCGGATCGATTTCGCTGGGAATTTCGCGAAAACTAACGTCCCCGCCGGCAGCCTTAAGATCGAAAGAATCGGTGCCGTCAATGTATGCGCCTGCAGAACTGATAACCGCGAGATTGATCATCGACAAGGCGCGGTGGGCGGGTGTAAACGGGGCCTGATGATTTTTGATGAAGGGATAACCATCAATCTCATCGTTGGCTTTCTGGGCGCGACCGCTATTCCACTTGTCGTATTTTTTCTGCCAGTCATCGCGATGTTCAATTATCTGCACCTGCGTTTCCCTTCTAAGCCTAACGGTTTGGGCGCATGTACTGCTCAGGTTTGGTGAAACAGTCATCACGTTCGGCGAATCTTGCTTCGTCGATGGGTACGTTAACTTTCACTTCATTGAGGCGAATCACAATGTTCGCCAGGGGACTCTCCTGCCGGACGACGAATGGCAACTTTACGCCGTTCACGTCACGATAATCCTCGTAGAAGGCATCATTCTCACGGAGCAGCAAACCGTTTTCGGCGTCGAAGTAGTACTTCATCGCTGTTCCACTCAAAGGCCGCTCGATAACGAAACAATCGCGTTCTCCAACCTTTTGTTTCCCGTTGAAACGCAGTGAACCTGCGAGCCGTTTCAACTCGAGCTCAACATGAAAGTCGTCTCTCGCTCCGGGCATTTCTTCGGGCAATTTTATATAACCCTGGACGGGGTCATGCAACCAGCGCGCGCTGCCATTGAATGTTTGTTGGATTATGCCAAAGCCCTTCAAGTTCATGATCACGCTCGAACGGTTCGGTGCCCGTTCATAAATGTCGACCGTTCCCCTCAGGCCCATCGAGTTGAGTTCAATCGTGCCACTGGAGATGCGACTGGTAGTCTTGAGCAAATTGCTTTCGCCGCCGACAGCTTCAATGTAGTGATTGATGATTTGATCGACGGACGGGGCCTTTGGATTGTTTGGAGCGTTGGCATCGGATTGAGCGCCGGCGTCCGATCGGCGGTTCGCGGGAATCTCTGCCGGCGTTCCTTCTTTTGTGCCCTCACTCACGGTCGGGTTTCCGCCAGCTTTTGTGGGCGGGTTTTTACTGATCAGCTTTGGCGGCGGCGGTGGTTCGACTGAAGACTTGCTCTTGTCAGGGCCCGGATTGTTGGCGTTAGTGTCCGCCAAAACATCGACAACCAACTCTCCGGGCAATCTTAAAGTAGTTCGCTCGCGCAACTTTCGAACTGCGGCGGTCAATTGCGGATCTCCCCCGACCAACAGTGTCCGCCGGTTTAGTTTCACAATCCGATCAGGAATTACACCTCGACCTTCGAGAAAAATTCCGTTAGGTGTCTGATAGTTTCCAAAGGCGTATTGAAACAACGCCCCGGTCGGAAGTTTCACAATTCCGGAAGGCAGGGTATTACCCGCGCTGACGTCGCCTACAATTACCGCGCGAAATGTCTCCTGCAGGCCTGCCGCAAATATTTCACCGGCCGAAAGAGTGGATCCATCAATAAGAATTGCCAGAGGACCGGTATAGGGAACACGCTGAGGAAAAGCAAAAACTGAATTGTATCCCGTGCGAGTTTTCATCGACCCGAGGTTAGCCGGTGACTGCTCGAGTAACCCGGCCAGGCCGCCAATCATTCCCAAAAGGCCGCCCTGATTACCGCGCAAATTCGGAACGAAAGCGTTGAACCGAATGTAACCAATTCCGCCGGCCAATCTCTTCGCCTCGAATTCCGTGAAAAGCGGCGGCAGATTGCCGATTGCCGGCGACATTTCTCCGTTCAGTTTTTGGCGGATGATTCTGACGCTGCGCTGAAGGTTGCGGCCGTTAACGTAAGTAAGCTGTACCGGATCCCGAAGATTTCCGTTGATGTAGCTGGCCACCAGGATCAAAGGCACCTCTGGCCGGATGATCGAGTTAAAGATCGGGTTCTGTTCGATTTGCGCGATTGCTTCTGACAACGGTTTGCCGTTGACGCTCTTAATAACAAATCCCGGTCGCAATCCGGTGCGCGCCGCCGGCGAACCTGGATCGACGCGAGTGATCACCGCCAGCCCGTCAAGAATGCGTATGTCGATGCCGATACCCGTCGACAGCCGTTCCGAAAGCCGCCGCCGGATCCGATCGAGGGGCTTGGCGGCGTCAATGTCGCTGTCAGTTTCCGAAACATCGGGACTATCCGCGTCCGTCGAACCGAGCTTGGGAATCGCCTGCGGAGGAACGATCAGAAAGTGCGATTGATGAAGTTCATTAATCATTTGCTGCAGGAGCAAATACAGCGCTTCGTCTGTTTTGGCGCTCGCGACCAGCGGCGCATAACGATCGTGGACGCCCTTCCAGTTAACTCCATTGAAGTTTGGATCGTAAAAATTCTTATCGACGGTTTGCCATACAAGCTCGAACGAGGCTTGCCGCTTTTCTGCATCAGTTTGAGTTGCGGCGGTTTCGCCTTGCGGCTTTGGCGGATTGGCCTGCTGAGACTGGCCCGTCCCGGCGGAAAAGATCAGCAGCGCCAATAGCGACAGGCTGCGGAAAAATCCAGGTATTTCGGAACTCATCATGGTGAGGAAATTCCTTTTCATGCCGCAGTGCGATTTCCGGTCAGCAAAACCGCGGCCAGCGCGGCACACATTGCCACCGCCAGCGCGATCACCGAATACCGATGCAGGTTATTGAAAGCAACGCGGCGTGGATCGTCAAAGGGCACCTGATCAATTACAACCATTGAGGCCCGCAGCGCGCGCATCCTCGACGCAATCACCCATTGGCTAACAGAAGTTGCGGCTGCCATGACCACCAGGGCTATACTGCTGAGCCGATGGACGAGCTCGGACCGGTTCTTTCCGATCATTAGCCCGACAAGAAATAGAACCAGGCTAATTACGCAGCCACTTATGTTAACTACCGACAGTGAACTCGTAACAATCGTGCCAGCAATTTCGTTTGCGTTCACGACGTTGAATGCGTGCAGGGTACCAAAGAGCGCTGGAGCCAGGACGAAGCTGAAAAACACCGCCGCCCCGAGCCAGCACGAAATCAAAATTAGTTTTGTTTTAGCCATCGCGGCCTGCGGCTTAGTCCATTTGCATAATACCGGGCTGAAGCCTGATCACTGGCGGCGCAATTGAAGGCTGCTTAACGCCACGCGGATCCGCTACCTTCAATAACCAGGCCAGCGCCTGATCAAGTTGAGTCTGGTAATCCTCAAGATCGAGCGACATAAAAACTCGCTGATTTAAGCGCGCGAATTTTTCTTTGGCTCGAGAATACATTTGCCGCGCAGCGCCTGGGCGTCCTATTTGCAAATGGTGAAATGCGACTGCTGATTGAATCATGGCCTGGAGAAATAGTTTCTCGTCTGGACTAACCGGACCCATCCAACGCTCTTCCCAGGCGTCATGCGCCGCATGAAACTCGCCCGCGTTGTAGAGATCGATGCCGGCGATGTATTCGATCGGATAAGCTAGAATATGTTCTTCGGTGTAATACGGAGCGGTTGCCGGCACACTCTGATTGTAACCGATGAACTGAACCGGAGGCAGGCCGCCGCGAACCTCGGAGTGCCCCCGGGTCAAACTCAGGCACTACTCGAACATCGCGCACTATTTACAGGAGGAACTTACTTCTGCTTGGGGTAATAGCCCTCGCGAGCGCGCACTCGAAGTTGAGGCCGAACCGGTGCGGTTACCACGATCCGCCGGTATGCGCGATCGCTCGACTGATTGTTTGAGTAATATTGAATGAGATATTGCGACCGAATTTCTGAGGCGATGCGACGAAATACGTCCGGCAGATCGCTATCAGTCCTGGGAATGAACGCCGCGCCTCCAGTCGCCGCGGCGATTCGTTCCATGCCAAGTTCGGAGCGTGCCGTGCGCACATTGAGATGCATTGTCTCTCCGCTCGGATTGATGGAATAAAAAGTGATTTCGCCACGCTGGACTTCCCGCTGAACGTCCGCCTGGGCCCGCTCAATCAAGCGCAGCTGCGCGTCCGTCCCCATCAGCTGTAGTTCGCCGTTGCGGCTTTGATTCGCAGACACATCAAGAATTCTGGCCGTATCGTCGCCATCTGAGATTACCAGAATCAGCCTGCGGCGACCCGGAGGGGACGCCTTGTCGAGATAGGCTTCGGCTGCCAGTACCGAATCAAAGAAGGCCGTAAAACCTCTTGCCGGCGCGATGGTCATCAGTTTCTGAGCGGCTATTTCCACGGTGGTCAACTCCTGAATTAGGCGAGGCTTCTGGTCGATTGCGAAAACGCTAGCGCGATCTTCCTTCTTCAAAACCTGCCTCAGGAAATCCGCGGCAGTTCTTTGCTCAAACACGAAGCGCGCGTCCACACTGGCCGAAACATCCAGCAGCACGGCGATATCCAGCGGCACCTGCTCCGGATCGCCCATCTGAGCTATTTCCTGCGGGCGGCCGTCTTCTTGGACGCGAAAATCGTTCTGCGTCAGGCCCAGAAACGGTTGTCCCTGCGCATCGGTAACCGAAACCGGCACGACAACGAGATTAGATGTAGTGCGAATTACTTCATATTCGGGAGTCGGCGTCGGCTTTGGTGTCGGCGTCGGTTTTGGTTTAAGCCGCGGCACAGGTGGGGGCGCCGGCATTTGCTTCAGCGTTTGCGCGTGAGCCGGCATCACCAAAAAAATCAGTGACAGAAAAAAGAAGGCCAGCGCTCCTGTCAGGAGCGCCGGCGTATTGTTCATTCGATTACCAGGTGAGTTCATCTGCCAAACCTTCATGCCGTGCCAAACCCTTGGACGCGTTGTCACAGCATGATCGTTGGCGCGAACACTATTGCAAACGGATTTAATTGTCCCGCAGTCCCTTCGAACTACTGCGGTTTCTCCATTGAACCCGGTACGCTCATCGCTGGCGCCGGAGCTGTCAAACCCTTGCTGACCAGCACCTTCACTTCCACGCGACGATTCTGAGCGCGACCGGCGCGAGTGTTGTTTTCCGCCACCGGATTCGTTTCGCCGAAGCCATACGGCGTGATGATCCGACGAAGCGGAATCTTATGCTGTTCGACAAGATAACGAATCACCGCGTCAGCCCGACGTTGACTCAGTTGGCGATTAAGGTTGGTGCCACCGGTCGAGTCGGCAAAGCCCGTCACTTCGAGCACATAACCTTTCGCGTTCATGGCTTTGGTGGCGATCTCGTCAAGCTTGGTCTTGGCATCGGCCTGCAGAATCGAGCTGCCTGTCCGGAAATTCACAGCGATGGTGTCCTGGGGCACATAATCATCCAGCGCCGAGATGCGCTCGTTGGTTGCATTCACGCCGGAGACCGCAGCGTCCGCAGTTTCCTGAGCCGCTTTGGCACCGCCGCGCGCGGCATTCGAAACCGCCGCGAGTTCGTCTAATTGTCCGGAGAGCTTTTGCGCATTCTGCTCAACGTCTGTCAAACGACCCTCCGAAGCTGTCGCGCGCTGTTCCAGAGGATTCGCCCGCGATTCAACGGCGACCGCGGTCCGAAGATCAGTATTATTGAATCTGATTTTGTCGGCCACCAGTTCACCATTTGACCCGCCACGTCCTTCGACTTCCAAATTCAAGCCGCGAAGAATGTTTGTCGAGCCATAGTTTGTTCCGCCACGCAGAAATCCGCCCTTCGACTTTACTGAAGTTCTGTCCGTCAGTCGCACGATGGTGTCTGCGCCGTTAAGATCCCGCACTGTAAAGGTATCAGCCTCACGTTTTACAACCACGCCCTTAATGGTCATCTTCTGACCGCTGGCAACCGTGCGCCCGGTTGCTGATGAATTTGAAGTCTGCGCGAGGGCAAATGGGGAAATCGCGAGCACCAACCCGAAGGCGAGGGCAGATAACCGAAGCATTCTGAAGCTGCTATTCATAGTTTCAACTCCTTAGTATTAGGTTAGGACGGCACAACAGGCACGTCGGGTTTACGTGAGCTGAGATCATAAACTCACGCCTAGCGTTGTCCACTGGAGATAATCCGCAGACATGATTTCAATAATTCGGTGTTCACTGACGAAGGGGTAATTAACTTCAGAGCAAATATTACGACAGTATTTGATCAAGTCAAGCGCTAAGACCCTGCGAGCAGCCGTTACCAACGATTCATCATTGGTTTGCTATGCGATTGCAAGAATGATCGCGAGGAGAGCGCGCTCTTCCGATGTCCGGCGAACTTGTTTTTGTTCTTGCAGCGCAACAAGCAGCAGGTTGCCGGACAGGTTTTAGATCGCAAACTGCGCGCTTTCCAGATGGTCTTTGATGTAGGCGAGAAACTTCTCAGCATCGGCCCCGTCGATAATTCGATGATCAAAGCTCAGCGCAAAATAAGCCAGGTGGCGAATCGCGATGTAGTCTTCCCCGTCACCGGTCGTAAGTACCTTGGCGCGCTTTTCGATTTTGCCGACGCCCAGAATCGCGACCTGAGGCTGATTGATTATCGGCGTTCCGAACAAGCCGCCAAAAACTCCGGGATTGGTGATCGTAAATGTTCCGCCGGCGACCTCGTCAGGCTTGAGTTGTTTGGTGCGGGCGCGATCCGCCAGGTCGTTGGCCGCGCGCGCCAGACCCGAAATCGAAAGATCGTCGGCGCGTTTGATCACCGGCACAATCAATCCCCAGTCGAGCGCCACGGCCATCCCCAGATTGATGTCGCGTTTGTAAATGATTTGATCGCCGCTCACCTGCGCGTTGAAGGCGGGGAACTTGCGAATCGCGTCCGTCACTGCCTTAAAAATGAACGGCATGTAGGTCAGCTTCGTGCCGGTCCGCTCCAGGAAGGACTCGCGATTTTCATCGCGCAGCTTAGCCACCCGGGACATGTCGATTTCATAAACTGTCGTCACGTGGGCAGAAGTGCGTCGCGACAGCACCATGTGCTCGGCGATCTTCTTGCGCATGACACTCATTTGTTCGACTCGATCACCTCCTCCCGGCTTCAAGACGGTCACTTGCTGCGTCCCGGGAGCGCCTTGCAGCGCAACTTGTGAAGTTGCGGCGACAGGTGTAGGTGCGGCTGCACGTTCCGCCGGGGCGCCCGACTCGATGAAACTCAGAATGTCGTTCTTCGTAACGCGCCCGCTCATTCCTGTCCCTTCGAGCTGCTTCAAATCGATGCCATGTTCTTCCGCGATCTTCCGCACGAGTGGACTTGATTTGCTTCGGCGCAACTCCTGCGCACTCGGGGCGCCATTATCATCGCGAGGAGGCGCCGGCGCTTCCGTTCGGTGCGCGGGTCCTTCACGGCGGACCAACGGCTTTACTTCAGTTTTGCCCGGCGCCGCTTTCGGGGGGCCTTGCTCAACAGTTGTAATCGTCGGTTTTGGACGTTCGATTGTTTGCGGGGCCGGCGGCGGCGGTGGCGGTTGGGTTGGTGATTCAGCTTTTGCCGCAACCGGCGTCTCCTGGACTTTCGCTGCGGCGGTATCGACTGAAGGTTTCGCGCCATTGCCGTCGAGCACCGCCACGACGGTGTTCACTTCAACAGTCTCGCCCTCTTTGTATTTGATTTCGGTAAGTGTCCCGGCAGCGGGCGAGGGAATCTCGGCATCAACTTTGTCGGTTGAGATCTCAAACAGCGGTTCGTCACGATCGACGTGATCGCCGACGTTCTTCAGCCATTTTGTAATCGTGCCTTCGGCGATGGACTCACCCATCTGCGGCATTACCACATCAGTTGCCATGATTTTTAGTCCGTTGTCAGTAATTAGTGGTCAGTTGCTAGTGGTCAGTCGTCAGTTTGTTCAGTGCCAGTTGACTTGATGTTCTACAATTGACCACTGACGATTAACCACTGACTACTGACGATTTTTTCAGCTTGCGGCCGACTGTTGTTTTGCTTCCGCAGTCGTCGGATCGATTATCGTTTTGATTTCAGAAATTCGGTTGGCCGGAAAGCCGCTCTGCTGAGCGTGCGCGCGAATCATGTCTTCACTTGGCGCAATATAGACGCAGTAGATCTTGTCTGGTGTGACATAACTCTCCAGCCACTGAATCTGTGGGCCAAGATTTTGCAGCACGCTGCACGACTTCTGCGAAACTCCCTGCAGTTCCTCCGGCGACATATTCCCGGCGCCAGGTATCTCTCTTTCGATTACATATTTCGGCATGATGTTTCTCCCCAAACAAACTCAAAAAACGACAAAGACAATTTCAATACGCCGCTAACTTCCGCGCCGCATCCACCACGTCCTTCACCTGCGGCAGATAATAATCTTCCAGCGGTGGCGAGTAAGGCACTGGTGTGTCAAGCGACGCCACCCGCACGACCGGCGCATCCAACCATTCAAAAGCTTCCTGCGAAATGATCGCAGCAATCTCTCCGCCGATGCCGCCGGTCAATGAAGCCTCGTGCAAAATTAAGGCCCGACTTGTTTTCTTCACGCTAGCCAAAATCGCATCTTTGTCGAGCGGGGCGAGCGTGCGCAGATCGATCACCTCGACATCGAGACCTTCTTTCTCCAACTCTTCGGCGGCATCAAGGGCGGTCAGGACCTGTGCGCCAAAAGTGATGATCGAAAGGTCGCGACCTTCGCGGCGGGTGCGCGCCTTCCCGATCTCGACAATGTAATCGTCTTCCGGAAGTTCTTCACGGAGCCGCGGCAGGCGATAAAGTTTTTTGTGCTCGAAATAAAGCACGGGATCCGGATCGCGAATCGCGGCTTTGATCAATCCCTTTGCATCGTAGGCAGTTGAAGGTTCGACGATTTTCAGCCCGGCGGTGTTCAGAAAGAAAGATTCGGCGTTCAACGAATGAAACGGACCCGAACGCACGCCCGAGCCACAAGGCCCCCGAAACACCGCGGGAATGTTAGCGCCCCAGCGATAACGGCACTTGGCGGCGTAGTTAGTCAGCAGATCAAATCCGCACGAAATGAAATCGATGAACTGAAACTCGGCGACCGGCTTCATTCCCATCAGCGCCGCGCCACAGGCCGCACCAACGATTGCCGCTTCAGAAATCGGCGTGTCAATCACACGTTCACTGCCAAAATGATCGATGATGCCTTCTGTTACTTTGAACGCGCCGCCATAAACACCGACGTCTTCGCCGATCAAAAAAACTGTCGGGTCGCGTTCCATCTCTTCCCAGATCCCGGCGCGAATAGCCTCGACCATTGTGGACATGCCACCACGAGCCGGCCGTTCAAATTTGCGTTCCTTTTTCAGCGCGGTTGACATAGCTGATAGATTACGTGGCCCAGCGAAATCATTTCCCCTCAGAGATCCGAACCGGCTCCGTTTCTTTCGGCAAATCCAGTTTGTCAGCGACCTCGGGTAACACAGCCTTGATCTCGTTGGGCTTCTTCCCTCCCGCATCGACGAAGGTCCAGTTCTTGCCGTTATCATTTGAGATTCCGATCAGACAGCCTGATGCCTGAAAAGTGCCGTCGCGAGTCTTGATTTTCAGGGTGGTCGGAATCACGGCGTAAATTGACCCTGAGCTTTCAACGATTTGTGTGGGCGCGCCGGGACTCGATGAAAGCAGAAAACCTCCAGCAGCTTCTTGCTCGGCAACGCCCTGTGCAAGTAGCGATACCATCTGGTCACGTCCGCCCGACGACTGCACAACTTTTGCGTAAGTCATATCAGAGACTTTGCCGAAGTCTTTGCGGACAAACGCATCATTAACTTCCTTCGCCTGAGTCGCAAGATTAGGGTAATTCTGCGATTGCGATTGTGAGGTCGAGGCCTGGGGCGTGACCTTTTGATTGCTCGCCGTTTGCTGTTGGCGACCGCAGGACATCGTAAACAGCAACGAGACAGCAGCGACGGCTTTTGCCCGAGTGAATTTCATAGAGCCCTATGATTCCAAAACCTTCGGTCGAAACACCGGAGGCACAATTGAATTATCGAACACTCCATAAGCCGCGCCTTCCGGCTCGGGCATCGGCGAGCTTTCTGCCCAGTCAGAGTCCTCGTTGATCTCGCGCATCGCGTCCGCGGTAATTTCTTCCAACTTGTTTTTGGTCGCGACTTTTTGACCCAGCAGGAACCTCTCGAAGCGATCGATCGGATCGTTGTGTTTCTCCCAGTACTCAATTTCCCCTTCCGGCACATAGCGCTGGTCATCGTGTTCAGCGTGGCCTTTGCGGCGATACGTTTTCGCTTCGATCAAAACTGCGCCGCGTCCCTTGCGGGCATAATCGACGGCCTGCTTCGTCACTTCATAACAGGCGATCACGTCGTTCCCGTCGACAATGTAACCGGGAATGCCGAAGGCTGCGGCGCGCTCTGCCAGATTGCGCACCGCGGTCTGCATATTCGTGGGCGTCGAGTACGCGTAATGATTGTACTCGGCGATCACTATCAAAGGCAGATGCTGCACGGCGGCAAAATTCATCCCTTCATAAAATGCACCGGTGCTGGCGCCGCCGTCACCAATGTAAGCGAGGCCGACGATGTCTTTCTGCTGCATACGCCCGCCCAGGAGGATCCCGGTCATTACCGGAATCATGTCACCCAGATGCGAAATTGGTCCGATGAAACCTTTGTCGAGATAACCGAAGTGCACATTCAGATCTTTGCCACCTGAAGGACCCCACGCTTTGGCCATGTATTGCGCGAGAATTTCGCGTGGGCGAATCCCTTTCACAAAACAGGCGCCAAGATCACGAATGATTGGCGTGATGAAGTCATCCGGTCGCAGCGCATAGGCCGAACCAACGGCGGTTGCTTCCTGGCCTAATGATCTATAGACGCCGCCGACAACCTTCGTCTGGCGATAGAGATTGACGATGCGCTCTTCTACCAGGCGAGTCAGCTTCAAATAGCGATAAAGCTCAAGCATTTGTTCGTGAGTCAGCGAAGTGTCCTTAATACACGAACGAGGCTGACCTTCGGCCGGTTTGCGCGGCGCATACTTCGTGCTGATGCGCATTTGAAACGCAGGACGGCGATGGCGCGGGCCGCCTTTTCGATTTCCGCTTTTTGATTTTTCGTCGTCAGCCATTGCTCCGCCTTGAGCGCCGCGTAGCGGCGATCTGAGTTGAGGTCGGCCTTTCAAGGCCGGTAGCGCGTCCGATGTATCATTAGTTACGTCGCGTAGCGACGGTTGAAAATCTCCTAATCACAATTGCGCCGGTTCAGTCGTCGCGACGCGACGAGTTAATTCATCTTCAGACCCGGCCTTGAAAGGCCGGGCTAAATTCAACGGTCGCTGAACGCGACCAACGAAACTAAATATGAATCGACCTGTCGTGCACACCTTCGGCGGCTTCCATTACGGCTTCGGAGACCGTCGGATGCGCATGCATCGTGTTGCCCAACTCCTCGGCAGTCGACTCGAGTTGCATCGCTACGCACGCTTCCGCGATCAATTCCGTCGCGTGCGGCCCGATGATATGAACGCCGAGAATTTCATCGTATTTCTTTTCGCTGACCACCTTCACGAAACCTTCTTCTTCACCAATGATGCGCGCCTTGCCTGAGGCCGAGAAAGGAAACTTGCCGACCTTCACGTCATAGCCGGCTTCGCGCGCCTTCGCTTCGGTCAGACCAACCGAGGCGACTTCGGGATCGCAGTAAGTGCAGTTGGGAACCAGCCGCAGGTTAATCGGCCGCGGATTCTTTCCGGCGAGGTGCTCGACTGCCACGACGCCTTCTTTGGAAGCCAGGTGCGCGAGCAGAGGCGTCGGCACAACGTCGCCGATCGCGTACACACCTTTTTCGGCGGTCTGCTGATATTCGTCCGTCTGGATAAATCCCTTCTCGACTTTTACCTTAGTCTTTTCCAATCCCAGCCCTTCAGTGAAAGGCATGCGCCCGACCGCGACCAGCAGCATCTCGGCTTCAACACGCACATCTTCTCCTTTTGACGTCTTCCCTGAGACGACGATGCCTTTGTCGGTTTTCTCGAGCTTTTCCAGTTTGGTATCGACCTGAGATTTGATCCCGCGCTTGCGGAATGATTTCGCGAGTTCGGCGGAAACTTCCTGGTCTTCGAGCGGAACTATGCTTGGCAGCAGCTCAACAATCGTTGTCTGTGCGCCGAAACGTGAATAGACGGAAGCGAACTCAACGCCAACCGCGCCGCAGCCCATGACAATCAGAGACTTCGGGACTTCAGTTAATTCCAAAATATGGTCGCTGTTGACGACCTGCTTACCGTCAGTTTCGAATCCGGGAATTGGCCGAACAACTGAGCCGGTGGCGATGATAATGTTCTTCGTTTGAATCGTCTGCTTGCTTCCGTCTTCAGCTGTGATCTCCACTTTGCCCGGCAGGGCAAGTTTGCCTGAACCTTTGAAAACGGTGCATTTGTTTTTCTTCATGAGGTACTCGATGCCCTTCGAGTTCTTCATGACGACTTTCTCTTTGCGTTTCTGCACGTCGGCGAAAGCAAGTTGGATTGCCGAAGCCTGCACGCCGAAATCAGCGGCATGCTGCATCTGTTCGTAGATATGCGCCGACATCAGAAGCTGTTTTGTGGGGATGCAACCGCGTAATGTGCAGGTGCCGCCGAGGCGCTTATCTTTCTCGACAATTGCGACTTTCAAACCCAATTGACCGGCGCGAATGGCGGCCACATAACCCCCCGGGCCGCTGCCGATAACTGTTACATCAAACTGTTCATTAGCCAATTTGGAAGATTTCCTCTCAATGCAAAGTGATGCGTGATGAGTACTGCGTAATGAGTCAATTACCCACCGCGGCACGGGAACAACTTTCGTGCTTAGGAAAACTGGCATTATAATCGCTCGCCTGTAATTCAGCCAATTGAGGTGCTTTCGTATCAGAAGCCCGACCGTGAGGGAGGGCGCCGAAGCCCTTGCTCACGCGCGGCTTCTGACACGCCTGGTGAGGAAAAGATTCATGAAACACTCCGAAGGCTTTCTAAAAATTGTTGATGACGCGAAGAGTCGCATCAAAGAAATCACTGTGGACAAAACCCGCGGGCGCCTCAGGTCCAACGCAGCCGCAAAATTAATCGACGTGCGCGAGGACAACGAATGGAAGGAAGCGCATGCCGCCGGCGCGGAGCATCTTGGCAAAGGCATCATCGAACGGGACATCGAAGCGACTGTGCCTGATAAATCGACTGAATTGATTTTGTATTGCGGCGGCGGCTATCGCTCGGCGCTGGCGGCCGACGTGCTGCAGAAGATGGGTTACCGGAACGTCTGGTCGATGGCCGGCGGCTGGAAGGCCTGGAACGAATCCGGCGCGCCGGTTGATTCTAAATGACGAGACGTTCTAGTTTTTCAAGGTGAAATTCTTCGGAACAAATTCCAGGGCCGCGGCTTCACCATCGACCTTGCGGGTGTCCCTGGCGGGAACGTATGTAATAACTACCGGGTTTTCCGGCTTGCGTGGGCCACAACTGATCTCCCCACCGACATCCGGGGTGAACGCCTTGATGTCCATCCGTTCAAAATTATCGGTGTGGAGCTTTAATACCCGATCACCGGTCCGCACTTGAAACGTAATGCCCCTGGAGTTGCATTCGAGAGCCACGAGCATACCCTGAATTCGAGTTTCGCCGTCGTGCGGTTTTCTTAAGGCTTCGGCTAACATGGCAGCCGGATCCAGATCCGCCGGTTGGCCGGCTTCTTCCGGCGCGCCATTTCCGGTCCGGCGCACAAGTCTCGGAGCCCCATCGGCAGATGATCCCCCTTCCCGTTCCATGGCTTTGTAGCGCGCCATCTGCTCTTCCATACGCGTTAATCCATCCAACATCGACTGGGCGTGCGCTCGCAGCCTCGGATCAGGACTGCTGCTGGCAATCGGTTGCAGGAGTTGGCGCGCGCCGGCGAAGTCTTGTTTCCGCATATAGAGTTGCGCCAGCATGAACAAGACCTGCTGGTCGGAGCGCGAAAGAGAGAGCGCGTGTTTCAACAGGCCAATTGATTGATCTAAGTCTTCGCCGGTGACCAGATTCACAAATGCCAGCAGCGAATAGCTCTCGGAAAAATCCGGCTTCAACTCAATTGCTTTTCTCAGTTCCGCCCGCATGCTCTCAGCAGCATCCGGAGGATAACCTGAGACTACCTGATACTCATTCATCCCAACCCGGCTGAGGGCGAAGGCATAGTAGTAATGTGCCAGATAGTTCTGGGAGTTCGCGGCGACTGCCTTTTGCAAATGCTGCTTCGCTTCGTCAAACTTTGCCTGTCTAACACGCACCATGCCGAGCGATGTTTCAGCTAAAGGCAGATCGGGCGTCAGCGACAATGACTGTTGCAAGCGTGCCTCAGCGTCACTCAAACGATTTGTGTGTAATAACAGATCGCCCAGGTAAGCCAGGGCTTCGGCTTCCGAAATCGGCGCGCTTTGCATCTGAGAATCAAAATCCAATTTTTTCTCGAAGGTTACGGCGGTGCCCATGTACTTAGAGCCCTGAATGTAGGCCTTGAATTCTTTCTCGAACGCCTCAAAGCTGGTCTGAAAGGCTTGCTGAAAAGCATCCGAGATGGTCACGTTTGAGCTGATCAGATCGAGAAACTTTCCGAGTTGCGGCACGCGTCGTTTCTCGTTTCCCTGAATGAGAAAATGCACGAGCATCCACGACTCGGCATAGAAGATGTTCATCTTGTTGCCTTCGTTGTAGTACGGTGATTTGTAATCGACTGCAAACAGGGTCTGCAAAGGCAACAACTTGTTTTCCCGCAAATAGAGAACGTGATTCCGCACCAGATCGCCGAGAATGACTTTTCTATTTTCATCGGTAACGTTGAACGTGCTGTAAAACTCGGCCAGACCTTCATTGAACCACAAAGGCACAGTGTGGCCCATCGTGTTTTCAATCAGGAGGTGGGTGTACTCATGAAAAATCACGGCAAAAGGATTGTCGTCTGAATAACGTTCGCTCGTGAGCGTGATGTAATTGACGTCCTCGCCCGGCTGAAAATATCCCGCGACGTTTGGATTCGGCTTGAATGGTTTGTACGAGCTGTCGCTCTTGAAAACGATTACAGTCGTCGGAACGGGCGAGGTAAAGTTCGCCTTTGGAAAGACCAGCGCAAATATTTGGCGAAACTGTTCGAGCCGGTTAGCCACCTGTCGAATGTCTTTTTCGCTGGCGTTACCAACCAGAAAGAAATTCTTTGAGCGCACGCTCATCCAGTTGTCCTTCGCGAGTGCAGTTCCCTGCGTCGCCAGGGTAAAGAACAGGGCAGCGAAAAAGATCAAAATCGCGCGAGTATAAGTTTTTGGGTGAGTCATTTTATGAGACCTCTGAGACTGAATCTCCTGACGATACTTCCGCTTTCAGCGAGGAACTTACCGCGGCAGGTTGGTTGAAATATAAAGAAGGTGGCCAGCGAAAGTCAAAGCCGAGCCAGCCGGTTTAGCTGGCCAGTCTGCGAGATAGTCTCCGCAGCCGGTCGTGGCTATAATCTGGGGGATTCAGAGTTACGTGTAACCGGCCGTCAGGGCGTGACGTAGTAACAGCTCTGACGGTCGCAAACCCTTTCCCAGTGGAACCTTCCTCGACGGCAATCGTGCGAAGGTGGTTTATCTTCAAACGTTTGAATTGATGCTTTACAGGAGAAAGCCATGAGAAAACTCTACCAGGCAGTCACCTTTCTGTTTGTTTTCACGCTGACCTCGTTTGCTTTCGGTCGCGAGGCGAAACTGGTTCGATATCCCAGTTATCACAACGGCCGCGTGGCGTTTACTTATCTTGGGGACATCTGGACCGCTGATGAGAACGGACAGAACATTCAGCGTCTCACGGTGAACAAGGCTCGTGATGCCTACGCGCGTTTCTCGCCGGACGGAAAGTGGATTGCGTTTTCGAGTGATCGGAATGGCAACCTGGACGTCTTCATCATTCCGGCTGAAGGTGGCATTGCTAAGCAGCTGACTTTTCATTCGGCAGATGACACGGTGCTCGGTTGGACGCCCGATTCGCGGGGCGTGCTGTTCACCAGCAACCGCGGCGAGGATTTCATGCCGCTACTTTATGTGGCGAGCATCGATGGAGGCAGGCAATGGCGTGCCGGACCGGATATGGGCAGTCAGGCAAGCTACTCACCGGACGGCAAGCGTATCGCCTACAACCCAAAGGGCCAGGTCTATTGGCGCAAATACTATCGCGGCGCTTATCAAACCGACGTGTGGATTGAAGACATCGCCGCAAAGAAATTCACGCAACTGACCGATTTTGACGGCCTGGATTCGTGGCCGATGTGGAGCAGCGACGGCAACGTCTATTTCGTCAGCGATCGCGACGGGGGCGGACTCACCAATATCTGGCGGGTTCGGGACGATGGCGGCAAGGCTGAACGCGTGACATCTTTCAAGAGCGGCGACGTTCGTTTTCCTTCGATCAGTTCTGATGGTCAAGTAATCGTTTTCGAGCATGACTTTGGCATTTGGAAACTGGACACTGCGAGCAGGAAGGCGGCGCAGATTCATCTGGATATCAATGCTGAGACAGAAGAGAACGCCGGCGAAACGCGGGCGATCAACTCTGAAGCAGAAGATTACGATCTCGCGCCGTCGGCGCGGCGGATCGTCATCTCGACACACGGCGAAATCTTCACAGTTCCCGTCGAAGAAGGAGACATCAAGCAGATCACCGATAGTTCGGCGCGCGAACGCGGTGTCAGCTACTCGCCGGACGGCAAATGGCTGTCGTTCATTTCTGATGTCAGCGGCCGCGAGGAGCTTTACGTGATTCCGGTCGATGGCTCAGCCGAAGCGCAAAAGTTAACCGACATCGACGCGCTGAAATTAGGTTACAACTGGTCGCCTGATTCAAAAGAGATTGCCTTTACATCTTCGGATGACAAGGTTCGTAAGGTAAACGTGACGAGCCGGCAGATAGTCGAGCTCGATTCGTCGCGTTACGGAAACATCTCAACGCCTGAATGGTCGCCGGACGGCAAGTGGCTCGCGTATTCAAAGCCGGATGAATCCCGCACCACTGATATTTATCTGCTGCCTTCTTCGGGCGAAGACAAACAGCCGCACAAGATTACCTTTGATTCCTACGACGAGCGGGCTCCGCGATTCGCTCCCGATGGCCGCAAACTTTTCTTCGTGCGTTCTGATTCGACCGGAGGCGGAGGCGGCGGTTTCGGCAACGCCTCAATACAGATCTATTCAGTAGGTCTGGAAAAGCTTGAACGTGATCCGGATGATCCGGAAGATCGGCCGGAAGCAGAAGCTCCTCCGCCACCGCCGGCTGACGGCGGCGAAGGAGCAGGCGCCGGTTTTCCGCGCCGGCCGGTGAACCGGCCTCCGCATGAAACCAAAGTTGACTGGGCGGGAATGAAGCATCGCGCGCGACAGGTGACGCGCATGCCGTTTCCGGTTTTCAGTTACACGATTGCGCCTGACAGCCGCACGCTCGTTTTTGTTACGACCGAACCTGCAGGCATGGCCGCGCTTCCAGTAATTTATTCAATCCAGGAAGATGGCAAGCGTTTGACGAGAATCGCCGCAGGCGGCCCGCCGCCGGCTGAAGGCGGAGAAGGCGGAGGTTTCGGCGGCGGAATTTCCGATCTGGCGATCTCTCGCGACGGCCGCACGCTTTTCTATCGTGAACGCGACGGTATCTATTCGACGGCGCTGGGAAGTTCGGCAACCGCCGCCGCGGCAGCGGCCGGGCGCGGACCGGCCGGCGCGGAAGGCGGGCGTCACCGCATCGCATTTAACGTGAAAGTCAAAATCGATCGTCCGGCCGAGTGGGCGGAGATGTTTGGTGACGCGTGGCGCACGATGAAATATCGTTTCTACGATCCGAAGATGCATGGGATGGACTGGGACGCG
>WNGR01002010.1_pt1 | contig 31423 bp, 21 predicted proteins | sample 5407581 | NCBI WGS metagenome assembly WNGR01 (sample SAMN13153383, study PRJNA577476) | soil metagenome | isolation source: 80 cm soil or saprolite under Garry oak tree replicate 2 | place: USA:California | collected 2016-06-15
ACCCCGACTGGCGGAGCCACATCGTCATCCACCTCATCGGCCTCGTCCTCTGCGTCTCCATCCTGACGGTGAACGTGATCGAGAAGTTCAGGGAGGGCGGCTGGCTCACGCTGGTCGTGACCGCGCTCCTCATCGGGCTTTGCTTCGTCATCCGCCGCCATTACCTGGGCGTGCGACAGAACCTGCGACGGCTCGACGACGTGATGAGCGCGTTGCCCGCCCGTGCGGCCGGCGAACGGCAGGCGCTCGACCCGCGGCTGCCCACGGCGGTGCTGCTCGTGGGGAGCTACGGCGGTCTCGGTATCCACCAGATCCTGACGATCCAGCGGCTCTTCCCCGGCACGTACAAGAACCTCCTGTTCGTATCGGTGGGCGTCATCGATTCGGCCACGATGAAGGGCGTCGAGGAGGTCGACGAGCTGAAGCGGCGCACGGAGGAGGGCCTCCGGCGCTACGTCGATCTGGCCGGCCGGCTCGGGCTGCACGCGGACTATCGGATGAGCATCGGCACGGAGGTGGTGGCCGAGGCGGAGCGGGTGAGCCTCTTCGAGAGGGAGCGCTGGTACCAGCGCTTCCTTCACAACGAGACCGCGTACCAGCTGCAGCGCCGACTCCAGTTCGCGGGGTTGAACGCGATGGTCCTGCCGGTGCGGGTACTCCAGGAACGCTCCGACCAGAGTGAGGCGGCGGCATGAGAACCCAGGACCTGCGCGGCAGCACGTTCGACGCCCGCCTCGAGCAGGCACGGGCCGAAGGGACTCCGCTCATCGATCTCACCGAGACGGATCCGACGCGCTGCGGCCTCACCTGGGGCGCCGACGAGCTCCAGCCGCTCGCCGGGCACCTGCGCTCCAGCGGGTCCGAAGCTTCGTCGGAGGGGCTTCGCGAGGCGCGCGACGCCGTGGCCAGCTACCTCGCGGGCCGCGGGGTCGCGGTGCAACCGGATCGTGTCCTGATCACGGCCTCGAAGACCGAGGTCTACGCTCCCCTCGTGAGTGCCCTGTGCGGTCCGGGGGACGAGGTGCTCGTTCCCGCCCCGGGCCTCGCCCTCGCCCTGCGAGGCGATGGCGGCGGGGTGCGCCGGGTAAACTACGCGCTCCGCTACGACGGCGCATGGCGGCTCGACCGGGAGAGCCTGACCGCCGGCGTGACCTCCCGAACCCGCGCCATCGTGACGGCCAGCCCAGCGGATCCGAGCGGCGCGGTGCTCTCTCGGGAGGAGCTGGCATTTCTCGAGGAGCTGTGCGACAGGCGCGGGATCGCGCTCATCGGGGACGAGCGCTACGCGGATACCGCCTTCGACTCGTCGCCGAGCGTGGCGAGATCGGACCGGTGCCTGGCCTTCCACGTCTCGGACGTCGCCAGCGTGTGCGGAGTCCCGCAGCTCGGTGTCGCCTGGCTCGCCGCTGCCGGCGCGGAGCGCCTCGTCGGCCCGGCGCTCGCCCGGCTCGCGGCGACCCCTGATGTGGCGAGCCCGCCGAAACAGGCAGCCATCCCAGCGCTGCTCGCTGGCCGGGGCGGCTTCCTCGCGATGCTGAGGGCCCGCCTCGCGCAGAACCGGGCAGCCCTGGCCACTGCCGCGCTGCGCGAAGCCCCCTGGACCGTGCTGAACAGCGGCGGAGGCTGGTCGGCGGTGCTCGAGATCGGCGATTCGGAAGACGAGGCCGCGCTCTGCCTCGCCCTCATCGACGACGGGGTCGCCGTCCAGCCCGGGTTCAGGTGTGGGTTCGATCGGAACGGATACCTGGTGGTCTCCCTCCTGCCGCGGCCTGAGGTATTCAGTGACGGTCTCGATCGCCTCGAAGGGCGCCTGCGGAGACCGCTCCAGCGCTGACGGCTGGTCGGCGGCTCGATCGCGCCTCCCTCTCCCGACGCTCACCTCGGCCGCGGCTTGCCGTCATGCGGGCCCTGGGGGCCGACGACCGATACCAGTGCAACGGGAACGTCCCCTCGTTCCCGGGTTGCGACGCGGCTCGCGCGGCGCTCGACGCCTGCCTGAGCCTGACGCGCGCGCGAAACGCCTGCGGTGAGCTCGCGACCGGCCTCGCGCAGTGCCCTGGTGGCAGTCCGCCGGATCCTGCTACGCCGTCGGCTCCCTGCGTCGCAGCCGAGGTCTGCTCTTCTCGCTGCTACCTCGACTCCGTGACGGACCTGTGCCGGCCGCTGCCGCTCCAACTCACGCAGGCCGCGCAGTGCGCGCAGCGGTGCCCGCTGTAAGCGAAGTCTCATCGCGCGCCAGCAGGAGGAACGGCGAACCCGCGAAGGTATCGCCTGCGCATCCTGGGCTTCGTGGTGCGGCGCTCGCGGGTTCAGGGGTGCGGTACGTCGGGCGCGCCCCGACAAAGCGCATGGCCCGCTACTTCCGCCGGCTGGATCGGCAGGTCGGAGGGCTGCCGAGGAGCCGTGGTCGCCAAGCTGCATGAACGTCCCCCTCGGCGCGCTGCGGAATGCAAGGTGCGCGAACTCGGGCCAGGCGCTGCTTTGCGGAAAATCGGCTGGCACCCGTCGTGCACACCGGTCCTGGCAGGGGTGACCCATGGACTTCCTGTTCCTCGCTGCCGCCGTCGCCTTCTTCGCCGTCAGCCTCGCCTACGTGCGCGGCTGCGATCGCCTGTGAGTCAACATGACCTTCGAGTACGTCGTCGGCCTCGTCCTGTCGGCGCTCCTCACCGCCTATCTCGGGTATGCGCTGATCCGTCCCGAACGGTTCTAGGGGGAACGCCATGACCATCAACGGCTGGGTCCAGATCGGGCTCTTCGCCCTTGTCGTCCTCGCCATCACGAAGCCCCTCGGCGCGTACATGTTCCGGGTGTTCGAGGGCGAGCGGCAGCCGCTGCGGCGCCTCTTCGGGCCGCTGGAGCGCGTGCTGTACCGGCTCTGCGGCGTGAATCCGAAGAGGGAGCAGGGCTGGAAGGGCTACGCCGCGGCGATGCTCCTCTTCAGCCTCTTCGGCATGGTGGTGACCTACGCCATCCAGCGCCTGCAGCACATCCTCCCACTGAACCCGCAGAAGCTCGGGCCCGTCGCCTCCGATCTCGCGCTCAGCACCGCCGCCAGCTTCACCACGAACACCAACTGGCAGAACTACGGCGGCGAGAGCACGATGAGCTACCTGTCGCAGATGGCGGGGCTCGCGTGGCACAACTTCACCTCGGCGGCGGTCGGCATCGGGGTCGCGCTGGCGCTCGCGCGAGGCCTCACCCGCCAACCCGGCCCCGGCGGCCCGAAGACCCTGGGGAGCTTCTGGGTCGACCTCGTCCGGTCGATGGTCTACGTGCTGCTCCCGGTCTCCCTGGTCGTGGGGCTCGTGCTGGTGGCGCTCGGCGTCCCGCAGACGCTGTCGGGGTACCGCGAGCTGACCACGCTCGAGGGCGTGAAGCAGGTGGTCGCGCTCGGACCGGTCGCCTCGCAAGAAGTCATCAAGATGTTCGGGACGAACGGCGGCGGGTTCTTCAACGCCAACAGCGCCCACCCGTTCGAGAACCCGACCCCGCTCGTGAACTTCATCCAGCTGGTGCTCATCTTCGCCATCCCGGCCGGCCTCACCTACACCTACGGCATGATGGCGCGGGACAGGCGCCAGGGCTGGGCCCTCTTCGCGGCCATGGCCGTGCTGTGGTTCGCGGGCGTCCTGGTCGCCTATCACGCGGAGTCTCACGCGAACCCGGCGCTGGCGGGCCTGGCCGTCGACCACCGCCCGGGCAACATGGAAGGGAAGGAGGTCCGCTTCGGCATCGCGAACAGCGCGCTCTTCGCGACGGTCACGACCGACGCTTCGTGCGGCGCGGTGAACTCGATGCACGACAGCTTCACGCCGCTCGGCGGCCTCGTGCCGATGGTGAACATCCAGCTCGGCGAGGTGATCTTCGGAGGCGTGGGGGCCGGCCTCTACGGGATGCTGGTCATGGTGGTGCTGACGGTGTTCATCGCCGGCCTCATGGTGGGCCGGACACCGGAGTACCTGGGGAAGAAGGTGGAGGGGCGCGAGATGAAGCTCGCCATGCTCTACATCCTCGTCTTCCCGGCCGTCGTGCTCACGCTGACCGCCTTGTCGTCGGTGGTGGGGTACGGCACCTCGTCGCTCAACAACGCGGGACCGCACGGGCTGTCGGAGCTCCTCTACGCCTACTCGAGCGGCGCGGGGAACAACGGCTCGGCGTTCGCCGGCCTGAACGGCAACACCAGGTTCTGGAACCTGACGCTCGCGGCGGACATGCTGGTCGGCCGCTTCTGGATGATCATTCCGGCGCTCGCCATCGCCGGCTCGATGGTGGGGAAGAAGGTCGCCGCGCCCGGGCTGGGCACGTTTCCCACCTCCGGTCCCACGTTCGCTGCCCTGCTCGTCTCCGTCATCCTCATCGTCGGCGCGCTGACCTACTTCCCGGCGCTCTCGATCGGCCCGGTGCTCGAGCACTTCGCCGCGCTCGCTGGAAAGGTGTTCTAGCCATGGCCTCTGCGAGCAAGATGAAGCAGCCCTCGCTGCTCGACCCCACCATCGTGCGCCAGGCAGCCATCGAAAGCCTGAAGAAGCTCGATCCGCGCCTGGTGGCGAAGAACCCGGTGATGTTCGTGGTGGAGGTGGGGAGCCTGCTCACCACGATCCTGTGGCTGCGCGACCGCATGCTGCATCCGGCGGGCGCCGCGCCCGGGTGGTTCACGCTGACGGTGAGCATCTGGCTCTGGTTCACGGTCATCTTCGCGAACTTCGCGGAGGCGGTGGCCGAGGGGCGCGGCAAGGCCCAGGCCGACACGCTGCGCCGCATGCGCCGCGAGATCATGGCGCGCAAGCTCGTGGGGGGCCGCGAGGTGACCGTGGAGGCCTCCGCGCTGCGCAAGGGCGACGTGGTGGTGATCGAGGCGGGCGAGCTGGTGCCCGGGGACGGCGAGATCACGGAGGGCATCGCCTCGGTCGACGAGTCGGCCATCACCGGCGAGTCGGCGCCCGTCATTCGCGAAGCCGGCGGCGACCGCTCGGCGGTCACCGGCGGAACGAAGGTGCTCTCCGATCGCATCGTGGTGCGGATCGGCGCCGACCCCGGCGAGTCCTTCCTCGACCGGATGATCGCGCTCGTGGAGGGCGCCGCGCGTCAGAAGACGCCCAACGAGATCGCGCTGCACATCCTCCTCGTCGGCCTCACCCTCGTCTTCCTGTTCGCCTGTGTCACGCTGGTGCCGATCGCGCGTTACTCCTCGATCGGCCTCTCCGCGACCGCCATCGTGGCCCTGCTCGTCTGCCTCATCCCCACCACGATCGGCGGGCTCCTCTCGGCCATCGGCATCGCCGGGATGGATCGCCTGCTGCGGAAGAACGTGCTCGCCATGAGCGGGCGTGCGGTCGAGGCGGCGGGCGACGTCGACACGCTGCTCCTCGACAAGACCGGGACCATCACGCTCGGCAACCGCATGGCGACGGAGCTCTTGCCCGCGCCCGGGGTGAGGGTGGAGGACGTCGCCGATGTCGCGCAGCTGGCGAGCCTGGCCGACGAGACGCCCGAGGGCCGCTCGATCGTGGTGCTGGCGAAGGAGAAGTACGGGCTGCGCGGGCGCGAGGTGCACGGAGCGGAGCACGCCTTCATTCCCTTCAGCGCGCACACGCGCATGAGCGGTTGCGACATCGCCGGGCGCGTCATCCGCAAGGGCGCGGTGGAGGCCATCGCGCGGCACGTGGCCGCGCTGGGCGGCTCGATGCCGTCGCGGCTCGAGGCCGAGGCGTCGCGCATCGGCGACTCGGGCGGTACCCCGCTCGCCGTCTCCGACGGCGCGATCGTGCTCGGCATCATCCACCTCAAGGACGTGGTGAAGGGCGGCATCAAGGAGCGCTTCGATCGCTTCCGCGCCATGGGCATCCGCACCGTCATGATCACGGGGGACAACCCGCGCACCGCGGCGGCCATCGCGCGCGAGGCGGGCGTCGACGACTTCCTCGCCGAGGCCACGCCCGAGGCCAAGATGAAGCTCATCCAGGCGGAGCAGGCGAAGGGAAAGCTCGTCGCCATGACGGGCGACGGGACGAACGACGCGCCGGCGCTGGCGCAAGCCGACGTGGGCGTCGCCATGAACACCGGCACGCAGGCGGCGAAGGAGGCCGGCAACATGGTCGACCTCGACTCGAACCCGACCAAGCTGCTGGAGGTGGTCGAGGTGGGGAAGCAGCTCCTCATGACCCGCGGCACGCTCACCACATTCTCCATCGCGAACGACGTGGCGAAGTACTTCGCCATCCTGCCGGCGCTTTTCGTGGCGGCCTATCCGGAGCTGGCGCCGCTCGACATCATGCACCTCGCCTCGCCCTTCAGCGCCATCCTCTCGGCCGTCATCTTCAACGCCCTCGTCATCGTGCTCCTCATCCCGCTCGCGCTCGCCGGCGTGAAATACCGGCCCATCGGCGCTGCGGCGGTGCTCCGGCGCTCGCTGTTCATCTACGGGCTGGGAGGGGTCATCGCTCCCTTCGTGGGCATCAAGCTCATCGACCTGGCGCTCGCGGCTGCTGGCGTCATCTAGGAGGACACCATGAGGAAGAACGTCGCTTTCGCCATGCCCGCCCCGCCGGCGCCCCTGACCATGGTGCCGCGCGAGGAGAGGGCTCTCGACGATGTGATGCCGGCCCTCCGCGCCACCGTCGTGACGCTCGTCCTGACGGGCCTCGCCTACCCGCTCCTCATGACCGCCATCGCGCAGGGCCTGTTCCACCGCCAGGCCGAGGGCAGCTTCGTCACCGATGGTGGCGGGAAGGTCGTCGGCTCGGAGCTCCTCGCGCAGGGCTTCTCGACGCCGGGTTACTTCCAGCCGCGTCCCTCGGCCGCGGGCGAGAAGGGGTACGATCCCATGGCCTCGGGTGGATCCAACCTCGGCCCCACCTCGAAGAAGCTGCGCGATCAGGCTGCGGCGACGCTGGAGAAGCTCCAGCAGGAGAACCCCGAGGCGCAGGGCGCGGCGCCCGTGGAGCTCGTGACCGCCTCGGGGAGTGGCCTCGACCCGCACCTCTCACCGGCCGCGGCGCTGTGGCAGGCCCCGCGGGTGGCGCGTGCTCGCGGCGTGTCGCTCGACCGCGTCCGCGCGCTCCTCGACGAGTACCGCGAGGGACGCGACCTCGGGATCCTGGGTGAGCCGCGGGTGAACGTGCTCCAGCTGAACCTCGCGCTGGACCGGCGCTTTGGCGCGCTGCAGCGCGGCAGCTGAGCTAGAACCGATTCCGATGGTGACCGCCGCCACCACGATCAAGCGACCCACCGCGCAGGACTTCCTGGAGCTGGTCGAGCGCTCGAAGCGGGGTAGGCTCAAGCTCTACATCGGGTTCGCCGCTGGTGTTGGGAAGACCTGGCGCATGCTCGAGGAGGCGCACGCGCTGAGGCGGCGCGGCGTCGACGTGGTGGTGGCGTTCATCGAGACGCACGGGCGCGCCGAGACGGCCGCCCTCATCGGCGACCTCGAGGTCGTCCCCCGGCGTGCCGTCGAGTATCGAGGCGTCGTGGTCGAGGAGATGGACCTCGACGCCGTCCTGCGCCGAAGGCCGGCGGTGGCGATCGTCGACGAGATCCCGCACACCGACGTCCCGGGCTCGAAGAACCGCAAGCGCTTCCAGGACGTGCTCGACTTCCTCGGCGCTGGCATCAACGTCATCGGCGCGCTCAACATCCAGCACCTCGAGTCGCTGAACGAGCTCATCGCGCGCAACACCGGGGTCACCGTGCGGGAGACGGTGCCCGACAGCTTCGTCGAGCAGGCGGACCAGATCGTGAACCTGGACCTCGCGGTGGAGGACCTGGTCGAGCGCCTCAAGGGCGGGAAGATCTACCCGCAGGACAAGATTCCCTGGGCCCTCGAGCACTTCTTCCGCGACGCGAACCTCGCCACGCTGCGGGAGCTGTCCTTGCGCGAGGTGGCGGAGAGCCTCGACCGCTCCGCGGCGCAACGGTCCCCCATCGGCGCGCCGGCCCAGCGCGCCGCGGGACGCGTCATGGTGTGCCTCTCCTCGAACCCGCCGCACGCGCTCGCCTTGCTCCGGCGCGGCTCGCGGATGGCGGGACGCCTCAACACCGACTGGTACGTCGCGTACGTCGAGACGCCGCGCGAGGCCCCCGATCGCATCGACTCGGAGGCGCAGCGCCACCTGCTCTCCAACATCGACAAGGCCCGCGAGCTCGGCGCCGAGCTGGTCCGGCTCAAGTCGTCCGACCCCTCCGCGGCGATCCTCGACTTCGCGCGCTCGCACCGGGTGAGCGACGTGATCATCGGCAGGAGCGATCTGCCCCGGTGGCGGCGGCTCCTGCGCCCCTCCGTCGTCGAGCGGCTCGTCCGCGACGGCGACGGGCTCGACCTGCACGTCGTCTCCTTCTTCGAGGAGGAGCCGCGTCCATGACGCTCCGGGCGAAGTTGCTTCTCGCGCAGGCGCCGTTGTGGCTCGCCCTCGCGATCGTGGGCGTGGCGTCGGTGAGCGCGATCGCCTCGCTCGGCCGGAGCCCGGAGCTCATCCTCCGGGACAACTACCGGAGCGTGCTGGCCGCGGAGCGCATGCTGCGCGCCGAGAGCGACCTCGAGGAGTTCACGCTGGCGCGGGCGGCCGGGAGACCCGCCCCCGACGCGGCGCGCGCCGAGGCGAGCGCCAGGTTCGAGGCGGAGCTGCGCACCCAGGAGAACAACATCACCGAGCGGGGGGAGGCCGAGGCCACGCGCGCCCTCAGGGCCCGCTGGACGGATCATCGGCGAGCCCTCGCCGAGGTGCTGGCGGCGCCGCACGCGGAGCGCCTCGAACGCTACTTCGCCGCGTTCGCCCCCGCCGCGCGGGAGCTGCAGGTGGCGGCTCGCGAGGTCCTCGCCATCAACCAGGACGCGATGCAGCGGAAGAGCGATCAGGCGCGCCGCTCCGCGGAGCACACGACGGCGCTCGTCGTCGCCGTGACGGCCGCGGCGGTCCTGGCGGGACTCTTCCTCTCCGTCTGGCTGATGGCACGCTTGCTCCAGCCGCTCGGTGCGCTGTCGCAGACGGTGCGGCGCATCGGCGAGGGCGACCTGGACGTCCGCGCGCCCGTCACCGGGCAGGACGAGATCGCCGCCCTCGGGGAGGAGTTCAACACGATGGCGGAGCGGCTCCGCCACTATCGCTCGAGCTCGCTGGGCGAGCTCCTGCAGGCGCAGCAGGCGTCGCAGGCCGCCATCGACAGCCTCCCCGCGGTGCCGTGCTGAACCTGAACGGCGCCGCCGAGGCGCTCTTCCGGCGCAGCGCGGGCGCCCAGCCGTCGGTCGAGGCGCTCGAACCGGAGCTACGCTCGATCGTGGAGCGGGTGCGCGCGCATGTGCTGGCAGGGAAGGGCCCCTACGTCCCTCACGGGTTCGACGAGGCGGTGAAGGTGGAGAGCAGCGAGGGAGCACGCCGGCTGCTCCCGCGCGCTTCGCCGCTCTATTCGGAGGAGGGCGCCATCAGCGGGGCGACGATCGTCCTGCAGGACGTCACCCGCCTCATGCGGTTCGACGAGCTCAAGAACGACCTGGTGGCGACGGTGGCACACGAGTTCCGGACGCCGCTCACCTCGCTGCGCATGGCGATCCACCTGTGCGCGGGGGAGGTCGTGGGGCCGCTCACCGAGAAGCAGGCGGACCTCATGGCGGCGGCGCAGCAAGACTGCGAGCGGCTCCAGTCCATCGTCGACGACCTGCTCGATCTGTCGCGGATCCAGTCCGGGCGGCTGGAGCTCGCGTGGGGGACGGCCGCGCCCCACGACCTCGTCGACGCGGTGCTGGGGAAGCACCGGAGCGAGGCGAGCGCGGCGGGGATCGAGCTCAGCGGTCGGGCCGGCGAGCACCTGCCCCAGGTGAGCGTCGACCGGGAGCGCGTCGAGCTCGTGCTCTCCAACCTGGTCGCGAACGCCCTCAAGTACACACCTCGCGGCGGAAGCGTCGAGGTCACGGCGGTCGAGGGCGAGGGCTCGGTGCGATTCGAGGTCAAGGACTCGGGGTCGGGTATCGCGCCCGAGCATCACGAGCGCATCTTCGAGAAGTTCTTCCGCGTCTCGGGCGCGCCGTCGGGCGGGGTCGGGCTCGGGCTCTATCTCGCGCGGGAGATCGTGGAGGCGCACGGCGGCCGGATCGGCGTGGAGAGCGCTCCCGGGCTGGGCAGCCGCTTCTGGTTCACGGTGCCTCGCGCGGGCGCCGTGCGCCAGGCGGCCGCGCTGCCAGCCGCCATGTGAGCGCTCAGCGGCCCCACTTCTTGCGCTTGCGCCACAAGGTCGAGGCATCGATACCGAGGATGCGCGCCGCCTCCTCCATGGTGGCGGTGTGCGCCATGACGCGCAGCGCGTGCTCGCGCTCGATCTCCTCGGCGGTGAACGTGCCGCCGAGCGCGGGGGCGTCGCTGGCGCTGGCGAGGATGCGATCGGGGAAGCTCTCCGGCTCGAGCAGCTGCCCGCGCGCCAGGATGAGGGCGCGCTCGATCGCGTTGCGCAGCTCGCGGACGTTGCCCGGCCAGGGATAGGCGACGAGCAGCCGCTCGCTGTCGGGCGAGAGCTCGGGCGGCGGACGTGCCGCCTGGCGCGCGAAGAACTCGACGAATCCGCGCGCGAGCGGAAGGATGTCCTCCGTCCGCTCCCGCAGGGGTGGCACCACGATCTCCATCACGTTCAGCCGGTAGAGGAGGTCCTCCCGGAAGCGGCCGACCTTCACCTCGGCGTCGAGGTCACGGTTCGTCGCGGCCACGATGCGCACGTCGGCGGTCCGGGTGCGGGTCTCGCCCACGCGCTCGAAGCGCTTCTCCTGGAGGAACCGGAGCAGCTTCGCCTGGAGCGTGAGCGAGAGCTCGCCGATCTCGTCCAGGAAGACGGTGCCCCCCTCGGCCGCCTCCATGCGCCCCTCCTGATCGCGCACCGCGCCCGTGAACGCGCCGCGCACGTGGCCGAACAGCTCGCTCGCGAGGAGCTCCTCCGAGAGCGTCGGGCAGTTCACGACCACGAACGGCCGGTCCTTCCGCGGGCTCTGGGCGTGGAGGGCTCGTGCCAGGACGCCCTTCCCCGTGCCGTTCTCGCCCCTCAGGAGCACCGCCACGTCGTGGTTCGCCGCCCGCGCGACGACCTCCAGCACCGTCTGCATGCGTGGCGACGCGGTCTCGAGCCGCGCCTCGGGCGCGGCTTCCTCGAGGCGCGCCTCCAGCTCGCCGAGGCGGAGCGACAGGGCACGTCGCTCGCGCGCGCGGTCGACCAGGTGACGGATCTGCGGGGGCGTGAACGGCTTCGGGAGGTAATCCTTGGCCCCGCGGCGCATCGCCTCGACCGCGGTGTCGACCGTGGCGTACGCGGTGATGATGACGACGTCGAGGCCCGGCCGCTCGCCGAGCAGCCGCGGCAGGAGGTCGAGTCCGCTCTCGGCCCCCAGCTTGAGGTCGCAGAAGGCGAGGTCGAACGGCTCCCGCCGCAGGACGTCGAGCGCGGCCCCGCCCGTGGCCACCTGCTCCACCTTGCAGCCGAAACCCTCGAGGCAGATCGCGAGCGTCTGGCGGATGTTTCGCTCGTCGTCGATGACGAGGACGTGCAGCGGTAGCGTCGCGTTCATGGCGTGAGCCCCCGTAGGATGCCACGCGGGCCGGTCAGGACTGCGCGGGCTTCCGTCCGCCCGGGCGAGCCGCCGGAAGGGCATCCACGTAGGCCTGTACCTGGAGCCTGCACGTCGGGCAGGACCTGGCCTTGCGGTACGTGTTGTCGTTTGCGAGCACCGCGTGCTTGCAGATCATGATGTCGTACAGCTTGTCGCCCTGGCGCTCGTTCTTCTTCACGATGGTGCGCCACACTTCCGGAACCGAGGGCGTCTTCACCTTGCTCTTGCTCTTCGTCTTGCGCTTCGCAGCCACGCGTCTCCCAATCCCCCCCGCGGGGGCTCCATGGATAGCACGGGAGCGCATGGACGGCGCGCGCTCATCCACGAGATCAAGACGGCGACGTCCTCTTTGCAGATAGCCAGGCGGGACGGCCGCAGAGCTGCAAGGCCCGCTCTGCGTACGGCAGGACCGGGAGCACACCCAGGGCGAGCAGCGCGCCGCCGACGACGTCGACGAGATAGTGGTGCGAGAGGAACACCGTCGAGTAGACGATACCGCCCACGGTCAATGCGAGCGGTGCGCGCCAGCGCGGAAAGAGCCGCCAGCCCATGGAGAGGAAGACGACCGAGAGCGCGGTGTGGCCGCTCGGGAAGGCGTCGAGCGCGTTCAGCTCGCAGCGGGCGAGGAACACCCGCAGCGCCGACGCCAGCGGTCCGCCGCCGAGCACCGCCTGAGCCGCCTCGGCCGGAACCCGGGGGCCCGAGGTCGGCCAGAGGAAGTAGCCCGTGTAGGTCGCGAGCAGGGTGGTCACCAGGGCGAAGACGAAGCGCCGGTGTTCCCTGCTCCGTCCCTGGACGTACAGGGCGCCGCCCATCACGAGCGGGACCAGGTAATAGCTGAAGTAGCAGACCGAGAGCAGATCGCAGAGCCACGGCGGCCGCCCGAGGACGCCGCGCCACGCGGGCACCAGCGAGCCGAAGAGCCGCCCGTCGAGCCCCGCGAACGTGGCGTCCCATCGGGTCGGGTTCACGGCGCCGGCGAGGAGCCCGATCGACTCGTAGATCCCGACGACGACCGCGAGTGGCGCGAACGCGTGCACGAAGAGGCCCTGGCGGGTGCCGGGACCGAGCCGCGCCGCGGCGAGGACGAAGAGCGCCAGCATGCCGTAGAGGAGCAGGGAGGGTCCCGGCCGAGGCTGGGCGGCGGCCGCGACCACGGCGAGCACCGCGAGCGCACCCAGCAACAGCCGATCGGCGGGCCAGAGCCCTGCGGCGTGCGTCGCCTGCTCCTCGATGGCGTGACGCATCATCCGTAAACTTAGCGCACCGCCGCTGCGCGCGTCCGGCCTCGTGGTCGCACCAATCCCCACAGCGCACCGTCCGGGTCTGTCGGGGATGTGAGACACGCCCAAGCCGCCGTGCGCCCGCCCGAGGTCCCGCGTTAGCTGGGGTGGCATGATTTCCCATCCACGGCGCCAGGTCCGGGAGGCGCTCGCGCTGCTCGGCATCCGCCGCCTGCTCGTGGGCGTTCACGACGCAGCCTTCCCGGGCACGCCCGAGGAGGACGTCGGCCGCGGAACGCCGTACGGCGATGGCGCGGCCACCTTCCTCGAGCTCGTCGCCGGACTCGGCTTCGACGGCGTCCAGCTCGGGCCGCAGGGCGCGCTCTCGCCCGACGATCCCTCGCCGTACAACGGCACCTCCTTCTCGCGCAATCCGGTCTCGGCGGCGCTCGCGCCGCTCGCGCGCGCGGAGTGGGCGGAGCTGCTCGCCCCGCAAGCGCTCGCCGAGGCGGTGTCCCGCGATCCGGCCACCGTGGCGCGGGCCGACCACGCGCGAGCGCATCGCGCCGTGCACCGGGCGCTCGATCTCGCCTTCGGCTCGTTCCAGCGCCGCTGGGCGGATGCAAGCGCCGGCAGCGAGCTCGCCCGCCTCGTCGCCGAGCTCGAGGCCTTTCGGGTGGCGCAAGCGGAGTGGCTCGGGCGCGATGCGCGGCACGTCGCCGATGCCGGTACGCCGGACCGCTTCACCTTCGTGCAATTCGTGGTGCACGCGCAGCACGCCGCGCTGCGCCGGCGCGCTGCAGCCCTGGGCCTCGTCGTGTTCGGCGACCTGCAGATCGGGCTGTCACCCGTCGACGCGCACGCCGCGGCGGCCTTCCTCCTGCCTGGCTATCGCATGGGCGCGCCGCCCAGTCGCACCAATCCCGCTGGCCAGCCGTGGCACTACCGGGTCCTCGACCCACTCGCCTATCGGGAGGGCGAGACGGCCCGGGACGGCCAGGCGCTGCGGTTCTTCAGGGCCCGCCTGCGCAAGGCGTTCGCCGAGTACGACGGGCTCCGGATCGACCATCCGCACGGCCTCGTCGATCCCTGGGTGTACCGCGAGGACGCCGAGCCCGAGCGAGCCGTGCGCGAGGGAGCGCGGCTGTTCTCCTCGCCCGACCTCGCCGATCACGCCGAGCTCTCCGCCCATGCCATCGCCCGACCCGAGCAGCTCCGGCGGGCGCAGCCGCGCCATGCCGATGGGTGGGTGGCCGCGCTCGACGCCGCGCAGGTGGCGCGGTACGGCGCGCTGTTCGACGCCCTCATGGAGGCTGCGGCGGAGGCGGGCCGCGCAGGCGCAGTGGCCTGCGAGATCCTCAGCACGCAGCCGTATCCGCTGGCGCGCGTCCTCGAGCGGCACGGCCTCGGCCGCTTCCGCGTCACCCAGAAGGCGGACCTGGGACGCGCCGACGACGTCTACCGGAGCGAGAACGCGCGCCCGGAGGATTGGGTCATGCTCGGCAACCACGACACGCGCCCCATCCTGCCGCTGGCGGAGGCCTGGGTCGCGAGCGGCGCCTCGCGGGCCCACGCCGAGCACCTGGCGATGCGCCTGCTCCCCCCGGAGGAGCCGCGCGCCCCCTTCGTCGAGCGGGTGGCCACGGACGCCCGGGAGCTCGTGCAGGCGGCCGCCGCCGAGCTCTTCGCCGGCCCGGCGCAGCAGGTCATGATCTACTTCACCGATCTCCTCGGCGAGCGCGAGCGCTACAACGCCCCGGGGACGGTGAGCGCCTCGAACTGGTCGCTCCGCCTCCCGCGCGACGCCGCCGGCGCGTACGCACGCCGCCTCGCCGAGCGCCGCGCCATCGACCTCCCCCGGGCGCTCGCCCGCGCCCTCCGCTCCCGGGGCCCCGCCTTCGTGGCACGGCACCGCGGGCTCATCCTCGACCTCGAGCGCGGCGGATGACGTGGCGCGGTAGGGACCGCGTCCGCAACATCTTGGGACGGGGGGACGGCATGACGACGAGCGCGCGCCCGGAGGGCGCCCGGCTGCTGGGAGCGGAGCGGCCTTCGCGCGTCGTGGTGGAGGGAGTGTCACCGGAGGTGGACCACGGCCGCTTTCCGGCCAAGCGCACGGTGGGCGAGAAGGTGGTGGTCGAGGCCGACGTGTACGCCGAGGGCCACGACGTCCTGGCCGCGGTCCTGCGCTGGCGGCCCGAGAGCCGGCCCGAGTGGACCGAGGTGCCCATGGAGCCCCTCGGAAACGACCGCTGGCGGGCCGCCTTCACGCCAGGCACGCTGGAGCCGCACCGCTACAGCGTGGAGGGCTGGGTCGACGCATTCCTCAGCTGGCGTGCCGGGATCGCGAAGAAGGCGGCCGCCCAGCAGGTCGAGGCGGTGGACCTCCTGGTGGGGGCGGGGCTCATCGAGGCGGCGGCCGCGCGCGCCCAGGGCACCCAGGCGGCGCGGCTGCGCGCCGCGGCGGCGGCGCTGCGCGGCAGCGAGCCGGTCGAGGTCCGGGCGCGGCTGGCGCTCGATGACGAGGTGGCGCTCCTCGTGGCGCGCCACCCCGATCGCTCGGGGGCGCGGCGGCTCGGGCGCGAGCTCGTCCTCGACGTCGAGCGCGAGCGCGCCCGGTACGGCGCCTGGTACGAGCTCTTCCCCCGCTCGGCGGCGCCGGAGCCCGGGCGCCACGGCACGCTGCGCGACGTCACGGCGAGGCTCGGCTACGTGGCGGGGATGGGTTTCGACGTCCTGTACCTGCCGCCCATCCACCCCATCGGTCGCAGCCATCGCAAGGGGAAGAACAACGCCGGCGCCGCCGCGCCGGGGGACGTGGGGAGCCCGTGGGCCATCGGCGATCCGGAGGGCGGCCACACCGCGCTCCACCCGGAGCTCGGCACGCTGGACGACTTCCGCCGGCTGGTGACGAGCGCCCGCGCGCTCGGCCTCGAGATCGCGCTCGACTTCGCCCTGCAGTGCTCCCCCGATCACCCCTGGGTGAAGGAGCATCCGGGGTGGTTTCGGCGGCGGCCGGACGGGAGCGTGCAGTACGCCGAGAACCCGCCCAAGAAGTACCAGGACATCTACCCCATCGATTTCGAGACCCCGGAGTGGCGCGAGCTGTGGCAAGCGCTGCTGGGCGTGGTCGAGTTCTGGGCGGCGGAGGACGTGCGCATCCTCCGCGTCGACAACCCGCACACGAAGCCGTTCCGCTTCTGGGAGTGGCTCATCGCCGAGGCGCGGCGGAAGTACCCCGACCTCGTCTTCCTGGCGGAGGCCTTCACCCGCCCGAAGGTGATGTACCAGCTCGGCAAGCTCGGCTTCAGCCAGTCGTACACCTACTTCACCTGGCGCAACACCAAGTGGGAGCTCACCGAGTACCTGCGCGCGCTGACGAAGACCGGCGTCCAGGACTTCTTCCGCCCCAGCTTCTGGCCCAACACGCCCGACATCCTCCCGGAGCACTTGCAGTGGGGCGGCCGGGCCATGTTCCAGGCGCGGCTCGTCCTCGCCGCGACCCTCTCCGCCAGCTACGGCATCTATGGCCCTGCCTTCGAGCTGATGGAGGCGCGCGCGCGCGAGGCTGGCTCCGAGGAGTACCTCGACTCGGAGAAGTACGAGGTGAGGTACTGGGACCTCGAGGCGGACAGCCTGCGCGACTTCATCGGCCGGGTGAACCGCATCCGGCGCGACCACCCGGCGCTGCACGCGAACGATACCCTCGCCTTCCACCGCATCGACAACGAGCAGCTCCTCGCGTACTCGAAGTCCACCGAGGACCGGTCGGACGCGGTGCTCGTGGTGGTGAACCTCGATCCGCACCACGTGCAGTCGGGCTGGCTGGAGCTGCCGCTCGAGCCGCTCGGCATCGCGCCGGGGGAGCCCTACCAGGTGCACGACCTCCTCGGCGGCGGGCGTTACTTCTGGCGCGGCGGCCGGAACTACGTCGAGATCGACCCGCGCGCCGCGCCGGCGCAGATCTTCCGCATCCGCCGGCGCCTCCGGACCGAGCGCGACTTCGACTACTTCCTGTAGGAAGAGAGGCCCGATGGCGCGCAAGCGCGAGACGAAGAGGAGCGCGGCGGCCGCGCGCCCGGGGCCGCCTGGCGCGCCGCGAGGCCGGGTGGACCCCTTCGACGCGAGCTGGCGTCGCGCCCTCGAACCCGCCTTGCCGGGCTACCTCGCCGCCCGGCGCTGGTTCGGGGGGAAGGCCCGCAGCATCGCGCGGGTGGAGCTCCTCGACGCGGTGCCGCTGCCGGATGGCTCGCGCGAGGCGCGCTTCGCGCTCTTGCGCGTCGCGTACCTCGAGGGAGAAGCCGAGACCTACGCCGTGCCGCTCGCCTTCGCCACCGGCGAACGGGGCGAGCAGGTGCGGCGCGCGCTGCCAGCCGCCGAGCTGACCGAGCTCGTGGCGGGTGGCGAGCGCGGCGTCCTCTACGCCGCCGAGCGCGAGCCGGCCTTCGCGCACGCGCTCCTCGACGCGGTCGCCCAGGGTCGGCGGATCGACGGAGCGGGCGGCGCGCTCGTCGCCTGGCACACCGACGCCTTCGCCCGGCTGGCGCCCGACCTCGCCGCGCTCGAGCCGCGGCCGTTCACCGGCGAACAGAGCAACACCTCCATCCGCTTCGGCGAGCACGCCGTCTTGAAGCTGTTCCGGAAGACCGAGCCGGGGCAAAACCCGGAGCTGGAGCTGGGCGCCTTCCTGACCGGCGTCGCCCGCTTCCCGCACGCGCCGCCCGTGCTGGGGGCGATCGAGTACCACCCGAGCGGCGGCGAGCCGATGGCGATCGCCATCCTTCAGGCTTACGTCCCGAACCAGGGCGACGCCTGGACGTTCACGCTGGGCGCGGTGCGGGAGGCCCTGGCGCGGACGGCCGGCGAGCCGCCCCCGCCCTTCCCGTCGGGCCACCTGCTCGACCTCGCCGCCTCGCCGCCCCCCGGCGCGCGCGAGCTCGCTGCGAGCTACCTCGACGCGGCGTCGCTCCTCGGCCGTCGCAGCGCCGAGCTGCACCTGGCGCTCTCCGGGCCGCGTGCGCCGGCCGACTTCGCGCCCGAGCCGTACAGCGCCGCCGACCGGCGGGCCCTCCACGACGGCGTGGCGGAGCTCGTCCGCCGCACCTTCGCGCTCCTGCAGAGGCGGCGGGACGCGCTGCCTCCCTCCGCGCGCGCGCAGGCCGAGGTGTTCCTGGAGCGGGAGGGCGAGCTCACCCGCAGCATCGCCTGGGTGCTCGCGGAGCCGCTCGGAGCGCTGCGGGCGCGCACCCACGGCGACTACCACCTCGGCCAGGTCCTGTGGACGGGCCGCGACTTCGTGGTCATCGACTTCGAGGGGGAGCCGGCGCGCCCGCTCGCGGCCCGCCGCGCCAAGCGGTCGCCGCTCGCCGACGTGGCTGGGATGCTGAGGAGCTTCCACTACGCGGCGTACCAGGGGCTGGCCGAGTCGCCCGGGGCGCAGGAGGGGACGGCGCGCGCCTGGTACCGCTGCGTGGCGGCGGCCTTCCTGCGCGCCTATCTCGGGACGGCGCGCGGCGCCGCCTTCCTGCCGGCGAACCCGCTCGAGCTGCGGCGCCTCCTGGACCTGTTCCTGGTCGAGAAGGCGATCTACGAGCTCGCCTACGAGCTCAACAACCGTCCGGACTGGGTTACGCTGCCGCTGCGAGGCATCGCGGAGCAGCTCGGGTCCGGGACGGCCGGTGAAGGGGAGGGCGACGTGAAGGGGAAGAAGCGTCCGGCGGGGGACGAGGAGCGCCCGGCGGCGACGCCGCTGCCGGGGCCGCCGAGCGTGCTGTACGTCAATGGGCCGACCGACCAGGACCTGCACCTGTGGAGCGAGGGCACGAACTACCGCGCCTACCGCTCGCTCGGATCCCACCGGGCGGTGGTGGGCGGAGTCGCCGGCGTCTCGTTCGCGGTCTGGGCACCCAACGCCGAGCGCGTCTCGGTCATGGGCGACTTCAACGGCTGGCACCAGGACAGTCACCCGCTCCGGTCCCTCGGGCCCTCCGGTGTCTGGCAGGGGTTCGTGCCCGCCCTGGAGAAGGGCGCTGTCTACAAGTACCACCTGCGCTCGCGGGTCGGCGGGTACGCCGTCGACAAGTCCGACCCGTTCGCCGTGCGGCAGGAGGTCCCTCCACGCACGGGCTCGGTGGTGTGGGATCTCGACTACCAGTGGAACGACTCCGAGTGGATGAGGCGGCGCGCCGGGCGCAACGCTCTAGAGAGCCCGACGAGCGTCTACGAGCTGCACCTCGGCTCGTGGCGCCGGGTGCCCGAGGAGGAGAACCGCCCGCTCAGCTACCGGGAGCTGGCGGCGCCGCTCGCCGACTACGTGTGCGAGATGGGCTTCACCCACGTCGAGCTGCTCCCCATCATGGAGCACCCGTTCTACGGCTCCTGGGGCTACCAGTGCACGGGGTACTTCGCGCCGACGAGCCGCTACGGCACGGCGCAGGACTTCATGTACCTCGTCGACGTCCTGCACCAGCGCGGTGTCGGCGTCATCCTGGACTGGGTGCCGTCGCACTTCCCCACCGACGAGCACGGCCTCGCCTACTTCGACGGCACGCACCTCTTCGAGCACGCCGACCCGCGCCAGGGGCACCACAAGGACTGGGACAGCTACATCTTCAACTGCGGCCGGAACGAGGTGAAGAGCTTCCTCCTCTCGAGCGCCCTCTACTGGCTCGACGTCTTCCACGCCGATGGGCTGCGCGTCGACGCCGTCGCCTCGATGCTCTACCTCGATTACTCGCGCAGGGAAGGTGAGTGGATCCCGAACCAGTTCGGCGGGCGGGAGAACCTCGAGTCCATCTCCTTCCTCCGCAAGCTGAACGAGGTGGTCTTCCAGGAGCACCCCGACGTGCAGACCATCGCCGAGGAGTCGACCTCCTGGCCCATGGTGTCGCGCCCCACCTACCTCGGCGGCCTCGGCTTCGGCATGAAGTGGGACATGGGCTGGATGCACGACACGCTCGAGTTCATGCGCCAGGACCCCATCTTCCGGAAGTTCCACCACGGCGAGATCACCTTCCGGATGATGTACGCCTTCTCCGAGAACTTCGTCCTGTCGCTCTCGCACGACGAGGTGGTGCACGGAAAGGGCTCGCTCCTCCAGAAGATGTGGGGGGACGACCAGCAGAAGTTCGCGGGCCTGCGCCTGCTCTTCGCGGACATGTGGGCACAGCCGGGCAAGAAGCTCCTCTTCATGGGCGGGGAGCTCGCGCAGTGGCAGGAGTGGAGCCACGAGCGGAGCCTCGACTGGCACCTGCGCGGACTGCCGGCGCACGAGGGCGTCCGGAGCTGGGTCCGGGACCTCAATCGCCTCCTGCAGTCCGAGCCGGCCCTGCACGAACGCGACTTCGATCCGGGCGGCTTCGAGTGGATCGACTGCACCGACGCCGACTCGAGCGTGCTCTCGCTGCTTCGCCGCGGGGGTCGGGGCGACGCCGACCTCGTGGTGGTGCTCAACTTCACGCCGGTGGCTCGCCCCAACTACCGGGTGGGCGTACCTCGGGGCGGCGCGTGGGAGGAGGTGCTGAACAGTGACGCGACCCCGTACGGCGGGTGGGGCTTCGGCAACCTCGGTGGCGTCGAGGCGGCGCCGGTCGGCGCGCATGGCCGGCGCTGGTCGGTGGTGCTGACGCTCCCACCGATGGGCGCCCTGTTCCTGCGCGGGCGAGGGTAACCGCGGCCCTGCCCGCCTGGCAGCCCCGCTCGGGATCGCTCTTGCAGCCAGGCGGGTCGCTCGCCTATCACACCCTCGGGAGGTGTGATGGAGCAGGCCTCGAGCGAGCTGGCGGTCCTGGTGCGGGCGGGCCCTCACCTGTGCGCGCTCCCCGTGGGCGCCGTCCTCGAGACCCTGCGCCCGCTCCCCCTCCGTCCGCTCGCCGGTGCTCCGGCCGGGGTCTCGGGGATAGCGGTGGTGCGGGGTGCGCCCGTGCCGGTGATCGATCTGGCCGTGCTCGTCGGGGGCGTGCCGGGCGCGTCGTCCACGCATCGCTGGGTGATGGTGAGGTGCGGCGCCCGAGCCGCCGCGCTCGCCGTCGATTCAGTCATCGGGATCCGAGCGCTGCCTCCCGGCGCCGCCATCGCACCGCTCGTCGCCGGCGCGGCGCGGGGTGCGCTGGCCGAGCTCCGCGTTCATGACGCCGAGCTCGCGCTGGTGCTGGAGGCGAGCCGCCTCGTCCCGGAGGGCGTCTTCGAGGCGCTCCAGCGCGAGACGGTCCCCTGATGCACGCTCACCTCGCACCTGCCCAGCTGGAGGCGCTCCGCCGCGCCTTGGTGCGGCGGCTGGGGCTGCAGTTCGAGGACGGCAAGCTCGACCTCCTGGGCACCGTCGCCGCGAAGCGTCTCGGCGCGCTCGACCTCTCCTTCGACGCCTGGCTGGCGCGCATCGACGCTCGCCACCCGGACGAGGTGGCGTACCTGGCCGAGCGATTGACGGTGGGAGAGACCTACTTCTTCCGCAACACGAACGACCTCCAGGCCCTCGCAGAGGCGGTCTTGCCCGACCGGATCGCTGCGCGGCAGGGCGAGCGGCGGCTGCGCCTGCTGTCCGCGGGCTGCTCCTCCGGCGAGGAGGCGTACACGCTCGCCATGGTGACGCGCGACCTCCCGGCGCTGCGCGGCTGGGACGTCGAGGTCCGTGGCATCGACCTGAATCCGCTCGCCATCTCCAAGGCGAGGGGCGGTCGCTACGGGCCGTGGTCCCTCCGGCAGACCGAGCCCGGGCTGCGCCAGCGCTTCTTCGAGGCGAGCGGGCGCGAGCTTCGCGTCCGCCCGGAGGTGCGCGAGATGGTATCCTTCGAGCAGCGGAACCTCGTCGACGACGCCCTGGCGGCGTGGGCGCCCGCCGCCCTCGACGTCGTGTTCTGCCGCAACGTCACCATGTACTTCGCGCCCGAGGTCACCCGCCGCGTGATCGACTGCATCGCGACGTCGCTCGCGCCCGGCGGGTACCTCTTCCTCGGCCACGCCGAGACCTTGCGCGGCACCTCCAACCGCTTCCACCTCCGCCACTCCCACGGGACGTTTTACTATCAGCTGCGCGAGGAGGGCGCGCCGGCCGAACCGCCGCCCACGCTCCCGAGGCACGGCGCGCCGGTCCCGGCTGTCCCGGCTGTGGATCCCGCTCGCGATGGTTGGCTCGCCACCATCGAGGCCGCGTCGGAGCGAATCGCAGCGCTCGCCGGCCGTTCCGCGCCAGCGCGGGCGCTCGTGCCTGCTCCGGCCACTCCGTCGCCGGATCCGGGGGCCCTGCTCGCCCGCGCCCACGACCTCACCCGGCAGGAGCGCTTCGCCGAGGCGCTGTCGCTCCTGCGCGCCACGCCGCTCGACGCCGAGCGAGACACCGACGCGCTGCTCCTGCGGGCGGTCGTGCTGACGAGCAGCGGCGACCCCGCCGCCGCCGAGGACGTCTGCGCCCGCATCCTGGCGCTCGACGAGCTCAACGCCGAGGCGCATTACGTGAAGGCGCTCTGCCGCGAGCACGCCCGGGACCTGGCCGGCGCGGCCGACCACGATCACTACGCGCTCTACCTCGACGCCACCTTCGCCATGCCCCACCTCCACCTCGGCCTGCTCGCCCAGCGCGCCGGCGACCGCGAGACCGCCGGCCGCGAGCTGTCGCGGGCGCTCGTGCTCCTCTCCGCCGAGGACGCCTCCCGCGTCCTCCTGCTGGGCGGCGGCTTCACCCGGGAGGCGCTCCTCACGCTGTGCCGGGCCGAGCTGCGGAAGTGTGAAGGCACGCCGTGAGCGCCTCCACCCTCGACGAGCTGCGCCGGGCCTTCGACGCCGTGTTCGCGGTCGCGCCCAGCGGCGCACGGCGGCTCGAGGTGCCGTTGCTCGCGCTCCGCGCGGGCGGGGAGCCGCTGGCCGTCCGGGCGCTGGAGACCGCCGGGCTGCAGCGCCTCCCACGGGTGGTGGCGCTGCCGAGCCGCCGCCCGGAGGTGCTGGGGGTGACGGGCTGGCGCGGCGCGGTGCTGCCGGTCTACGCGCTCTCGCGGCTCCTGGGGCTCCCTGACGGCGCAGAGCCGCCGCGCTGGATGCTCCTCTGCGGCGAGGAGCGGCTCGCCCTCGCGTTCACGGCCTTCGAGGCGCACGTGCGGGTGGCGCCCGAAGCGCTGGAGCCGGCCGTCAGCGGGGCGGCGCGCCCGGCGCTGCGCGAGCTCGTGCACCTGGACGGCCGGGTTCGCCCCGTCGTCAGCATCCCGGATTTGTTGATGGCCATCCACCGTCCCTGATCGAGCGAGGTCTCATGGAAAGCAGGTTCACGTTCTCGCAGAAGCTGGCCGGCGCGTTCGCGCTGCTGGTGCTCTTCGCCCTCGCGGTGGCTGCGGTCGCGGTCGTCGCGCTGCGCGACGTCGTCGCCAGCAAAGACGAGGTCATCAACGTGGACGCGCGCCGAATGGCGCTCGCCGAGCGGCTCAACACGCTCAGCTTCAGGAAGGCGAACGACGCCCGTGCGTTCCTGATGACGAAGGACGGTGGGTACCGCGACGCGCTGCGGGCGACGCGCCGGGAGATGCGCGAGGTCATTGAAACGCTGCGCAGCGAGGCGCAGACCGACCAGGAGCGGGCGCTCTTGAAGGCGGTGGACGAGGCCGAGGAGGCGCACAACCGCTCGGTCGAGGCGGTCATCGCGAAGAGCGGAGGCGCCTCGGTCGAGGCGAGCGGCCTCCAGATCGAGAAGGAGGTTCGTCCGCTCCGCGATCAGCTCAACCGCTCGATCGATCAGTTCCTCGCGGCGGAGCAGAGGCACCTCGACGAGGGGCGGCAGGCCGCGACCGACGCGGCCTCGAGGGCGGCCCGGCTCGTCATCGCGCTCGCCGCGCTCATGATCCTGCTCGCGGTCTCGCTGGCCTACTTCCTCGCCCGGGCGCTGAGCCGCCAGATCTCGAACGCAGTGCGGCACGTCCAGAGCTCGTCGGCCGAGCTGCAGGCGGCCGCCGGCCAGCAGGCGACCGGCGCCAAGCAGCAGGCGACCGCCATGTCCGAGATCACCACCACCATCAGCGAGCTGCTCGCGACCTCGCGCCAGATCGCCGAGAGCGCCCGGGCGGTGGCCGGCATCGCCGCCGAGACCGCCGGCGCGGCGCGGGCCGGTGACGAGACCGTCCAGCGCAGCCAGGACTCGGTGGGGAGCATCCGTCGCCAGGTCGAGCTCATCGTGAACCACATGCTGGACCTCGGCCGGAAGTCGCAGCAGATCGGGGGGATCCTCGAGATCATCAACGAGCTGGCGGAGCAGACCAACATCCTCGCCATCAACGCCACCATCGAGGCGGCCGGCGCGGGCGAGGCCGGGCGCCGCTTCGCGGTGGTGGCGGAGGAGATCCGCAAGCTCGCCGATCGGGTGGGCGGCTCGACGAAGGACATCCGAACCCTCATCGACGAGGTGCGCTCGGCAGTGAACACCACCGTCATGGCCACCGAGAGCGGCTCGAAGTCGGTCGAGGTGGGGGCGCGCCACTTCAGCGAGGTCGCCGCCGCCTTCGGCCAGATCGCCCGCCTGGTGGCCACCACCACCGATGCGGCCCGCGAGATCGAGCTCTCGACGAAGCAGCAGACCACCGCCGTCGAGCAGGTGAACCTCGCCATCTCGAACGTGGCGCAGGCCACCCGCGAGGCGGAGGCGAGCTCCGGCCAGTCGCTGCAGACCGCCTCCCAGCTCGCCAGCATGTCCCGCGACCTGGCCCGCCTCGTCCAGTCGCAAAAGGCCGCGTAGAGGATGACGGCGAAGGATCGCTACCGTTACTTCCGCATCGAGGCGCGCGAGCTCCTCGACGGGCTCTCGCGCGGCGTCCTCGATCTGGAGCGCGCGCCGGACGACCGGGCGCTCGTGGCCCGCCTGCTCCGGCTCGCCCACACGCTGAAGGGCGCGGCGCGGGTGGTGCAGCAGCCGGCCATCGGCGACCTCGCCCACGCCGCGGAGGACGCGCTGTCCGCCCACCGGGACGACACCGCACCGCCCGTGCGGCGCGAGACCATCGACGCGCTCCTGCGCGGCCTCGACGGAATGGCCGAGCGGGTGGCGGCGCTCGAGCCTCCACCGCCGGCGCGGGCGCCTGCCCCGGAGGCGCCCGCCGGCGAGACCCTCGCCCCGGCAGCCGCCGCGAGTGAGCAGTACCAGAGCGTCCGCGTCGACGTGCAGGAGCTCGACGCGCTGCTCGGCTCCGCGCTGGAGGCGAGCATCCAGGTCTCGGCGGTCCGGCGGCACCTGCGCCAGCTCGACCATGCCCAGGGGGTGGTGCGGGCCCTCGCCGAGCAGCTCTCGGCCAGGCGCGGCGACGGGGAGGCCGCGCCGGCGGCGGCGCGGCTGCGGCCGCTCGTCGAGGAGCTGCGGCGCACGCTCGACGCCACCCAGCGCGCGGCCGCCGACCACGCCGACCTGAGCGAGCTCGAGATCGGGCAGGTGCGCAGCTCCGCCGACCGGCTGCGCCTGCTGCCGGCGCGCGCCCTGGCGGCGCCGCTGGCGCGGGCAGTCCGCGACGCCGCCCGGTCGCTCGGGCGCGAGGCGCTCTTCGAGGTGTTCGGCGGCGACGTGCGGGTGGAGACGAACGTGCTCGCGGCGGTGCGCGACGCGCTCCTGCACGTGGTGAGGAACGCCGTCGCCCACGGCATCGAGCCGGCCGCGACGCGCGTCGCGGCCGGCAAGCCCGCCGCGGGGCGGGTGCGGCTCGAGGTGGAGCGGCGCGGTCGCAAGGTGGCGTTTCGCTGCCGCGACGACGGGCGCGGCGTCGACGTCCCGGCGGTGCGCGCCGCGGCCATCCGCAAGGGGCTCCTCGACGCGGCGGCGCCCGCGCCCGATGCGACCGCGCTCTCGGCGCTCCTGCTCCGCGGCGGGATCTCCACCAGCCCCGAGGTCAACGCGGTGTCGGGACGCGGCGTCGGGCTCGACGTCCTGCGGGACGTGGCGAGCCGGCTGCAGGCCGAGGCGAGCGTGCACAGCGAGGCTGGTCACGGCACCACCGTCGAGCTGGAGGTGCCGGTCTCGCTCTCGGCCCTGACCGCGCTCCGCCTCGAGGCGGGGGGGGTGATGGCCGCGCTGCCGATCGACGCCGTCGAGCAGACGCTGTTCCTCACGCCCGATGGGTTGGACAGCTCGGCCGCGGGGGCAGGACTGTCGCTCGGGGGCGAGGTGCTGCCCTTCCTCCCTCTCGCCACCCTGCTCGCGCCGGGCGCTCCGGCGCACGGACGGCGACCCTGGTCGGCGGTGGTGGTGCGGAACGGCGCGCGCCGCGCGGTGCTCGGCGCCGATCGGCTCCTCGGCACCTGCGATCTCGTGGTGCGGCCGCTCCCCGCGCACGTACGGGCGGACGCCGCCATCCTCGGCGCGGCCCTCGACGCCGAGGGTCAGCCGGGCCTCGTGCTCGATCCGGCCGGCCTGGTGGAGGCCGCCAGCCGGGGTACCCGGCGAGCCGAGGACGCGCCGCGACCGCCGCGCCATCCCATCCTGGTGGTGGACGATTCCCTCACCACCCGCATGCTGGAGCAGAGCATCCTCGAGTCCGCTGGCTACGAGGTCGAGCTGGCCGTCTCGGCCGAGGATGCGCTGGAGCGCTGCCGCCGGCGCCGCTTCGGCCTGTTCGTGGTGGACGTGGAGATGCCCGGGATGGATGGTTACGACTTCGTGCGCACGACGCGCGCCGACGCAGGCGCCTCCTCCACCCCGGCCATCCTCGTCACCTCGCGCGGCGCCCCGGAGGATCGGCAGCGCGGCCTCGACGCCGGCGCGAGCGCCTACATCGTGAAGGGGGAGTTCGATCAGAAGCGCCTGCTCGCGACCATCGAGGAGCTGCTCGGGTGAAGAAGACCATTCGCATCCTGGTCGTCGAGGACTCCCTCACCATCCGCAAGCGCCTGGTGGAGGTGCTCTCCGCCGACCCCGGGCTCGAGGTGGTGGGGGAGGCCGAGGACGGCAAGCAGGGCATCGAGCTGTGCGAGCAGCTGCGGCCGGACGTGGTGACGCTCGACATGATGATGCCCATCATGTCCGGGGTGGCGGCGGCCGAGCACATCATGGCCTACTGCCCGACGCCGATCCTGGTCGTGTCCTCCTCCACGAACCGCGGCGAGCTCTACCGCACCTACGACGCGCTGGCGGCGGGCGCCATCGACGTGCTCGACAAGCCGCGCGGCGACGAGCGCGACCACGCCTGGGAAGAGCGCCTGCGCGCCACGGTGAAGCTCATCTCGCGGATCAAGGTCATCACGCACCTCCGCGCTCGGCTCGGCGGCGGCCGGGCCCAGAGCACGCCGGCGCCGGCCCTGCCTCTCCGGACGGCCGCGGCGCCGGCGGTGAGGGTCGTCGCGCTGGGCGGCTCGACCGGCTCGCCGGGGGCGGTGGTCCAGATCCTGCGCGCGTTGCCGCGCGACTACCCGCTCCCGGTGCTGCTCGTCATCCACATCAACGAGCCCTTCGGCACGGCGTTCGCGGAGTGGCTCGACGCCCAGCTCTCCGTCCGCGTGCGCTACGCGCGTGAAGGCGAGCCGCTCGCGGCGCGCGACGCGACGGTGCTCATGGCGCCGCCCGGACGGCACCTGGTGGTCGAGCGCGGGCTGCTCCGCCTCGACGGCGGTCCGGAGCGCCACAGCTGCCGGCCGTCGGTCGACGTGCTCTTCCACGCGCTGGCCCGCGACGTCGGCGCGGCCGCGCTCGGCTGCCTGCTCACCGGGATGGGCCGCGACGGCGCGGAGGGGCTGCTCGCCATGCGCCGGGCCGGCGCGGCCACGGTGGCGCAGGACGAGGCGAGCTCGGTGGTGTTCGGCATGCCACGCGAGGCCATCCTGCTCGGCGCCGCCGAGCGCGTGCTGCCGGTGCAGGAGATCGGTCCGGCGCTGCTCGAGGCTGCTCGCCTGGCGCGAGGCCTGGCATGAGGCAGGTCCTCATCGTCGACGACAGCCTCACCGTCCGGATGGACCTCGAGGAGGCGTTCCTGGCGGGGGGCTTCCGGCCGGTGCTGTGCGCCGATCTGGCCGCCGCCCGCCACGCGCTCTCGGCCGCGCGCTTCGCGCTGGTGGTGCTCGACGTGCTCTTGCCGGACGGGGACGGCCTCGAGCTCCTCGCCGAGCTGAAGTGCTCGCCCCAGCACGGCGCTACCCCGGTGATGCTCCTCTCCACCGAGGCGGAGGTGCAGCACCGCATCAGGGGCCTGCAGACGGGGGCCGACGAGTACGTCGGCAAGCCGTACGACGCCGCGCAGCTGGTGGCGCGCGCGCGCGAACTCGTCCGACGCGCCGAGGGCCCGGCCGCGGCAAGCGGCGGCGACGCGGGCCGCCGCAGCCCCGTGCTGCTCATCGACGACAGCGAGACCGCGCGCGAGGACCTGCGCGAGACGCTGGAGCAGGCGGGGCACGAGGTGCTCACCGCCACGTCGGGCGAGGAGGGCCTGCGCATCGCCGCCATGTGCCAGCCGAGCGCGGTGGTGGTGGACGCCGTCATGCCAGGCATGGACGGCGCGAGCTTCGTGCGGAGGCTCCGGGCGGACCCGGCGCTCCGCGCCACCCCGTGCATCCTCCTCACCGCCTCCGGGCCGATGGGCGAGCTGGGGGCCCTCGAGGCGGGCGCCGACGCGTACCTGCGCAAGGACGCGGGCGGGCAGGAGCTCGTGCTGGCGCGGCTCCAGGCACTGTTCCGGCGCTCGAGCGCGTTCCCGGCGGGAGCCACCGCCGCCGCGCTGCTCGCGCCGAAGCGCATTCTCGCCTTCGGCGCCGGCGCGGCGCCGCCGGAGCCCGTGACCGAGCAGCTCCGTCAGGACGGGCACGACGTGGTGGTCGCCACCTCGGTCGCGGAGGCGCTCGAGCTCTTGGCGGTCGACACGGTGGACGGCCTGGTGGTCGACGTCACCGCCTCGCTGCCGCGCGCGCTCTCGGCCTGCCGCGAGGTGAAGGCCCACCCTCGCTGGCGCGAGCTCCCCATCGTGCTCTTCGGGGAACCCGACGAGCACGCGCTGATGGTGGAGGCGGTGACGGCCGGCGCCGACGACTACGTCTCCACCGCGCGCGGGCTGGAGGTGTTGCGCGCGCGGCTCCACGCCCAGCTCCGGCGCAAGCAGATCGAGGACGAGAACCGCGCCCGCGACGCGTACGCGCGCAACGCGGCGATCCTGGAGACCATCACCGACGCCTTCTTCGCCGTGGACCGCGCCTGGAGCTTCGTCTACGCGAACCACACCCTCGAGCTCTTGCTCGGGGCGGAGCGGGGGGCGCTCACGGCGGCCCTCCTGTGGGAGCGTTGCCCCTGGCTCGGAGACGAGGCGCCGCGGAGCGAGCTGGAGCGGGCTTCGGCCGAGAGCCATCCGGTCACCTTCGAGGTGCGGTCACCCGACGAGCACTGGTTCGAGGTGCGGGCCTTCCCGCACTCCGGCGGGCTCACCGCCTACCTGCGCGACGTCACCGAGCGGCGTCGCTCGCAGGAGGTGCAGGCTCATCTGCTCGGAATCGTCGGGCACGACCTCCGCACGCCGCTGACCGCGATGACCGCCTCTGCGGCGCTGGTGCTGCGCGACCGCGAGCTCCCGGACAAGCACCGGCGCGCGCTGGAGCGGGTGGCCGGCGGCGCCGCGCGCATGTCGCGCCTCATCAGCGATCTGCTCGACTACTCGCGGGCGCGGCTGGGCCACGGCCTGCCGGTGATCTTCCGCCCCTCTCATCTCGGGACGATCTGTCAGGAGGCGGTGCAGGAGATGCAGGCCGCCTACCCCGGCCGCGTCATCGAGCACCGGCAGGAGGGCGACGGGAGCGGCGTCTGGGATCCCGATCGCATCCAGCAGGTGGTCCTGAACCTCCTCACCAACGCCATCCGCTACGGGACCCCCGACACGCCGGTGCTGCTGAGCTGGCTGGGACGAGGCGATCAACGCGTCCTCTGCGTGCACAACGAGGGGCCGCCCATCCCGGCCTCCCTGAGAGAGCACATGTTCGAGCCGTTCAAGCGGGGCGACGCGCACGGGAACGCGTGGGGCGGCGTCGGCCTCGGCCTCTACATCGTGCGCGAGATCGTCCGCGCCCACCGGGGCGAGGTGGTCATGCGCTCCGAGGAGCAAGCCGGCACCACGTTCGAGGTGACGCTCCCCGCGCTGGCGACGCCTCACCTCATCGCGAACTAGGGCGGGCCGGCCCGATGATCGGGGCCGGCCCGCCGCCGCGCGAGCCCTCAGGTGTGGCCGGGGCCGTCGTCCTCGCCGTTGCGGTCGTCATCGCAGAACGCCTTCACCGAGCGCCGGATGTTGTCCTCGATCTGGGACTTCGAGGCGGCAGCGCCCGGGTCGAGGCGGCCGCCGTCCGAGCCGACGAACCACGTCTTCGGATCGACGGTGAGGGTCACGTTGCTCGTGGAGCCGTCCGACGCCACGACGATGGTCGACTCCTGCTTCTGCTTCACGTGGATGGTGGACTGGAAGCTGAAGGCGGTGCCGTCCACGGTGCCGTCCACGATGATCGACTCTCCGTTCAGCTCGGCGAGTCCGGCGCTCGAGCCCGCGTCCGCCACGGCGACGGGAGCGATGACCACCTTGATCTCGCGGTAGGTGCCGGCGGGGACGTCCGAGTCGAACACCTGGCTGATGCCGGAGGCGAGCTTGTCGCCGGTGAGGTCGACGAGGAAAGGCCCGACCTTCACCTCGTCGGCCTCGGCGTCGTCCTCGCCCAGGCTGCCGTCACCGCCACCGTCGCCGCTGCTGCGATCGGCCACGGGATCGTCCGCCCCGCCCGAACCGGCGTCCGGCGTCGCGGCCTCCGACCCTTCGAGGGCGATCCGCTGCACCGCGACGCGGACGCGGCTCACGACGATGCCGTTAGCGAGGTCGAGCGTTCCGGGGGTCGTCGGGCTCGTCGTGTCGGCCGCCGTCGCCGACTGGGCGCTGACGGACACCTTGCCGCTGCCCTTGCTGCACGCCGTCCCGGCGAGAACGAGCGCTGCGAGGACCATCACGAGAGACTTTGAGGACATGGCTGTGACTCCTTGAAGGGCGGGTGCATCGAGAGCGGCCCCGGCCGGGTGGCGCACTGGCTGCCTGATCGGAATCAAAGACCTCCGGCGCGTGCGGGCGGCCACGGGCCCCTCGTGTGGTCCGGGGGCGAGGCGCCATCGCGGGGGCTGCATCATCGCGAATGAGCCGCGCAGCACGCAGGCCGGCTCCGACCGTCGCGGCACGCGCGCGCGCCTACTCGAGCAGAACTTGAATACGCCGGACGTCGGCCAACGACGTTCGGAAGCTTAGCCTGCGAGAGATCATCGGAGCGGCAAGCGGCGCGACCACCCGCCCGTCCGCACCGTCGACGAGCGCGCTCTAGCCCCCGCGTCCGCCGCGGATGTAGGTGTGGAGCTGCTCGATGAGGAAGCGGTTGTCCTCCAGCATGAGCGAGAGGACGTCCAGCATGGAGATGACGCCCACCACCTCGGCGTCCTTCTTCACGAGCAGGTGGCGCGTCTGGTGCTTCTGCATGAGGTAGGCGCAGTCGCGCTCGGTGGCGCTGGCCGTGACCGAGGGGCGGTCGTTGCGCATCACCTCGCCGAGGCTCTTCGCGGTGTCGCCGCCGCGGGCCATCACCTCGTAGACGAGATCGCGCTCGGTGACGAGGCCGACGAGCTTGCCGTCGCGGCGAACGCCGACGGAGCCGATGCGGCGCGCCT
>WNGR01001027.1_pt1 | contig 31407 bp, 34 predicted proteins | sample 5407581 | NCBI WGS metagenome assembly WNGR01 (sample SAMN13153383, study PRJNA577476) | soil metagenome | isolation source: 80 cm soil or saprolite under Garry oak tree replicate 2 | place: USA:California | collected 2016-06-15
TCATCCAGGCCAGCCAGGATCGCTTCCAGCCTGTCCTGCTCGGCCACCAGGTCATCGAACACCGCCATGCCTGGACTATCTCACGCCCGCGTCGGCCATGGCCCGGGCCATGTCGGGCGGGTTGGGCGGCACATCTTCAACCACACACGCCAGGGCTGGCGCACCCGCAAGGTCGCACGCGCCTCCTACAGGCGGGGGTCGATGGGCTCGCTTTCCAGGGCGAGCACGCCGAACACACACTCGTGCACGCGGAACAGTGGCTCGCGCCGCACGAACCTCTCCAGGGCCTCCACCCCGAGCGCGAACTCGCTGGCGGCCAGGGATCGCTTCCGGCCAAGGTTTCGCTCCCGCAGCCGGTCCAGGTTGGCAGGCACGATGTACTCCGGGCCGTAGATGAGCCGCAAGTACTCCGGTCCCCGGCACTTGACCCCGGGCTGGGCCATGCCCCGCCGCCCCCGCGTGATCGGGCTGAACGGCTTGACCACCATGCCCTCGCCGCCCGCGCCGGTACGTTCCTCCCACCACGCGGTCACGGCTGGCTCCGAATCAGGGTTCTCCAGATCCGCCACGATGTGCCTCGTGGGGACGACGAGGGGGTCGGCTGCCGCCAGGCGTTTGGCCGCATGAATATGCCAGGCATGATCGCGGCCGAAACATGTGCCTGCCGAGCCGGCGAGTATCTGGAACGGTGCCACCCGCACATCATCGAGGGATGACACCGGCCAGACGTAGGGACGGTAGGCGGCCGCGAACGCCGCCGCCGCCCGGCGGCGCTGCTCGGTGCGCTCCCGTAGACCGGCGACGTCCAGGCCCCGGCCTAGCGCCTCGCCGAGGACCTCCGCGGCCGCGGCCAGGCCGGTCGCGGCTGCGGCGCCGGCCGCCGCGTACTGGCCCCGAACGAGGTCGCCAGCCTTGAGCGACCAGGGAAGGATCTCGCAGTCCAGCGCCGCCCAGTCACCGAGGTCGTCCCACAGCCCCGCCGCTGCCAGCGCCACGTTCATCCGCTGCAAGAGGTCTTGTTCCATGCCTGCGTCGGTGAAGAACCGGCGGCCGGTGCGGGTATAGACGATGCCGCTCCCACCGGTGGCGAACCAGTCCCCCGCCACCTGCGGCGTCCGGCAGACGATCACGACCGCCCGCGAGCCCATGTGCTTTTCCTCGCACACCACCCGGGTGATCCCGTCCCGGCGATAGGTGGCCAGCGCCTCGGCCGGGTGTTCCAGCAGCCCAGGCCGGTCACTCGCTGGCACCGGCGCCATCGTCGGCGGGAGGTAGATCAGCCACCGCGGGTCGGCTGCGTAACGGCTCATCACCTCCAGCGCGGCGGCTGCGTTTTGCTCGGGGATGGTGACGCGCCCGCGCAGCCGGGTCTCGATCCCCCGCTTCCCGAGCACGTCATCGACGGCGAGCAGCCGGGTGACGGTCCTGGTGGCGGGGCTTGGCGGGGCCGCAGGCTGGGGCGGATGCACCGCCCAGGCGGTGGGCGGCTCTCCCAGGGGGCGTGCTGGCTGGTAGTAGACGCGCCGGGCGGGGACGGAGACGAGTTCCCGTTCCGGGTAGCGCAGGGCGGTCAGTTTGCCGCCGAACACGCAGCCGGTGTCCACGCAGATCGTGTTGTTCACCCAGACGGGCTCCGGCACCGGAGTGTGGCCGTACACCACCGTCGCCGTACCCCGGTAGTCCTGCGCCCATGGGTAACGCACTGGCAGGCCGAACTCGTCGATCTCACCGGTTGTCTCGCCGTAAAGGGCGAATGTCCGCACCGCCGCCGAGGCACGGCCGTGCATCTGCTGGAGCAGGCCGGCGTGGGCGACCACGAGCCGGCCTTGGTCAAGGACAAAGTGGCTGACCAGGCCGTCGAGAAAGCCGGTCACCTGGGTGCAGAACTCCTCCGGTTCGGCCCGCAGCTGCGCCAGCGACTCAGCCAGCCCATGACTGACCTTCACATCGCGGCCCCGCAGCGCCTTCAGCAGCTTGGCTTCGTGATTGCCCGGCACGCACAGTGCGGTGCCCGCGGCCACCATGGCCATCACCGTGCGCAGCACTCCGGGCGTGTCCGGGCCCCGGTCGACCAGGTCACCAAGGAACACGGCGGTCCGGCCATAGGGGTGCGCGCGCACTTCCTCACTGCCTGGCAGGTAGCCCAGCAGGTCCAGCAGGCTGGTGAGCTCGTCCAGGCAGCCGTGCACGTCGCCGATGATGTCAAAGGGCCCGCGCAGGCCGGACCGGTCAGCCCAGGCCGGCTCCCGCTGAGTCTGCGCCGTGTCCACCTCGGCCACACCGCGCAGCACGAACACCCGGCGGAAGCCTTCCCGCCCCAGCCGCCCGGCCAATCGCGTGAGCAAGGCGCGCTGCCGCCTGACCACCCCGGGCCCGAAGTCACGGTCCGGGCGTGCCGCGTTGCGGTCGATACAGATCTGCTCGGGTATGTCCAGCACCACAGCGACCGGCAGCACATGGTGCTCGCGCGCCAGGGCAACGAGCGGCCCACGCGCACCCGGCCGCAGGTTGGTCGCGTCGACCACGGTCAGCCGGCCGAGCTTGAGCCGCTGGGCAGCGACCGCGTGCAGGGCCTCGAACGCCTCGGCGGTCACGGACTGGTCGCTCTCGTCGTCACCCACCAGGCCGCGGAAGACATCCGAGGACAGCACCTCGGTCGGCCGGAAGTGGCGGGCTGCGAAGGTGGACTTGCCGGACCCCGTCGTCCCCACCAGCACGACCAGGGAGAGTTCCGGGATCTTGATCGTGCTCACTGCGGCGATCCTGCCGTGCCCGCGGTCCCCGAGGTCCGTGCGCTCCCCTTTGTCTCCGCGGTCCCCTTTGTCTCCGCGGTTCCCGCTGTCTCCCCGGTCCCCGCCGTTTGTGCCGTCCGGCGCAGTACCGCCATCTGGGTCGGCGAGCCGGTGTCCGGGTCCGCCTCGCCGACTGGCTCGAAGGTAGCGGAGTACCCGTGCTGCCTCGCGACCCGCTGTGCCCAGGCCTGGAACTCAGCCCGGCCCCACTCGAACCGGTGATCGGGATGGCGGCGGCCGCCCGGCGCAAGCTGCGGGTACCGCACGTTGTACTCGGCATTGGGCGTGGTGATGATAACGGTGCCCGGGGCTGCCTCGCCAAGCACGGCCTGCTCCAGCGCGGCCAGCCGGTCCGGGTCCACGTGCTCGATAACCTCCATGAGGACGGCGGCGTCATACCCGGCCAGACGGCGGTCGGAGTAGGTCAGCGCGCTCTGCAGCAGCCGGACCCGCGCCCGCTGGCGGGGCGCCATCTCGTCCAGCCGCAGCCGCCGGGCCGCACGCTCCAGGGCTGCCGCCGAGGCATCGACACCCACGACTTCCTCGAACTGCGCGTTACCCAGCAGGGCGGTGAGCAGCCGCCCGTCACCGCAGCCCAGGTCCAGAACGCGCCGCGCACCCGCCGCTGACAGGGAGCTGACTACCGCCGTCGCGCGCAGGTCCCGGAGCCTCGCATGCTCCACGATCGCGGTCTCGGCGAGCGCCGCGCTCCCGCCCGTGCCTCCCTCCGCGCCCGTGCCCCCCTCCGCGACCGCTCCCCCGATCCCGTCCGCGGCCGCTTCCCCGATCCCGTCCGCGTCGGCGGCTTCCCCGTCGCTGCCCCGCAGGGCCGCGGAATCCTCATCGAGCAGCCGGGCGATCGCCTCCCGGGCAAGCCTGTGCTGATGACGCAGGTACCGGCGGACGATGACATCCCGCTCGGGGTGCCCGGCCAGCCACTCCCCCGCCCCGTCCACCAGCTTGTCGATCTCGTCCTTGGTCACCCAGTAGTGCTTGTCGTCGTCGAGCACCGGGACGAGCACGTACAGATGACCGAGCAGGTCGCGAACCTGGCAGCGGGCGGAGAGCCGCACATCGAAGTACGGGCTGTCGCCCCAGTCGGGAAAATGGGGGTCGAGCGGAACGGGCCGGGCTGTTACCTGGTACCCGAGCGGTTCGAACAACCGCCGCAGCAGCGCTTCCCCGCCACGGCAGGCCAGCACCGGAAGGTGTGCCGACAGGTCAAGCTTCTCTGCCACCAGTTCGGGCCGCTCCTTGCACTGCCCTCGCATCGCCGTCCCGAATGCCTTCCGGAGGGCGACGCTCATGAGTGAGGAAGCCGCGTAAGGACGGTCGTTCACGTAGGCAGCGAGCGGGAACGGCCCGCCCCGGCTACGGCGCACCAGCCCGACCGGGTCCACTTCGACCAGCAAAGCGATCGTGCAGCGCTCCGGCCCCGCCTCCGGGTACAGGACATGAGCCACGCCAAAGCCCACATCAACTGCCCGCAGCGCCGCCGGGTTCTTGTGCAGCAAGAATCCGAGGTCGGTCGCGGGCGGCGTGCGATTGGTGATCGTGAGCAGCATAAGTGTCCCCGGAGCGGCAGGCCGGGCGACTAGCCTACGCGGGGCGGTTGAGCATGTCGCAACGGGTTTTGGCGGCGCCGGGAGTGGTATCCCTTCGCCACCTGGTGAGACGGCGCAGCACAATGGGCCGCATGCCTGATGACGACTTTTCTGAATTGCTTGAGACCTGCACCCAGTTCGTGTCCTGGCACGGGCCGATCCGCGCCGACCGCCTGCTCGCCACTGTTCCGCCCGACACCGTGGTGGACCGCTACGGCGAGGGCGGCGTGGTGGCCGATCTTGAGCGCGAGACGGCCGGCCTGCTTGGCAAACCAGCCGCGGTGTTCCTGCCGAGCGGCACCATGGCGCAGCAGGCTGTGCTGCGGGTGCACGCAGACAGGCTGGGCAGGCGCACCATCGTGTTCCACCCTGCCTGCCACGTGGACCAGCACGAGGGCCGGGCCTACGAGCGGCTGCACCACCTCGTGGGCCGGCCGGCCGGTGAGGCGAACCGGCAGCTGACGCGGCAGGATCTCGACGCGGTCGCCGAACCAGCCGGCGTGCTGCTGCTCGAACTCCCGCAGCGAGATCTTGGCGGGCAGCAGCCATCGTGGGAGCAGTTGCAGGAACAGGTGGACTGGGCGCAGGGCCGGGGTGCCGCGGTGCACCTGGACGGCGCCAGGCTGTGGGAGTCCGCGGCCGGCTACGGCATGCAGCCCGGCACCGTGGCCGGGCTCTTCGACACCGTGTACGTCTCCTTCTACAAGGGTGTGGGCGCGCTGCCAGGCTGCTGCGTGGCTGGGCCTGGAGACGTCGTCGCCGAGGTGCGGGAATGGCGGCAACGCCACGGCGGGACGCTGTTCGGGCTGTGGCCAAACGCGGCGTCGGCGCGAACGTGCCTCGCTCAGCGACTGCCGCGCATGCCTGAGTACCTGCGCCACGCCCAGGCCATCGCCGACGCCATCCGCGGCCTCCCCGGCGTGCGGGTGATCCCCGATCCACCGCAAACGTCGATGATGCACCTGCTGCTGCCCACGACCCAGGAAGGCTTCGGGTCAACCGCCCGGCGGCTGGCCAAGGACCAGGGCATCTGGACCTGGCCGCGAGCGGCGGCCACACCCGACCCGGCAGTCCAGCGCGTCGAGCTCTCCGTTGGTGACGCCACCTGCGCCCTGAAACCGGGCCAGGTGCGTGAGATCATCAGCGCATTCGCCGCTCGCTGAGGGCGATGGCCCGCCCGTGCTGAGCAACACCGCCGACACCCGTTTCATGTTCTGACCACCGCGCCCGGATGCCGTACCAGCGGGCCCGGTTACCGCTGGGTGGTGCCCTGGTGGAACAACAGCCGCCACCCTGACGCGTCCCGGCGCCAGACCGAGCTGCGCAGGCTCCGCCTGCCCGGGCGCGTGACCACGTAGGTGACCAGCACGATGTCCGGGGCCAGCCGCGACGCCTCGACGTTGCTGACGCCCACATCGCCGCCCGGGTCAGCGGCCAGCTCCGCCACCACCGATGCCCGGTCCCAGGCCCGCCCGGAGGCGCCGAACTCACGAAAGTCTTCATGCAACAGCGCGGTGACCGCCTCCGCGGATGCCCGCACCCGCGGGTCCAGCAGCCACATCTCCCGCTCGATCACCTCGCGGAGGTCCGGATCGTCCGGCTTCGCTGTCATGCCGCCCCCTCAGCGCCGCCAGAAGTCGAACGGGTCGCTGCCACGGGTGAACCCGGCGGCCTCCGCCACGTCCATGGCCTCGCGGAACTTGTCACCAACCCGCCATGGCACGTGTGCGTCGCTGCCAAACGAAATCGCCACCCCACCCTCCTCCCGCCACCACCGCAGCAGCGTGGCGGACGCCAGCGGGCTGTAGGTGTTCACCTCCAGCACCCGACCGGACGCGGCCAGCGCCCGCAGCACAGCCCGGTACTCCTCCTCGAAGTCGGACTCCGCGTACAGCCCCGCCTGCGCTGGCCAGTGCCGGCGCGGATAGTCGATATGCGCCAGGATCTCGAAGACCCCGCTGCTCTCGATGAGGATGACCATCTCGGTGAAATACCGGCGCATCACCTCGGCCGGCGGCAGGACCCGGAACAACGACGACGAATTCACCAGGCGGCCCTCGTGGGTCAGCGTGTGCAGCGATCCAAGCACCCGGTCAAACGATGCCTTTCCCAGGACCGCGCCGGTGCTCTCCGCGAAAAGGTGCGGCTCGCCTGCCTCCAACCCTGACATGATGCGCAACGACGGGTACCGCGTACGGCAGTCTTCAAGGTCGGCCTCATAGCCGGGCACATCCAGGGGCCTGATCGCGTCCCACCACCCGGGCCTTACGCCGCTGGCAGTGATGGCGTCGCCGGGGGCCCCCTCGGAGAAATCCAGGTGCTCGGTGAAGGCCACCGCGGGGATCCCGAGATCGACCGCCCGCTGGCAGGCGGCTGCCATCGACGTGCGTCCGAAGGTGTCAAACGACCACTGCGAATGCACGTGACTATCAGAAGGCAGCACGTCAGTGAGTCTGCCAGCCAGTCTCAGGCGTCCCGGGCACTGGGGGCGGCCCCACCGGGCCCAGGACACGGACCATCACACCAGTCCGGTCCCCAGGGAGGTGATCTGCACCCCGCCGAGCATAGACGTGCTGGCGGGAAAGCCTGCTGCCGCATATGGTGGAGTTATGCAGCGCATTGGCTTCCATGCCGGGTGGCCGTCCTAGGACGGCCACCGAAACTTGCGCACCTTGCCGGGCCGTCCCACGGGCGGCCCGTTGTCATGCCGGCATCCGGTTCGTCCGTGGCAGCCCATGAGCCAACGGAGGAATCACATGACCGCGCATGCTCCGGCCACTGTCACACCCAACGCCGCGCCACTCGGCGCAACCACCCGCCGCGAGCCCCGGATGCTCACCGGCGACCGGCCAACGGGTCGCCTGCATCTGGGCCACTACGTTGGCAGCCTCGCCAACCGGGTGCGGCTCCAGGCCACCTATGAGAGCTTTTTCATCATCGCCGACCTGCACATGCTCACCACGAAAAACAGCCGCGCGGACATCGCCGCGGTAAGCCAGAACGCCCGGGACATGGTGCTCGACTCGCTGGCGGCTGGCCTGGAGCCCGGGCGCTCGGTGTTCTTCCTCCAGTCCGCGGTGCCGGAGATCTCCGAGATCACCCTGCTGCTGTCCAGCCTCGTCACCGTTCCCCGGCTGGAACGCATTCCGAGCCTGAAGGAGATGGCGCACGACGCCGGCAAGGAGGAAATGCCCTTCGCGCTGCTCGGGTACCCGGTGCTGCAAGCTGCGGACATCCTGTCCGTGCGGGCGGACGCGGTGCCAGTCGGGCGTGACAATGCCGCGCATGTCGAGGTCGCGAGGGAGATTGCACGGCGGTTCAACCGCCTCTACGGCCCGGTCTTCCCTGTTCCCGAACTCGTCCACGCGGACGTGCCGTCGCTGCCGGGTACGGACGGCGTGAACAAGATGAGCAAAAGCCTGGGCAACGCCATATACCTGTCGGACTCGGCGGCGGAAGTCAGCCGCAAGGTGGCCGGTATGTACACCGACCCGAACCGGACTCGCGCTGACGTCCCCGGCACCGTCGAGGGCAACCCGGTCTTTGCCTACCACGACGCATTCAGCGACCGGCCCGGCGAAGTCGCCGAACTGAAGGACCGCTACCGGGCCGGAAGGATCGGGGACGTGGAGGTCAAGGCAAGGCTGGCGGAGGCGATCAACCGATTTCTCCGCCCGGTCAGGCAACGACGTGCCAGGTTCGCCGCTGACCCCGGGATGGTGGATGAACTTATCGTCAGCGGCACCGGGCGGATGCGCCGGGAGGCGCGGCAGACCCTGGCCGCCATGCGCGGCGCCATGGGGCTGACCACTGCCTTCGCCAGCTTCCACCGCAGCACCGCCAGCTCGAATGGTGGCCCGGTCTCCCCGCGCCCATGATGACCCAGACCCGCCCGCCAACAGCCCGCCCGCCAACAGCCCGCCCGCCAGGGTGGGCCCAAATCTCCTCGCGCCCGGGTCCGGGCGGGCGTTAGCGTGTGATGGCCGTCTTCTCGGCCGGGTCAGCCGGCGCCGAAGCATACGAAGCCTGCCGTCGTATCCCGTTGCAGGGCCGCTGCCAGGGCAGCGGCTGGTGAGATGCCAGCTGTGGTCGCCCGGTGGTAGCCGACCATGGCGGTCATCGCAGTATGGTCCGCGACTCTGGCGACGCTTGCGACGACGGTCGCGGAGCCCGCGTTCAGCAGGGCCGTGACCATGCCGAAGGTCTCGTCGCCGGGTCGCAAGTCGGTCAACCCGAGGTCACAGGAGGACAGCACGACCATGGACGGTGCCTGGGCGACGCGCTGCAGGTCGTAGCCGAGCAACGGTGCGCCGGCCAGTTCCAGGGTGGAGAACAGCGCGTTCTCGGCCTGATGCTGGCCGTGTGCGGCGAGGTGCGCGATGGCAGCCGTGTCGAGCGCGGCGAGGGTGGCGGCAGGTGTTGCGTCCGCTCCGGTGAGGACCGAGGCGCCCGGGCGGAGCGCGGCGATCGCCCGAACCTCTGCGTCGCCGCGGGCGTTTCCCGGCCCGGCGACCAGCAGGGCGGCCGCCTGCCGGTCCGGCCAGCCTGGGCCGCGCTGGCGGGCAGCCTCCAGCCGGTGCATGGCGGTGTGCCAGGAGGTGGCCGACGGCGCCACCGTCACCGGGCGTCCCGCGCAGCTGGGCAGGACCGCCCACGGCACCGTCGTCAGGATGCCGGTCGGCACCACGACCAGGTCGCGGTCGCCCACGTCGGCCAGCAGCGGAGCGAGCACAGCGGAGGCGACCGCAGCGGCATCTTCGCGCGTCGCGGCTCCGACGGCCGCCGCGAGCCGGCCGGGCAGGGCGCGGCCCGCCTGGACGTCGAGATCAGCGCGCAGCCGCAGCACTGCCTCCTCTGCGGCGGCGTATCCGCCCACCGGCCGCAGGTGCGCCGAGTCACCGACGACGACAAGCGCCCGAAGCATGGGTCCGTCTCGGAGATAGATAACGAGCGCAGCGCCTGCCAGGCTTTCCCGGACGGTGCGGAACGGGGCGTGCGCGGGAACCGGGGCGTCACGGCGCCCTGGTGTCGTCCACGATTGCTCGCGGATGCCGCGCTGCAGTGCCTCGACGCGGGCGCGCAGGCCACTGACCGGCCATCCGGCCAGCTCCCGCGCGCGCAGCGTGTGCCTGGCTTGCCGCAGCTCCTCCAGTGCTGCCGCGGCAGCCGGGTCGTCCGGCGGCCGTACCGCAGGCAGCAGCAGCGCCTGGGCTCTGGCGCGTTCCGACCATCGGTACACGGCGTCCGGTGACCGACGGGCGAGCGCCGCGGCGAGCCCTGCCCGGGCAAGATCCTGCCCGTGCACGGCGGCGCCGGTCTGCAGGTCGAGGCAGCCGAACTGGGTGCGATGCCGGTGCAGTGCGGCCATTCCGGCTATCAGGTGCCGCGAGGCCGGAGCCGGCCGCCCGCATGCCGCGGCGAGCTCAGCCTGCACCAGTCGCCAGAGCAGGCGGGTGTCCAGTCGGTCGACGCGGCCGGGCGGCCCGTAGCGGGCCGCGATGCGGGCGGCTCGAGAGGGCTGGCCGGCTGAGATCAGCGCGCGGGCCGCTACCAGGCTGGCCACACGCGCGTCCTCCGGGAGGCCCAGCCTGCTGAGCCGCCCGGCGAGGGCCTGTGCCCTGACCGCAATCGCGGCGGTGTGCTCGCCTGCCGCTGAAAGGTCGGCGCGGACTTCTAGCAGCGACGCGAGCGCGGCGCGGCGAGCGTTGGCGCGGCCGAGGAACCGTGTCCTGGCGTGCCGCGCCCACTGCGCGGCGGCCTGCGCCCGGCCGGCGAGCAGAGCGGCTTCCGCGCGGACCTGCACTGCGTCGGCGTACGTGTAGCTCAGCTGCTGATTCCCGGCCTGCTCGACAGCGTAGGCCAGTTCGCCTTCGGCCTCGGTGAACAAGCCGGCCGCCACCAGGGCGCGGGCCCGCTCCACCGCGAGGCTCGCCAGTCGGCCCGGCGCCAGCAGCTCATAGTCGGCCCGGGCTGCGGAGAACGCGCGCAGGGCGGACGGCAAGTCCCCGGCCACGACGTCCATGCAACCGAGATTGACCTTGCTGAGCGCCGCGTGCAGGGCGAGCCCGTGCCGTCCCGCGACCTGCCCGCAGCGGCGCAGATCGGCCCGGGCCAGCCGGACGTGGCCGGCCTCCAGGTGCACGAGGCTGCGGTTGTTGAGCACCTTGACCAGGTCCAGCGGGCTCGACTGCTCAGTGAGCAGGGCCACCGCCTCGTCGTACTGCCGCAGCGCCAGGTCGTTGCGGCCGCTGCGCTTGAGCAGCAGGCCACGCTGGGCGAGCAGGATCGGCCGCTGTGCCTGCGGCATGTGCTGCTCGGCCTCGTCAAGCAGCCGGAAGCCGACGTTCACCCGGCCGCGTTCCGACTCGGCCCAGGCGAGGCTAACCAGGAGACGGCCGCGGATCTCGGCCAAGGCGGGGTCACCGCCGTCCGCATCGGGCCCGATGAGCCGCAACCCTGCGCGTAGCTGGCGCACGGCGGTTGCGGGCCGGCCGTTATCGCTGGACGCCAGGCCGGCCGCATGCAGCCGGGCGGCCCGGTCGGCAAGCCGCGTCGCGCGCACTTCAGAGGGCGAACGCTGGCGTGACGACCCGTGGGGAGGCGTCAGCCTCTGTCGGGTGCACCAGCAGCTGCGCGATCCCGTGCGGAACGCCGTCGAAGGCGAAACGGCCCGCAGCGTCCGCGGACACCATCCGGGACGGGGCTGGCTCCGGCAGCCGCAGCTCGACCTGCAGCACCGCGGGGGGCGCGAGCCAGCCGTCGATACGGACCCTGCCGTCCGGCCGGTCCACGATCGTGATCATCACGGCGCGGCTCTCGGCGTCGAAGGTGATCGTGCGGGTGCGCTCGCTGCTGCGAGCGCCGGATCCGACGGTCGGCTGCTCGCTAAGCCGCGCCACCTCCGCGTCCACGGCATCCAGCGCGATGGCGAACGAGACCCGCTCGTCAAGCTCGGCTGGGGGCGGATCGAGCAGCGCGTGGACCGCCGCCAGCCGGTCGAGAATCGCCTGGTCTTCATGATCCAGTGGCATGTCGGCAGAATCTGTCATCATGCGTTCCAGCCGGGGTCGGCCAGCAGCATCTCGCGCAGCTTGGCCAGGCAGCGGCCGCGGGTAGGGCCGATGCTGCCGATGGGCATTCCCAGCGCTTCGGCTACCGCCGCATAGTCGGGCCGGGTGACGTGAGCGACGATGCGCAGCAGCGTGCGGCAGCGTTCCGACAGCCGCTGGAAGTGCCGCCACAGGGCCCGGTCCCGTTCGTCGGAGAGCAGCCTCTCGCCCGGGCCGGGGCCAGGATCGGGCGCCCACTCCAGCTGCGCCGCACCGTCCGGGGACTGCCGGCGGGATAGTTCGCGCACGCGCCACGCCTCACGGCGAGTCGCGGTGATGAGCCAGGAGGTCAGCGCCCGGGGAGACCGGATGTCGTGCAGCCGCCGCAGCAGCTCCAGCCAGGTCGTCTGGACAACATCGGCGGACTCCTCGGCACCGAGGCCCTCGGCCCGCGCCACGTGCCACAGCAGCGGGTTCAGCTCCCGCGCGACGTCGCTGAGCGCGGCGGTCTCGCCGTTCCTGGCACGCTCGAGGCACGCGCCGACCCTGGCCGCGCGGTCGGGCCCAGCTTGGCTGGTGCCGATCCTGCCGCTGCCGAGCGCCACAACCGACATGCTACGGCCCGGCGGCCGGCTCCGGGAGTGCCCGGCCCGCCGACATCTGCTTCGCCAGCTCCCCGGCGTAGATCGCGGCCGCGAACGAGGTGCCACTCCACCACGCGTACCCGTTGCCCGTAGCCGACACGGTGTAGGGGCCGAAGGTGGTTCGCGCTGTGAGCCGGTCCTTGCCGATGTCCTTGGCCGTCAGCGGCGAGATGCTGATGATATTCGTGCCGTTGCGCCACTCCCGGACCCAGGGCCCGGAGTTGCTGTATGGTGCGCGCTCGGTCGCTGAGGCCAGCGCACCGACGCTCACCACCGACAGGCTCGTTTCGGCGGCGAAGGCAGCCGGGTAAACGGGGTGCTCGGAGCCGTCGTTGCCTGCCGAGGCGACGATCCGCACCTTGCGGTGACTGAGCTTCTGGATGGGCACTCGGAGGTTGGCCAGGTCGGGGTCGCCGGGGTCCGCGGGGCGCCCGAAGGCCATCAGCACGAGGTCGACGTTAAAGTCGGTCCCGGGGGGATCTGCCAGCCAGTTCAGCGCCTGGACCACGTCGGACTCGTTGACCTTTCCCGTGCTGTCCATCACTTTCATGGACAGGACCTGCGCGTCGGGCGCGGCTAGCCGGATGAGCCCGGCGATGAACGTGGCGTGGCCCCAGTGGCTGCCATAATTCGCGGGTACGTCAGCGTCCAGCTTCGGAGCGGGCCAGCGGTACTTGTTCGCGGCATCGAGGACGAATTTCTGGCCGTCAGCTGCACCCGGCAGCCAATAATGCGGCTGCACCCCGCTGTCCAGCAGTGCGATCACGGGCCGCCGGTCAGGCCGCCGCTGCCACGGCTGCGGTGCTGGCATCTCGTAGTCCGGCGCCGGGAGCCAGGCGATGGTCCCGTGCCCGCTCTTCTTTCCACTGGCGTCGAAGAGCTTGGTGGCCCGGGCACCATCCTCCACGGTGCCAGCGTTGTGCTTGTAGTCCGGGAACAGCGTGGGCAGCTCCGCGCCGCCCTGCCCGATGAAGGCACGCACGGCGTCCCGGACTGCCATCGGATCGGCGCCGACGACGGGCAGCACGGCCAGATCGGACACGCTGGCCGCCGAGGCGCCGTTCTCGGGGTGCCGCAGCGGGCGCCCGAGCCCGGCATCATCCAGGATCTTGTTGAGCCGGTCGATGTCCCCCGGCCGGAGTTCGGAAGCCTTCGCGAGGATGCGGTCTTTCCGGTAGTTCACGGTCATTGCTGCCTCCATGTCGCGAGCGCGCCGCAGGCGGCGGCTGCCGCCTATGGATGAGTGGCCGCACGATTCGCCGAGATACATCAATAGTGGGGCGTGTTGCCGCCTGCTGGCCAGTTCTCCGGCAGGCGCCGGTGACGGCGAGCGTCAGCTGATTACCGGGTCACTCCCGAACCCAGTCCATGTATCTGGCCGCGGCGCCGATCCCCTAGTTGGTAAGGCGTGGCACGCACGCGCACAGCAGAGGGGACAAGCGATCATGCAACCAAACGACAGGCTCGACGTATATCTCGCGGTCGGCCACGGAGTCGAACCCTCGGGGGTCTTCGATCCCGGCGCCATCGGGAAAGACGGCCGACAGGAGCATCTCGAGGCATTCCAGGTCTGCACCCATGCCCTTGCCGGCATGCGGCGCTCCGGGCTCAAGGTGGTTAGTGAGTCGGCCCAGGGGGCCTCGCACGATCCCGACTTCCAGGGTTCGGCACTTCGGGCGAACCAGCTCCGCCCCCGGGTTGCCATAGAGGTCCACTTCGACTTCTCAGGCGGGGTTGACGGATTCTCGGGCCTTTACGTCTCAAAAAACGGCCGTGCTCTGGCCGAGCACATTGGGGCGGCGTTTGTCGCCCGGCACCTGCCCCGGAAGGCCGACGTGCGCCGCACCGACCTCTTCTTTCTGAACCAGACCGCCATGACAGCGCTCATCCCAGAGATCCGCCGGGTCCACGACTGGCCGACTGCAGAGAACGTGGCCCAAGGCGAGGCCGTGGCGGAGGGCACCTGCGCCTTCCTCGGCCGCGCCTACCGCCCCCCACACCCCGAGCAGGGCTCTTTGACGCCAGATAGCCTGCTCCAGGCAGCGGCGCGCGCGCCGGCGGAGCGAGCCAAGAGGTACCTGCTCGCGCGACCGCACGGTGAGTACAGCGACAATGACGTCCGGGCCATCGTTGATCACTACTACACGACCGCCGGAGCGGTGGGCCTCGACCCGCTGCTCGTCGTCGCGCAGATGATCGAGGAGACCGGCCATCTCACGTCGTTCTGGTCCCAGCGCCCGCGTCGAAATCTCGCAGGCATCGGGGTCACCGGGGAACCGGGGGCCGGGCTGTCGTTCCCGGACCTGAAGACGGCTGTCCGCGCTCACACCGGTCGCCTGCTCGCGTTCTCGCTGCCCAGCGGCACCGGGAGCCAGGCTCAAAACCAGCTGATCGCGGAGGCGCTGGCGTTCCGTCCTTTGCCAGAGCAATTCCGCGGCACCGCACCTTCACTCAAAGGACTCACAGGCAAATGGGCGAAGGACCCACAGTACGCGGTTAAGTTGGCTCACGTAGCGAACGAGATTCGCACGGACGGCTTCTGATACCTCAGCCTCTCCGTCGCGGTCACCGGGCGCAAGGACTGACCTGCCGTAACCATCGATAATGGTGGTGTGGTCGGCAGCGGGGCTGTTGCCGGCCGGGCGGCCAGCCGGCGCCCGGTGAGCGTCGGTGGACGCCGTCAGTTCCCGGCCGTGATGCAGGCGCCGCGAACAGAGAGCGTGGAGAACACCAGCAGGAGGGTGGAGAACACCAGCAGGAGGGTGGAGAACACCAGCAGGAGGACGGCCGAGATCCTGCCCTGGCCGGAGGCGTGCCTGGGTGGTGGTGTGGTGGGGCCGGTGGGATTCGAACCCACACTGGCAAGCTCCTAAGACTTGTGCCTCTGCCGTTGGGCTACGGCCCCTCTTTCCCAATAAGCCTGCTGCCGGACGCTGAGGGGCGCGAACCGAAAGGCCGGGCATCAGATGCCCAGTTCCTTCCGCAGCCGCTCGACGTGGCCGGTGGCCTTGACGTTGTAGTAGGCGCGCTCCAGCTTCCCGTCCGCCCCGACCACGAACGTCGAGCGGATCACTCCCAGCGTCGTCTTGCCGTAGAGCGTCTTCTCGCCGTAGGCACCGTAGGCCTTGTGCACCTGGTAGCCGGGGTCGGACAGCAGCGGGAAGTTCAGGCCGTCCCGGTCGCGGAACTTCGCGAGCCGGGCCGGCTCATCGGGCGAGAGACCAAGGACTGTCACCCCAGCGGCGGCGAGGGAGCCGAGGCTGTCGCGGAAGTCGCAGGCTTCCCTGGTGCAGCCGGGCGTCATGGCCGCCGGGTAGAAGTACACGATCACCCGCTGGCCGCGCAGCGACGACAGCCGCACCTGCTTCCCGTCAGCGTCAGGCAGCTCGAAATCAGGCGCATCGTCCCCGGGCGCGAGCTTGTGGTCGTTCACGGTTTGCTCCCTCCAGCAGCCGCCACCCACCGTACCGGCTTACCGTACCGGCGGCGCCGCTGCCAGGTGTCACGGCTCACAGCCCGCGGTGGCCGCGGTCGCGGTGCCCTGCCGGTCCCGGCGCCGCAAGCTGGCCCCGCCGCCGAGCAGGCCGACGCCGGCGGCTGCATCGCAATGGCCGGCGTACTGTGAACCCGAACCGGCGGCAGGCATATCTGTCATGGCCGCCTGGCCATGCGAAATGTGCCCCTCAGGAGGACTTATGCCTTTTCTGCGTACCCAAGCCCGCGCGGCAGCGGTCCCCTTCCGCGGATACCCGGACCGTCCGCCGCGCATCCGGCGGACAGCGCTGGCCGCGATCTGCGCCGCGGTTGCCATTGCCGCGGCTGGGTGCTCCTCAAGCGGCAGCAGCAGCGGAACGGGCAGTGCGGCACCGAGTTCCCCGGCGGGCGGGCAGGCGATGTCGGCCAGCCAGGCACTGAAACTCGCGGCGGGCCAGGCACAGAAGATCACGTCGCTCACCGCGAGCATGGACATCAAATCCAGCGGAACCTTCGCATCGCACATAACCGGCACGCTGGAGGAGCAGATCCAGCCAACGGTGCTCGCGCACCAGACCTTCAGCGTGAAGGGGGGCGGGCAACATCTCCCTGGCACCATGCAGACCCTGCTCACCAGCAACGCCGTCTACTTCAAGATCAGCAGCCTGGCCAGCATGCTCGGCAAGCCGTGGGTGAAGATTCCGTTCTCCTCGCTGAGAAACACGGGGCTGAACCTGGCGCCGCTCATCCACCAGATCCAGAGCGACAACCCGCTGGCGGAGGCTCAGATGCTGACGGGTGCCACGAACGTGCGCAAGGTTGGCTCTCAGGTGGTCAACGGTGTTCCGACGACGGAATACACCGGCACCATTCACGCCAGGGCCGCGCTGGCCAAGCTCGACCCCAACACTCGGAAGGTGCTACGGCCCGCGCTGTCCGCTACCGGGATCAGGATCATTCATTTCCACGTCTGGCTCGACGGCCAGCACCAGGTCCGCAAGCTGGCGGAGGTCTTGACCGGCAGCAACTACCGGGTCACGTCGCTGGTGGTCATCACCTCGATCAACCAGCCCGTCCATGTTCAGACGCCACCGGCGAGCCAGATTGCCAGCATGCCGGGCATCTAGCCACCCAGCAGCGCCGCTATCACGGGCGCCAGCGCCCGCAGCGCCCGGCCCCGGTGGCTGATCGCGTCTTTCTCCTCCGCGGTCATCTGCGCGGTCGTCATCTCGGAGGAGTCCGGCACAAAGATCGGGTCATACCCGAAGCCGCTGGCGCCGCGCGGAGCGTCGGTGAGCCATCCGTGAACCATGCCCTCGCTGACATGTTCGGCGCCGGATGGCAGTACCAGTGCCGCGGCGCAGGCGAAGTGCGCCGCCCGCCGGCCTGGGGGAACGTCCGCGAGCTGGGCCAGCACGAGCTCAAGGTTCGCCGCATCATCCCCGTGCCGGCCAGCCCAGCGTGCGGAGAGTACGCCGGGCATGCCGTTCAGGGCGTCAATGCACAGGCCGGAATCGTCGGCGACCGTGGGAAGCCCTGTGCCGGCGGCCACCGCCCGCGCCTTGAGCAGGGCATTTTCGGCGAAGGTGCTCCCGCTCTCGGCCACCTCCCCGGCACCAGGGTGCCCGGTGAGGTCCTCAACGTCGATATCGACACGGCTCGCCGTCAGGATCCGGCGCAGCTCGGCGAGCTTTGCCGGGTTGCGCGTGGCGAGGACCAGCCTGGCTGGCCCTGTCATTGGCCGAGCGCGCCGCGCTGGAGGCGGGTGAGCTCGGCACAGCCTGACACCCCGAGATTCAGCAACTCATCCAAAAGATCACGGCCAAACGGCTCGCGCTCGGCTGTCCCCTGGATCTCCACGAAATCGCCGTCCCCGGTGCACACCACGTTCATGTCGGTCTGCGCGGCCACGTCCTCCTCGTAGCACAAGTCGAGCCGGGGCTCGCCATCCACGATCCCCACGCTGACCGCTGCCACGGACGCGACCAGTGGATCACTCTTGCAGCGCTTGCGCTGCCTGAGCCAGCCGACGGCGTCGGCGAGCGCGATGTACCCACCGGTGACCGCTGCGGTGCGGGTGCCACCATCGGCCTGGAGCACATCACAGTCAATGATGATGGTGTTCTCCCCGAGCGCCTTGGTGTCCACGCAGGCCCGCAGCGACCTGCCGATCAGGCGCGAGATCTCCTGAGTCCGGCCACTTGGGCGGCCCTTGATCGATTCCCGGTCGCCGCGGGTGTTGGTGGCCCGGGGGAGCATGGCGTATTCCGCCGTCACCCAGCCAAGCCCAGTGCCACGGCGCCAGCGGGGCACATCCTCGGTGGCACTTGCGGCGCACAGCACCCGGGTCGCGCCGAATTCGATCAGCACGGATCCCTCCGCGTGCTCCAGCCAGCCACGGGTTATGCGTATCTCGCGCAGCTGATCGAGGCTGCGCCCATCCGGTCGCGACATGCCGGACAGCCTATGCGCGGTCAGGAGGAGGCGCGACCCGGCGCCCCCGCGGCTATCCAGCCGTACACCCGCTGCACTCCCTCGGGGAGCGGGATGACGGGGCGCCACCCAAGCTCGCCTGCCGCACGGTCGACCGAGACGGCGCTGCGCAGCAGTTCACCCGGCCGCGCGGGCCCGAACAGTGGCCTGACCGGGTGACCAGCGATCTCGCCGATGATGGCGACAAGATCGAGGATGCTCACCTCCACCCCCGCCCCGACATTCCATGTGCCCGGGCGCCCGCTGTCGGCGGCGGCGACGAATGCGCGCACAGCGTCACCGACGTACACATAGTCCCGGGTCTGGGTGCCATCGCCGTAGATGGTGGGCCGCTCCCCCGCCAGCGCGCTGGCACAAAAGATGGTGATGACCCCGGCGTCACCAGCGGGGTCCTGGCGCGGCCCGTACACGTTGGCCAGCCGCAGGACAGAGTGACGGGTGCCGTGGAGCCGGTTGTAGAGCCCGATGTACTGCTCGGCACAGTACTTGGCGATGCCGTAGGGCGATTCCGGGAGCGGGAGCACGTCCTCCAGCGAGGGTATGGGCGCGTCCCGCCCATACAGGGCGCCGCCGGACGAAGCGAACAGCACCCGGGCGCCGGTGGCCCGCGCCGCCTCCAGCAGGTGGACCGTGCCCACCACGTTGATCTGCGCATCCTCCGCGGGAGCGTCCACCGAGGCGCGAACATCGATCTGGGCGGCGAGATGGCAGATGAGATCGGGCCGGAACGCTTCCACGAGCCCGGCGAGCGCCCCTGACTCGGTGATGCTGAGCTTGTGCACTGTGACCTCGGGATCCAGCCGCGCCACCCGGCCCGCGGTCAGATCATCCACCACCGCCACCTCATCGCCCCTGGCGAGCAGCGCGTCAGTGAGATGAGAGCCGATGAACCCGGCACCGCCGGTCACAAGTACCCGCATACCTGATGATCGTAGAGCGTGTTTGGAATTCATCGTCCGATCAGGAGCCCGGTCAGCCCGCCAGCCAACCAGGTCAGCCCGCCAGCCGGCCAGGTCAGCCCACCCGCCGGCCAGGTCAGCCACCCCGCCAGCCAGCCTGCCAGGTCAGCCGGCCAGGTCAGCCAGCTGCCCGGTCAGTCACCTGAGATCGAACGACTGCCCGGACGTGGCGCGCACAATTGTGCCGCCGAACGCCACCTCGGCCGCCTCTTCCGTGGTCCGCGCCGGGTCATTCCAGGGGGGAAGGTGAGTGAGGACTAGCTGCGCCGCGCTGGCCCGGGCCGCGTGCTCCGCTGCCTGCCGGGCGGTGAGATGCAGGTCAGGCGGCAGGCCGGGCATCGTAAGGAACGTGGCTTCGCACAGCAGCAAGTCTGCCCCGCGCGCAAGCTCAACCAGAGCGGGCGATTCGCCGGTGTCCGCGGAGTAGGCCACGCTGCGGTTCCCGCACCGGAACCGGAAGCCAAACGTCTCGACGGGGTGGTTCATGCGCGCCAGCGTCACGTCGAACGGCCCGATCTGGCAGGTCCCCGGCGCGAGCGTCGCAAAGCTGAAGGCCCGCGTCATCCCCGGGTTCTCGTCCAAGCCGTAGGCCTGGGCCATCCGCGAGGCGGTCCCTTCCGGCCCGTACACGGGAATCGGCGGATACGCCCCGTCCGGGCCGTAGTTACGCGCGACCCAGTACGGGCACAGGTCCAGGCAATGGTCGGCGTGGAGATGACTCAGGCAGACCGCGTCGATCTCGTACAGGCTTGCGTGCCGCTGCAACGCGCCAATCGCGCCGTTGCCGAGGTCAACCAGCAGCCGGAAGCCTTCAGCTTCCAGCAGATAGCAAGAGGCGGGGCTTTCCGGACCTGGGATGGAACCCGAACATCCGATGACAGTCAGGCGCACGGCGACCAGCCTACGCACCGCCTCGTGGCCGCTTGCCGCGCGGTGCCCGGCCCAGCAGAGCAAGTTGGCGGCTCTGCGCCACCAACCGCCCGGCCGAATCCCAGACCTCTGCTTCCTCGTCGAACCAGTTACCCCCAACGTGCCGGCACCGGGCAGCAACCCTCAGCAGGCCCGGTGCGGGCACTGCCCGCATGTGCCAGGTGAGCTCCACCGTCGGAGACCAGCCGACCGGGGCCAGCCCGAATACGACCGGCGGCAGCGCGTCCACCGCCAGCGCGAGCAGGTAAGCGTCCGGGGCACGCTCCTCACGCAGCCGGAAGTAGCCGCGCATCTCGGGCACCCCGGCGGGCCTGCCCTCCAGCCAGCCCGCGGTCGCGGGATCAAGGCGCAGGTCAACGTGCCCGGCAAAGCCTGCGGGCGCACCAAAGCCGTCCGACGCGGCCAGCCCAGTGCACTCCTCCACGGGAGGCAGTTCAGGCGGCTGGCCGGTCCAGGACAGGCCGCCATCGCCAGCGTCGCCGAGCGTCCCGGTCGTGATCGTCGTTTCCAGCAGCGGAACCCCATCCTGGAGCAGGATCGCCCGGGCGGTGGCCACCGTCTTGCCCTGCTTGAGCCAGCTCACCCGAACCTGAGCCGGGTCAGGGCGGGGCACCTGGAGGAAATGAGCGCTGGTCGCAACCGGGTGCGGGTGGGGTGAGGTGTGAAGAGCCGCCCGCAGCACGGTAGCCAGCAGCACACCGCCATTGACCGCGCCGACCGCGCCGTCACCGGACACGATGGCGAAACGCTCGTCCGGGCGCACGTGATAGCAGCCATCACCGTCGGCCGAAACCGCCGTCGCCTCGTCGAACGCCGTCATGCCCACAGCTGCCCTTCCAGCCGCTCCTCGGCCTCTTCCAGCGTCCCGGAGTAGGCACCGGTGGACAGGTACTTCCAGCCCCCGTCGGCGACAACGAACGCGATGTCCGCCCGCTGGCCCGCGGACTGCGCCTTGGCCGCCATCGCCAGCGCCGCGTGCAGCGCGCACCCGGTCGAGATTCCGGCGAAGATACCCTCCGCGTGGAGCAGATCCCTGGTTCGGCGCAGGGCGTCGGAGGAGGTCACCGAGAACCGGGTCGTCAGCACGGACTCGTCATAGAGTTCGGGCACGAAGCCCTCGTCGACGTTGCGCAGGCCGTATACCAGTTCGCCGTAGCGCGGCTCGGCGGCCACAATCGCCACGCCAGGCACATGCTCGCGCAGGTAACGGCCCGCCCCCATGAGCGTTCCGGAGGTGCCGAGCCCGGCCACGAAGTGCGTTATGCCCGGCAGGTCGGCGAGCAGTTCGGGCCCGGTGGTCTCGTAATGAGCCCTGGCGTTCGCCTCGTTCCCATACTGGTAAAGCATGACCCATTCGGGATGGGAGTCCGCGAGCCGCTTGGCCACCCGGACCGCCTCGTTCGACCCGCCCGCAGCTGGCGAGGAGATGATCTGGGCGCCGTACATCTGCAAGATCTGCCTGCGTTCTGCCGAGGTGTTCTCGGGCATCACGCAGATCATCCGGTACCCGCGCAGGTGCGCCACCATGGCCAGGGATATCCCGGTGTTACCTGAGGTGGGTTCGAGAATGGTGGCGCCTGCAGCCAGCAGCCCGTCCTTTTCCGCCTGCTCGATCATGAAGAACGCAGCCCGGTCTTTTACCGAGCCGGTGGGGTTGCGGTCCTCCAGCTTCGCCCACAGCCGGACCTCCGGCGACGGCGACAGCCGCGGCAGCCCAACCAGCGGCGTGCCACCGACCGAATCGAGTAGCGAGTCGTAGCGCATCAGGCTCCTGTCGTGCGGCCCGTCGGCGGCCCAGCGTAGCGCCGCCGCTCGTGCCCCGGAAGGCGTCCCGCCCGGCGGATGACCCCAGCCCGGTGGATCAGCGCCGCCCGGTGGACCAGCACCGCCGGCGGATGACCCCAGCCCGGTGGATCAGCGCCGCCCGGTGGACCAGCCCATCCCGGCGCGTCAGCGCCGGCCGCCCGCCACCGCAGGCAGGACCGTCACCGTGTCGCCGTCCTTGACCGGCGTTTCCAGCCCGCCAAGGAACCGCACATCCTCATCATTCAGATAGATATTGACGAAACGCCGCAAACCGGCACCGTCCACCAGCCGCTCGCGCAACCCGCTGTGGCGGGAGTCCAGGTCACCGATGAGGTCGGCAAGCGTGGCGCCGGAACCCTCAACCGCCTTGGCACCGCCGGTGTAGGTGCGCAGGATGGTCGGGATACGGACTTCGATGGCCATGAACAACGCTCCAGGGTGTAGCCCCACCCGGAAACGGGCGGGGTTCGTCGGGAAATTCAACCGGTGACCGGGCGAGATCATTCCGGCGCGAGAGCCGCGTCCTGCCCTGGGCCCCCGCCCGCTCCGGTGTCCTCGCGGGCGATCCGCGCTTCCTCCCCAGTCCTCGCGGCGATCCGCACCTCCTCCTCAGCCCTCGCGGCGATCCGCACCTCCTCTTCGGTCACCAGCCCATCCACGATCCGGTACGAGCGGAACTCTGCTTCATCCGGGTCACGGGTCGAGACGAGCACATAGTGCGCGCCGGGCTCGCTCGCGTAAGAAATGTCGGTGCGCGACGGGTACGCCTCGGTCGCCGTGTGGGAGTGGTAGATGACAACGGGTTCCTCATCCCGGTCGTCCATCTCCCGCCACACCCGCAACTGCTCCATCGAGTCGAACCGGTAGAAGGTCGGTGAGCGCTCGGCATTCAGCATCGGGACGAAGCGGTCGGGACGGTCGCTGCCGGCCGGGCCGGCGACCACCCCGCATGCCTCATCGGGATGATCCGCGCGGGCATGAGCGATGATCTTGTCGTACAGTGCGGGAGCGATCGTCAGCATGACTGCGAGGGTAGCCGTGCCCGCTGTCACCAAAGCGCGCGGACCAGCGACTCCTGCAGGAAGCTCAGCCAGTCGTAAACCTGGAGATACGCCGAACGCGGGTCCGTGCCACTCTCCCCCGCCACCTCTTGCTCGTAGTCCTCGGTGATTCCCAGCCGAACCCCGAGCGCAAGCCGGACGTCGTTGAGCGCCCGCAACCACACTTCGGCGTCCTGCCGACCGAGACGCACCCTGCCACCGTTGCCCGGCAGCGTCGCAAGCACCGTCCTGGCGGCCGCCACCTTGCCCGACCGCAGGTCCTGCTCGGTATACCGCCGGAACTCTCCCGCCGCCTCCGGATCATCGCGGTAGCCGTTGGGCAGCAACCGGGCGATCGCCGGGTCGTCTGGTGGCTCAGCGGAGCCGCCTGGCCTGAGCATCGCCTCCAGGTTGTCGGCGGTCCATGGTTCTTGCTCCCCCATGCCGGTGCCCGAACCGGGCATCCGGCCAGTTTCCGGCGGCGGCCCGGGTGGGTGCTGCGCTGCCGGGTCCTCGGCTGCCGGGTCCCCGCCCAGGAGTTCTGCGATCTGGCTCACCAGGGTGCGGACAAGCCCAGCCTCGACAGCGCTGAACCTGGCGGAAACACCGCCAGCAGTACGCCGGAAGCCCGCCATCGTCACCTCCACCACCTCTTCGGCCGTCATGTCCTCGAGGCCGTCAGGGTCCTGGCCGGCATGGTTTCCCGGACCACTCGTCTCATAGATGTCGTCAGGGCCCTGGTGGCCTTGCCAGGGATCGCTCACCGGTCGTGGCTCACTGTGGCCCACAGGCCGTAGCCATGCAGGACTTCGGCATCGCGCTCCATGGCCTCGCGCGTGCCCGAGGAGACTACCGCCTTGCCTCTGTGGTGCACATCGAGCATGAGTTTCCGGGCCTTCGGCTTCGCGTAGCCAAACACCTTCTGGAACACATACGTCACATACGACATGAGGTTGACCGGATCATTCCAAACGATCGTCACCCAGGGCGTGTCGGGCAACACCTCCTGGCTTGCCTCCGGCCGCTCCACCTCGGCGGGCGCCACGCTCATGGGCCATCACCTCCCATGGTTAGTCTTCCAGTCTTCCCGGAAAGCGGCGCACCCCACACGCGGGCCAGCGATAATCGCGCGACACCCGAACTAGCGGCAGTCCTGGCGTTGTGGAATCGAACGGCTGTTGATGTCGTGTCACCATTGGTTGATGCGGATGTGGGACGGGCTGAGCCACGAGGAGCAATGCCTCATGGTCAGCGCACGGGAGCACGACCCGCACATGACGCTCCCCAACGCAGGCCCCTAGCTAGTCTTCTTTCGTGACACATGATCCCGGCCCGGCGAGCCAGGAGAACGTCAGCGCGCCACCCGCCACGAGCACCGGGCTGCTGACCGACCACTATGAGCTGACCATGCTGGCCGGTGCGCTGCGCAGCGGCGCGGCCAAGCGGCACGCGGTGTTCGAGGTGTTCGCCCGGCACCTGCCGCATGGCCGCCGGTACGGCGTTGTCGCGGGCACCGGCCGGCTGCTCGAAGCGCTGGAGCGGTTCCATTTCGGGCCAGGCGAACTCGAATTCCTGCACGCGGCAGGAGTGACCGATGATGCCACCCTGAAGTACCTCGAGTCCTTCGCGTTCAGTGGGGACGTCTGGGGATACGCGGAAGGTGACTGCTACTTCCCCGGCTCGCCGATCCTCGTGGTGGAGGCGCCGTTCGCGGAGGCAGTCGTGCTGGAGACGCTGGCGCTGTCGGTCCTCAACCACGACTGCGCCATCGCCTCAGCCGCCTCCCGGATGGTGACCGCTGCAGGTGGCCGCCCGATCATCGAGATGGGCTCCCGCCGTACCCACGAGCTCGCCGCCGTGGCCAGCGCCCGGGCCGCCTACATCGCTGGCTTTGCCGCCACCTCGAACCTCCAGGCAGGCCGGGACCACGGCGTTCCGACCCGCGGCACCAGCGCGCACGCGTTCACGCTGGTCCATGACAGCGAGCGGCATGCGTTCGCCACGCAACTCGCCGCGCAGGGCAAGGAGACCACCCTTCTCGTCGACACCTTCGACGTGGCGCGAGCCGTGCGCACCGCCGTGGAACTGGCCGGGCCAGGACTTGGAGCGGTCCGGATCGACAGTGGCGACCTGGCGGTTGTGGCCCGGGAGGTCCGGACGCTGCTGGACGAACTCGGCGCGCGGGAAACGAGGATCGTGCTCACCGGTGACCTGGACGAGCACTCCATCGCGGCGCTGGCAGCGGCGCCGGTGGACGGTTACGGGGTGGGGACGGCATTGGTCACCGGGTCTGGGGCGCCCACCGCGGCGCTTGTGTACAAGCTGGTAGCCCGGGCTCTCGACGATGACGGCGAGCTACGCCCGGTGGCCAAGCGCTCCGTGGGCAAGCCAAGCCGGGGCGGGCGCAAATGGGCAGTGCGGCGCCGGGACGAGGGCGGAACAGCGCTGTCCGAACTTGTCAGGGGCGAGCCACCCGGGGCCTCCCCGACCGACCGGCCGCTGCTCCACCCCCTGGTCCAGGCGGGCGAGATCGTGGGAAAGGAACCGCTGACGACGGCACGAGAACGTCACCAGCACGCGCTCGCCGAACTGCCCTCCTACGCGCTGCAACTCTCCCGCGGCTACCCGGCCATCCCGACCGTGTTCGATCGGGACGGCGAGTAGCCCCCAATCCGGATGACGGCGGGCAGCCCCCAATCCGGAAACCGCACAGCGCTCCATCCGGATGCCGGGCAGCCCCAATCCGGAAGCCGCGCAGCCCCCAATCCGGAAACCGGGCCGCTGCCTAGCCGGAAGCCGCGCAGCCCCCAATCCGGAAACCGGGCCGCTGCCTAGCCGGCCGATCCGCCCCCCACTCCATCGGCCTGACCTGTTAACCGACCGACGTGCGGAAGGTCCGCCGGTAGGAATGCGGGGTGGTCCCCCGCCAGGCCCGGAAATGATGGCGGAACGCGGCAGCGTTGCCGAAGCCGGATTGCTCGGCCACCCGGTCAACGACCTCGTCGGTCTCCTCCAGCAACTGCTGTGCGCGCAGGACACGCTGGCCGGTGAGCCAGCGCAGTGGCGTGGTACCGGTCTCCTGGACGAAACGCCGGGCGAACGTGCGTGGCGACATGTGGGCCCGAGCAGCGAGCTCGGCGACCGTGACCGGCTGGTCAAGGTTCAGCTCCAGCCAGCTGATCACCTCCGCCAGCGTGTCGCCGGAGCACTCAGCCAGCGGGCGGTCCACGAACTGCGCCTGGCCCCCGTCGCGCTGCGGCGCCACCACCATGCGCCGGGCAATGCCATTGGCAACCCGGCTGCCCTGCTCCTTACGCACCAGATACAGGCAGGCGTCGATACCGGCGGCAGTGCCCGCACTGGTGATGACCGGGTCAGCATCGACGTACAGCACGTCCGGGTCCACGATCGCCGCCGGGTACCGGCTCGCGAGGTCCCGCGCGTACCGCCAGTGGGTGGTGCACCTCCGGCCGTCGAGCAGGCCGGCGGCGCCAAGAACAAACGCGCCGGTGCACACGCTGAGGACCCGCGCGCCCCGGGCCACGGCTGCCCGCAGGGCCTCAAGCAGCGGCTCGGGGACATCGCCCGGCGTGCACGCCCGCGGCTGCGCCTCCCCTGCCGCGGGAATCGCGATCAGGTCTGCTTCTTCCAGTCTTTCCAGGCCAAACGGCGTCTCCAGGCTGAACCCAGCTCGCGACCGCAACGGCCCAGGTTCGCCGGCCACCACCGCGAAGTCGTAGCCGGGCAAGCCCTCATCCGTGCGGTCGAGGCCGAAGACCTCACAGACCACACCCAGCTCGAAGGGCTGGAAGTCGTTCAGTGCCACTGCGGCCACGTTGCGGAGCATGAAACCATCATGACTCGCGGGTGGCAGGATGTCATCCTTAGGTGGCATTCCTGCCACTTCCCGGGACCAGCGGGCGGGGTGTGAGACTGGTCACATGAACGTCACCCATCAGAAGTCAGCGTGGGTGCGGGCATCGGGTTTCCTGCACCGCTTCGTGTCCGGCCTGGCGCTGGCCGCCCTCAGCCTCCGGCCGGCAGGGCACCAGGCCGCCCGGGCCACGGCCGGGGCGGCCCGGTGCGTGGCCCGGGTGCTCGCCGAGTGCCACCGAGCCCAGCGCGACCTGGCACTGCTCCGTCTCCAGCCCGATCGGTACGACCGCACCGGCGACTGCCCTCCGGATACCTACGCGGAGTTTCTGTTCCGCAGCCCCGGAACGGTTTGGCACGAGCCCTCGGCCCGCGAGCGCGCTGAGAGCACGCCGCGAAAGCCGTTTGGCCGCGGCTTTTAATTGGCTGGCCCGCCGCATTGGTGCCGGTAGCCTGCTGCCATGCATCCCAGCGCCGTGAAAGTGGCTGCCGTGCTGCGCGAGCGCGGCGTGCCCGGGGAGGTCAGGGAACTACCGGAGCCGGCTCCCACCGCCGCGACGGCCGCCGCACAGCTCGGCTGTGAGCTCGGGGCGATCGCCAACAGCCTGGTGTTCAACGCGGACGGCGCGCCGCTGCTCGTGCTGACGAGCGGGGCGCACCGGGTGGACACCGGCAGGGTCGCGGCGCTCATCGGTGCATCGAAGGTGAAGCGGGCCGACCCCGATTTCGTGCGCCAGGCCACCGGGCAGACCATCGGCGGCGTCGCCCCGGTTGGGCACCCCGCGCCGTTGCCCACCCTGGTGGACCGGTGGCTGAAGTCCTACCCGGTGGTATGGGCCGCCGGCGGCCACGCGCACACAGTCTTCCCCACCTCGTTCGCCGAACTGATCCGCACCACCGGCGGCACCCCCGCCGACGTCGGCGCCAGCACGCGTGGCGGCGCGGGTGGCGGCAGCGTAGCGGAAGCGGCAGCCCACACCCGATAGCCGCGAACCCGACCCCATAGGCCCCGTGAGCAACAACCGCATAATTTCACCCCGGCAGTAATGAGCGCCTAATCGTGATCATGGGAAAGTGGGTGCCAGGACCCCCACTTTCCCATGATCACGATTAGTGGCATAGCGGCCGCGGCTGAACTGCCTTGGCAGGGCAGCGGCATGGCGCCCTCGGCTCAGCGCTTGGCCGCGGGTGCCGTAGTCTCGGTGCTGTGCGCGCTTTGATCATCGTGGATGTCCAGAACGACTTCTGCGAGGGAGGGTCGCTGGCGGTGGACGGTGGAGCGGCGACGGCCGCGGCGATCAGCCGTTTCCTGGCTGCGGAGGGTGGCAGCTACGGGCACATCGTCGCCTCGCGCGACTATCACATCGATCCGGGCAGGCACTTCTCCGACAATCCTGATTTCGCTGGCACCTGGCCGCCGCATTGCGTCGCCGGAACTCCGGGGGCGCAGTTCCATCCCGACCTCGACACCAAGCCGGTGGAGGCGGTCTTCAGCAAGGGTGCTTACGCGGCTGCCTACAGCGCCTTCGAGGGCACCGACGACGAGGGCGCCGCGCTCGCTACATGGCTGCGGGACCGGGGCGTTGACTTGCTCGATGTGGTGGGGATTGCCACGGACTACTGTGTCCGGGCCACCGCGATCGACGCCGCCCGGGAAGGTTTTGCCACCCGGGTACTGCTCGGCCTGACCGCGGGCGTCGATCCAGGGACCACTCACGAGGCGCTCGGCGCCATGCGCGCCGCCGAGGTAGAACTGGCCGGGTCCCCGGCCAACGTGGGCGACTCACCAGCCTCCTAGGCAATCAATCACCCAGTTTCTTCGCGTTTGACAGACGCATGCTTCACGTGTAAATTTTAACTTACATATGAAGGTCTGAGTTAAGGAGTCCGAAGCTGACCAGCGAGGAGCTGCTCACCGTGCTCACGGCCGTTGCGAACCCGCAGCGCCTGCGGGTCATCGCAGAACTCGCCGGAGGCAGGGTGCATGTGAGCGAACTTGCGCGCCGACTCGGCATGTCCAGGCCGCTGCTCTACATGCACCTGGACCGGCTGGAGAAGGCGCGCCTGGTAACCGGCCATCTGGAACTGTCCGAGGACGGCCGGGCGATGAAGTACTTCGAGCTTGCTCCGTTCGAGTTGCGCCTCACCCCAGACATCATCATCGCGGCCCTCCGCGCGGGCGCGGCACCCGGTACAGATGCCCCGCCCGGCCCGGGTGCCGAGCACCGCGCGGACTCGGCGGACTCGGCGGACTCGGGTGGCGGAAATGATGACCACGAGAGGAAAGAGATCGACACATGACCGGACTGCTTGCGAGCGCGATAGCCCCCATGGGCGCCCACGTCGCCGCCATGACGGGCTATGGGGCGGTAGTCGGAATCACCGTTGGGCTGGGCATCCCACTGGTCATCGGTGTTGCGGTGGCCATGATCGTGGCCTCGTACTACCGGCTGCAGCGTCACCGCGCCGATGCGGTAGCGATGGCCTCTTACCGCAAGCTGGCTGAGGAAGCGGTAGCCAATCAGCAGGAGTTGCGGTCGCAGCTTGAGAAGCTGACCGAGCACGTGCTCTCGGTTGAACAGCTCATGCGGGACGTGGGATGAGCGCTCAGGCCCGCTTTCCCCGGGCCCCCGATCCTTCCGGCGATCGCCTGCCGCGCCTCCGGGACCCGTTCCGTCTCGCCCTCTCCCCCGGTCTGTGGGCAGGCGCGGGATACCTGCTCGCCTGCCTGGTCGTGGGCTGGGTGCTGTTCGGCGTCGTCTTCACCACCCTCACGGCGTCGGCCGTGCTCGCGGTCACTCTCGCGGGGCTGCCATTGCTGATCGCTGCCGCTGCCTTCGTCCGGGGTTGCGCGAACGTCGAGCGCGGCATGCTGCGCATGGTGTTCCGCGAACCTGTTCGCGGCCGCTACCGCAGGGTCACCCGTCCGGGGATCATGGGCCAGGTCGCGACCCGGTGGCGGGACCCGGCCACCTGGCGTGACATCGCTTACCTCATCGGGCTGTGGGTACCGCTCACGATTCTCGACTCGGTTGTGTTCAGCGCATGGCTGATCTTCCTCGCGGGGGTCAGCCTGCCGTTGTGGTATTGGGCGCCGGTGAACTCCTGTGTCGGCTCCTGCGCCGGGGCTCATCCCCACGGCGTGCAACTCGGCTACTTCCCCAACGGCACGAACGGTCCAGGGGCCAGTGGCCTGTACGTCACCACGCTCCCCAAAGCCCTGCTCGCCGCTGCCGGATTCCTGGTCCTGTTCCTGCTCTTCAACTACGTTCTCGTCGCCACCGCCCGGGTGCACGCACGGGCCGCACGGGCACTGCTCCGCCCGCCGTCCGACCCGCTCGCCGAGGCAAGGGGCGTGATGTCCCGACCCGGCCCGCTTCCGCCGCTCATCACACCAGACACATAGCGAAATGTCCTCGCCCACGAGGGTCTAGCTCATGGGCGAGGACCACAGCGCGACCGCGCTGAGGGAGGCGGCGGTGGACCGCAAGCCGATGACGCTGAGCCGCTGGATTGTTGGCGTGGCGGCGCTGGGCGGATCCGTTCCGTTGATCGGGATCTTCGCCACAGCGCACTCCGCCGACGCCGCCGGCTTGATCATGGTGGTCGCGATGCTGCTGATCCTCGGCTGCGCGATGCTCGCGCCGGTCCTGATCCGGCCCCTGGTGTGGTTGCTGACCGCAACGCTCGCCGCCGCGCCTGGGGCGGCCGGCATGCTGGCGCGGCACAGCGCGGTCACCGCGGTCCGGCGGACCGCGTCCACCGTGGCGCCGGTCCTGCTCACCGTCGGCTTCGCCGGGGCGATGCTTGCTGCGCTCGACACCCTCACCGGAACTGAGGAGAGCTCGGCCGCCAGCCGGATCATCGGGCCGGCCATGGTTACGCCACACCGGTCCGGCTGCGCGTGGTGGCGGTGCTCGCCGACCAGATCGACCTGGAGCAGTCAGTCCTGCTACCGTCGGCGCTGCGCGACGCACACACTTCTGTGCCCATGGCCAGCGCGGTGTACCTGCGCCTGTCACCCGGCGCCCGTCTCGCGGCCCTGACTGCAGCCGCGGCCGCAGGGGGCGGCGTGGTCAGCCCGACCAGCAACTACCTCACCGCCGCCAATTCCGCCAACGACAGGATCAACCGGCTGGCGATGCTCGCGATACTCGGCATGGCACTTGCTTACACAGCCATCGCGATAGCCAACACCCTCGCCATGGCGACCAGTGACCGAATGCGTGAGCTGGCCACACTGCGCCTGTCGGGCGCGACACCATGGCAGGTGCTCCGGATGATCGGTGCGGAGGCATGCCTGGTGACCTGCATTGGGACCCTGCTCGCCGCCGCGATCACCGCCATCACCGTGACGGGCCTGCGGAACGGTCTGTCCAGTCTGGCGCCGTCAGTACCGGTGGTTATCCCGTGGCTGCCGCTCAGCGCGATCGCACTGGCCCGCCTAGCGATCGCAGTGCTCGCGAGCCTGATCCCGGCAGCGCTCGCGCTGCGCCGACAGCCTGCCCAACTGGCAGGGACGCCGGAATAGGCACCACGCCAGATAGCGCAGCCCGCGGTCCCGCGCGCTGGGCGCTCAGTCCTCGCGCTGGGCGCTCAGTCCTCGCGCTGGGCGCTCAGTCCTCGCGCGCGCACTGGGCGCTCAGTCCCCGCCGCTGGGCAGGGCTTCGTAGATGCGCTTGCAGTCCGGGCAGACAGGGAATTTCTTGGGGTCGCGGTTAGGGACCCACACCTTGCCGCAGA
>WNGR01001029.1_pt1 | contig 31378 bp, 28 predicted proteins | sample 5407581 | NCBI WGS metagenome assembly WNGR01 (sample SAMN13153383, study PRJNA577476) | soil metagenome | isolation source: 80 cm soil or saprolite under Garry oak tree replicate 2 | place: USA:California | collected 2016-06-15
CACCGGCCTAAAGATCGAGCCCTGGTGACCACATGCACTACGAGTTCAACTTGGTTAATCGCGCTGGTGTAGGCGGTGCCCAGGATCGCGCTCGCCAAAAAGTAGTAGTTGACCACCTGGAAGGCGCGGGTAGTCCGCCCGTCGTACCAGGCCCAGGTGTGATCGAGGGCCGCGGTGAGGAGCGCCGTGTCATCGCCGGGCGGCTGGCTGCCGGGCGGTTCGCTGACGGTCATCCCCGGATGCTTGCGCAGGCGGAACGGCGAGTCAATAGGGCGGGTCAGGTGGCGCCGCGCGATCCGCCACGGGCCGGATGCACGTTGCTCTCCGGCCCCAGGCGGTCAGAGCCTGGCGACCTTGCCCGGAGGTATGACGGCCTTACCAGAAAATAACAAAACGGGGCAAAGTGGGCGAACCTGAGACGAGGCGAAGGGCGGGGGAGTGGCCAGTGCTGTCCGCGCCCGCTCCTGCTGCAAGCGATGAGAAGGTGCGCGTCGGCGAGGTGCGCGCCGGTGAGGTCCGCGCCATAGAGGTCCGCGCCGGCGAGGTGCGACGCGAGCCAGTCGCTACGCGCTCGCACTGAGAGACGCGGAACACACAGGCCTTCGGTGTATCCACTGGCCTGGCCGCTCCTCTGTACTGGTGAACGGACGACCCGGGGAGGTACGCGATGCCCCTGACAGGATGCTCATCCAGTAGCCGCCTAGGTGCGGCTGCGGGCGGCGATCCCCGGTGACCGCCGCCGACGGCCCATGGCCCACGCAACCGGTGCGCGCCGTGGGCGCTGGAGGGACGGTCGTCCGGACGGAACAGGACACCGTTGAAACGCAGGTTATACCGAGACTCCCCGCAACCGTTCGGCGGCTGCTCGCGGCTTACGCCGACACGCTCGACATCCTTGATGGCCTGCCGATGACCCCGATGGTTGCATCAAGGTGGCACTGGTGGTCGCGGCAGCGCTCCCCGATTCGCCTTCCCCGCATTTCGTGGATGCTTCGCTCGCTGACACTGTGGCACATCGATCGCGTGCTATCGGAGGCTGAGCGGGCGTTCCGCCGCCGGTCGGCGCCCACACGATTACCAGCAGCAGCACGACAGCGACCGCCCCGATCAACCACCGGTCCCGCGGCTCGGGCGCCCAGCGGTTCGACATACGCAAACGCTAGGAGACTCCGGGCCTCGGCGTGGCACTGTCTTGCGCTTCGGCTTGTGACATTGCCTCTGGCAAGACCGGTGCAGCGGTCCGGGCCAGGATTCGGCGTTCTTACCAACACCCCCGGTTAGCGTGTGCACGCCAAGCGGCTCGACAAGACGCCCGCCGCCTCGGTGTGCGGCGACCCGGGCGTGGGCAAGACCGTACTGCTGGACCAACGGGCGGCTGATTCCGGTCGTGGCACGATGGCCTGATGGCAGACGCGGTCGCCCTGGGCGACGATCACACCACCTTCATTCAGGTCGAGGGCATGCCCGTGCTGAGCCGGGCGGCCATCCAGTTGCACACCGCCGGGATTGTCAGCAGTATCCAGGACGGCCAGCCCGGTTTCGTGAGCGACGACTACCTGAACGCCATCGCGGCCGAGACCACGACGACAGTCCTGGAACTGGAAGCGGTCGGCATGTGGGAGAGGCGGGACGGCGGCTACCTCATCGTCGCTGACGAGATGGTCAAGGTAGCAATCGACTTCCACGAGCGAACAGACCGCCAGGAGGCCGAGTGCGCCCGGCGCGGGAAGCACCTCCCGCCCGACGGCGGCAGCGAATCCGGCTGGGTGATCTGCGGCCACTGCGGCATCCCGCTCAAGCGGTCCGACGGCGGTCCGGTCGCGCTGCCCGATGGCGGGCCGCTCGGCCCCGACGCCCGCCAGAAAGACTCGTGATCACACGCCCAGCTCGGCCGCCGCGGCGTCGGCAGCGCTTGGCCTACGACCCGCTGCCCGGCGAGCTCAGGTCATCTGAGTAACGGATCTTGAGGTGGCGCGGGGGAGTGGGCGGCGCCGGGGTGCTGCCCGGAGGTCTGCTATGGCAGCCTGCGGAGCCGGCGGGCGTCGACGACGTCGACGACGGTCAGCGTGCGGCCATCGTCGAGGTAGAACAGGCCGAGCTTGGGGGTGGGGAAGTACCAGAGGATCCCTTTACTGGTCAGCCGCCCGTAGTTGAACCCTGTCGAGGCCATGCGCTCCATCGCGTCGAGGGCGTCGCGAGCCGCAGCAGGCATGTACTCGGCCAGTTGCTCGAGCGCGTCCAGCGCTCGTGGTTCCCACGTGGGCCGGCGAGGCTGGCGGGTCACGTCACCGGGGGCGGCGGTCTCGGATGCGCTGCTCGATCCGGTCGCGCGCGGTGGCCTGGTCGACCGGCTGGACCTTGCCGCTTTGCAGGTCGGCAACGACCTGGTCCAGGCGCTCCCGCCGGCCGTCCATGTCGAGCAGGGCCTCGGCCTCGTCGAGGACCCAGTCGTCTTGGACGGGTTGGGACATGATTTGAGCGTATCACCAGGCCTGGCCGGACTTTTGGAGCAGCGCGGGACCGGGCTCGGAGCTCGATGCCGGACACACCGGCAATGACCGTTACCTCTGATAGCGTCCCGCCATGGGAACGGTCCGCCGCCTCGCCGCGGCCGCCGGTGACGTCACCCTCGGCCAGGCCGCCGAGGCCTACCTCGTCACCCTGGGCGGCGCCGAGCAGGCCAGCACCCGCCGCACCTACGGCCGGATTCTCCGCCGGGCCGTGGCCGAGTTCGGCCCTGAGACCGCGCCCGACGAGGTCGACGCCGAGCGGTTCGCTGAGTGGTTCGGCTCTCAGTGGGCCGACCGGGCTCCGTCCACATGGAACGTCTCTCTCGATGCCATCCGGTCAGCCGCGGCGTACTGGCAGCGGCAAGGCTGGCTCGCCGCCGACTTCTCCCGGATGCTCGTCCGGCGCAGGCCGCGGCCCGATCGTGACCGCGCCTTGTCCCGCAGCGAGGTTGACCAGCTGCTCACCCGCAAGAACATCAGCCTGCGCGAGCGGACGCTTTGGCGAATGCTGTACGAGACCGCCGCCCGGTCGGCCGAGGTACTCGCGCTCGACGTCGAGGACCTCGACCTGCCCAACCGGCAGGCCAGGGTCCGCCGCAAAGGCGGCGCCCTCGACATCATCGTCTGGCAGACCGGTACAGCGCGACTGCTACCGCGGCTGCTCAAAGACCGCAAGACGGGCCCGGTGTTCGTTACCGAGCGGAAGGCCCGTGTGCAGCTCCCCGCGGCCGACCTGGACGAGCACGGACGCGCCAGGCTCAGCTACCAGCAGGTCCGGTCCTGGTTCCGGGGACTGCCCGGATCCCACCCGTCGGGTTCGCCCATGCCGTCCAGTATCCCTGCCGCTGCCGCCTCAGCAGTCACGCCAGCCCTGCGGGAACACGCCGCGGCGGCCGCGCGCAATGATTGGGTGTCACCAGACCCCCTATCAGACGGCCTCGAACGGTCCAAGGGGGAACGGTCACGACCGGCGGCAGCCATCACGAGCATGCACCTTCCAGGCCCGCGCCGCAGCGCGGGCACCGGAAACCACCCCAGCCCGCCACCGCCCGCGGCGGCAAGGGACCCAGTTCCCATGCCCCACGGCAGAGCCACGCAATGGCTCATGATTTCTATCAGGGGTACGGCGTCACCCAATCACGGGCGCTGTGACAGCTGTGGCACCTGAGGCGGGCTCCCTTCCCGGAACGACGTGGCGGCCCCGGTCAGCCATGGTCCTGGCCCGGCACGATCAGGCCCGATTCGTAGGCGGCGACCACGGCCTGGGTCCGGTCACGCAGGCCGAGCTTGGCCAGGATGCGGCTGACGTGCGTCTTCACCGTTTCCTCGGTGACGACGAGGCGGCGCGCGACCTCCGGGTTGGACATCCCCTCGGCGACCAGCCGCAGCACCTCGGTCTCACGCGGGGTGAGCGTACCGAGGACGGCCGAGGGCAAAGTGCCGGAAACCGGCCGCATCCGGGTGAACTCGCTGATCAGGCGGCGGGTGACGGCCGGTGCGAGCAGCGCCTCGCCGGCCGCGATGACACGCACCGCGTCGAACAGCCGCTCGGCGGTGACGTCCTTGAGCAGGAAGCCGCTGGCCCCGGCGCGCAGCGCGTCGAAGACGTACTCGTCCAGGTCGAACGTGGTGAGGATCAGCACCCGCGGGCCCGGGTCGCCGGCCAGCTGCCTGGTCGCCTCGATCCCGTCCAGGCTGGGCATCCGGACGTCCATCAGCACCACGTCCGGGCGCAGGTCACGGCACACCCGCACCGCCTCGCCGCCGTCGCACGCGGTACCGAGCACGGTGAAGTCCGGCTGCGTGTCCAGCAGGGCGGCGAAGCCGGCCCGCACCACCTCGTGGTCGTCGGCGACGACGATGCCGATGCTCACGGGTGCGTCCTGTCCGGCGGCGTGCCCGTCATGGCGTCGGGGACCTTGGCGGGCAGTTCGGCCTCGACGCAGAAACCGCCGCCACGCGCGTCGCCCGTCTGCAGGGATCCGCCGACCGCGGCGGCCCGCTCGCGCATCCCGAGCAGGCCGTGACCGGCGTGATAACGGGGCGCCTGGCCTGGCCCGTTGTCGCGGATCCGCAGCCGCAGGGCGTCGTCGGCGTAGCGCAGCTCGACGTCGACGGCCGCGCCGGGCGCATGCCGCCGCGCGTTGGTGAGGGCCTCCTGCACGATGCGGTAGGCGGCCAGCTCCACGCCCGGATCCAGCCGGTCCGCCTGGCCGGACAGGATGAGCCTGACCACACCGCCCGATGCTTCCCGCGCGTCGTCCACCAGGTCGCCCAGCTGCGGCAGGCCCGGCTGCGGACGCCGGCCCGGGCCCACCGGTCGCAGGCCCGGCTCGGATGCCGTGTCCTGCTCGGCGTCCTCGCGGAGCACGCCGAGCAGGCGGCGCATCTCGGTCAGCCCGGCCCGGGCGGTGTCGCCGATCGCGGCGAACCGCTGTGCGCCCGCGGCGGGCAGCCCTGGCGTGGTCAGCCGGCCGGTCTCCGCCTGCACCGCGATCATCGAGATGTGGTGCGCGACCACGTCGTGCAGCTCGCGGGCGATCCTGGCCCGCTCGCCGCGGGCCAGGTGATCGGCCAGCATCCCCTCGGTTTCCTCGCGGGCGGCGCTGTGGCTCTGGCTCTGCTCGCGCGCCCCCCGCGCCATCGCGGCCACCGTCGCGAGCGGGATCGCCGACGCCAGCAGGACCGCGAGCACCCGGGTCTCGGTGGCCGCCGCGGCCAGGCCGGACACGGCCGGCATCCGCACGCTCCCCGAGGCGGTACCGGCCAGCACCAGGGCGAGCCCGAGGAACGGTGCCCCCAGCACGACGGCGAGGGCCAGTGACCCGGCTCGCGCCAGCCGGTACGCGGCCACCAGCAGCGCCGCCGCCCCCGCGACCGTCACCAGCTCGAACAGCGCCAGCGACAGCGCCGCCGCCAGGTACACCGTCACCGCCGCGGGGACCGGGCGGAGCAGTCCCGCCGGAACGGTGGCCAGCAGGCAGAACCCGCACATCAGCAGCGCGGTCGGCACGGTCACCCCGGCATGGCCGACCGGTGCGGCCAGCCCGGCGCGCACGGTTGAGCTGGCGCTGAGCCGGGCGGCCAGCTCGGCCACGGCGAGCAGCCCGAGCAGCGCGCCCAGCGCCAGCGGCGCCCTGAGCCGCGCAGCCGAATCCATGCTCCCATTGTCGCCGCTGGCCAGCACGGCCGCATCGGACCGAGAGGTGGTCCCGCCGTCCCCCGTGCGGGGGACGCGGCCGGCCCCGGCGTCCCACCAGGCAGCGAGCCCGAAGACGGCTCCGTCGCGGGACGACCGCGGGGTACCCGGTTCCCTAGCCTTCTGCACATGGAGGCAACCATCGAAGTCGAAGGGCTGCGCAAGCGGTTCGGGTCGGCCATTGCCCTCGACGGCATGACGTTCACCGTCGCACCCGGCCAGGTCACCGGGTTCGTCGGGCCGAACGGCGCGGGCAAGTCCACCACCATGCGGATCATCCTCGGTCTCGATGCGGCCGACGCCGGGGCCGCGACCGTCGGCGGGCGGCCGTACGCCAGCCTGCGCCACCCGCTCAGCCAGGTCGGCTCGCTGCTCGACGCGGGCGCGCTGCAGCCCAGCCGGTCCGCCCGCAATCACCTGCTCTGGCTGGCCCACTCGCAGGGCCTGGGGGCTGCGCGGGCCGACGAGGTCATCGAGCGGGCCGGCCTGGGGCAGGCGGCCAGGCGGAAGGCGGGCGGGTTCTCCCTCGGCATGCGGCAGCGGCTCGGGATCGCCGCCGCGCTGCTCGGCGACCCGCCGGTGCTGATGTTCGACGAGCCGTTCAACGGCATGGACCCAGAGGGCATCGTCTGGATGCGCGGGTTCTTGCGGTCCCTGGCCGCGCAGGGCCGCGCCGTGCTGGTCTCCAGCCACCTGATGAGCGAACTGCAGGACGCCGCGGATCACCTGGTCGTAGTCGGCCGCGGCCGGGTGATCGCCGACGCCAGCGTGGCCGAGCTGATCGCCGCGGCTTCCGCCGACCGGGTGACGGTGCGCACCGCGGCGCGCGACGAGGCGATGACGGTCTTGGCCCGGGCCGGGGCCGAGCCCGCGGCCACGGCTCGCGACATCATCATCGTCGCCGGCATGACTCCCGAACGAGTGGTGAAACTGCTGTCCGAAAGCTCGGTGCCGTTCACCGAGCTATCAGCCCACCGGGCGTCCCTGGAAGAGGCCTACATGGAGCTGACCAGGGACGCGGTCGAGTTCCGTGCGGAGGCCACGCCATGAGCGTGATGACGCCGTACCACTCGGAGATGCATGTCAGGCGCGACGGGTTCGCCCAGCTCCTGCGGGCCGAGTGGACCAAGTTCCGCACGGTGCGCGGCTGGGTCATCGGCATGCTGGTGGCCGCGTTCCTGATCGTCGGCCTCGGCGCGCTCACCGGAGCGAACAGCGAGTGCAGCGTTGCGGACGTGACACCCCAGAACCCGAACCCGCCCATCCAGGCGTGCCCGGCGCCGCCCAGCGGACCCGGCGGGGAGTGGGTGAGCGACAGCTTTTACTTCGTCCGCCAGCCGCTGGTCGGCGACGGCAGCATCACGGTCCGGGTGACGTCGCTGACCGGCCTGTATTCAACCCACGGCGGGTTCGCCTCGGACCAGAATCCGACGGCGGGAATGACCCCAGGCGTGCAGCCGTGGGCCAAAGCCGGGATCATCATCAAGACGAGCACCCATCGGGGGTCCGCGTACGCGGCGATGATGGTTACCGGAAGCCACGGGGTGCGGATGCAGTGGGATTTCACCCATGACGTGGCCGGGATGGCCGGCCAGGTATCCGCGGCCTCGCCGCGCTGGCTCCGGCTGACCCGGTTCGGCGACACGATTACCGGCTACGACTCGGCCGACGGCGCGCACTGGACCAAGGTCGGCACGGCCACGCTGGCCGGGCTGCCGTCCACCGCGCCATCCGGGTTGTTCGCCGCCACTCCCGGGTACTCGGTGAACTCTACGTCGCTCGGCGGAGGATCCTCGACGGGCGGACCCGCCTTGGCCACCGCCGCCTTCGACCGGGTAGGCCGGGTGGGCAGATGGCCCGCAGGGCGGTGGACCGGCCAGGAAATCCAGGGGACTACGGACATCGCGCTGCCGGCCTCGGCCCAGGGGTTCACGCAGGCCGGAGGCCGGATCACCGTGTCCGGATCCGGTGACATCGCCCCGTCCACCGACAACGTCGACAGCGTTAAGCAAGCCCTCGCGGGGACATTCGCGGGCCTGATCGCCGTGGTGGTGATCGGCGTCATGTTCATCACGGCGGAATACCGGCGCGGGATGATCCGCACCACACTGGCCGCCAGCCCGCGCCGCGGCCGGGTGCTGGCGGCCAAGGCCATCGTGCTGGCCGCGGTCACGTTCACGGCCGGGCTCGTCGCAGTAGCGGTCACGATCCCGCTCGGTGAGCGCCTGCTGCGGCAGAGCGGCAACCCGATCTACCCGGTGGACGCGCTCACCATGACCCGGATCGTGGTCGGCACCGCGGCGCTGCTCGCCGTGTCCGCCGTGCTGGCCCTGGCCGTGGGCACGATGCTGCGGCGCAGCGCCGGGGCGGTCACCGCGGTGATCGTGGGCATCGTGCTGCCCTACCTGCTCGCGAGGATCCCCGGCGTGCTGCCGGCCGGCGCCGAGCAGTGGCTGGTCCGCGTCACTCCGGCGGCCGCGTTCGCCATCCAGCAGAGCGCCCCGCAGTACGCCCAGGTCACCGCGAACTACTCACCGGGGACCGGGTACTTCCCGCTGGCGCCGTGGGCCGGGTTCGCGGTGCTGTGCGCCTGGGCCGCGGCCGCCCTCGTCCTCGCGCTGTTCCTGCTCCGCCGGAGGGACGCGTGACGGACGTGGTGCACGCGGAGTGGACCAAGCTGCGCACCCTGCCCGGCACCGGCTGGCTGCTGCTGGCCGCGGTCGCGCTGACCGCGGCGGTGGGCGCGCTCGCGACGAACTCGGTGACCTGCCCGGCCGGGGGCTGCCAGCTCGATCCGGCCAAGGTCAGCCTCACCGGGGTCGACCTCGGCCAGGCCATCGTCGCGATCGTGGCCGTGACCGTGGTCAGCGGCGAGTACAGCACCGGGATGATCCGCCTCACGCTGGCCGCCACGCCCCGGCGGTGGCGGGTGCTGGCCGCCAAGGCCGCCGTCGTCGGCGCCGCGACCCTGGCCACGGGGGCGGTCGCGGTGCTGGCCTCGGTGCTGGCCGGCGGGCTGCTGCTGGGCCGGCACGGGATCACTGCCGCGCACGGCTACGAGGCCCTGTCACTGGGCAACGGGCCGGTAGTGCGCGCCGCCGCGGGTTCGGTGCTCTACCTGGCGCTGATCGCGCTGTTCAGCCTCGGCGTGGCCGCCGCGGTCCGGGACTCCGCGGTGGCGATCGGGGTGGTGCTGGCGCTGCTCTTCCTGTTTCCCATCTTGTCGAGCGTGATCACCAGCCCGGGCTGGCACCGGCACCTGGAGCAGCTCAGCCCGATGACGGCCGGCCTGTACATCCAGGCCACCACGAACCTGCGCTCGCTGCCGCTTACCCCGTGGCAGGGCCTGGGCGTGCTGGCCGCCTGGGCGGCCGGGGCGATGCTGGCCGGGGCCCTGGTGCTGCGGTTCCGGGACGCATGACTACGGGTTATAGGAGCCGGGCGCCCAGGCGCGGGTGCTGACGCCGATGGCGTTCCAGGCGTTGATGGTGACGATGAGGCTGACCAGCGCCGCGACCTGGAGCGGGCCGAACTCCGCGGCCACGTCCTGGTACGCCTGGCCGGGGACGTGCGTCTCGGACAGCCGCGTCACCGTCTCGGTGAACGCCAGCGCGGCACGCTCGCGCGGGGTGAAGTACGGGGTTTCCCGCCAGGCGGCCAGCCCGTAGATGCGCTGCTCGGTCTCTCCGATCGCGCGCGCGTCCCTGGTGTGCATGTCGATGCAGTAGGCGCAGCCGTTGAGCTGCGAGGCGCGGATCCGGATCAGCTCGCGGAGCTTCGGGTCGATCTCGGCCTTGTCGAGTTCCTTGGTCGCGGCGTGGTCCAGGTGGCCCATGGCGCGCGAGTACCCGGCGGCGAGGGAGTCGAAGTCCAGCCGGACGGGGATCTGCGTGGTCTCGTTCGTGATCGTCATGACACCCACGCTACGAGCCAAAACGGCCCAGTATAAGGTCCACTTCTATGGGAGAAACGTGGGCCAAAGGACTCGTGGGCGGCGTGGACCTGCACCTGGACCTGCCCGGGACCAGGGTGCGGGCCGGGCTGGAAGACGCGCTGCGCGACGCCATCCGGGCCGGCCGCCTCCGTGCGGGTACGCGGCTGCCGTCGTCGCGCGCGCTGGCCGTGGATCTGGGCATCGCCCGCAACACGGTCGCCGAGGTCTACAGTCAGCTGGTCGCCGAGGGATGGCTGACCGCCCGGACCGGGTCGGGGACCTCGGTCGCCCCGCACCGGGCACCCGCGCCCGGTGCGGCGGTCACGGCCCGGCCCGAGCAGGCGGTGCCCCGCTTCGACCTGCGCGCCGGAGCGCCCGACCTGTCGGCGTTCCCGCGCCGCGCCTGGCTCGCGACGGCCCGCAAGGTCCTCGCCAATGCCCCCGATTACCTGCTCGGCTACCCGGATCCACGAGGGCTGCCGCAGCTGCGAGCCGCTCTGGCCGAGTACCTGGCCCGGGCGCGGGGCGTGACCGCCGATCCCGCGCACATCGTCATCTGCGCGGGCTTCGCGCACGGCCTGGCCGGCATCAGCCGCGCGCTGCGCGCGGCGGGCGCGGCCACCCTCGCGGTCGAGGCGTACGGCCACCAGACCCACCGAGACATCGCGGCCGGGCAGGGCCTGCGCCTGCGGCCGCTGCCGGTCGACGGCATGGGCGCCGTCGTCGGCCAGGCCGCCGGGGCGGACGCGGTGCTGCTGACCCCGGCGCACCAGTTCCCGCTGGGCGTGACGCTGCATCCGCGGCGCCGCCGGGAGGTGGCCGACTGGGGCGGCGTGGTGATCGAGGACGACTATGACGGGGAGTTCCGCTACGACCGCCAGCCGGTAGGCGCGCTGCAGACGCTCGCGCCCGACCACGTCATCTACGCCGGGACGGCCAGCAAGAGCCTGGCCCCCAGCCTGCGGCTCGGCTGGCTGGTCGTCCCGCCGCGGCTGCTCGACGCGGTAACGACGGAACTGGCCGCCGGGCCGTCCGCGCTCGACCAGCTGACCCTGGCCGAGTTCATCGCCTCGGGCGGCTACGACCGGCAGATCCGCCGGGCCAGGCTCGTCTACCGCCGCCGCCGGGACCGCCTCGCCGCCGCCCTGCGCCGTCAGGACCTGCGGGTCACCGGGATCGCCGCGGGCATGCACGCGGTCCTCGAATTGCCCCGGGCAAGCCTGGAGCATGCCGCCCTTTCCGGGGCCAGCGAGCATGGGGTGGCCATCGACGGCCTGGGGCATTACCGGGCCGGCGGAACCGGCCCGGACGACCACGGTCACTCGGTCCCGGCCGGCCTCGTAATCGGCTACGGCCGCCCGCCCGAGCACGCCTACACCACGGCCCTGGCCCGGCTGTGCGCCGTCTTGGCCGATCTGCGGTGAGGAGTTATTACCGGTCCCTTACCCGCGTCCGGAACCGTGAGCCGGACCATGTCGCGCTCCGTGTCCAGGTTGTACGGCCTGGTATACGCGGACGGCAGGGAAGGTGGGGCGGGGTGGGAGTCTCATGACGGCGCGCCGCCTGCTGCTGTCCGCGGCGGCGCTGGCCGGCCTGCTCACGATGTGCGGGCTGCCCCTGTCCGCCGGGCCGGCCCAGGCCGACCCGGGCGTACGGGCTTCGTTCGAGCTGACGCCGGGCCCGGCCGAGTGGTGGCTCGCCGCCTGGCAGGTGCAGCGGAAGGTGTGGCCGCTGACCAAAGGGGCCGGCGTCACCGTCGGCGAGGTGGAAAGCGGGGTCCAGGCCACCATCCCGGACCTGCGCGGCGTGGTCCTGCCCGGTGCCAACCTGACCGGGACCGGCGGCAACGGGGACACCGACATCCAGGTCGGCGAGGACGGGCACGGCACGGCCATGGCGGTGGTGATCGCCGGGCAGGGCGCGGGCACCGGCACCGTGGGCATCGCGCCGAGGTCCAGGATCCTGCCGGTGATCGTAGGTGGCTCGGGCCCGGCGTCGGTGCGGACGGCCGCGGCCGGGATCCGGTACGCCGTCTCGCACGGTGCGCAGGTCATCAACCTGCCCTTCGGGATCGGCAGAACCTCCCCGGCGGCCTGCGATCCTGTCCTGCAAGCCGCGGTCGCGTACGCGCTCGGCCACGATGTCGTCCTGGTCGCGAGCTCGGGTAACACCAGCCTCTATGCTGGGCCCGGCGAGCCGGCGTCCTGCGCGGGCGTGCTCGCGGTGGGCGGTACCGAGCCGGATGGGTCCCTGTGGCGCGGCAGCACGCGACAGCCGTACGTGGCGGTCGGCGCGCCCGCGGACCACATGGTCTACGTGGGGCGAGATGGCCGGTACACCACGACGGGAGCGGGGACGAGCTTCTCCGCCGCGCTGACCGCCGGCACGGCCGCGCTGATCAGATCCCGCTATCGGGACATGCCCTGGTATCAGGTGGACCAGCGGCTGACCGGCACCGCCACCCCGGTCGGCCACCCGGTGCCGAACCAGGGCTACGGCTACGGGATCATCAATCCGGCCCGGGCGGTGAACGCCGCCGCCTATCCCGTCCCCGCCTCGGCCCCCAACCCGGTCTACGCGAAGTTCGCCAGGTGGCTGGCCACCCCGGCGGGCCGGGCGGCGGCCGCGCGATACGGGCTGGGCGCCCGGGAACCGGTCACCCCCACGGCCCGGCCAGCCCGGGGCGACTCCGTGCCCATGCCGTCGATCACCATGCGGGAGATCGTGATCACCGCGGCGGCGGCGGTCTGCGCCTTCGTCGCGGCGCTGGTGTTCGTGCTCAGGATGTCCTCACGCCGCCGGCGGCTCGCCGCGATGGCCGCCGAACCCCAACCCCGCAGGCGCCGGCAGTGGGACGAAAGATCCTGGTCGTTCGGCCCCGATGAGAGCGGGGACTACGGCGGGTCGCCCGGGTACGGCCGGCCGCCCGGGTACGGCCCGCCTCCGCTGTGGACCGAACCGCCGTACGACCAGCCCGGACGCTGACGGCCACGGCGTAGCTCATCGGATGACCGATGAGCCCACCGTCGGGGCGGGCGATCCGGCCAGCCGGTGGATGACGTCGTGCCGGGACAGGCCGTCGGCGAACAGGCGGCTGGCCGTCTGGTACGTGGGGTTGTCCTCGTCCCGCCACAGCTCCTCGATCACGCGGTACGCGGCCTCCACGAACTCCTCGCTGGTCAGGCCGGGCGGTGGCGTGCACTCGCCGAACTCCTCCGCCACCAGGCGATGACGGTCGGCCGGATCGGACAGGTCCAGCGGGGCGTGCTGGTCCGGTATCGGCAGCGCGAACATCCGCCGGCCCACGCTGTCGGACAGCCAGGAGACGTCGGCGGCGCTGGTGGCCAGGCCGGACGCGTAACCGCGGATCGCCGCCGCGTCCGGGTCGTCGTAGGCCTCGCCGAACCGGCTGAGCACCCGCGGCAGCTGCTCCATCAGCACCGTCGTGCCCGCCTCACCCAGCTCCCGCCGGGCGGCGGACCAGCGGACCCAGGCGGTCGCCGCGGGCTCGAGGTAGTCGCGCTGGGCCGGGGTCAGGACGAAGGTGTTCGGCACGTGGCCGAGCAGGATATGCGCGAGCTTGCGCGGGCCCACCTGGTCCGGCGGCTCGCCGGGGATCCGCCCGCTGTAGCCGGTGAGCACCTCGGCCCAGAACCGGGTCGACGCCTCGTCCGCCGCGACGGCCTCGGCCGCCTCCGGGCTCGTCATGAACTCCTCGACCGCGGCCGCGCGGTCGGCCGTGGTGTACACCGGACGGGGCTCGCCGTCACCGACAGGGAGGCGGCGGACCCGGGACTTGGCCACCGGGAGGTACGCGATGCTGCTCGGGGAGAGCTTCGGGCTCTCGTCCCGGCCGGCCCGGTCCAGCGGCCGTAGCATCCTCATCCGCGCCTCGGCCAGGCTGATCTGCTCGGACCGGTCGAACTCCTCGTTGTTGCCGCTGATGACCTCGATCAGCTTCGCCCCGTCGGCGGACACCCCGATCGTGGTGGCGACCGGGATGCCGGCCAGGTCGACCTGGACCACGAGGCCGTGTTCGGTCTCGCCGTAGCTGAACGTCACCGCCATGGCCTCGTCGTCGCCGAACACGTCGTAGCGGCGCCAGGCCTGGCCGGGGGTCACCTTGCCGATCTCGGTCACCCACTCCGGCGGGTAGATGCCCTCGCCGGTCAGGTCGGCCAGGGCCCGGCTGGCCGCTCGCCTGGTGGCCGGCGTGCCCAGCGCCATGAGCAGCCGGAGCAGCGCGGCGCCGTCCGGGTTGCGGCGGCGGACGGCCCCCTTCACCAGCACGGTGTCGATGAACGACTCGATGTCGGCGGGGTCGCGCTGGCCCAGCACGTACGGGAACGCCATGCAGGTCGCGGTCTCCAGTTCGGCCCGCAGCGGGTCACCCGAGGCGACCCCTTCCCACAGCTTGGACAGCACGTCCCGGACGATCGCGTCCGCCTCGGCCTGGCTGATGTCGCCGTCCTGGCCTGCCGCCGCCTGGCCTGCCGCCGCCTGGCTGGCCGGAGCCCGGCGCCGTGCCTTGTTCTTGCTCACCGCGTCATCCTATGGCGGCCGCGCGGATGACGCCCACCTCCGCCTCGCCGCCGATGACGGGCACGGTGGCCAGTTCGGCCGGGACGGCGACGCCGAGCAGGCGCAGCGTCGCCACCGTGACCGGCGTCCGGCCCCGGTGCGCCCCGTCGTCGATCTTGACCGCGCCGGCCCTGCCGTCGCTCAGCGCGAACGCGTCGACGCCCTCGGCGCCGCCCTTGATCAGCAGGCCGGGCACCGCGTCCATCAGCTTGCGCTCCTCCCGCACGGTGCCGCTGGTCCACTCCGGGTGCGCACGCATGGCGTCGGCCACCCGGCGCTCCGGTGTTCCGGGCGCGGCCAGCACCAGCGCCCGGAAGGCGCGCGCCAGCCCGGCCAGCGTCAGCGCGAACAGCGGCGCGCCGCAGCCGTCCACTCCGGTGGCGGGCACCCGCTCGCCCGCCAGCTCCTCGACGGTCCGCACGATGGCCTGCTGCAGCGGGTGCTGCGGGTTCAGGTAGCTGCTCGTCGGCCAACCGTTCACCACGCAGGTAGCCAGCATGGCCGCGTGCTTCCCCGAGCAGTTCATCCGGACCCTGGACATGCCCTCGCCGCGGGCGATCAGCCGGCCCGCCGTCTCCTGGTCGAGCGGCCAGGATGGCGGGCAGCCCAGGTCGGCCTCTGTCAGCCCGGCGCCGGACAAGATCTTCCGGACCCCGTCGACGTGGTAGTCCTCGCCCGAATGGCTGGCCGCGGCCAGCGCGAGCAGCTCGCCGTCAAGTTCGGCCCCGGCCCGGAGCATGGCCGTGGCCTGCAGCGGCTTGTTCGCCGAGCGGGGGAAGAACGGCACTGCGGTGTCTCCCGCGCTGACCACCTGGGTGCCGTCGGCGGCCAGGCCCGCGACCGCGCCGCGATGCCGCGACTCGACCATGCCCGAGCGCACGACCTCGGCGACCACGGGGTTCAGGCCATTGTGTTCCGGAAAGAGCATCATGCAGGCAGTGTGCCCTCTTCCCGGGCGCGCCGGGTAGCCTGCCCTGCTATGCGAGCAGTGGTGCAGCGAGTGAGCCGGGCCAGCGTGGCCGTGGACGGCGAGGTCACGGGCGCGATCGAGGAGCCGGGGCTGCTGGTCCTGGTCGGCGTGACCCACGACGACACCCCGGACCAGGCCGGCAGGCTCGCCGCCAAGCTGTGGGGGCTGCGCATCCTCGACGGCGAGAAGTCCTGCTCCGACATTGGCGCGCCGCTGCTGGTGATCAGCCAGTTCACGCTCTACGCGGACCTGGCCAAGGGCCGCCGCCCGTCCTGGTCCGCCGCCGCCCCCGGGCCGGTGGCCGAGCCCCTCGTCGGTGCCGTGGTGCAGGCCCTGCGCGACCTCGGCGCCCGTGCCGAGACCGGCGTGTTCGGCGCCGACATGAAGGTGTCCCTGGTCAACGACGGCCCCGTCACGATCATCGTCGACATCTAGCCGACGCGGACCCGCTACGACGCCGCGGTGCCCGGGGCGGCGGGCGGGCTCAGCCCGGCCAGCACGCACTGCGGCCGGGCGAGTAGCGAAACCTGGTCACGGAACCCGAACGAGGCCTGGCAGAACGCCTGCGCCCGCGACCCGCAGTAGTGCAGGACGGCCCCGCCGGTGGAGTTCGGCACGGTGACGCTCACACAGCCGTGCGCCGAAGTCCCGTACGTGTCGTGCGCCGTCGCTCCCCAGGCGGCCAGGCCGCCGAAGAGGACGACCACGACCACCGCGGCGACCGCGAAGATCCGCTTCTGCCGCGGCGAGATGCGCACCGTCCCCGGGTTGGTCTTGGCGTACATGGATGTCCATGAAATCAGGGCCGTGTGTCCTCGGTGTTAGCCGTGTAACCGGCATGTTAACAGCCTGCGCGGGCGGCCCGGTTACGCGACCGGCGGGGTGCCGTGGGTGTGGAAGGACTCGATCGTCTTCAGGCCCCAGGCCTGGCCCTTGGCCCGTTCGGCCTCGGTCCAGGTGATCGTGCGCCAGTCCGGCGCCAGTACCAGCCGGGCGACCGGGTTGCACAGCTCGATCCGGTTCCCGCCCGGCTCGTAGACGTAGAGGAAGAACGTCTGCTGGATGGCGTGCTTGTGCGGTCCGGTCTCGATGAAAACCCCGTGGTCCAGGCAGATGTCGGCGGCCCGGATGACGTCCTCGCGCGTGTCCGGCGCGAACGCGACATGGTGCAGGCGCCCGCGCGTTCCGGTCCAGTCGCGCGTGTACACCAGGTCATAGCCCTTGTTGGTGAAGTGCAGCCACTGCGCCGAGATCGTGCCGTCGTCGAGCTGGATCTGCTCGGTGACCCGCCCGCCGAGCACGTCGCGGACGAAGTCCCCGCATCGCGGCACGTCCTGGGCCAGGTAGTTGACGTGGTCCAGGCGCCGGACGCAGACGCCGCGCCCCGGGTAGGCCTGAGCCTGGTTCTTCAGTGACGGCCTGAGTTCATCGGGCGCCGCGTACCACTCGGTCTCCCAGTACAGCTCCAGCTCATGCCCGTCCGGGTCGAGGAACAGGTAGGTCGGCCCGATACCGGGGTCGCCATCCTTCCAGGCCACGCCCTGCCCGGCCGCCTCGATCGCCGCCACCCGCGCCTCCAGCGCGGCCTGGCTGGAGGCCCGCAGCCCCACCCGGCGGATGCCCGAGGTCTCGTGCGCGGTGAGCTTCACCGTGTGGTGCTCGTAGTCGTCCCAGGTGCGCAGGTACACCGAGTTGCCCTCGCGGCAGGTCTCGGTCATGCCGAGTATCTCCACGAAGAACCACAGGCTTTCGCACATCTTGGGGGTCAGCAGCTCGATGTGGCCGAGGTGCGCGACATCGTGCAGCGGCGGCCGGGTCGCCGCCGCCGCGCCGGAACCGATCTGCGGGCTTGTCACCGGGACCTCCGTGGAAAGACGGTGCCGTCGAAGAGCTTGCGCGCGGTGCGCACCACGCCCGAGCGGACGACCTGGGGCGGCTGGCTTGCCTGGTCGACCTCGGCCTCGACCTCCAGCTGGCCAGTGGGGTGCTCGATGCCGAACCGCGTCTGACCCGGCTTGATCACGGCCAGGTCGGCCCCTGCCGCACCGTCGAGCAGCAGCGCGGTCGCGACGCTGACCGCGCCGAGCACCCCGATCGAGTCGTGCACGCGGATCGGGATGAACGTCCTCGTGCAGATCGTCCCGCCGTCCGCGGGCGCGGCGACCAGCGAGATCTTCGGCACCGAGGCCTCGGATACGTCGCCGAGCCCCATCAGCTCGCCGGCCGCCAGCTGCAGCGCCCGCACCCTGCGCCTGAGCTCGTCGTCCGCCTCAAGCTCGGCAACGCTCTCGTACCCGCTGCGACCGAACTCCGCGGCGGGCACCACCACCACCGGCATGCCGTTGTCGATGCAGGTGACGGTGACGCCCCCGATGACGTCGGCAACGTTCCCGGTGGGCAGCAGCGCGCCGGTGGCCGAGCCTTCGGTCCCGGCGAAGTCAAGCACGATGGCCGCGGCCGTCCCCGGCACCCCCGCGATGGCCGTGTCGCCGTCATAGTCCACGACGCGGTCGACTACCGGAAAGCTGGCCGTGGCCACGCTGCCCGAGTTGACCATGTGGATCCGGACCGGCGAGCTCGCGGCCAGGCCGCGTTCGACCGCGAACGGCCCGACGCCGGCGAGCAGGTTGCCGCAGTTCTGCCGGTCCGAGACGGTGGCCTGGTCGACTCCAACCTGCAGGAAGAGGTAATCGACGTCCGCATCGGGCCGAACGGTCGCTGAGATCACCGCCACCTTGGAGGTCAGCGGGTGCGCCCCGCCGATCCCGTCGATCTGCCTGGCGTCCGGGCTCCCCATGATCCGCAGCAGCAGGTCATCTCGCGCCGCCGGATCGGCCGGCAGGTCTCCGGCGAGGAAGTAGGCCCCCTTCGACGTGCCGCCCCGCATCAGCATGCAGCGCACGCCCGCCGCGCTCATCGGCTGTCCTGGTCCCCGGCCGAGACGTACCGCACGCCGCGCGCCTCGAGCTTGTCGCGCAGACCGTACAGGTCGAGGCCGAGCTGGCCGTCGGCCAGGGCCTTGCGGCTCTGCTCTTCCTTGGCCACCCGGGCCCGCGCCGCCTCGAGCGCCTGGCCGGCGTCCGCGCGCGGCACGCAGACCACGCCGTCGTCGTCGGCGATGATCGCGTCTCCGGGCCGGACGATCTGCCCCCCGATCGAGACCGGCACGTTGACCGAACCCGCCGTCTCCTTGACCGTGCCCTGAGCGCTGACCGCCGCCGACCAGACACCGAAGCCCATCGCCCGCAGCTCAGCCACGTCCCGGACGCCGGCCTCGATGACCAGCCCGCGGACCCCGCGCGCGGCCAGCGAGGTGGCCAGCAGCTCACCGAACATCCCGTCGGAGCACGGCGAGGTCGTCGTGACCACCAGCAGGTCGCCGGCCTGGCACTGCTCCACCGCCGCGTGGATCATGAGGTTGTCGCCGGGCCAGCACAGCGCGGTGACCGCGGTGCCGCCGGTCCGCACGCCGTCCTGGATCGGGCGCAGGCCGGGCCCGAGGTACCCGGCCCGGCCGATCGCCTCGTGCACGGTCGCCACCCCGAGCGCGGCCAGCTGGTCGACCACCCCGAGGTCGGCCCGGGCCACGCCGGTGACGATCACGGTGCCCATCAGCTCAGCCTGTCTGTGACGTGCGGGAACACCCGCATGTAGGCCTCGCCCATGGTGTTTGACGGCAGGCCGAGGTTGGGCCCGGCGTTGCGCCTGAGCTGCGTGCCGCGCCGTCGGGCCAGGTCGGTGTAGTACTCCCAGAGGTGCTGCTGGGCGCCCATGCACTCCATCGCCTTGCGCTTGGCGTCGAAGACCGGCGTGATGTCCAGCAGGACCTCCGGCTTGAAGCCGCACATCTCCGGCTGGTGCGGCTCGAACAGGAAAACCGGCGGGGCACCGATCGGCTCGCCGGGAGCGGGATACCCGACCGCCTGGGCCAGCACCCGGGCGCGCAGCGCCATCTGCCCGGCCGCGGGGTGATCGCCGTTGTACGGGTCGGCGAGCGTGTGGGTGAGCACCACCGACGGGTTGACCTCCCGGTACACCCGGACGATGCGGCCGACGAGCTCGTCGGTCTCGCGCAGCGGGTAGTCCCCGGCGTCGAGGAACTCGATCGCGGCCCCCAGCGCGGCCGCGGCGCTCTCGGCCTCGCCCCGGCGCTGCGCCTTGATCTCCTCCAGCGTCTTGCCCGCCCGCCAGGCGCTGGCCGACTCGCCTCGCTCGCCGTAGCTCAGGCACAGTACCGTGACCCGGTCGCCGCGCGAGGCCGCCAGCGCCACCGCGCCGCCCGCGCGCCAGACGAAGTCGGCGGCGTGCGCGCTCACTACGAGCATGGATTCCTGCTGGCTCACCTTGCCTCCTCCTGGGACTGTGCCTTCTGGGACTGTGCCTTCTGGGACTGTGCCTTCTGGAACTGGGCCGGCTGCTGATCGAGCAGCGCGGAGATGACGCTGCTCAGGTGGCGGCGGGTGGCGTCCTCCGCCTCGGCCGACCGGCGTCCGGCCACGGCGGCGATGATCGCCAGGTGGTCGGGGAGCGAGGCCTGCGGGCGCCCGGGGCGCAGCGACAGCTGGAACTGGTGGCGGACCAGCTGGCCGTTCAGCCGTTCGAGCAGGCTGGTGGCCACCGCCTGGCCGGAGATCTCCCGCACCAGCCGGTGCAGCTCGTGGTTGAGCGCCGAGTACCTCAGCAGCTCGCCGTCCGCGACGCAGCGCTGCATCTCCTCGCCCAGCTGGCGCAGCCGGGCCGCATCGGGTTCGGTGACCCGTTCGGCCGCCTTGGCCGCGCATAGCCCTTCGAGCGCCATCCGGCACTCGGTGATCGCGACCGCCTCGTCCAGGGTGACGGCCCGGACCCGCGCGCCGCGGTTCGGTATCCGCTCGACCAATCCGTCCGCGGCCAGGTCGAACAGGGCCGCGCGCAGGCTGGCGCGGGTTACCCCGAGCATCCCGGCCAGTTCCTCCTCGACCAGACGCTGCCCGGGCGCCATTTCCCCGGCCAGGATCGCCTGCCGGAGCCGCTCAACCGCCAGCCGCCGCCCGATGGCGCCCGCCACCAGCCCCGATGCAAGTCCCGTAGCAACCTCGGAAGCCTCAACAGCCGCTGGCGTCACATCGTCAGCCGTATCCACGGGACGAGCTTAAAAATGCCCAACAAAATTGTCAACAATCTGCGCCAAGCTTCCGAGTCAGCTGTCTGAACGATCAGGGGCCTACTGCGGGGATGCCGCGCTCATGTAGCTGGGAAACGTTGGCTATTAACCCGTCGGCATGACCTGCGGGACGATCGCACCATCGCGGATCGCTGCACCCCTGATCAGGGACCAGCGATCCGCGACGCTCGCCGCCAGGCGCGCCGCACCTTCAATCACACCAACCACGTACGCCTCAACATTCCCGTGAGCGAGCCCCCTCTGGAGCGCGCTTTCATGATCGTGAGCAGTTTTGGGCGCTATTTGTCCCGAACTGCTCACGATCATGAACTCCGCGCCTGCGTCGCCAGGAAGAGGCTCCGCCAGGTGTCCGTTCGCGCCCCGCCCGCCACACCAGCCCCACGGCCCGCTCCACCCGCCCTCTGGAGAGGACGCTTCCAGTCGCCCGGCCCTCAGTGGGGCGGTATGGCTGATGGTGGGTACGTGTAGTGGGCCCACCTGCTGCGGGCAGACCGAGCTGCACGTCGCGGCGATGGACGGCCGCCTGGACCTGGCCAGGAGCCTGCTCAGGCTCGGCGCCGATCCCGCCATCCGCGATCAGCGCTTCGATTCCACCCCGCTCGGCTGGGCCGGATGGCTGACCTGGCCGAGGAACAGCGGCAGGCCGGTCGTGCCGTCGACGATCGCGAACAGGAACGGCCGGTCCACCACCATCGTGACCGCGGGCGGCGGCCGCATGGCGGCCGCCGCCCGGATGACCACCGCGGTGGCCGCCGCCGCCTCGGTGCCCTGCTCGTCGACGTCGACGTAGGCCTTGTGCGCCACCACGCCGATCCGCAGCGGCGCGGCCTCGGTGATCTCGCCGAAGTCCGCGTCCGCACCGAACGCCGCGACGACACCGAGCCGCCGCAGCGCCGGGATGAGGTCGAACGCCGCTTCCAGCCGGAACCTGGGCAGCGACAGCGTGACCCGGTGCCGGGCCGCCCCGGCGAGCAGGCCGCCCAGGCCGGCCGCCGCGACCTTCGGGCGCAGCGCCGCCAGCGGCCCGTCGGGCAGCAGCACGGCCATGGCCAGGTTGATGTCCCGGTAGGGGAGCAGCACGGCCTGGTAGCCGTCGCCGCGCAGGTAGGCGCGCGACGCGGTGCCGTGCATCATCGGCACGGTCAGCGCCGGCTGGTCCCGGCCGTCCGGGTAGAACGGCGCGCCGGCCGTGGCGCGCGCCGGGAAGGGGTCCGTCCAGGCCGCCTTGAGATATACCGCGCTGGCCAGCACCAGCCTGGTCAGCGCGGTGATGGTGCCGGACGGCAGCAAGCCGCTGATCTTGCCCTCGGTCTGGGTGGCGATCACCTGGTTGATCTCGGCCCGCGTCGCCTCGGGCGCGGTGCGGAAGTCGGCGGCGGCCAACGTCACCGCGTCGTGCAGCCGGGCCCTGAACGCAGCGTGCACCGGGAGCCCGGACTGGATCCACACGGTGTTCGGCGCCCGGAACGTCGCGGACCCGCTGCCGGCGCCGCCGGATGTCAGCGTCAGCCGTAGTCCGGTGGCCGCGGCGTCTTGCGGCTTCGGGTCTTGGTCCAGGTGAAGCACCCGGGCCAGTTCGGCCGCTGTCTGGCCGAGCGCCCCGCACAGCGCAATCCGCAGCGCGCTGGCCACGCTGGCCGGGGAGAAGACCGTGTCCGCGGCGTCCTCGGTCACGATCTGGTACAGATCCGCGCCGAGCGCCGCGTCGGCCGCCGCTGGTACGTTTCGCACCGTCCGTACCTACCCGCCCAGGATGAAAGCATGGGCCGATGAGCTGGTTCATGACCGCGGATACCAGACGGTTCCTGAACGCGGCGGGGGAGTTCCTGCGCGCCGACCCGGCCAGGAACACGGTGATCCTGACCGTGACCGAGGACCTCAGGGTCAAGGCGGCCGCCTCGGCCGGGGCGCTGTTCGGCTGGTGGCAACCGGAAGGAGAGCCGGTCGGAGCCGCGTTCATGCACACGCCGGACTATCCCCTCCTGCTCTCCGGGGTGAGCGCCCCGGCCGCTGGCCGGCTGGCCGGGGATCTCACCGATGCTCGCCGCCGGGTCCCCGGCGTCAACGCCGGCCAGGAGGCGGCCGACGCGTTCGCGGCGGCCTGGCGGGACCGCACCGGGGCCGCGGTCGCGGTGTACCGCCGGATGCGCCTGTTCCGGCTCGGGGAGCTCGTCCCGCCCGGGCGGTGGCCCGACGGCACGGCCAGGCTTGCCGCCCGAACCGACCGCGACCTGCTGGCCCGGTGGTTCGGCGCGTTCGCCCGCGAGGTCGGCGACCCGCCCGGACAGGACCACCGCGGCGCGGTGGCCGAGCGGCTCGGCTACGGCGGCATCACCGTGTGGGAGGCCGGCGGCGTCCCGGTCTCGGTGGCCGGCCGGACCCGGGCGGTGGGCGGGATGGTGCGGGTGGGACCCGTCTACACGCCTCCGGAGCTGCGCGGGCACGGCTTTGCGAGTGCCGCGACCGCCGCGGTCAGCCAGGCGGCGCTGGAGGCCGGCCTTCGGGAGGTGGTGCTCTACACCGACCTGGCCAACCCCACGAGCAACGCCGTGTACCAGCGTCTGGGCTACCGCCCGGTGGAGGACCGCGTGGTGCTCTCCTTCAGCCGGCGCGGCGCAGGTTAGGCTTCACCCGTGAGCGGACTCGAGGACTTCGCCCGGCTGGTCGACGGTGATCACGGCCTGTGCGTGGTGTCCACGCTGCGGCCGGACGGCACGATCCAGTCGTCGGTGGTGAACGCGGGCGTGCTCCCGCATCCGGTGACCGGGGCTCAGGTCGTCGGCCTGGTCAGCCGTTGTGATGCGCACCGCGTAGCGAACCTGCGGGCCCGGCCGCGGGCCAGCGTGGTCATCCGGGCCGGCTGGGAGTGGGCCGGCGTCGAGGGGTCGGCGGAACTGGCCGGGCCGGACGACCCGATGCCCGGCGTCGACGCCGAGCGGCTGCGCCTGCTGCTGCGCGAGATCTTCACCGCCGCGGGCGGGACGCACGACGACTTCGGCACGTACGACCGGGTGATGGCCGAGGAACGCCGGGTCGCCGTGCTGGTCTCCCCGGCCCGGATCTCGCCGCGCGGCTGACCGCCCGTGGCCACCGAACGGCGCAGCCTCACCCGTCCGGACGGCCGGGTGATCGAGTTCCTGGTGGCCGGCCCGGAGGACGGCCTGCCCCTCGTGCTGCACGAGGGCACCCCGTGCGGCCTCGTCCTGTACTCGCCGACGCTGCGGGCGGCCGCGGTCCGCGGCCTGCGCGTGATCCTGGCCGCCCGGCCCGGATACGAGGGCTCGACGCCGCGGCCCGGGCGCCGGGTAGTGGACGTGGCCGAGGACACCGCGGCGGTCCTCGACGACCTGGGCGCCGGCACCTTCGTCACCCTGGGCTGGTCAGGGGGCGGCCCGCACGCGCTGGCCTGCGCCGCGGCCCTGCCCGGGCGATGCCTGTCCGCCGGGTCGATCGCCGGGGTGGCGCCGTACACGGCGGACGGCCTGGACTGGCTGGGCGGCATGGGGCCGGAGAACGTCGCGGAATTCGGCGCGGCGCTGCGCGACGAGGCCGCGCTGACCGAGTTCCTCGGCCGCGAGGCGGCCATGATGAGCGCCATCACCGGTGAGAGCGTGGCCTCCTCGTTGGGCGGCCTGGTGATCGAGGCCGACAGGGCCGTGCTCACCGGGGAATTCGCCGACCACGTCGCGGCCTGCCTGCGCACCGCGCTGAGCTCGGGCATCGCGGGCTGGCGCGACGACGACCTCGCGTTCGTCAAGGACTGGGGCTTCTCCCTGGGCTGGGAGTCGCCGGCGCCGGTGCCCGCTGATCCGGCACCGGTCGCCGTCTGGCAGGGCGACCAGGACCGGATGGTCCCGTTCGCGCACGGGCAGTGGCTGGCCGGCGCCATCCAGGGCGCCCGCGTTCACCTGATGCCCGGCGACGGCCACCTGTCCTTGACGGTGCGTGCCTTCGACCGCATCCTCGACGACCTGCTCGACCTAGCCGGTCTCGGGGCGTAACCGGGCCTCGGCGGGTGCGCCGCCTGTCACTCCGTCAGCGCGTTTCCCTGACCGCAGCCGGAACAGGCCGTAAGCGACCGGCCCGACGAGCAGCGGCAGCCAGTACGAGGCGATCCGGTACGTGAGCGTGGCCAGCACGGCCTGGCTGGAGTTCACCTCGGCCAGCACCAGCAGCCCGGTCAGGCTCGCCTCCACCAGCCCGAGGCCGCCGGGGGTGAGCGGGATCATCCCGATGATGCCGGCCACCGCGTACGCCACCAGGATCAGCGAGGGGCGCGGGTGGCTGCCGGTCGCCCGCAGCGCAAACAGCAGGCACAGGTAGTCGAACGCCAGGCGGCCCGCGGAGAGCAGGAGCGCCTGCCACCACTGCCGGCCAAGCGTCGCCCGGATCTCGTCACGCTTCTCCAGCAGGGTGTCGTCCAGCCCGTGCAGCGGAGGACGTTTCCGCAAGACCAGGTTCCTCAGCCACTGCGCGGCCCGGCCCGTCCAGCGCAGCGGGGGGTCGTAGACCAGGACGACCGCCCCGAACGCGGCGAAGGCCACGAACCCCGCCGCCCCGAGGAACGCCGCATGTTCCAGCCCGCGGGCGACGGGCGCGCCGATCAGGATGACGGGCAGGGCGAAGAACGGCAGCGCGAGCAAGCCGCCCACGCCGAGCAGGGAGAACGCCGCCAGGCCGCCGACGGTCTCGCTGGTCTCCATTCCACTGGCCGCCAGCATCCGGAACTGGACCGCGGCCCCCACTGCCGCCCCTCCCGGCATGACGAGGGTGATCGCATTGCCGGCCAGCTGGGAGGTGATGACCGGGAACCACGCCCTGGTCCGCAGGGCGAGGCGTTGCAGCGCGAACGTGCAGGTGAAGTGCGCGATCTCGGCGCCGATCGCCGCGATCAGCCACCAGGGATTCAGGGTCGACAGGCGCGGCCAGGACGCGAGCACCTCGGTGATCGCCGGGAACACGAGGTAAATGGCGAGGCCGGCCACGACGACCACCGCGGCCCGCTTGGCTACCGTCTTCCAGGCCAGCGGATGCGACTTCTCGCGGTCGATCCTCGCGGTCAGGGACGGCTTGCCCGGGACCACTGATTGATCACTCATAGCGGTAGACCCCGGTTACACGCCCGTCCGGGCGGCCAGCCGCCCCGAGTCGACGGCGGCGGCGAACGCGGCGTAATCCCGTTCGTTCTGGTCCGCGTACGCCGCGGAGAAGTCCGCCATGGCACGGTCGAAACTTTCCCCCTTGCCGAGGTAGGAGGCGACGGCGATCCGGTCCCCCCACCGGGCGTGCGCGCGGGCCAGGGTCGCGGCGCAGATGCGCGCGTACAGCGTGGCGCCCGGCACGAGGAAGGTCTCGACGTCCGCGCTGCCCTTCCAGTCATGGAACTGGCGCACGTAGTAGTCACGGGTTACGCCGTCCATCCCGCGGATGCGCTGCCAGCCCAGGAAGATGTCCGTCGCCGCCTGCATCAGCCGCTGTCCCGCGACCACGCGCTCGCCGTGGTGCGAGTACGTGCTCGGGCCGAGGAAACGTTCGAGCACCGAGGGCTGCGCCTCCTTGACCTGCAGGAACAGTGGGTCGTTGTGGTCGCGGCCGATCAGCAGCATGATGTAGCAGCGGGTCCCGACGCTGCCCACGCCCACCATCTTGTAGGCCGAGTGGACGTAGCGGTACTCCTCCAGGGGGTGGTGCTGCCGTCCGAGCGTGCGCCGGTACGAGCTGAGCAGCTTCTTGATGAGCGGGGTTGGGTCTTCCCATTCCGACCCCGGCCGGACCAGGTCCTCGATCGGGATGATGACCGGCGGGTCGGCGACGATGCGCAGTTCGCCCTCGACCTGCCCGGCCCGCTTAGCGAACACCCGGGTGCTGTCGCGGGTTCTCGCCTTGGCTGCCATCTCCTCGATCGCCCGGGCCTCGCTCTTGCCCACGCGCTTGACGCGGACCTCCTTGCGGACCAGCTTGAGCAGCATCCCGGCCTCGAAATGCTCGTACCACGCGTCCAGGCTCCGCATCCCGGCGGCCCGCCGCATCCGGCTCCGGTACTCCCGGACCCCGGCCATGACCACGGCGCGGCGGTCCTCGGGGGAGAAGCCGCGGTCACGGCCCATGATCTCGAAGCTGGCCGCGAGCCGCTTCACGTCCCACTCCCACGGGCCCGGGAGGGTCTCGTCGAAATCGTTGATGTCGAACAGCAACTGCCGCTCCGGCGTGCCGAACAGGCCGAAATTCGACAGGTGGGCATCACCGCACAACTGCACGGTGATCCCGCTTACCGGGGTGGCCGCCAGGTCGGCCGCCATGATCAGCGCGGCGCCACGGTAGAAGGTGAACGGAGAGGCCAGCATCCGGCCGTGGCGGATCGGGACCAGGTCGGGTACCCGGCTCGCCGCCTGCTGTTCAAGCAGCGTGACCGGATCGGGGCGGTCCGGAGCGGGCGACCATCGTCCGTGACTCGACCGTGGTGCCTCCTGGCGCGCGCCCAGGCCCCGGGCGACGCGCTCGTCCACGGTCAGGTGCCTGCGCCGCCAGGAGGACGCGAATGGTCCTACCGCAGCGGGCGGCGGACTCGTGCTCGGGCGCGAACGTTCCGCCATGGCGCCTCCTCTTTCACAGGTACTCTCTCCTCCGCATCCAGACGAGGGTGATCCAGCCCCAGATGGGCGGCAGGTAGGAGGTGAACAGGCGCTGGATGAATACCGCCGCGGTAGCGTCGGCCTCCGCGACCCCGGCCGCGGTGAGGCCGAGGATCATGCCCGCTTCCACGACCCCCATGCCGCCGGGCGACGGCGAGATTCCTCCGATGATCCCGGCTAGGGTGATAACCACGATCAGGATCGGCAGCCGCAGATGATCGCCGAACGCGCGCAGCGACACCGACAGCGCCATGGCCACCAGCAGTTCCCCGCCGAACGAGCCGCCCACGAGCAGCACCAGCTTGTGCGGAGAACCGGCCACCTGCCTGAGGTTGCCCCAGATGTCGCGCACCTTGGGACGCAGCTTGTCGGCGGCCAGCCTGCGCAGCCGGGGCACGGCCAGGAGCAGGCCCGCCGCCAGGGCGACCAGCACCACGACGGCCAGGATGATCCAGACCAGCTTCGAATCCCCGCCGCTCTGCGGGGTGGCCTCCAGGTCGAGGGATCCCCATGCGAACGGTAGCGACACCAGGAAAAGAACGGTGATGGCGATCCAGCTGGAGGTGGCCATGATGGCGCCGGAACTCAGTGCCACCGTGGCGTCGTAGCCCTGTTTCTGGAAGAAACGCACGCGGGTGGCGAAGACGGCGGCCGTGCCGCCGGCCAGCGCGCTGAACGAGTTGGCGAACTCGACCGCCACCGCCCGGCCGAGCGGAAGCGGCCCGGCCACGCTGCCCACGCCCTCGACGCCGGACGCCACGTAGGCCAGCTGGGCGAGGACGAGCGCGATGATGACCCAGAGCCAGTCGGCGCCGATCACCGTGTCAAAGGACGCGGAGACGTCGATGAGCACCCCGATCAGGGCCCAGCCGCCGACGAGCGTGCCGATGATCATGATGAGCGTCGGCCAGCTCACCCGGCGAGGCTCGGCCAGCTGCGGCAGCTCGATCGAGGCGGCCTGGGCGGCGCGCTGACGGACATCCGGCAGCAGACCGCGCCTGCCCCGCAGGCTCCGGGCGAGCAGCGGGTCGAGGGCTGGCTTCTGCAGTTGCCTGAGCGCCCCTTCCAGCACCCCCGGCTCCAGGCACCGCGCGGCGGACTCGGCGGCTCGTTCGGCGCCGATCACCACTGCGGTGGCCGCGATGGCACTGGCCAGGTCGCGATCGAGCTGATCGGGCGAGGCCTGTACCGAGGCGTTGCGGAAGTCCGCCAGGACAACGGTCCCCGCCACCGGGTCGACCAGCATCGCGTCACCGCTGATCGCGCCGTGAGCGATGCGTGCCCGCCGCAGGGTCAGCAACTGGCGGTATAGGTCGTCGAGCATGGCGTCGCTGATCTCGGCGGCGTCCGTGTCCGACAGCGCTGTCCCGGGCGGCATCCGGTAGACCAGCAGCGCGTCGCGGGACGGTCCCGCCGTCCCCGCCTCGACGATCTCGGGCACGGCGACATCCGCCAGGCCCGCTCGCATGGTGACGTAGGCCTCGTGCTCGACCTGCTGAAGCCGGGTAATCGTCAGGCTCGGCCCGGAGTCCCGGTACAGCAGGAACCGGCCCGCCTTGGTGAGCAGCCTGGCATCGGCCGCGTCCCGGCCGTAGACCGCGATACCGAGGCGGCCGGGCGTATCCGCCCGGCATAGCTCGGTCGCCTCGAACCTCGCCACCCCCCAGACCTGCCGGGTCGCCGGGTGCACATCCGTCGAGCCGATGCCGAACCCCTCGAGCAGCAGCCTGACGTCCTCGGCCGAGGGCAGGCCAAGCGGTGAGCCGAACACGAGCCGGACTACCGCCGTCGCCCCCCAGCCGATGACCAGGCTCCCCAGGACGTTGAGCGGCAGCCCGTGGCCTCCGACGGCTGACGCCAATGCCACCAGGGCGATGAAGATCTCGATGAGGCGCTGCACGCCGCGCGCCAGGTACGGCAGTCCCGCCGTGGCGACCGCCATGAACAGGGCGATCTGCAGGACGGGAAAGCTCATGTAGTAGCCGTCGATCACGATCCCGCCCGGCCGTCCGCCGCGGCTTCCGAGCAAGGCGATCAGGATCCCGCACACCGCCGCCGTCCCGGCCGCGCTCAGCCCGATGTCGCACGCGATCTCCCAGCGGCGCGCGAGCAGGGCCAGTCCCACCAGGACGACCGCAATACCGATTGAGCCCGCCTCGTACACCACCGTTACCAGCCAGGTGATACTCCACGGCGGCGGGTGGATCACCTGGGTGATGGCCCGGTCGATCCGGGAGTCGTACCGGATGACCAGCAGGCAGCACACCAGGGCGAGGACGGCGGCGGCCAGGCGCACGCCGTCGCTTCCGCGACGGCGTCGCTGGCCGCTGCCGACCGGGGCGAACATGACCGAGCGCCAGCCACGCAGGAGATGCTGCTCAGGAACCGGACTGGCGCTCTGGATCACATCTTCGGTCATACCCGGCCAGTTGGTGCTCAGGCCAGGATCTTGGCCTTCTCGCGCTCGAACTCATCGGCCGTGATGACTCCCCGGTCACGCAGGTCGGCCAGCTTGGTGAGCTGGTCGGCCGGGGTCGGCGAACCGGCGGCCTCCTGGATGTAGTGACGGGCCTCCTGGTCCTGCTCCTGCACCTGCCGTACGGCCCGCTCGTGCATCTTGTCGCCCCGGGCTATCAGGTAGACCAGGACACCGATCAGCGGGATGAACAGCACGAACAAGAACCACAGCGCCCTCGCCCAGCCGGACAGGTCGTGGCTGCGGAAGATGTCAATGAAGACATAGATCAGGACCCAGATCCAGAGCACCCAGAGGAAGATCTCGAGGATCGTCCAGAAGGCCCCGAGCAGCGGATAGGAGTAGGAACTAGCGAGCGGCATGGCGACCCCATCAGTGGGAATGGCGCTTTCAGGCGCTACGTCAATGGACCGTTCATCAATGCCATCGTCATCCTCTACAGGGCCCCGCCGCCTCACCCGTCATGGGTGATTGGCCGGCCCTAGCCCGACACCGTGACGCTCACCCCCGCCTCGCGCAGCCAGTCGCCGGCGGTGGCCGTCGCGTGCACCACAACGGCGGCGTTGGGCGCGTAGCCCGGCGGCGTCACCGTGAACGTGACGGCCGGGGCCTGGCCGGGCGCCACCGAGCCGAACACCGTCGGGCCGGCCGGCGCCGCCCGCCAGCCCTGCGGAAGCTGCAGGGCCAGGCGCACGCCGTGCAGCGTCGCGCTGCCCGCGGCGCTCAGCGTCACCCGCACCGCGACCGCATGGCCCGGCGCCACGGTGGCCGGGGCACTCACGGTCACCTGGCGGGCCCCCGGGGTGGCGGCCATGGAGAACGAGCCCTGCAACGGCAGGTCCGTCAGCGCCGAGGAGTCGCCCACGTACACCTGGTAGCGCCCGGCGGTCTGCGTCCAGCCGCTGGCCGGGTCGCTCCACCAGGACATCGCCTGCGGGGTCACCTCGAACGAGACCCGCGCCGAGGCCCCGGGCGCCAGGCTGACCCGCTGGAAGCCGGCCAGCTGGCGCGGCGGCTCCCCGGTGCCGGACGGGTCACCGAGGTAGAGCTGGGCCACCTCGGACCCCGGCCGGTGGCCTACGTTAGTCACCACCGCCGACACCCGGACGTCCTGCGTCCCGTCCGTCACCGGGCGGCTCACCGACAGGTGGCTGAACGCGAACCGCGTGTAGGAAAGGCCGAACCCGAACGGGAACAGCGGCGTGGTGTCCTTGGCGTCGTACCAGCGGTACCCCACGTCCACGCCCTCCGAGTACTGCACGGTCGAGCCGTTCCCGGGGAACTGGGCCGTGGTCGAGGCCGGCACCTGGCTCAGCGAGGCCGGGAAGGTCACCGGCAGGTGCCCGCCGGGATCGGTCTGGCCGAACAGCACGCTGGCCAGCGCGGTCCCGCTGGTCTGGCCCGGGTACCAGGTGTCCACCACGCCCGCCACGGACGGCAGCCACGGCATCGCCACCGGCGCGCCCGCGTTGACCACCACGACCGTATGCGGGTTAGCCGCCGCGACCGCGGAGATCAGCTCATCCTGGGCCGACGGCAGGTTCAGCGACAGCCGGTCCGTGGCCTCGGACTCGGTGTCGTCGGACACCACGACCACCGCGACCGACGCCGACTTGGCGGCCGAAACCGCGGCGGCGATGCCAGGCGCCAGCGCCGACGGCGTGCCCCAGAGCAGCTGCGAGGAGTCGCCGCTGATCGACAGCTGGTACGTCTTCCCGGCGGTCAGTTGCACCGCGACCGAGTACGTGTGCACCGGGGGCGTGGACGGGTCGTCGATGATCTGCTTCCCGTCCAGGGACAGGTATGTCGAGGTGTAGCAGCCGCACGGGTTGGTGATGGCCAGCACGTAGGTGCCGGTCTCCGGCGCGGTGAGGGTGCCCGTGTAGCTGCCGCCGAACGGCGTGGGCGCGTA
>WNGR01001031.1_pt1 | contig 31358 bp, 35 predicted proteins | sample 5407581 | NCBI WGS metagenome assembly WNGR01 (sample SAMN13153383, study PRJNA577476) | soil metagenome | isolation source: 80 cm soil or saprolite under Garry oak tree replicate 2 | place: USA:California | collected 2016-06-15
CCGGGGGTGTATGGGCGCGGCCTCAAGCAACTGCTCCCACCCGACATCTGGTCGAAGTTTACCAGGACGTATGGCTCGTTGGATGTCGAGGAGACCTGGGCGGCGCTCGATCTCGCGATAGCGCTCTTCCGCCAGGTCGCCCTCGATGTGGGCAACGCGCTCGGCTATCCCTATCCGCAATCGGTGGACGATCGGGTGAGCGCCTACCTGGAGGCGATTCGCGAGCTGCCGTCGCCGCGACATTGAGACGACGACAGCTGAATCACCTGAATTGTTTCCCCAGTAGAGAGATGTCTCTTGAGCATGGCAGCAGGAGGTCGCTCCTGGGTTCCTATTTCCGTAAGAATAACACCGTTTTATTTAGATGTTTGTGCCCCTATGAGGTGCGCGACTGAAAGGCCGGGTAGAAAGGCTGAGCTGACGGGAGATGGGGCCAACGCGCACGCAGGGCCGACCAGCCCGAAGTCGCCGACTCACTCTGGACAATGCTGACGGGGGTTCCGGCATATGTGCTCAACAGTCTGGTTATCCGCTCCAAGACGGCATCTGGCAGGCTCATCGCTTGATACCTCGTACAGAGATGCTATGCAGCAAGGTAGGTCTTTGCGGTTTCACAACGCCTCTCAGAACTCCGCCTTTTCCGCATACCTGCGTGCGGCTTTCGCAAGCGCCTCGGCCAGACGAGCAGCATCTCCGACAGCAAGCAACACCGCCTCGGGGTGCAGACCAGGCCAGGTGGAGGCAGCTTCGCGGTCCACGAAGAAATGACCGTACGCGCAAATGGTTGCCGGTGCGTTCGAGGCGTCTGTTTCTGACGAGGGCAGGCGCAGCGAGAGGACGGCGCTGGCGGGCTCCAGGTCGCGAATGCCCTCTGGAGTGGCAGTCAAGTGAATCTGCCTGCCAGAGGCTTTACAGGTGGAAACGACACGAGCTGCCTGTCCTGTCAGCATGGGAGCCAACAGGGTATCAAGCGCACACCCAGACCCGGCTCCCATCTGGATATCCCCGTCGGCATCAACCACGAGGCCAGATGAGTGGAGAAACGCCTCAACCTCCAAAGGCGTCCAATGCATCGCGGTTGCCAGTCGCTCAGGCGAGACCGGCCCCGCGCCTTGGAGGAGCAAAAGACGAATCGTGGGGAGAAATTCCTCAGAATGCGCTGCCAGAGCGTCGGTGTGGGCTGTAATGATTTCTTGAAGGGTGAGTTGTGACATGGGAACGTTTCCTTTCCGTTCGCTATCTCATTGGATCGGTGCGGACATTCGCACCGCATCTGTTGCAGAAGCATTGCTGGTCGTGAAGAACCTCTCTCCTGACCAGGCACCGCAAAAATCTCCTGACGCCTGCGCGAGATCAACGCAGAACGGGCACGAACAGTGTATCCAGAACGAAATCGAGACGATGAGCGTCTGCCAAGAACACCACTCCTCACCTGCGTGGTTCCTCCAGGACCATTCGAGTCAGGGCGTCAATGGCGGCTTCTGTCTCAAATGCAGGATCGAGCAGATCCTGGAACAGGATACCCATGACCGCACCCCAGATCACGGAAGTAAATGCTGAGGCAGCGGTCTCGCTGCTCCCGCGCATGGTCCGCACGTCCCGCACCAATTGCTCCACGACGGCCCGTTGCTCGCCGATGAAGTCCCGCATCTCTTGGGCAATATGCTCATGGTGGAAGCTGACGCCAATCATTTCAAAGAGGAGTCGATAGAACCCCCGATGCGTTGAGAGATGAGTCTTCACGAGTGTGAAGGCTTCATCCAGGGTCAGAGAAGAGGGGACCTCTTGCATGGGGATAACCTGGTTGCATCCATAGCGGATGGCGGCCACCAACAGATCCTCCTTCGAGGTGAAGTAGTAGTGGATCAGCCCTGGTGGAACCCCTGCTTCCCGGGCGATGTCCTTTACTGATGTGGCCTCATAGCCCTGGCGGATCAGGGTGTGATAGGCTCCGGCGATGATGCGTCCACGGGTTTCTTCTAGCATGTGATGCCTCCCTCGAAATTAGATTGGTCATCCAACTTAGTTTGGTTATCTAACCAAACTCTAGTGTAATCGAGAAGAAGCACGTTGTCAAGGGTGCAAGTGACTTGGGGTTACGGATCAGTGAAAGGGGGATCTCCTGCACATTCGAGAGACTCTTTTTCTGTCAGTTCCATCGCTTGACCGGTGCTCTAGGCTCTCACCCGATGCCTTGACAGGGGAGTACGCGTGGTGTGATACTGTGCTGGCATCCTCCAGGATGCACCATACCGTTTGCGATCGAAGGAACAGCTATGTTCGCTCGTGCTTGCACGATCTAACCTCTTCTCTGGTTCTGGCTGACAGGCAGAAGCGCTGTCAGTGATGAGCCACCTTCCCGAACGCCAGTCTCCCCTGGTGTCTTTTGTTGTACCCATCTACCCCGCGCACCTCCTCGCGTTCCAGGTTCTTCACCTGGTCCTCATCTTGGCATCGTACTACCCCTATTTCCTGCGAGGAGTTGTTGTATGGTAAACCTATCATCTTCAAATAGCCATCCATCTGAGACAGGTCTGATGGAACTGCATCACGAGCTGGCTCAGGCCTGGGGCATCGATTTTCAGCGCGTGCGAGCCCTCGTGTGCCAGCTCACGAGCAGCAACTGGTGCTCGATCAGCGAGTTGATCGCACGGACCCTCCTGTCTCACTGGAACGTCACCCATCTCTTGCGACGGCTCTATCCCTGGCTGGAGCGCGAGCAAGACCGCGTCCGCATTCGCGTCACCTTCCAGGACCTTTTCCGCGCCGTTTTCGACTGCTCGCACCTCCCGAGCGAGTGCTTTCTCACCCCCTATGAGATAGCCGCGAGAGCAGGCGAAGAGGCCGCGCAAGCCGAAGCTGTTCTCGCGTCAATGGAGCACGTCGTGAACGATCTCCCTCTTCGCCCGGTCAGACATCTGGATCATGTCTCGGCCACACCACTCACCTGCCTGAAGCGGGCGCTCTTCCTGTCGAAGAATTATGAACTTGGGGGAGCGACTATCCTCTTGCTCGGCGACCATGATCTGACCTCTCTTGCCCTGGCCCAGGTCTCACCGAGCGTCACCACCACGGTGGTGGATAGCGATGAGCGCATCCTGGACTATATCAATACAGTCGCGGCTCAGTACGGCTGGACGATCCGCACGTTGTTCGCCGACCTGCGCATTGCGCTTCCGCGGAGTGTAGAAGCCTCCTGCGACCTGGTGTTTACTGATCCTCCGTACACTCCAGAGGGCATGCGGCTATTTCTGGCTCGTGGGTTGGAAGGCCTCAAACCCACCAGCTCAGCACGTTTGCTGTTCTGTTATGGATTCAGCGAACGCCATCCTGGACTCGGCTTGAAAGTGCAGTCCGTTCTGTATGACCTGCGCCTGGTGACGGAGGCGATTTTGCCACATTTTAATCGCTACCGTGGGGCGGAGGCGATCGCGAGCAGCGCGGCGCTCTATGTCTGCCGCCCAACACGCAGAAGCCTGCCTGCTGCCCAGGCCCTCAAAGTCGATCCGCGCATCTACACGCAGGGCAAGAGCGCCGAGGAAACCACAATGATGGCGTTACCGCAAGATGTCGTAGACACGGTGAAACGCTTTCTGGCCGCACAGGTACCTGCGCGTGTGCTCCTGGTCGGAGACGGCTGGCCCACAGACCTGGCGAGCACTATGGAGACCGTTTCACTCAGGGGCTATCTGAGTACCCTGTCTACTCACCAGCAAGGGGTCCGCTCGCCTTATACAAGCGTGGTCGCAGTGAACCTCTTCCCTTACTATAATGCTTATCTCGTGTGTGTTCTCCTTCTGTCTGCCGCCAAACAGATTGTCATCGTTGCGGCAGACCACGCCGCGGACAGCCTCTTCAACGCGAACAAGGATGATCCGCTGCGAACGTTCATCGACAGCAGCTATCAAGTAGTGGCACGAGAGAGGGGCAATGCAAGACAACCAGGAGCGGTCCTGTTGCAGCGGAGAGGTCCGCAGGATGCTGATGCGGTCAAGTCTCTCTTACGCTTTCTCGTCGATCACCCGCAGGCCAACCTCGTCAACGCGTGGCGGGAAGCCTTGATCGCATGGGCAACCCGGCAGGGCTGGCGTCTTTCAAAGAACCAGGCCCGGCGGGTCATCGAGAGACAGCGGCTCGGCACGATCCATGCGCAGAGCTACCTCTCGGAACTCTCGCTGAACGACCTGCGAGCGCTGGTCGTCGCTGTCGAGCAGACCCTTGCGGCACTCAATCAAGGAAGGCACGAGGAAGAGCCAGAGTAGCGGCGTTGCCGGGAGATAGTGCCCGGTTTCCTCATGCACTTTCAAGAAACTGCTTTAGGGAGATGCCAGGGACGCTCTTGCATTCCAGCAAGAGCGTCCCTGGCATCTCTTTCCTGCGGCATCGCACCAGGTGTTACGGCTTGCGGACTTCGATGATGCTATGCACGCCGACCGTCGTCAAGCCTCCCTCCGTCTTCATACGAAGGTGGAGCTTGTAGAGGCGCTCGCGATAGCGGTCCACATCGAAATCGGTGATAGCCCAGGGCACTGCTTTCAGAAAGTACACGACTGCTCCAATGTCACGGTAGGTAGTCGTGCCTTGCCGCTCGATCTTCTCGACCGTCACGAAGTCTGCCTCGTCGAGCGTGGCGTCGATGTCCCATCCCTGACCTGGTTGGGTCCACTCTGGCGGCGTTCCTTGCAGGGCGTCAACAAGGTCCGGGCCTCGCCTCTCCGTTCCTCCTTGCGAGGTCAGGAGCGTGCCCCCACTCTGGAGGACGCGGTACACCTCCCTTGGGCTAAAGGAGGTCGAACTGGCGAGCACCAAATCAAAGGCGGCGTCTGCAAAGGGGAGGCGTCTGTGGGGCCACTGTCCATGTGGCTGCGGGCCACGTGAATCCGAACAAGCGTGATCAGTCCAGATGACCTGCATCCCAAGAGGCGTGAGCCGTCTGGCTGCCTCCCTGACATTGGGAGGATACGCTTCAGTAGCCACCGCTACCTTCGGGAATGGAGCCAGCCGTGACAGTCGCTCGCCTCCTCCGGTGCCCAGGTCGAGCACAGCGGTCGCCTTGGCAACAGCTTCCCGCGCCCGCTCTTCATAGTCAATCTCACCACGCGGGTCCGGGGTATGCACGCGGCGACCTTCCAGCCAGGAGAAATCCCATCCTGAGAAGGGAGCCTGAAGGGCTTCACTGATCAAGCGCTCAAATTCGTCGTCGGTTTCGATCTTGCGAGCGCTGGCCTGTTTGATCACCAGGACAGGCACGCCATCACGCAGGGGATAGCTCAGCGGACAGTTCTGGCAGTCGAGCCGTTCGCTGCTCTCTGGGCCGGGTTGCAACTTCCCCGAACATTGGGGACAAATGAGCAGATAGCTCTGGATTGGTTCCATGTTTGCTTCTTCTCCTTACCTGATCACAACTGCCTCTGTCTCTGTACGAACGCAGAGACAGCAACTGAGGGGAATAAACACTTGTTCAGCGTGAGCAGCCAACGATCACATCAGCTAACCAGTATTCCGCTCATCGCACAAGCAGGTAAGCGAAGAAAGAAAGGGAAGAGGAGTCGATCAGCGAGGATCCCGGATAGGGTCAGATGTGGCGTGGCCTCTGTTTTTCTCTTGTGTACTCATAAGGTCACCTCCTCATTATCTAACCAGTCACAGGCGCATGTTGACGAGCCTTCATACCGGATTCTATCACCTTGTGCGTATGGAAACAAGTACACTTGCGCCTATTCTTGCGCTTCATCACGCGACGTGTTCGCAAACGACAGTCAGAGCATGCCTTCAAGTGAAGTAGACCGACTGGCCCAGTCACGAAACGTTCGTTGTCCATCCCCCTGATCCTCAAGAGCGCCAGGATGCTCACCGCCTCATCACCCCTTTTTCACCTGGATCAAGACCACGCATCCGGCGGAATGGGCCCGGATGAGCGCCCTGACATATGAAAGCGGAGCGACGCTTGCCCTCATGGCCCGTACCTGGGCTGCGAGCCTGCCAGCCCCTGATGGAACTTCCGCTTCCTCCTGAAACAGGAAAATAGCAGTCTGCTCAAGAGACAGGAGAGGCATTTTGCCATAGTTCCTAAAATATGGTATACTCCTCATATGCTACAAAATCTGTAGCAAAACAAGCGCTATCGCTTCTGAAAGTGAAGCACAAGGAGCAAGTATGTCTCTGCCTGTCCCACACCGTCCCGTGCCCGGCTTCCAGACCAGCTATCCCATTGTCGCTGCCCTGGATTTGCTGGGCCGGCGCTGGATCTTACGCATCCTGTGGGAACTGCGCAGTGGGCCGATGGGCTTTCGGGCGATGCAGGCTCTCTGCGATCAGATGTCCCCCAGTTTGCTCAGTCAACGACTGACGGTGCTCCAAACCACCGGCCTGATCCACCATAGCGAGGAGGGCGCATACTATTTGACGGACGTTGGGAAGGCTCTGCTCCAGGCACTTGCCCCCTTGCAGGCGTGGGCTGAGCAGTGGGCCGACCAGTTGAGCGTCCAGGAAGAGACCGAACGCGCAGATGCGCACCAGGAAAGGAGTCGCATGCAGATGTCATCAGCACTAGGCAGTCTCCCCACGTTTCTCTCGGTTGCTCCGCGTTTTGTCGTCCAGGACCTGGAACAAGCCCTGACCTTCTATGGGCAACTTGGCTTTCAGACCACCTATCACGACGAGGCGTTTGCCATCATCGAACGGGACGGGATAGATCTGCATCTGAATGGCTCCCCGGACAGCCCCAGGAGGCACGGCGTGTGTTGGATCGCAGTCACCAATATCGATGCGTTGTATCAGCAGTATTTGCCGACCAACGCGGTCCAATCTGCACCGCAGGCCCAGCCATGGGGCCTCAAGGAGTTTTTTCTCCGAGATCCCTTTGGAAACCTCCTCCTCTTTGCTGAACGCATCCCCGAGGCAGATGCCACTTCCCAGGAGGGAGGATGATTAAAAGGCAAAACCAGTGAGGGAAGCCACACCGGGCATCCAAGCCGAAAGGAAAGCAGCATATGAGTACGCAAGCTCCATCCAAGAATCCATCGACTTTTCTGCGGACCGTTCCCGTTATGACCGTCAATGACCTTGACCGTTCTTTGACTTTCTTCGCACAACTTGGCTTTCAGGTCCAGCGCCGGGAGGGCGGCTTCGCCATCGTCACACGTGACGAGATTACCGTCCATTTCACGCACCATCCCAATATCCCTCCTGAAGAGAATAACTCGGTGTGTCGCATCGTGGTCAGCAATATTGAGGCTCTGTACCAGGAGATTCTGTCGATCAAGGCGCTTCATCCGCATCTGTTCGTGCCAATGCTATCCCTGACGACACAGCCTTGGGGCCACAAAGAGATCAATCTGGTTGACCCCTGTGGTATCCTCATCAGGTTCAGCGAACCCATTTCCCAGACAGATACCGGTTCCGAAACAGGAGGATGATGACCAGGGGACGCTTCCATTCGCTCTGCGGAAGCCGGTTGCTTCCCCCATTCGAGCATCGCGGCATGCTCGATCAAGGGAGCTCAGCAGTTTCCCCCGAAGAGACGAGGCCGGAAGCCTCCGCCGCGTATCCCTTGGCGAACAGGTACTCGCCACGGCAGGTCGGCACGGCTTGTTCGATCCGCTTGCGGAGGGCTTCATCAGGCGCAGGCGTTTGCAGCGCGAGCTGAATCCCTTGCCGATCTGCCTGCTTCCAGGCTGCAGGTTTCCAGATGAGCGGATAGGCACGCAGCTCGGTCTGAAGCATCTGTTCTAACTGACTCATTCCGCTGTGCTCTACATGAAGCCAGAGCAAAGGCGTGTAGCCATTTTTGAGGTAAAAGCCCCGGGCATCCAGCGCCGATCCGAGTAAAAAGCGGTGGTAGCCAAACCGCCTGGCGTAGTGCTCGACCAGCGCCAGCAGCCGTGAGCCGATCCCCTGTCCCCGGTAGGCGAGATCGACGGCCACCTCTCCGATGAGGACATGGTTGCCCTGGATACTGCCGAGCACCGTCCCGTGGATCTCCCCCTCCGCTTCTGCAACGGCCTGGAGTCGGCCATGCTCGGCATTTCGCAGGTACCTGGAGAGGTAGTAATCGAAGAATCCCCCGCGATGATCATTAGCAAGACCAAGGAGGCGTTGGGCGAAGGCCAGGGCTGTTCGCAGCTCCTCGGCTGAACGGACGGGGTGCAAGCTCAAGCCGGTGCGATGCTCTTCGAGACGCGGTGAGGAAGACATAGTGAACTCCTTTCCTTGTGCTGATCCTCTCAGGGTATTCGCCTCAATAAAGATATCAACTCATCAGGAGGTGACATACCTACAGTCGCGTTCGTCACCTCTCTTGGCTGCTCGCTTGCCAGATGAAACGAACCTCAGCCCCTGTTTCGCTCAGCACCTGTATCTGTCCCCAGGGCTCGCGGTGCATGTGCTGGAGCGCGTCCTGGAGGAGCGCCTCCTGCGCGAGGATCTCTGTTTCCCCAACATGCCGTGGCCGTTGCTGGTCTCGTTGGAGGCAGACAACGCGGGGAACGTTGAAGACAAGCAAGCAGGTGTGGTTGCCTGCCTCACGTGCCAGATCCAGCAGCCGATGGCGAGCAAAATCGTAGAGGGCCGTGCTGTCCGCCACAGTGAGCAGGCTGCGCTTCAGTCGTTGCTGAATAATGTAATGGAAGAGACCAAACGTGTCGGGATCATCCTGTGGGTTGCGCTCGCTGTCACAAATCAGTGCTCGACAGGTGTCTGATGACACCACTTGCGTTGGCTGGAAGTGCTGCCGCGCGAAGGTGCTTTTCCCGGCACCCGCCATGCCGCACAGCACGATGAGTGTCCTCGCTGAAATATGTATATTTCGTGACAAATCCTTTTCACTCTCTTTGCTCTGAGGCATGATCAAAGCGCCCAATGCGCGTTTCCAGCACACGCTCCCATCTGAATCGACGATGGACGGTATGACTGGTCTAGCTGAACCCTTTGTCGAGTCCACCGTCGAGATGAGCCATCGGTGGCTAGCTTTCTTGACGCCCTCCAGAGTCATGATGATGTCGAGACACGACTGCTAAGCGTTCTCCACGCTTGCTTTCACAGCACCTGGGGTGCGTGTGCTCGGCATCTCTATAGCGTAACCGCACGCAGCCCCCGCACGATTTCCTCGGCGATGCTGCGCCAGTCGATGCTTCCCCGCTGCCGATGCCACTGCACCATCAGGCCGTGTAGCGTGGCCATGAGAATCCGCGCCTGCGCCTCCACCTCGATATCGGCGCGAAACTCCCCGGCGGCGATGCCCGCTTGCAGCAGCTGGCTGAGCGCGGAGACACTGCGCGCCTGCCGTTGCCTGGCTCGCTCCGCCAGGACGGGAATATGATGGCTCAGATTCCAGCCCTCCATGAGCACACGGCAGGCATCGGCTTCTGCCTTCACCTGCTCCCCGTTGACCTCGATGAGCACGCGCAGGATCGCAGCAGGCGTGAGATCGGGTGTGAGCCGTGCCCTGATCGCCGCCTCCATCCCGCAATTCCAGCGTTCAGAGATCGCCAGGTAGAGCGCCTCTTTACTGGGGAAATAGAGGTAGAGCGCCCCGCGCGAGAGGCCCGTTGCTCTGACCACATCCTCGATGGTGGTGGCATAGTAGCCCGTCCGGGCAAAGCAGCGCACGGCGGCGTCGAGAATCTGCGTGCGCCTGGTCTCTTTGGCGGCGGCGCTGGTCTTGGGCATCCCTCGCTCCTCTCTGATCTGCATGCATGGAAGGAACGGCAAGGTTGTCGCTGGTTCCTCTCTGTATCATCCAATCAGGCGTTTTCGCTTTCCCGCCTCCCTCTTGACAAGCATGCGTGCGTCTCTCATAATAAAAAATGACCAGTCGTTTTTATTATATGCTCTGGTAGCTGAATGCACAATAAAGGAGGGGTCGTCATGCGCCGTATTGCGCTGCTGAAGTTATCGCAACCCGAGCGCCTGGCATCCTTGCGCGCGACGGTCCGGTTACTCTATACCTGTCATCCCCGCGCCTTCATTACGAGTTGTTTCGCCTCCTTGCCCGAACCGCTCTTCTACCCGGCCATCTTGATCGTCTTGCACCAGCTCTTGCAGAACGTGGTAGGACCGAACGGAACGACGCAGCTTTCGTCGGCGGTGGCTCTCGCCGGGCTGGGCCTGGTGGGGCTGTTTCTGGTGCAGCGCCTGGGAATTATCCTGCGCGACAGCTCCTCCACCATCCTTCGTCAGCAAGCCTGGGTCGTCATCAGCAAACAGATCATGCAGAAGCTGCCAGAGGTGCCCTATCCCCTCTTCGAGAACAATGCCTTTCAGGCCCGCTACGGCCTGGTCATTCGCGAGGCATCACAGCAGTCCATCACGCTGGTGGACTCGCTGCTTTCCACCGTGCCCATCTTCCTGGGATTGATCGGGGTGGCCGCGACCCTGCTGACCCTGGCGCCTCTGCTCGTCGTGGCCATGGTGCTGATCGCCCTGCCGGCCGGTCTGATCGAGCGGCGCTTCAGTCGCGCTATATACGAGTTGCAGGAGCACAACGCTCCCAACCAGTTGCGCATGGAAGTGCTGACCAACATGCAGGTCGATGCCTCCTGGCAGCGCGATGTGCGGGTCTACCGGAGCGGCCTGATCCCGCGGGAGCATGCCCGCCTGGCCGAAACCTACCTGAACAACCTCAAACAACTCACCGCTCGTTTTGCCGGGCTGCGCACCCTGGCTGCCCTGGCCGAGGTGCTGGGCCTGTTTCTGGCGCTCTCGGCAGCCGGGGCACTCATCAGCCACCAGCAGATCACGCTGGCCAGCCTGGCGGTGATCCTGCCGGGCATGGCCTGGCTCACCGGCATGCTGCGCTCCGGCATCTACCAGGGACGCTCCCTGCTGGACTCGCTCAACTACGCCGGAGCGCTCTTTGCTTTTCTTGCCGAGGACTTTCTGGAAGAACGTGTTGGCCTGCCAAAGGAGACCGCGCAGCGGCCAGCGCCCGGCACCCAGCATCTCCGCGCGATCACGCTGCACGAGGTCTCCTACACCTACCCGGAAAACCAGAAGCAGGCGCTCATCGATCTCTCCTGTACGTTCAAGCCCGGCCTGACGGCCATCGTGGGCACCAACGGCGCGGGCAAAAGCACGCTGGTCAAGCTGCTGACCGGGCTGGTTCCCCCAACGACCGGTACACTCCTCGCAGTGGTGGAGTCTGGCGAGGCCATGCCGCTGGAGACGGTTGCCAAAGCGATCCTCTTCCAGGACCCCTCACACTTCCACTTCAGCATTCGACAGAATGTGACGATGCAGAGTGAGCGCACACCAGGGGAGGACGAGCGCATCAGAGAGGTACTGCACCTGGCAGGACTGTGGGAGGTGGTGGAAGCCCTGCCCGATGGCATCGATACCGTGGTTGGCGCGGGGTTCGGTGGCGCGGCCGACCTATCTGGGGGACAGTGGCAGCGGCTGGCGCTGGCCAGGCTGCTCTATCACGATGCGCCGCTGATCATCCTGGATGAGCCGACCGCCAGCCTGGACCCTGTGGGGGAGCGGCAGATCTTCGATCTGCTGACCACCATAGCCCGTGAGAAGATCATCCTGTTCACCACGCACCGCTACGATACGATCCGCAAGGCCAACACGATCGTGGTCCTCCTCGATGGGCGCATCGCGGAGATCGGCACACACGAGGAACTGGCCAGCCAGACGAGGGAGTTCTGGTCGCTCTTCCTGGCACAGGGCTCGCATCCCAACGCTTGAGCGCACTACATGCACCTTTGAAAGGAATCCTTGATGACGATACACATGCGCCCCTACGCGGGGGCGGCAGACCTGCAGCGCATCCTTGACCTGAAGCGAATGTGCACGACACCCGAGAACATGTACGATGCGCCAACCAACTCTACGCTGCGCACACTCCTCGCTCCTCTCCCGCAGGGAGAGGCTGCGGAACGGCCTCCGTGGGAGGACGAGCAGGGAAGAGTGATTGGGCGCCTCTACCGGAAAGCGATGACCCAGCAGGCGACCATGCTCTGGGAGGAGGACGATGGCCGGCTGCTGGCCTACTCTCTCGTGGCGGCGCCCTCGACTGTCCTGACCTTCCAGGTGCATCCGCAAGCGCGTGACAGTGGACTTGAGACCCAGATTCTTACCTGGGCCATCGCGGGAGCACAAGAGCAGTCGAGACGATGCGAGAGAACGTTTTCGCTGTGGTGCCGCTGCCACGAACACGAAACGGAACGCCGCATGCTCCTGGAAGGAGCCGGTTTCAGGCCACTTCCGGCGCGAGATCTGCGCCTGGTTCGCTCGCTCGCTCTCCCCTTGCCAGCGGCCCACCTGCCAGCGGGCTACGTCTTGCGCGGTGGCGTGCATGGGGAGGAACTGGAGCCGTACCAGGAGCTCCACCAGGCTGTGTTCGACGGCACTGGCATGGGGCTCGACTACCACCAGTCCCCGGCCTACGAACCCGACCTGGATCTGATCGCGGTCGATGCCGCCGGCACGTTTGCGGCGTTTTGCCTCTGTGAACTCACCGGGGTGGCGGACAGCGACGGTGAATACACGGTCGGCGAGATCGGGGTGATCGGGACGCGCCCGACGCACCAGGGGCGCGGACTCGGGCTCGCACTGCTCCTCACGGGCATGCACCGGTTGAAGGAGCGTGGCGCGACGGGCGTCTTTCTTGAGACGGAACTGGCTGAGACGCCTGCGCTGCGCCTGTTCACTTCCGTCGGGTTTCGCCGCGTCTCGGCCTGGCAATGGATGATCAGGGAGATCGCGCCGCTCGCGTGAGATGGCCCAGTCCCAGCAACCGGGGGGTATCTGCCGATTGCGCTCTGAGCATATCACGCTTATGGGAGCTAAGAGCCACGAAGACGTCAGGGTTTCTCACGGCTCCCCCGGGGATTGCCGAAGCAGCTCCTGCTGCTTCCTGGCTCTGACCAAAGCTAACCCCTGCTCCCTGGCCTTTTCATCGACAGCCGCTTTGTAGTTCGGGTCCTGGTGTTTGAGCGCATGGTGAGCCTGACTTCGCAAGTGTGCATCGGTTTCGGTGCGCAGGATCTGCTCCAGAGCCGCGACAGCGCGGGCATCCCGTGATTGAGAGCGCAGCCCACCGATCACAGTGGGCGGCCCTGCTGCGGGAGGCCATCGCCCTGCACCTGCCCATCGTCGCCTTTGACATGGATGAGGCCGATCATGCCTGGATGCAGGGGCATCCAGACGAATCGGGTGAATTCCGCGAGCGGCGCATGGCTGAGCACATCATCGAGTGCATCCTCCAGCAAGAGCCCGCTGCCCGCGTCCTGATCTGGGTAGGCTATGGTCACGCCTACAAGTACTGCCCGCCGGGTCGGCTCAAGATGATGGCGGCCTGGCTGTGGGAACTGTCGGGGGAGGAACCATTCTCGTGCTATCAACAGACGGGAGGGCTCCCCCAACGCTGGGTTGATCTGGTCATCCGCCATCCCGAACCGAGCTACCGTAACGGTCGCCCCGCGTGGTTACGCACCCCCGACCGTTGCGTGGTCCAGGGGAGGATCGTCCCACCTGCGTCTTCTCTCGTCCAGCTTCACCTCACCCAGGAAGGCCCTGCTGGGACCCCCATCGATCAATACCTGACCGAGGAGGATGGCGCCTTCGAGTTGCTCGCCCCGAAAGGCGCCTATCTCCTGCGCTGGTGGGCACCCAATGGGCATGTGATCGGGGAGCGTCCGGTGATGCTGCGCACCGAGCTCTTTCAGATGGATCTCCCGCTCGACTAGCGCTGGTGCGGTCCCTCTTCAGCGATGATCTGCTGGCACAGCACCAGGCACGCACGACAGATGTTGACCCCATGAGGGCCAATGGCCAGGTATGGCACCTGTTGCTGGTGTTTCCCACAGAACGAGCAGCGCAGCCCCCGCTCTTCCTGGGGTGCTTCAGGGTCGTGGCTCAAGACCGCGACGCATTCGTCGCAGACGTAGACCCCTCTGGGTCCGGCAACGAGACGCTGGACCTGGTCTTGCTGTTTGCCGCAAAAGGAGCACACAAGTATCGGCCCCCCCTTTTGATTGAGGACCTGGATGATGTTCGCTCGCACCTCCTGCAAGCTGAGACCAAAGCTTTCCAGCACCCCTGCTCCTATGCCTTCGCCCTCCCGGAGCAATCCCAAGAGGAGGTGTTCGGTGCCCAGGTAGTGATGATGGAGGCGCCGCGCTTCGTCGACGGCGAGCTCCACCACTTTCTTAGCCCGTGGGGTCAAACCGACTTCGCCAGACACGAGGTGCTCTCCGCGACCCACTATACCCTCGACGGCCTGACGAGCCCGCTCGAGATCGACGCCCAGGCCTATAAGCACTTTGCCGGCCACGCCTTCCCCCTCGCGAAGCAGGCCAAGGAGGAGATGCTCGGTCCCGATGTAGTTGTGCTGCAGGTGCTGCGCCTCTTCCTGGGCAAGACGCATCACATGTCGGGCTCGCTCGGTGAAGCGGTCGAAGCTCCCTCCCTGGTTCATGCCTGCTTCGGCTCCCTTTCCACAGGAACCGGCCCGGCGGTGACGAGTCTGCCATCTGCTGACAGAGCGAAGAAATTTTTGAGCTATCATCTTCTGATCCTTTCTGTCTGCTTGCTCCCATCTATCTGACGAGCGTCAACCGGTTCTCCCTGGCCTCGACTGGCGTCCCGCACACGCGCTCGATGCGCTCTGCGAGAGACGGCTCGCCCCAGTGCCCGCGCCTAGATGCCGGGCGACGCTCCGCGAGTGCGTGCAAACCGCTGCACGCATGGCTGCGGCCCAACCAGCGCATCATCAAGCTATCGGCGTGGAAGGCGAGGGAACGCGCTTGTCTCTGCCAGCACCAGACGACCACGGCACAGAGCGCCAGGGCGAGAGGAATGCCAACGGGGAGGACATGGTGCATCCAGCACACAATGAGCGTGAGACAGGCCAGCAGCACCAGACCGGCGAGCAGGAGGCGACCAGGCGTGTAGGTTGATGTGCGGGCAGAGATGGAACGCGCCAGCCCTGTCGCCAGCAGCACATCGAGTTCATCCTGCCCCATAGTCAGTACCGCGTCCAGTGGCAGCGTAAGCCAGATGGTGCGCCTCCCCAACCACGAGCCGCGTACCGCTGGCTTGTGAACGTGTGGCGTAAGCCGGCAGCGCAGCATCTCTGGAGTCGAAAGGACGCTCGCCTCAGAGGCGATACGCGCAAAAGCCTCATGAAGAGACGTGGGGACGTAAGCTCGTGATCTTTTTCGTGGAAGACGCAAGCGGCTCCTGCATCTCGTACCCGCTTGCGCCTCGAGTCGATGGCGCACATACTGCCACGAAGCAGGTGGGAGGGTGCGTTCGGGTAGCTTGGGACCATAGTAAGCCATCAGGCGCTGCTCTACGCCTTCCGGTTCTGATTGCTCGCTTTGGCTGACATGGTGTTCGTTCATGACAACTTACCTCTCTTCCTCGTTCAACAGCACACGCAGACGCTCACGCGCCCGATTCAGCCGAGATTTGACCGTGCCGACCGGCCAGCCCAGCACCTGCGCGATGTCCACTTCCGTCAGGTCGGCTCCGTAGCGCAGTGCGATGACGCGTCGCTGCTCGGCGCTCAGCTGTGTGAGCGCTTGCCGCACAGTTTCCCGCTCCGCCACCCGCTCTTGCGGGTCAACCTGTTCCAGGTGGCGCTCCGAGCCAACGGGATCTGCGGACGCCAGCGCATCGTCCAGGGAAAGCGGTCGCAGGTATGTTCCTTGCTTTTCCATCACATCGAGCGCTTGGCGGTAGAGGATGCGCATCAACCAGGGGCGGAACGGGTAGCCCTTCTTGAAGCGCGGGAGTCCACGCCTTTCCTCCTTCTGTAGCAAAAGTACACCCAAGGGAGGGCAAAAGGTTCCCAACACCCTTATGCCAACGCATGTGTGATTTGCAGGATATGGTGGTTCTCCCACAGCCTCGCCCATGAAGAAGGAGCCGCATGTTTGATATCTATGTGGAGGATGGCTTGTACTTCCTCCTCGATTGTGACACGATAGTGGTAGCTCTCCCATCAGGGACAGGCAAATAGATGAGCGCCCCCCGGAGTTTGGTGATGTGAAACCACCAAGGCGAAAGGAAACCCATGAAACAGCTTCGTCTTGCTCTGCTTGGATTTGGCACCGTCGGCCAGTGGCTGGTCGAGGCGCTACAGACGCAACAAGCATGGTTGCAGCAAGAGTTTGATCTGGCCGTGACCCTGATCAGTGTCGCGACCGCTCATCACGGCTTGATTTATCGTGACGATGGGCTGGATATCCCCACCTTGCTCGAGCTAGTCACGACGCGGCAGCCCCTCACCGCTCATCCCAAGGTCACCCATTGGACGAACGTGTTGGAGGGATTGCAGGCAGCCGGTGGAGATGTCCTGGCCGAGGCAACCGGGGCCACGCTCCGCCATGGCGAACCAGGGTTGAGCTATATTCGCACGGCACTTGCGCAAGGTATGCATGTCGTCACCTCCAGCAAAGGTCCTATGGCCCTGGCAGGATTGGATCTCCTCGCTCTGGCTCGAGTCCATGGGGTCCAGTTGCGGATGGAGTCAACGGTCATGTCCGGAACGCCCGTGCTCAGTACCATCCGCGAGGGGATGGCCGGGACCAGAATCCGTGCCATCCGTGGGATCCTCAACGGCACGGTGAACTCCATCCTCAGTGCTATGGCGACGGGTCACGACTACGCCGAAGGACTCGCACAAGCACAGGCGCAGGGCTATGCCGAAGCCGACCCAACCGATGATGTGGAGAGCGATGATACGGTCGCCAAAACCCTTATCCTGGCGGCAGCCGTCTTTGGCCGTGCGCTCGCCCCCGAGCAAGTCGTGCGGCGTGGCATCACCGCGCTCACCAGAGAGCAGATGCAGCAGGCTGAAGCCCTGGGCAAGCGCATCAAACATGTTGCCTCTTTGCGCCTCCTGGCAAAAGATGGAACTGAAGTCTCAAGAGAAACGGCGGATAACGAAACCGTCCCCACGTTCTTAGAAGCGCGTGTCGAGCCCATCGCCCTTCCGCTCAGCGATCCGTTGGCCCGTATTGATGGGCTGCTCAATGCCATCGCTATCCAAACCGATACCCCTGCCGAGGTGATGGTGATTGGTCCGGGAGCAGGACGCTTTCAGGCAGGTCAAGGGATGTTGGCCGATCTGATTGCCATTGCCAAATCACCATGAGAGAAACCGCCATCGACAGCAAAGGGGGAAAGATTGCTACGCCAGCCCGCGACGCGCACGCGCGAGCGACACGAGTGGAGATGCTTGTCTGCATCGGCGAGCCTGCGGGAGAAGCATGATACCGATAAAATCACCTATGCCCTCTCACGCACAGCTTTTCGCTGAGGAATGCACCTGGTGTCGGACAACCCGTCTAGCCAGGAAGAGATGCCCGTGCTATCGTTCCTCATGCGCTCTTTGGTCATCGACAATGAGCGACAGCGAGAGCGGAAGAGAACAGTGACGGCTCGACTCATGGTCTTCCTCGACGACGGTGGAGTCATGAACGACAACAGCATACGTGCCTTGCAGTGGCAACGCCTGGTCAGCGAGTTCTTCGTCCCACTGCTTGGTGGCCCAGCTGAAGCGTGGACCCACGCGAACCGGGTAGTCGCTGACCGCCTGTTCGAGCCTGTTGCCTGGCGAAGGCGGGTTCAGGCTGCTCCCGATTACGGGAGCTTTGAACGTGCCTACCAGGTGGAGTGGTTGCAGGGCATGTGCGAATTGGTGGGGGTGGGGACTCCACCCGAACCAGCATGCCAACACGCGACATCGGCTTCAACAGTCCCGCTCCGCTCGTTATCATAGACATCAACAAAGACGCGCCACATCTCATTGGGCGTAGGTACTCCATCGATTCTGCCGTTGTCAGGGTCATCCAGCCTGGGCCATGCCTGTGCGGGGTCGAGCGGCGCCACGCCTGTGATATGTATGTACATTCCAGGGTAGAGAGCCTCACAATATGCTTGTGCTTTTTGCTTTGCAATTTTGATGCGATCTTCTTCTATCACCAATCCCTCCGTCTCCTTTTTCAGGTCTCGGATAATGAGAACTATCGATGCTCGCTTATTCCAACTTCTGCAAAGTCCACTTTCCAGACGCGTCGTAGTTCATCGATCCATTCCGACCAGCAGCATTCCAAACCGCGTCAAAGATGGGTTTCATGACATCCGCTGGGTTACAGTCGAACCGATCTATCAGGACTTCTGGCATCACGAGGTCAGGCCGGTCAATAGGATAGTCTTGCCCATAATACGTTTGCGTAATGCCCATGATGTAGTCTGTTACGCCTAGCGAGCTGACCATCAAAAAGATGGGCAGATCGACACCCAAAGCCTTCTGCGTCTGTAAGTAAAGTGACAGGGCGTAACAGAGCACTTGCTCAAAAGGCATACTGGGAATTTGCCGGAATGAATTGGTATTTAGAATGGAGACGTCCACTCCTTCGACGATCCCATTGCGAAAAACCTGGAGATAAGCTACGGCAGGAATATCAGTGGCCCATTGCGCATAAATAAGCAGACCATCAAAATTATATCGATATCGACAGTGGTTGAGAATCTCATGCCCGTTCATCCCCATCATAATCGGCGTAATGAATCTCCTTTTTTCTGGTAGCACCAGGGGACTCAGATCAAAGCGCGCCGACGGCTCAAAGGCCCCGAAGGGAACAAGATGGAATACGATTTTTGCCATAGTTTGATGCAATGGCGTCGGTATCTCGCCTGCGCAGATCTTACTCAAACGATCAGCGCGGAAATCTCTCACTCGCTCTGCCAAAGTGCCTGAAAGCTCGAAAGCCGTCCGGAGTTGCGGCACATCCATCTGAAAATGCCCAGCAGAAGTGCGCCCATAGAATTGTCCATGATTCTCCAACGTGACCCGATGGGGGCCAGCCAACTTCGCGGTATGCGTAGAATTATGACCTATCTGCCTGTGGAGAGATCCACTTCATGGACATCGACATGTGGGAGGCGCAGAGAGAGGCCGTCGCGCAGCATCCCTTCCCATTTCGACTTGAGCGCATCCACGCTTTCGACCTCCACCCCACAAATTTCTACCGGCATCCCGCCTTCTTCTTTCACTCCATAAAGAAGATATCCGCTCACTGTATTTGCGAATGAGGAAACATCGGCCAGAAACTCTTTCCGGTCCTTGAACTTGTCTGTTGGCAATTCGCTCTTGTACTCGATCCTTTTACGCTCTGGTACAGGATTGGCGAGGAGCGCCTGTAGATCACTTTCCTCAATGTCGTCCAGCGGTTTGGTATCAAAAATCATCTACTCTTTTTCCCTCTACTCTTCAACCCGGCCTGATCATACATCTCTATCTAAAACCGTAGCATTTGCGCTGTTCAATACATAGAACGAAGCAGCATCTGTGACGCCGATCTTTCAGGAGTGGAGTATGACCATTTCCCTACGCAGCGTCATCTCGATTCTGCAGCCATTCTTCGAATGATCCGACCTTTTCGTTGCTACTGACAACGAATTACGTCTGCTGTATCCTTAGAGAAAAGATCGTTGCTACTCGCAACGATTACGAGAGGAGCAGAGCATGGAACAGCAGGTGACGACGGGCGCGCTCCTGCGTGAAGTGGCGCGCTTGCATACCCATCTGCAGCGAACGAACGTGGCCTACTGCGCTGGAACCACGGTGACGCAGTGTACCGTGCTCACTGAACTGGGACGCAGTGGGCCGGTTCCCCTGGCCGAACTCAGTCGGCGCATTGGCTTCGACAAGAGCTGGACGAGCCGAGCCGTCGAGCACTTGGTGCAGGACGGCCTGATCGAAAAAGTGCCCAGTCAGACCGATCACCGCATGGTGCGTCTCTCCCTGACGGCGTTAGGAGAGCGGCGGCTGCGCGACCTCAATGGGACGCTCAATGGTTTGTCTGAGCGTGTGTTGGAGCGCGTCCCGGCGTCGGAGCACGAGGGAGTCCAGAAGGCCCTCTCGTTGTTGCTCGTGGCGCTGAAGGCGGAAGTGGAACGGCCCTCGTTGCCAGCGGATACATCTGATGGCCTGGGGCAGGGCGATAGGGGAGGAGCTGCCAGATGCACCTGCGACTAGCAACTCCGAACGACGCGGCGGCCATCGCAACCATCTACAACCAGGGCATCGAGGATCGCATTGCCACCTTTGAGACGCGCCTGCGCACGGCACAGGAGATCGAGCAGTGGTTCGACGGAGTCCACCCCATCGTCGTCCTCGAAAACGACGAGCGGCAGGTCATCGCCTTTGCGTCCACCAGCGTTTACCGCCCCCGCCCCTGCTACGCGGGCATCGCGAGGGCACGGCGCGGGTCGCCTGGCGCTGCAGGGGCTCCTCCAGGAAGCGGAGAAGGCAGGCTTCTGGAAGCTGGTGTCGCGGGTATTTGTCGAGAACGCGGCTCGCCGCGCGCTGCTGCGCTCACAGGGCTTTCGCGAGGTGGGCGTGTACGAAAAGCACGCCCAGCTGGATGATGTATGGCGGGACGTGGTGATCGTCGAGCGTCTCTTGCCAGTCAACGTCAGCTCGGGATGAGACAGTCTCCCCGTCCGGCGGTTGTGTTCTCCTTTCGCGTCCTTTTGGGCGGACACCCGTCACTAGATATAGTGAACGAAAAAGTGCGCTGGTGCTTTCCTGCTGGCGGCCACCGGCCTCGCCCTTGTGCCACAGCCCGTGCGCGAGGGACAGCTTGCTGAGCGTGCTGATGCCGCTCACGTGTAGAGGGCAATCCCGGAGAACTCGATGGAAGACTGGCGGAAAAGAAGTAGCGATGCGTCCTTTTGGGGCAAATGCCGTCTCTCATAGTGAACGCATCGAAACCACCGCGAGAGAGGAGCACACACGATGATGCCACCCGATATCATGTTTGTTGTTCAACAACAGCGCCGCCGGGAGATGCTTAAGCAGGCTGAGCAAGCCCGCCTCCTACCGGCAGCCAGACGAACGCCCGACGGCGGCGAGCGTGTCTTCCAGTACCTCATCTGGTGGGTTGGACGCGCGCTGCTGTCCTGGGGATGTGCCCTGCAACAGGCTGGACGTGCTGCCCCGCTTACTGAGAAAGGGTGCAGCGTATGTCTACAATGACGACCGAGCGCGTCTGGGAGGAGTTTCACGCGCCCCTCCAGCTGTTCATCCGGCGGCGTATCTCCGATGAGGACGCCGCCGAAGATGTGCTGCAGGACGTGTTTCTCAAAATCCACCAGCACATGGAAACGCTCAAAGACGTGAGGAAGCTGGAGGGCTGGATCTACCAGATCACTCGCAACGCCATCATCGATGCCTACCGCAGCCGCAGGCCGACAACTCCGCTCGATGCGGAGGAGGTGCTCGACCTGTCGGAAGAACTGCCCGACGACGATGTCGTGAGCGAGCTGTTGCCCTGCGTACGGGCGATGGTGAGGAGCCTCCCGGAGCTGGACCGGCAGGCGCTGGTCCTCACCGACTATCAGGGGCTGACCCAACGGGAACTGGCCGAGCGGCTGGGCCTGTCCTTTTCGGGGGCGAAATCGCGCGTGCAGCGAGCGCGGGAGAAACTCAAGCAGCAGTTGCTGAAGTGCTGCCACTTCGAGTTAGACAGGAGAAACCACATTCTCGACTATCAACCAAGGTGCCAACGTTGCGAAACTGCGGCCTGCTGCGCTGACGAGCCGCGAGTGCCGCTCGTGCCAACACGGAGTCGCCAGCGTGCGTCCTTTTCGGAACCGCCCCGTCTTTATGAGTAGAGCCGAGAGCGGTGAGCGGATCCGGGGTTCTTCACCGCAAGCATACAGACTGAAAGGAAGAAGAAAGATGAGTACCGTCCCAACCAATGACGAGCAGTTGCGGGCCGAGGTCAGCGCCCACTATGCCAGGACCGCGCTGCAGGTACTAGGAACCGAACAGCCGACTGCGGCCGATCCTTGTTGCTCCCCCACCTGTTGTACACTGACACCAACTGTTGGTGTTGAGAGCAGGAAAGCTTTGCCGATCGTTGAGGCAGAGCAAACCTCAGGGTGTTGCGGGTCAAGTTGCTGCTCGACCGACACACGTGATGCGAGTGTCATCACCTCTGATCTCTACACCCAGGCAGAACTTGGGACAATCCCGGTGGCGGCCGCGCTGGCGTCGCTCGGCTGTGGTAATCCCACCGCTTTGGCGGAACTCTCGCCAGGGGAGCGCGTCCTCGACCTGGGCAGCGGAGGAGGCATCGATGTGCTCCTATCGGCGAGCCGCGTCAGACCCACCGGCTTCGCCTATGGCCTAGACATGACCGATGCCATGCTGGAACTGGCCGAGCGCAACCGGGCCGAGGCGGGGCTGGAGAATGTGCGCTTCCTGAAAGGGATCATCGAGGACATCCCGCTCCCTGCCCAGAGTGTGGACGTGGTGATCTCCAACTGCGTCATCAACCTCTCGGCGGACAAGGGGAAGGTGCTGCGCGAGGCGTACCGCGTGCTGGCTCCCGGCGGGCGCTTCGCCGTTTCGGACATCGTGTTCCAGGGCCACCTACCGCAGGCGCTCCGTCAAGATATGGAATCCTGGGCCGGATGTATCGCCGGAGCGTTGGAGGAGGAAACCTACAAGGACCTGCTTCGTGGTGCAGGGTTCACCGACATCGAGGTCGAGGTCACCAGGCGGTATTCCCTCGGCTGATATCGCCGGGAACGGAGCGAGCACCTCCATCAGCGCCCTTTCCCCAGATGAGCGGCTGGAGGTGGATGGCAGGTTGGTCAGCGCTTTCATTCGCGCTCGCAAGCCGTACTAAAGCGAGGAATTTTCTTATTAGGAGGAGGGCATCCAGGTTTCCCTGGCCTCTCTCCTGTTTTTTCCACTCTTGTGCTGCATCGATCGCCTCAATCAGTCTGAACGCCTTCGTTGCGCCTTTTTCCGTGTTTTCCCGCCTGCCCTCGATGGTGAGCTCGTCGACGGGTCGATCATGATCGTCCCTTTGGTGGGGCTCCAGAAGGCTTTTCTACCCGGGTCCCAGGTACCTTCCGTATTTTCCCGGGTGTGTACGTCTGTATCTGCTCTGAGCATTGTTTAAACGTCAGATGATACGTGTTCTGTTCGTGGATGCGCTTTAGCATACGGGCGTCCTGCTTCACGCCCGGTCAATGAGCAATGCCCCTGTTTCATTGCGCCCCGGCTGGCGCATACCCCAGCAGTTGTCGGGTCAACTCCAGGTGGCCCTGGTGCAATGCGCAATGTTCGATGGCGTGTAAGAGCGCATCACGCAGCGTCATCGGCGTCTCATCGAGGGAAGGGTGATAACCGGGCTGTACAGGCACCAACTGATCCAGCTGTTCGTCGGGCAGCGTCTGCAACAGGTCCTGCATCGCCGCCAGCCAGCGTTCGTAGCGTGCTGCTAGCGCTGCCCCTGTGCCGGTGGCGCGGAATTCGGCGAGCCGGTCGCGCTGCACATCGCGCCCTCCGGCCAACTCGAGGACCCAGTATTCAGCGGAGCCGATAAGATGGGTTGCCAGCACAAAAGCGCTGTTGCTCTCAGGAAGGACAAGGGGCCGATTGAGGTCGCGATCGGAGATATCCTTGAATTGGTCCAGAGCACGGCGTGCGATCCGTTCAAGGACCACCGCATAATGGCTTGCTTCACCTGACATGTCTCTTTCCTCGTTTCTTTGCTTCACTCATTGCAGATGCGGCTCCTGTGTTTCCTGTGCGTCGTGCTCTGGCTGGCCTCACGCAGCACGGCGCTGGCTGTGCCCTGCCCATCGATGCCAGATACGTCACCCGGCAGTCTCCCTTTCTGCTACGAGTTGAGCGATCCGAGAAAATCCAGGACGATCTGGTTGAACTCGGCTGGCTTCTCCAGAAACGGATGATGCGCTGTCCCTGTCATGATCACCGTTTGCGCTCCCGGGATCTCGGCTGCCAGGTGCTCCAGCGGGTTAGGTCCGTCCCACTCCCCCAGAATGACGAGCGTCGGCACGCCAATCTGGGACAGGCGTCCAACGGCTGGCGGCTCTAAAGGCACCGGCGGCGTCTGGGCCTGCGTCTCATCATCCGGGCGCTGCCAGTTGCGCATCGTCATCTCGCGGACCCGCTCGCGCACCTCGGGGGCCGCCTGCCGCGGGAGCCGACCGGGCCCGTCCGTCCACAAGGCCAGCGAGATCTCGACGGCTCGCGCCACGTCGTGCTGCTCAAAGGCTTCCTCCAGGCCCGTATACATGCGCACTACCTCTGGATGCGTTTGCAGCACTGCTTCTGAGGGCCGATATCCGCTGACGCCTGCCGCGACAGGGATCAGCGCATCGACCATCTCAGGATGCTCGAGCGTAAAATCGATCGCCAGCGCGCCTCCTCCCGAGACGCCCATCAGATAAGCGCGCTCGATGCCCAGAAACTGCATCAATGCGTAGAGATCCTGGCGATCAGAATACGGCTCCCCTGGCGTAATCAACCCCGAATCGCCAAAGCCTCGCTGATCATAACGGACGACCCGGTAGCGTTGGGCGAGGACAGCGAACTGCTCGTCCCACGATCGTCGATCCAGCAGGTGTCCATGGACGAGTACGAAGGGATGGCCGACACCGGCAACCTCATAATACAGGGTGGTGCCGTTGACCTCTGCAAAACCTGTCTGGACCTGTGGTGAGTTTGACATCGTCCTGCTCCTCTCTTTTGATAGCTCTCTCCTTATCATAGCATCAAAAGCGGTCAGAAACGACCCTGTATCGGGCGGCGCATTGCCTCACGAAAAATCTGCCTTTGTCCTCTTCACCAAACCACCTACCATCGGAGTGGTATCCACCTCTGCACCAAGATCACCTCTTGGCTCATGTTCCTTTGCACAACGCTCGGAAGTTGATAACATGCATTCGCTGAGGCAGATTTTTCGTGAGGCAAGTGGCGGCGTTGCTGTCGTTTTGGCAGAATGGTTTTGCGTCGGATCATTTCAGGGGAGGCAAATGTGGGAGCAAGAGTGAATCTTCAAAGCAGACGTGCCTTGCTCAAGCAGTTCGCCCCGCAGTATCGCGAGGCCTCGTCTGCCCAGAAACGCGTGCTGTTGGATACCTTTGCCCAAGCTACGGGCTATCATCGCCGCTATGGGATGTGGCTGCTCAACCATGCGGAGGACGTGTTGCACGTGCCTGCGTACAAGCGTGCGAGCCATTACGGGCCAGACGTCCAACACGCGTTGTTTCTGGTCTGGAACGCCGCCAACCGCATCTGCGCCAAACGCCTCATCCCTATTCTGCCCACCATCCTTGACTCTCTGGAGCGGCATGGGCATATCCAGTTGAGCGAGGAGAGCCGTCGCCAACTCCTTTCGATGAGCGCCGCCACCGCTGATCGCCTGCTGCGCGCTCACCGCCACACCACTGCACGCGGCCTTTCCACCACGAAAGCGGGTCCGCTCCTCAAACAGCAGATCCCCATCCGCACCTTCGCTCAGTGGGACGAGGCTCAACCGGGTTTCCTGGAAGCAGACCTGGTCGCCCATTGCGGAGGGCATCTGGAGGGCGGATGCCTCTATACGCTGACGCTGACGGATGTGGCCACTGGATGGACCGAGTGCCTCCCGTTGCTCAACCGGGGCGAGAGGTGGTGCTGGCGGCCTTGCAAGGCGCTCGCAGGCTGTTCCCGTTTCCCATCCTGGGCATCGATACCGATAATGGGGGAGAGTTCCTCAACGAGGAAGTGGCCTCCTATTGTGCGCACGAGCAGATCACGTTCACACGGGGACGCCCCTATGAGAAACGTGACCAGTGCTTCGTGGAACAGAAGAATGAGGTCGTCGTACGACAAGGTCGTGGGCCATGGTCGCCTGATCGGAGACCATGCCTGTCAGCAACTTGCCGAACTGTACCGAGCCCTGCGCTTGTATGTGAACTGCTTTCAGCCGTCGATGAAGCTCGTCGCCAAACAGGTCGAGGGAAGAACGGTGCGCCGAGTTTACGACGCTGCCAGAACACCGCTCCAACGCCTCTTGCTCTCTGGAGTCCTGCCCGCCTCCAGGCAGCAGGAACTGAGTGCTGCGGCCATGGCGCTCGACCCAATCGGCCTGTTGCACCATGTGGAACAGCTGCAACAGGCCGTCTTACGCTGTGAAGTCAGCGGCTCTTCTGCCGGTCAACAGACGTCGGCGACTTCTCTACTGAAGTTTGAGCTCGAAGACGGCACGACGAAGCCTCTCTTGTCCGAAGAGATGGGGCATGACGAGGGATCAGTCTCTGAGAACGGAGGCCAGGGGCCGCGGGAGAACACGCATGTGCTGGACTGGCGGCGCACGAGCAAAGATCCTTTCGCCGATCAATGGGAGCAAATCCTCTCCTGGATCCAAGCGAACCCCACCCGCAGCAGCGGAGACATCTTCCGCGAACTCCAGTCCCTGTTTCCCGGGCGCTATCAGCCGCTGCACATTCGCAGCTTACAACGTGGCATGCGGAGGATCCGGGCACATGTGCTTGAAATGCGTGAGGAGCCCCGGCAGAAAGAGGTGATCCATGGAGACCTTCCCTCCCCCGTCGAGCTTCATCAGGCAAAGCCAGTGCCGGAGGGCATAATGCGTCTCTCCTCTCGGTTCGCTCCTGCTCGGCCGGTTGACCCCTCTGCGGGCGAAACGAGCACGCCCTTCTCTCCCCATCACCCGACGGCAGAAGATCAGTCGATGCACACCCCGGTAAGGGAATGTGAGGCGCCGGCCAAATCCGAGCCCCACATTCCCTTACCGGGGAGAGGCAACTGCCTGACCATCGAAGGAGCGATCCAATCCTATCTGCAGACCCACGACAAGGCCAGACATGGTCCGAAAACGCTCGAATGGCATCAGATGGCTCTGCGTCATTTGCAACACTATTTGCTTGCTGAGCGCCATCTCCTTCTGGTTAGCCAGATCAGGGAAACGGACATCCGCGGCTGGGTAGCGTTCCTGGCTCAGACGCCCAGCGCGACTAGCAAACTGCGCTCGGCGAGCACCATCGAAACCTATGCTCGCTCGGCGCGAGCTTTTTGCACCTGGCTCGTCACACTGGTCGATCCAGACGAAGCAGAGCTATATGTAGAGAATGCAATGACTGCGAAAGTTCATGCTGAAAGGGATAAAATCGAAAAACAGGCTCAACTCGTTTCTGCTGAAGAAGCAATGCAGGAGATAAAGAAGAAGTTGCTGACGCAGGGTATCGATGAAAATGAGGAAGGTGATAGTATCCCGGAGAGTGAGGAACGCTGTATAGAAGAAGCAGTGGAAGAGGAACGGCGAGCCAGCAGTTGCGAGCAAGCCGCTCAGCAACAAAGAGCAGCAGAACAGGCTGCACAGCAGCAAATCAAGGAATGTACCTTGCAAATTGAAGGCCTTGGGCGCGTCTACAATCAGATTCAGACCATCCAGAATGGATACGCCTCTTTGCTCGCTACCGTTCCCACGTCTGAAGCTGTTCCTGATCTCGTAGGGTTCAATCCTTCAGCGTTTTCTGAGGAAGCAGAGATCACTTTTCAACCCGATGACATCGATCATACTTTGCGTGACATAGAAGATCGCCTCAAACACATGCAAGAAGAAAGAGAGAGCCTGGATCGTCGAAGCGGGCATGGCTCACAAATAATGAGCCAGGCGCTCAACGAGGTGAGTAGAGAATTCAAGGAGGTTACGTTGGCAAAGCGTTTACTAGAGTACGGGGAGGGGGGATTTGAACAACATTGCCGGAGATTGCTCCCTGAGTTGAGTCAGCGCCAGAGCATGATTCAGGAACAACGCAAGAATCTTCAGGCCTCTCGTGATATACTTATCCAGCAACTGCTGGCATTAGCAGATGCAGGAATCGCTTTCTTGAACAGCGCGGCAAAATACTCTAAATTGCCTGCAACACTTCCCGCTTTTGAACAGCGCCCATTCTTACGTATTCATCTCACAGAACCTGCTTCAAGAGAAGAACGAGTTGGCAAAGTTGCAGATCTCCTGGATACAATTGTGAGGGAAAAAGAAATTCCTAACGGCATAGAACTCCTTCAGCAAGCAGTACGTCGTCTTGCCAGCCCTATTACTGTTCAGATTCTCTTCCCAGACCCTGCCGACCTGCAGTATGTCCCTCCTACCAGGATGATGAAGGAAAGTGGCGGGGAGCGGCTTACGAGTATGGTATTGTTGTATTGTACGCTGCTGCGCATGCGTGCTGCTCATCGCACAAAACCTGCGGGAAAGTCTAGCTGTTTGATACTCGACAATCCAATGGGTGTTGCTTCACGGGCCACATTTCTGGAATTACAGCGCGAAGTGGCTCAGGTAATGAATATTCAGCTCATCTACACCACCGCTATCAAAGATTTTGAGGCTCTGCATGTATTCCCGAATATCATACGCATACGCAATGACCAGCTTGATCGCCGAACTGGATATCATCTTATGATGCATGATACCTCTCCTGAAGGCCTTGAGGCGATGCGTATCATGCATTCGGAGGAGCGCGATTTCTCTCGCGAACACCAGGATCACGAATCATGAAACAAAGGAATCTCTCTGAAGAACAGGAGTTGCCTCCAGAGGCGATACAAGCCTTTCTTCATCTTTTAGCTTCCTCTCCTGGAAGGCGTCTAGAAAATAACAGGCTATGGGAATGCTTCGCAGAAGCATTCGCCTATCGACCAGGCGGGGCAGAGAATCGACAGTGGTTATGGATGGCACTCGAGGAAGCTGCAGATCAGGGGATAATCCGCCTTCCATCGCAGCGCGGAAACTGCTGGGACCGCACGTTGGAGCCGCCTTTGCCCACAGTTGTCTGGAAGAATCAGGTACAGCAGGCCCGGCGCGTTGCGAGTTGGCGCGAATATCCCTGGTTGCCGCAACTACACTGGGTAGCGCATTTGTCAACGCTCTCTGAAGAACATGAAATTTTTCTCAAGCGTGTACAGCAGGCACTTCGAGAGGGGCAGTTGCGACAGCAAGCGCCTATCACATACCGCTCGTTGCAGTTGACAGACAATGAGAAACGCCTGGGCGAACTTGTTCACACGGCTCTTTTTAGACCGGGGCGGCTGAGTCTGGAGCTACTCGGTTGCGTACCTGATATTCCCCCACTTGCTCTGGAAGAGATAGGGGAACCCAATGTCATGCTTGTGTTTGAAAATGCTGCTGCATTTCGAACTGCCAGCCGTGTCCTGAAGCAATTTGCACACTCTCCCTACGGATTGCTTGGTTTCGGCGCTGGAGCCGCTTTTGAACGTTCCATACTGCATATACCATTTTTGAAACGCCAAGTGGAACGGATTGAATACGTCGGCGACCTGGATCGGCCTGGTTTGCGCGTAGCGCGAAATGCTGCGCGTCTGGCAAACGCCGAGAATCTTCCTCCCGTTCAACCGGCACGTGGTTTACATCGGGCCATGTTGCAGTCGGTCCAACAGTTCGGTTATCCAAATGGGCTAGAGTATGATATCAGGGAGCGGAGGAAAGATTCCGGTGACGAAGAACTGTTTGGCTGGCTACCAGAAGATGTGCGTGTGGAATGCCTGATGATGATTCAGGCAGGCAGCCGCATTCCAGAAGAAGTATTAGGACCTGATGAGCTACAGCGAGTGTGGCAAGAGTATTTGGACTCGTCCGACTAAATTTCCTCTATTCACGTACGGATAGATGCGCGACGATGCCCAATGGAACGATGTGCTGGGCATGCTCAAAGTGCAGGCACCAGACCTCGATCTGTCTCTGCTTGAAGCCTGGGCCGCAGCCCTCGACTTGACGGAGACGTGGCGGCGAGTGCTGGCCGATGCCGAGCTGCAGGGTGTCTGATCACGGCCAACCGCCAACAGACGAGGAGTAGAAAGCCCTAGCGATATCCTGGTTTTCTGACTTTGAGAGGAAACATGGCACGTAAAATGGGTCAAGGTCACAGGCCTCAGGACACCAGTTCGTTGAGCACCGCTACAGGTAGGTCAGGTATGCGACGGAAAGCACTATCATTGGTCACCATGAGCGCACAGCTATGTAACAATGCCGTGGCCCCGTGGATAGCATCAGGTGTTCTCAGACCCAGCGTTGCTCTCAGTTTCGCTGCCTCCTCCAGAATAGGCTGAGTGATGGGCAGCATTCGTACCTCAGGTGTGTGCTGTAGCACCGTGCGGAAGAGGGTAGCAGTGGTAGCGTCACCGACTTTAAGCGGTTTGACGAGAACTTCAAGCAGGGTCAGCTCACTGGTGACGACCGTAATCTGCCTGGTACTGACGGTTTGCCACAGGGTATCAAGCACGCTCCGATATGGATCTATCCGTTCGATGCTGTAGATAAAGCCATTGGCATCCAGATAAACGTTGCCACTTGCTGGCAACACTAACGCTCCCACGCGTCTCGCTCCTCGCGCAGGTAGGCATCCACTTCTTCAGCGTTCTGAAACAGCCGGTGGCCAGGTAAGGTGGTGAGCAGATCGATGACGTGATGCTGCTCGTCTGGTTCTGTGTCTTCTATCGTGACAACAACTGTCGCTCGTTTTCCCTCAATGAGTTCCGGCGTGCTAATCTCTATCTTGCCCCCAGGCAGCACCACCGTCTCCACACGCAATTCTGTTGCCATAGTTCTCTCCTTCGTTGTCTTTTACCTTACTCCTGACTACTCTTACACCATACCACATCATTGTAGTAAAGCCAAGTAAGAAGAGGAAGAACTTTAGTGAGACAATGCGGGTTGTGATGAAGCCGTAGACCTCCTGCCTCCCTTGAATTTGCACAAAAGCCCTGGTAAACTTGTTCTAGAGCGTCCTGATCTCGGGAAATCCTGCCTTCGTTTTTACGGGACATCTTTTGCCGAAAGCGCCAAAAAACGCCGCATTGCCTCACCAGGAATCTGACTTTGCGTTCTTCAAGAAACACTCTCTCTGCGGATCATTGGTGCGTTTTCAACCAAACCAGCACTTCCCCAATTTCCCTTCGCCAAAAAGACCGGAAGCACAGAGAATGCGTTTCAAGAGGTAGATTCGTCGTGAGGCAACCAGAGGAATCTCTGTCATGTCGGCACAGCTGTCTCGCGCAGGATATTTCCAAGGGAGGCGATCATGAGAGGAGGAGTGAGTCTTCAAACCAGGCGCGAATTCCTTCAGCACATGCTACCACGGTATCGCAAGGCATCGTCTGTCAAGAAGAAAAGCAAGCTGCTTGATGCCTTTACAGCAGCGACTGGATACAATCGCAAGTATGCGATGGAGCTTCTCAACCATACACAAGAGGGGCAACCCCTACCTCACATTGACTCCAAGTAAATCATAAGAAGAAAGGACTCCTTTCAAGATTGAGTAGCATAACGAGACCCACATTTGCGATGAGCCGAGTGCGCCTGACGCGGCTGGAGCAGCTCGGGAGGCGGATAGCTGACCTCCTGCAAGGGCACCACTGCCATCACCTTCGCGAGTCCTGCTTCGTGGGGTATGCCACTCCCTGCACCAATCGCCGTTGCGACCCCGCCAGGGCAAACCGCGTTGCACCGAATGCCGCGCTCACCGTAATGAAAGGCAATACTCCTGGT
>WNGR01001075.1_pt1 | contig 31294 bp, 36 predicted proteins | sample 5407581 | NCBI WGS metagenome assembly WNGR01 (sample SAMN13153383, study PRJNA577476) | soil metagenome | isolation source: 80 cm soil or saprolite under Garry oak tree replicate 2 | place: USA:California | collected 2016-06-15
TGCTCGATAATTCCGCTCGTAGTGACAGCCACGGCCGTCGAGAGCACCAGTAGATACAAATTCCTCACCGCGTTCTTTCGTCTCCCAACCGTATTCAATCAAAGTAGCGACCTCCACATATCGAGACCTGTTGTGACGTCAGATCAAAATAGTTATGGGAATCGGTATGGAGCCCGAAAGAAATAGAGCTTACGCATTGACCTTCGCACATGGCGCGGAGACGACGGGGTAACGTTAGTTAATAGTTGTGGGCCGTGCTTCAGATGTTTGCGTACCGGTGATAAAGCTAGCGCCGTCAGATGCAAGATAAGACACGAGACCGGCAACGTCCTCTGGTGTTCCAAGGCGCTGAACTGGTGTGCTCGCAGCAACCTAAAACCTCGCTCCCATTAAAGCTTATTGCGCAGTTCTTAGGAGTGCTCACGGCGTCAAGCGTTAACGGGCTAGTCCCATCGGTGGCTTTCAGCGGGTCAACTGTTGGAACATTTACGTAGGTGAGGATAAGAAGCACTTTAAGCAAGAGAACGAACTGACTCAGGTGAGTGTCAATTACTCCGGGAGAGTACGCGTTCACGGTGATCCCGTGCTGGCCAAACTCCTGGGCTGTAAACATCCCCCAGCGTCAGCCAACGAGCGTGAAGCATCTAGGTCGGAAAAAGGACGTGCCAGCCGCTTGTGTGAGACCGCGAATAGCAAACTTGGTTGCGCTGTACGACGGGATGATCTTAGAGGCTGTTTTCGTACTACAACGTGAGCTTCGTCCCGCCATAACGCAAAGGGAGGAAGAGCTGACCCTGTTTTCCCGATAATGAACTTGCCCCTGGTGTATCCGCGGGTCAATGTGAATATTAAAAAGAGGAAGCTGACTGGGAGGTGAGCACCGATAATACGCCCACCGCGGCCTTGTGCGATCATTTGCTTCCCGGCGTGCTTGTAGCACAACATTTAGTACCAGGCTGGCGTCGGCCTAGTCTTCTCAAAAACTTACTATTCAGAAACGACTCGAAGGCGATTATTCCCGCATTCGCCACCATCTACTGAAAGTGTAAGCACCAGAACCCCGGTCGCCACAGTACCACTGGCAGCGGCCGAACAACTTACCACGTCGAGGCCTCCCAAGTCTTGCACGACTTTCTGAACCATCCTCTCCACCTCTGGTTCCAGAGAGACGTCCGCGGGGACGCCGAGTGAGCGCCGCCCTTTGCTCTCGATCTCTTTTACGAGCCCATCCAATTCGGGAGTTCCTGATACATCATTGACTGCGACGTCGAAGCCGTCCTCGGCGAGACGGAGGGCAATCGTACGCCCGATTCCGCGCGCTGCACCAGTAACGAGTGCGACTTTGGTCGTTGTCGGGGTCATGGCTCGGTGTGAAGTGAGAGTTGGTTCGTAGGTAGATCACAAAGCGTATCATATGATTTCCGGGGGTTTATATGCTGTTCCAATGTCTACATTACGGAGCATCTGATGGATTGGCGTGACACCTTCGATTCTTGTTCGCTGATCTCAGTCGCGCCCGGACCGAATACAGTTACGCGGCCTATGATGGGGCTGCGCCGAAATGTTCTTTTCCGTATGTAGTTGGCAAATTTGGATGTTACAGGCTCGATGCTGGGCCTCGGTGTCATAATGGGCCATGTGGGGGTCATTCTGTCGGTCAAAGACACGTCGGGCACAGAAAGTACCTGCACAATAACTCTTGCAACAACTGAGACTAAAGCCGCGGCACCAGACCTTGCACCGGGCGGCCAATATCCTTCTTGAGGCCGCGGCCATAGAATGATGTAACAGACACACCATTTCCACCACATATAGATGTTCGCGCGCAACCACCTAGGCCTCATCAGGCTGATTCAGGCAGGAAATAACAATAGAGGGTCCGCAGCGCACCCGAAAAAGAACAAGTGCGTTTTCTTTGATTCAGCTCCTTGTTCGGCTCTGTCCTCGGTACGATGTTCGCTTGATCTTACTTGGATAAGCAGAAGGTGGGCCCAGTTGACCGTGACCAAGCCACCAGCGGTCTCCGCCTCTCACAGATCTCACCACCCACGACGTCCCCCAAAAAGCCGTTCACGCAAACAGGTATTTTTGCTGTAAGCTGCGACAAATTTTACAGTAGTAAGCCAGCATGAGCTTTCAGAGAAAACGTGAAAGAATCACATTACCTCAACATTACCTAGATCTGTTCGACCCCCCCCCCCGTTCACGATTGCCCGCGTGCCGGCTACTTCGCGATATCCGTCGATCTCCAAGTCAACCTCTGAGAGTTTCTCAAGTTTGACTGGACTGTTCGAGCAATCCAACTCGCACTTCTCTCTCGCTCCAGCCTAGGCTGAGCTCAACGGACAAAGCTGTCATGTGTACATAATCACTCCTATATGGAGACTGATCGATCTAGTACTGATCCTGCGATTAACTTGTGCATGATAACAATGATGGCAGCTCACACGGACTGGGGTATCCTCGAGCGTGCACTCTCTCATGTACCAGGATGCCTGACTATGATTCTGGCCGATACAAATTTTCTCGACCTGCGGAGCATGTCAAGACGCTAAATGTGGATTCTATTCCGCAGAGCATATTCGATGACATGACCAAGTACAACGATACTTCCCGTGGTATGTATCCTCGTTCCTCCGGGCGAGGTCCCACTAGGCTAAACTATCTGGGAGGCAGGTTTCTCCACCCACGGGTTCGAGTTCGCCGGGAAGAATGCCAGACACAGTATCGTCGTCGCTCACAGGCCAAAGGACGCTCAGGTTTCTCAGCTCTATCGCATCCCCTCAGATACCAACTCTACCGAGCTCGAGCGATTGACTTATTTCGATATTGACTCCGGAAGGACCATTCAGTCGTTCGTCCCCCTGCTGAGAGATGACTGGCGCGGTGCTTGGCGGGCTGGTGGCGCTCTCATGGTCATGGACCTCACAGGAAACGAGAATTTCCAGCTCTGGTATGTACCAGAATTCCCGTTGCTTGAAACCTTTTTTTCATATATGTGTGCAGGCGTTATTGGGAAGATGCGGATAGCGAGGCGACGTTCCCGAAAATCGATGGCGAGCTCGACAATCGCCCAGGAAAGGGCCGTTTTGAGCGCGTGACGAATGACGATTATTCGTATCACAGTGTTACCATCTCTCACTCGAATAGGTTCGTGGCGCACACCTTTCTTTTTTTCTTTTTTTTTTCGATTTGCGTTCCCGCCCTGATGCGTCGTGTCTCGCCAGGTTGTTGGTGTTTGCTTCCACAAAGGAGAACGGGAAGGACACCCTTGTTTACTCCGCCAAGCTGATCGACTCGAACACGAGAGCCGTGGTCGACAACAGCCCTTTCTTATTGCCCTCGCGCCTCATCGCGTCGAAGAAGGCGGACCAGCGCACTACGCTCTGGTCACCAGCGAGCATTTCGCTCGACGATAAACAAGTAGCGCTCATTCTAAACAACGGCTACTCGGACCGTCCGCTCTACATAGTCGACATCTCCGGGGCGAGCCCCCAGGAACCCGAGCTACTCACTCTCCCCGGCGCGACGGAGAAGCTGGGGGAAACGTCGTACCTGAGTCCGAGGTTCTCCCGCGATCCGGCCCAGGCGCACGTCCTGTACCTCATCACGAACGCGTTTGGCGACTTTTCCAGCGTCGTCGCGTACGATACGCGCGCCAGGACCGTCACCCACATCACGACGCCCGAACCCGGCCTCCGCGCGCTCCGGCCGATCCCGTGGGAGACGGGCGGGCTACTAGTCACCCCCGCAGCGTTGTTCTTCCGCGCCAACGTTGAGGGCTGGCAGACCATGTACGCCGTCCCTTTCTCCGGTGCGCATGCCAACGTAGTGCTCGAGGTCCGCTGTGCGCGGGGTTGGGAGGGCTCGCCCGTTGGGTACGCCGCGAACGTGCGGAACGCCCGGCCAAGCGAGCTGGTCGTGCACTTCAACTCGTTCCGCATGAACGGCTTCCTCGCTTCCCTCGACTTTTCCCATGCGTTTGAGACCGAGGCCGCTGCGGAGCGGGACGAGCGAGGACACCCGTTCGTTTCGGTCACCCCGAGGGCATATCGCCAGGCCGCGCCGAGCCCGCCGCAATTCAAGGCGTACCCGCCGAAACTGCTCAAGTTTAAGAGCTTCGACGGGCTGGAGGTGCCCTGCATGTACTACCACCCCAATGACGGGGAAACGGCCGTGCCCGTCATCATCAATATCCACGGAGGCCCGGAGAGTCAGAGCACCGCCGGCACGAGGATGTCCGTGCCGTCCTTCCATACACCGTACCTCGACCGACTCACTGCTAACTCCTACTTGCTGACTTAGTCCGATTCACGGCTACCTGCTGAATGAGCTTGGTTGCGCGGTTATCTATCCCAATGTCCGTGGAAGCACCGGGTACGGGAGACGCTACGCCGCGCTGGACGATGTATTCAAACGAGAAGACTCAGTCAAGTCTGGCGTTCGTTCTTCTCGTCTATGAGTTGTTGCTGATCGTCTTTGCTCAGAGATATCGGGTCTCTCCTGGACCACATAGACCAGAATATGAAGAACGAGCTCATATCGTCTCGTATAGCTGTCATGGGTGGATCGTGTGCGTATCCCTTCCTCCCTCCAACCTCCTGAACCTCCTACCCTTCCTTGTTAATAACACTTAGTTCCACAGATGGGGGATACATGGTCTATGTGAGATTCGTCTTTGTCGTGTCGTCGACGCGGCGTTGCCTTGCTGAGCAATAAGAACGCACATATAAGGCCTCGCTCGTACATTTTTCTTCCAAGCTCACGTGCGGACTGGCTAATTTTGGCATCGCCCATTGGCCGTCCTTCCTCGAGAACACGGCCGACCGGCGGCGCGACCAGCGCCGGCGTGAGTACGGCGACGAGTCGGACCCGGACGTGCGCGCGTTCCTCGAGCGCATCTCGCCGCTGAACAACGCGGAGAAGATCACGGTGCCGCTCTCGATCGCGCACGGCGAGGAGGACTCGCGCGTGCCCGTGGGCGAGGCGCTGAGCATGTGGGATATCGTGAGCAAGAAGGTCTACATGGAACTAATGGTGTGCGAGTTGGAGGGCCACGGTATGTCGCCAGCAGCAGAAGAAAAAAAATTGCTAACATAAGAGGGGTGGTTCAGGGTTCAAGCAGAAGAGCGTGATTGAATTCACGAACGCCGCCAAGATTCACTTCTTGGAGAGATTCCTGCAGCCCGACGCTGCCCCTTCGAGTAATCTTTGAGGGTCGACAGGATATGCACACGCCGATCCAAGTCGACTTTTTGCACCTGGGGTCGTAGACCTTACCCTCCGTGAAAGGACAACCCCTTACGAACTAGAACTTGTACATATATTGTTTCTGGAAGAAAAGTTCATGTTACCCTTACCATGCGATGAATCGTTGTCACTCAGAGTTCTCATCACGCTAGGGAACACCTTAACGAATCAAAACCCACGGATAATATATTTTGTAGTGGGGTGAGCAGCAACAACGCGTCCTGGCTGTTAGGATTCAGCCTGGAATGGACGAAGTCCGACAAACCGAGGCTAGACCCAGTAGTTAGATAATCCGTATATTTCCGTAGGTAAACGGTTATCTAACAATAATACTGAGAGGAGATAGGAGAGTGCGCTCCTACTCCGGACCACCACCCGCTCACGCGTGCTCAATATATAACTGTCCTGCTGCGCCAGATCGCTACAAGCGCTACACTGGCCATTCAAGGCAAGACAACCGGTTCTAAACCTCGGACCTTTTCCTCTTATGAGTAGTGGTTTGCGGGCCCGGCTTAAAAGCCGGAAGGTGGACTAAGACGGACGTCCGAAGACGGGCCAGGACTGGGACGAGAGTGGGGCCTGGCAGGGCTTGTGGCCCAGTCTTCGCTTTTGGCATGGGGCTCCCATGGGCCCACGTCCCAGTCTTCGTTTTCTGGGGCTGTGCAGCTTAGGCTCAGGGATTCACAACTCAAGATCCACAGGATTCTCACTGCAAACGCCGCGCACCTCGGGAAACCCTTTCAACACCTCAAGATTCTCACTTCGCAACTTGATTTGCCATACAACGATCCGCGTTGTAGTATTTACCTTGGTATTTACTCATTATTTTTCTCCCTCAAACTATCGTTGTGATGCCTACCCGACCCGCATGGCGGGGCCCAACATCCTTTGCGATCGATCTGGCATTGTGCGGCTCACCTGCCATTCAGATTCACGTTTCTATGAGCACTCACTCCGCCATTAATCCTCCGCTTTCCCTCTCTCCCTTCCTCCACACCTCTCTCTTCCTCCACTCTCTTTGCTCGTTTCTTCGCCCATTTACACACCCGTCACGTTGTAAGGCCAGCCCGAGCATTGTGCCCGAAATCACGCATTTTCGGCACTCTCGTTATCGGATCGGACCGCCTGCCATTTTGGACTCAATTTCCCACGACGTCGCACCAACAACAACCTCAGCCCATCGATCGCTCGCTCCTCCCATCTCGCCCTCATTCCGCACACGCACACAGACACACACTCTCCCCCTCATCCTTCGTCTCTCATTACTTCACTCACACACCCTCGTCGCCTCGCAAATGGACAGCACCAACCGCTCTTAGGGCACCCGTCCGAGGCCGCGCGTCCCCGCGCCTCGTGTACCTTGCATCCCATATTATGTGTCGATCACCTCGACCATGTAGCCTCTTTGTCCCTGTGTGCGCGCTGTCGCCGATCTGGACGCAACTCGGTTCCCCTGTGCACTCGTGTTTCGGCAACTCGTACCTTACCATCCCATTCCATGTCATGCCTCGTTCCCATTCTGCATTCGCCCCACGACTCGTTCGCGTTCGGTCATATACCTTAGCTCAGTAGCTAGAGGACTTCCCTGTACTTAAGCCACCCGTTTCTTGCTGAATCGAAAGCACTCGTGTGCGCCTGTTTCCCCCTTTGACTTTGCGCGTGAATCCGGTTCAAGTCTGGCCCAAACGAGGGCACTCGCAATCGACTTTGCTCGTCGTCTTGTCTCGTCTCACCGCCCGGACGGCATCTGTGCTCATTCTCGTCTCATTCTCGCTCTCTCTCGTTCTGCCCTTGGCCTTCCCTTCCCCTTCCTCTTGGAGTTGGTAATCCTCTCCGCCTTCGAACTCACCTGGGACCCCTCAGTGTACTTACAACGTCGCAATGGATGCCGATGTTGGTCGCCTCAAACGGATCATAGGCCGTTTGCTCATCGGCCACGCATCCTCACGCCTTGTGGTACCTTTGTCCGTCGCCACTCCGTGCTTGTCGCCCATTGCCCCTTTGTCTGCCGACCTTCTAAACTGTCAAGATCCCCCTCCCGTCGATGACGACCACCTTGGTTACATCGCACTTTGTCTCAGGTAAAGGCGCAATTGTTTTCTTTTGTAAAACCTCTAACCTCATGTTGATTAGTGCGCGCGCCGTCGTTCTCCACCTCCACCTCAGCTTCTTGCATCTTTCATGTCACTGTGTCCCCTGTGTCCCTCGCCACGTGTCTCGACTCCCCATACCTTATCACCTTGTCTTGTCTGACGCATCACGCTACGTTCTCCCGTCTTAACTCCTCCCTATGCCACGCTCTCTGTCCCCCCCCTACTTTACTTCTTACCTTCCTTGACTTGTACGTACTGGTTTTCCCCTGTACTTAAACCTTATGTCCTCTCATCTTTGCTGAATACACTCAGCGCTTGGTCGCCATTGTTCTTCAACTTAGCGTGATGAGCCTGTCGCGACTCGCGGGCACTCGAAGGACACATCACCTAGTCTCATCTCATCATTCTCACTCTCAGCGGCATTGGTCACTTTCTCTTTCCTTTCTTGTGGTGGATCTCCCCCACCTTTCGAACTCACAGCACTCAATGTCGGTACAGTGTGTAATGTGTGAACAAAGACGCGGCCAGCCGTGGCTTGTAGGCCAAGACGGGCCCAAGACGTTGAGGCCCACGAGTAGAGTCCCAGTCCCTGTAAACTCTGGGCATAAAACCCCCCTAAGACGGGCCTAATGGCAGGCTTTCAGGCCGGGACGGGCCCGCAAACCACTACTTATGAGTGGGCTCTCTTCGTTTTTTAGCCTCTTGGGCTCCTCGAGGTGTACGTGTGCCAGTCCCCTAGCACCCCGTCAGAACTCCCGGCGTCTGGACGCGTCGCCGCCAGCCCGACAAAGCTCTTACAGTAAACTACGAGTAAGTGCAAAAAAGCGCGAAACAAAGCTCTTTTTCCTCCCCTCGTCAGTCGTCGGCCCCTCAAAGCCGGCCCCCAACCATAAGAGATGACCCGAGCTTTGCCGTGCTTGCGCTGTGTAAAAAAACACAGCGAACAAGCATACAGACAAAGGGGCTCCCCCTGGGTGTGGTGGCGTGTGGCCGAGGGGAGACGACTGCGAGGGGCGCCCCAGACTCTCTCGGTAGGTAGGTAGAGTAAAGTACTGGGGGAAATACGTGTAAAGTAAAAGTAAAAGTAAAAGTAAAAAAAAACTTCAGGGATCCATCACCACCCCTTCACCCCCTGGTGACCCAGCGTGGGGCGCGGGGCGCGGGGGATGAACGATATGAAGTGAAAGTCGGGACATCTAAGTAGGGGTGAGTGGTGGCGAGATGATGACGATATGAGGCGTTTATAGTTCGAGGTGAAGGCTGTGCAAGCTATTCAACTTGATTGGAGTTTGTAGGTTGTTTGGCTTTTGGCGGACGGATTCTCTCTCGGACGTGGCGGCGGCTGGGTTCGCGGACTGGTATTCGTCTTGGGATGAAACACGCCCCACATGCCCGTGCCAGTTTGGAAAGCGAAACCATCCGAGAGAAATGTAAAATAGCCAAGGTCCCTCCCCAACACGTTTAAGTGAGGGGGATACGACGACACAGAACGTCTATTATGTGTTTGTGCGCTGAACTTTCTCTCTCCACCATGCATACAATATTTCGGCGGGTTTCATGTTGTCAAAGTCTGGCCCCTGTTGTTGCCAGGAATGAATGCTTTCGCACACGAATTCTTTTGCCATTTGGATTCCTGACGAGTGCGGAATTCGATCAACCAGTTGGGTGGGACACCATAGTCACAAAGAGGGGTTAGTTGTCAAGTTGCTGTACTATACAGAGAGAGGGCGCAACCACGTCCGCGTGTCTATGCGACTTTCACCACGTCCACGAGATCGCGATCTTTCTTGTCGTCGTCGTCGTCACCGCCACTGCTCGCGTCTTCTTGGGGCGTTTCCTCCTCCAGGATCACGTGATCGAGCATCGTTTCGTGCGCAGGGAAGAGCTTCGAGAAGGTGAAGTAGACGGTCGATGCCAGGGTGAACTGCACAAAAATTTCAATTCCAGGGGTTGAGTACCACTCTCGAGGTCGCGAAAGTTGTGAAAGAAAAAAAGAGGGAGGCAGAGTCTCTAGCTCTCACTCACCCCGAGTAAGTACGCAATGTCGAATAGGCGTTCGCCCGCGGTGCCGATGTGTATTTTCGTGTTGATGCTGTTGATGAGCCCGGGAAGGGTTGGAGGCACAGAGACTAGCAGAGCGGCGGCCGCGCGCCAGTTCTGCGAAATGTCGGGGTAAGAGGGCGAATGAATGTACGATGCGCAACGGAAGGCACCATACCACACCATAAGCATATCTATACCTGCCGTGTGGCCGGTACATCGAAGGAACATCGACACGCGTGCGGTGTACCAGCCAGTACTATCATGATTGGAGTCAGGGATGATGCCGATAACAGAACATAGAGGAAGGCAAGCTTACGTCGGTGATCATGATTCCGGTGATAGGTCCGAGGAAGACGGTGTAGCCGCTCATGAAAGATAGAAAGCCCGTCGCGCTGAGCAATTGCAGATGCGGTTAGGCTAGCGATGACAGCGTTAGAAGGTACGCACTTCGCAAGTATTTCCCAGGGGCAAAGTGCCCACCCGCCGAGAAACGCGCAAATGACTTGCCCACGTCGGATGTTGATATAGCGCGGGCATAGCGCGGTCATGTCGTTCCCGGCGCTCAGCGAGTTAGCCGAGATGTTCGTGCCCAGCGTGGAGAGAACAAACGCGAAAGACGTGAAGAACGCGCCGGCGCGGTTGTCCCACTTGTCGATCAGCTTGAGCGGATCCCAGAGAACTTCACCGTAAAGGGTGACACCCGCACTCGTGACGGCGATGCCAACGAAGCTGGCCAACGTGAACGCAATAGGAATAATGACGATCTGTATATATTGGCTGTGAAACGATTTCAGCGCCTTTTAGGTCGGGACTGTCGGGGCAAAGGTTCGCGTACGCTCTTTCGTTCTTTGCGTATCTCTGGATTTCCGGGGATCTCGCCTGATCAGAATCGACGGTCGTATAACAGATACGTGTGACTCACGGTAAAATCTGGGATGTTTACGCCGAGAGTCGCGTAGAGCCCGAGCGCACTATTGAGTGCACTAAGCCACGCCCACGAAAGCGCACTACCACTCAACTCAGCCTTTTGTGCAAGAATCCCACTGTTTGGGGGTACGTTGACAAACGCCCAGATAAGCAACGCCAACCATGTCGGTGGTACTATGATTGCTTTGGCCAAAAACAGCCAGCGTATCTTCTGTGGTGAGATGAACATAAAAGGGAACTGAATGAGCCAGTAGAGAAAGTAGCAAATCATCCCTATCAAACAAGCGGCGTCAGAGTTGTCCGACTTTGAGCAGGGTCGAGCGGACACGTACCCGAGGTGGTGATGTTTGCACCGGGAGGAAGGTGGTTTGGGAGACGAGCTATAGATGGCCAGATGGCTTTCAACATCTGAGGGAACGAGAAGCGCCGTAAGGAGCCTAGTGAGAAAGATGCAGGCGAGGTCGAACGCACCTGGTAAACGCACTCCGAACCAACGAAGGTCTGAATGCCGAACCAGAACATGGCCAAAACGACGCGACTGATGACGCTAAAATAGCTCAACCAAAATCCAAAGGAGGAGCGATTGAGGACGGGGAAGGGTACGTGAAGCCGGGCTCCCACGGTGCCGTTCAGAACCATGATGATGGCGATGATAACGTGCCCCGTCGCTATGGCTGGTAGTGCCTGCCGCCTGCGAGCCCTACATCAGCCATGGTCCCCGGGAATGAGCACGGTTCGTACCAGGACAAGCCTATCGCGAGCATAGACGAAGCAAATTCCCACGTGGCAGCGTTCGTGGCATCCGAGATCCAGTATGCGACGTAGTTGAGGGTCGTCCATGTCCGCAAATGGGGAGGCACGGGATCCATGTCCTTGTTGCTCCAAGCACTGCTAGGCGCGAACGTCGATGGCTCCGGTTTGAGCTTCCATGTGGACGGACTAACGAGCCGAGATACGTGCGACAATTTGCCCATGGCGGTGGGAACAGAAGAGGTAGCCAAAGAAGGGCAGAAGCGAGGACAGGTTGTGGGGACTCTGGGTGCGTCTTCTTGTTTTATATTTGGCGTGAGGCGTGTGAGCTGGATCGAAGCTGTCAGAGATACCGAGGCACGGCCATTACAGGTCCGAGTCTAAGTTGTCGAGAAGGTCGAAAGATAAAAGATAAGCATAGATTGGATAAAAGGTGGGTGCAACGACCGAGAAACACCCAAGCAAACTCCTTCAGGCTCTCCTGTCGCGGTCGCCGCCATCGTGGCACTACCGCGGCCCTGCAACGTCGGGGGCGGCGGCAGTCAAATCTAGAAGTCAGGCTCAGTTACTGCTGCCGTGTAACTTCCAACGGTTTCTGTAAACTCTGGCGGCGAGTAGCTTGTGACCTGGCAAATATCAATGTACTGTATGGATCAAGATGCTCCTCGCCCATTGACAAATTTCATTGCCTGCGGGATTTTAAACAATCCCGTACCTGACAGTACCTGACAAGCAAGATGCGACTCGGAGCACCGCTTTTTCATAGGCATTACGTATCACTTGGGGACAGGGTATAGGGATTACATCGCAGGCTGTTGGGCTCCCTCACGCTACGTTTTTCGGGACCATGTACTCATTCTGCCGTTGCAGATGTTGAGCGTACGAGCAATGGGATGTTACTTTCCGTGTCAAATACGGGTCACAGTCTTCTTCGAGTCGGCAATACTTCGGCAATTGACCGTGTCACTGCAATCGGCAATTGCAAATTCCACGTGTCATGATTGTGTTCCACACCTCGCTCTCCTCTCAATTTGAGCCGCCGATTGTTGGACAGTCACAAGAAATACACCAACTCCACTTCTCTTTGCTAGGTGACACCACCCATCTAAGAGTTAGTGATTACCGTGGTTTGGAACGCGACATGCTTCAAGTTTGCCACAGGCGTTTACACAAGGTTTTCCGAGTCGGCAATACAGTGCTGCACATTCCCAATGTCCATTCATTCGTTTCGGGTACAATCGCATGCGGTACGTGTAACGAATTCAAACCCGCGTCACGTCCCCTGACGGGATCAGAACCTTGTCAACATTTCTGACTCGTTGATTTTGACAAAGAACAATCGGCCGCAGGAATTGGTCTATAGCAGCACTTGGGCTCTACAACCAACAATGGGACGTTCATATCTCGTCACCCTGGAGGTGGGCAGTCTCCGTGATTTGGACTCGTTGCCAACACTACCCGGCGGCAGATTACTCATTGCTTCTTGATCCTCGATCCTGACCCAAGTTCGAGCTTTATCTTCAACACCTTCGCCGTATTACATCACAGGAACTATCATGTTCACCATACAACGGCCGCCGCTTCCACTCTTCTAATTTTCGACTTACGCACTTTTGTGGGGATCGCTGGTCATACTGTAACTTATACCAAGAGTATATCAAAATCTAGAATAAGCGCCGCACTCGGCTTGGTCCGCAGCTAGCGGCTGTCATCATAATAGCAAAAGCGCTCAGCTACATAGGACAACCTTATAAAAGAATCATTCTGCTTCGTTCCCGGCCTCTTGGCGTATCATCTCTTTCACCTCACGTTTCTCCTTTCCCTTGGATGTCCGCGAGCTTAACGTGGCGCTCCACTGTGAAGTCATGTCTCATTTTGTCCAACTGTCTGTTCGGGCCCCCCAGCAAAGCATAGGCGAAGTCAGGGCTCCAGGGATCGTTGGACTTTTTGTCCAGGGTTTTCAAACTGGTCTTGTCGTCTCACAGTTGGCTCAATGGCTTAACCTCAAACGAACGGAGAGTGCCTCAATGGTGGCTCTCGTTGCGTTTGTCACCGCCATCGGTTTGTCAGTTTTTACCCACCCCTCTGCTAGACTGATACCGGCTGAGTTTTTTATTTATTTAAAATCTCACCTGGTGTGTGTAGATTGGAGACGGGTATATGCTTCGCGTCTGCGTGGCGGACTTACGTTCGCAATTTCGGACAATTTGTGAGCGGACTTCTAGCCCATACTGACCCGAGAGGCTTGTTTATCGTGTCTGCGCCTTTAGATTTATCCCCATTGGACCGAATCCGTCCACGTAGTGCTCGTGTGTAAATTTCTCGTAGCTCACTGGGTCACAGTTTCTCTGACGGTGTTCTCGGTCCTGGCCAACAGTCCACCCTCACAGCGGCGCCTATTCAAGCACTCTTCATTTGGCGTTGTTATAATGTTCGTTCCTAGTTTTCTGACATACATTTTGAAACCCATCTTTCTTAGATTCTAAAAAAGAGGATATACGTGATAGTAAGTTTGGCCTCTCATATAACTGTACCTCTCACCCGGGTTCGCATCTCCCGAGATTCCCCTTGTCTTAGCTTTGATTAGTTCCGTCGTCTTGACGGCCTGGGTTACCCTATATATTTTTGGTCTCATCTCTTCCCCCAAGCCGGCTCGGCCTGAGGACTATCATCCTACAGCAACTACGATATGGTGGCCTTGTGAGAGTTCTCGATAGTCGTGGCAGACTGTAACTTACAATGATGTCGCTTGCGCAGTCGTTGCATGTCTCGCTGTCCCTGCAGGTAAGATGCCCCTTCATCTTTATGGGCTATCTTCCTAACATTACTTTCATTGGATGCAGCCCTAGATGTCGTTATCACCAGCATCCGTACGTTGATTTCGTAACTTTTCCCAACACATCCACATCAACGATATCCTCGTGCATGTGATAGTGCTTCACTCTCTGACTACGTTCTTGAGACGTATCCATACGGAACAATTACGTAGGGTGCGTCGCCCGTGCGTCTCGGTTACCCGCGTGATTGAAATAGTGGGCAGCGAATCATGCGCTTCATCGTCGTTGTGTGGCAAGCTGCCATTCCGCCCTGTCTCTGTGCCGTCGCTCTTGTGATCAAGTATATGGTCTTTACCGAGACGCATCCGGTGTGTTACTTCTTCGCGCTTACTCTTACCCGTGCCAGTGGTCGGTTGCCCGCAACGTGTCCTGACTGACTGACTGACGGGTCCTGCACGCAGGGACAGCAACAGAAATGGTACAGCACAATTCAGGCCATGCTAGGCAAATTCTATGTTCTGTCCCTGTTTTATACACTGTAAGCTACTACCTCCATGACCCTGACCCTGATTCCTAGCCTTTTACATGACAGCAATAATCGCATGGACTTCACTCGTAGGCAACCCGTGACGTACGCCTCAACAGTGGACCCGTCGTCGCTCGAGAGTGCGGGTTCTTCCGCGCAGCGATACGTTTATTCTGTATACTTTCCTGACACGGAGGGATGTTAACAATTCGCGCTACGCACTCGTTTACTATAATACCTGACGAGTAGCGAATTTCTTATGTGCTCGACAGCTCGGAGACGCACCGCGGCTCAACGCTTCCGCACACCCTCGCATTTTTATTTTAGTTTTGGTTTTGGTGGGACAAAGTCGCAGAAATCGGCCTAGCTGTCGAAGATTCTTCTGCATGTATGATGACATGACTTAGGAGCGCGAAATCAAAGACCGTGTTGGTCCCAACCTCTTCTGCCAGCAAAGACCGTGCAAAGTGCAAATACAGTGGAAACGAGAGCACTTCTTCCAATGAAGACGAACCCAGAGAACACGTTTCTCGTTGACAACCATTACGCTCGTAGGGGTGGTCCAGATCCAGAGAAGCACAAACGAGGTGAAATTTTCTCAGGCTCAAGGCCTTTAAGTCATGTCGACCTGCAGGACTGGCAGAAATCGCTCGTTCGTTCGTGGAGCAGATCCACGCTGGCAGGGATTGGCGGCTCGGGTAAAAAGGAGGTCATCAGAGCGCCGGCAGTTGCACTGAGCACCACTGAGCACATAAGCATTAGCTTTGCTCTAGTAGCTGTGCGATGACTTCCGTGCTACCTAGGGCTTACTTTCGCCCCCCCCCCCCCTGGCGTGCTGCTGCCGTTTCTCCTCCTCGACTGGCTGTGCCTTCATCAGGAAAAGGGAATGTTACTAGAGAGCACTAGCCGAGACTGGCGGCACTGGCAGCACTCAATTTTTGTGGGCGCTAGTTGCCCCTAGTAACGACAGGTCAGGTCCATTTTGCTGATGCTTCTTTCATCGTCCGCCCGAACTGCGCGGTTTTGGACACTGGTATCGGGTATGTGCCGACTCCTACTAATCATGTTCAAGTGCGCTCTTGTCTTCCCAACCAACTGCACGCTACAACGCACAGTAAGGTTGTTGCAAAATTTCGTCATGCTTTAAGTCGATCCAGCTTATAATTACCATTTAAAGGCATTGTGCTCCGTATAAATGTCGTAGTCATCATATAAAGGCCGGTTCCTGGCAGCGAAGTTGTGAGTCCTGTTTTCACGTCCCTGCTCCGCGTCCACAATATTGCTTCTCCTGAACCAAACATGTCCTTGTCATAGCAAATTAGACGCTCTTCTCATCTTTCTTTCCATCCATGGTCTCTGAAACAAGTGTTTAAGCCTACGTCTTTCCTTGACCGATTATCCACACACAGGGCAACAGCGATGCACAGTACCGCACCTTTCACCTCAAATATCCTTACGCGTGCTCCATTCTCCGAGGATCCTCTCTAACTGATACCCCGCACCGCGTCTCATTCTATCTTATCTTCTCACTATTCATGCTTACCATCCTACGCGGTACGAGCATTCTCAAGGCGCTTATCATACGCATAAGCAAAATTACGCGCTTGCCAAAGTGACGGGTGGGACACAGCTTGCCATGCTAGTCATATACCTCTTAAATGGTGGTGTTGTGCTCTCGAACGAGTGGTACGAAGACTATGTCTCTGCAAGCTTGCACTCAGGATTCGCATTCCTGGTACGCTTCTGCGCACAATTGCACGTTCTCCCTTCCGCCGGCGCCTTGGGACCGATATCCTTTTACAGGATAGCTGGCGGGGGTATACCCCACGTTGGCACGTCAGCTCCATCACCACCATTTTGGCCTCATGTTATTTGACATCGACTACCATTTGGCTCCCACTGTAGATGTGCAACATCTTCCTGCTCGCTCGCCTTGTTGCGAGTCCGTGTGGCTGACGTAGAGTGATCATAGATTCATAACCGGTGGTAACCGGTGGCGCGCAACGTGGCAAGAAGCACGTGGCCATGTTCCACCCACACACCACGTACACCATCCGGAATTATTATCTTGCGTACGCACTCTACGCGCCTCTCTACATCGCGGGGCCGATATCCATCTTCAATGATTCCACGTGGCAGGTACTCATAGCGATCTCCATTCATTGGTTCTGCTACAGACATTTCAATTAAAAGATATCGCGCCGGTGCGGGCGACGTCTTGATACGCAATCCGGTCTCTCTTCGTACTGCTCACAAAGGAAACGCTCATTCATATCATACATCTCATCGTGACCAAGTACGTGCACGTGCGGAGTGGCATGATTTCTGCACAGCATTCCATGATCGGTTTTTGGAACGTCATTTGTCTGGCTCAAGGTATGCATATCCCGCGCCCATACCCACCCCCGTGACACCCCGCAGGCGCTGACGGCTTCGTACGTAGTTGCTGCCACTCTGGCGTTTCGTCCGCCCGCAGACACACATGGACGGGGTGGTCCCTCCCAAGAATATGGTACGCTGCATGGCGAACAATTACTTGGCGCTTGGTTTCTGGCGCACGTGGCACCGCTCATATAATCTCTCGATCGTTCCTATGTCCCACTCGGTGGCACCTGGCAGCTTGCTGCAACTAGCCTCCTCATCATCGGAATGGGATGCAGGAGATAGTAGCTTCTGATATCTCTGCCTGCATCAGATGAGCCCAAGTCAGTACTGTAACCACAAGTTAGTCACTGGCAACCGTCCTCCCAACCTTGCCTGTAAGCAATGGCAGATTCGACAAAGAAACTGCAATGTGCCTAGTTTGTGGCTATCCCCTGTACCAGTGCGGAGCAATCATCGCCGTCAGAGAAATCAAATCAAATCAATGGCGAATTCCCTGAGTCTCAAGTGCCACAAATCAGAATTGCCTGCCAGTGTGAAGCGGCGCCAGGTTTTGATTTTGAGCACTGACACCGGCGGCCGTGACAGCGCCACCCCTGGTTTTTATAGGTTCCTCCCGTTCGGATCAACCCTGTTTTAACACAGTGGGCGTTTCACAATGTGCTCCAATTCAATCGCAGAAATCTAATCAATCAGATTTCAGGAATTAAGCGATTGAATTGGAATACATTGTGAAGTGCCTACAATGAGATCTGTCACTCACGGAGTCACGATATCCCCCTTGGCGCTTGCTCAAGGTCGCTACATCTATGAAAATAATTTGTCTCAGACTCAGCAACGGCGGCTCGTCCTGTCACTTCATACAGTATACTTTATATATAACGTCGGTCTTGTGGCGTGACGTTTCCCGTGTACCACCTTTTGCCTTTTCCCTCCCTTGTGCGTGCGTGTACGTCCGAACGGGGTGTCCTGTAAGATATGATCGTCATGCCTGACCTGCCCGCCGCCGCGTGTGGGACGCCTCCGGATCGCAAAGTCGGGTCAACGTTCTCAGCCCTGGTGTCGTTGGCCTCTTCGTTCAAGGAATCGAAACTGGCATGGTTTTCTCTCAGCTCGCGACATGGCTGTCTCTGCCAGGGCGCACCGAACATCGCTTCATCACCGTCCTGACCGTATTCATAACAACAGTTGGACTGTGGGCACTTTGGTCACTTTTTACACTCTTTAATTTTTTCCCTTATCGTTTGCAAAGCGTACAAACGGCCGTATACTTTCTCTCCACTTGGCGAATCTACGTTGAGCACGATGGGAAACCGGTGCGTGGAATCGTCACCGCCTTATCGTCTAGTTTCCCTGTAATGTTCTGACCCCATATGAACGCTAGGGAATCCCGACTTGGACCGAAAAGATCCACATAATCTTTGTTTGTTATCCTTCATGATGCACGAGGGATTACTGACCCCATACGAATGTCGCCTTCAGACAGTGCTCGTCTCAACTCCCGTTCAGTCGCTGCTCATTTGGCGCTGTTATTATGTGCGCTTTCCCTCCATCTCACGGTTCTCTTGAAGACCTATGCCGACCAGATCCTGAAAAGGAACATGTATTTCATTGTTAGTTTGACAGCCGTAGCGAGATAAAAGTGATGCGCTGAACCGAGTTTCCAACTCAGATACCGCTTCTTTTTCTTCTGCTGGGTTCGGTCACGCTGGCCATTTTCGACACTGTCGGCTTGTTTTTATCCATGTCCGGTGGGGGGCAGTCAAGCCGCTCACCCGTGTTCTGGTCTCGTGAGAAAAAAGCCTCCACGTCTTCTTCTCGTGACCCTTTCTGACATGACCTTTAGTTCTCTTGTACAGCGCTTTCTCTTCAAGTGAGATAACTCTCCGTCCAGGAAATATTTCAAAGCACCTAACACCCCTCTTAGTCTTGGACATTATTCTGAGTAGCATCTGTAAGCATTGCGCATTCGGTTCCTGGGAAAGTGATCTTTCATCTCTTATTTCGGAAGAACATCCAGTGTTCTATTATCTCACGCAGTCAAGGAAGCGGATGTACACAGATCACGCGATCCAGGTGCGTGTCGCAGTACCCGTGTCAGCGGTGTCCCCTGTGTTGCTCAAAGTTTTCCTTTCAAAGTGGATTTCTCGTCATATTATTATCGTGTGGCAATCAGTTATCCCACCAACTGTCTGCGCCATTAGTATTTCCATTTTATACGGCGTATCGCAGCATCTGTATCCGGTGCGTTCCGTTATGGTTTTGCTTTCGTCGTGGCGTGCCGGACCAGCATGACTGACAGATGTACCTCCGACACTCAGAGACCAGGGTTAATGTGGTACCCAACGCTCCAGGCGGTGATTGGGAAGCTTTACGTTCTCTCGCACTTCTACAACATGTACGTCGTACCCGCTCCGGTTCCAATTATATTTATCACCTCGTTGCCGCTTTCGCAGCAATTCTCGTACGCTGTTTGTTGGTGAACAAGAGCAGCCATCGACGTACATGTCCACGCTCACGGTACCTGCGCTCCATGGGACAAGCACCGCACACAACGCCCCCGAAGAGTACCCTCTGGAACTCTACTCCGATTTCTTTGAACGTACAGACGGTGCGCAGCGATAAGCACCAGCGTCGCGGGTGCTGATGTACATTTAGAGGGGACAGGAGAGTGTTGGGGCTCGGAATTAACAACTACGACCGTACCTCTTGGTGGCGTCAGACCTACTAACGTACGGTTTTGAGGTCACCGTCCAGATGCGGGGGTATGTGGCTTCGCCTCTGTCATTCCCAGTCCCTCTGGCCAGGCTTTAATTTTCCGACGTTGGTCATTGGAAGGGGCGCTGATACTGGATGGTGTTCAGGGTAGTTTCCCCTGGTATGTGCAAGCTACACACCACACTTGACACATCAACGTCACTCACTCACGCCTTTTCAATCCAATTACACACGTTGCAAACCTACGCTCATAGATATTAGACGACCGTTTATGCCCTCTGGTCTCCAGTGCCTCTTTTCCCTGCTTCCTTATATCCTTCATATCCTGCGCGCGCGCGCTTGGGATCTCGTTTTTTTTATTTTTTATTTTTATTTTTTAGAATCCATTTTCGTGCGCCTGGGAGTACAGAACTCTATGTAGCACGTTGCCTTTTAGTATCTATGTTTCGTCCTTGTATGCGTGTGTGTGAGTCCTCCTCCGAAAAAGCAACTCCCTCGGCCTGAATGGCCGACGTTGTGCGGTGCCAAGCGTTGATTGCGTTGCGGCGAGGTGGTCGTAGCTGGTTTGCGATGCGAGGTTGGGGCGGGTGTTAGCTGGGGTGAGTGGATTGGTGGGTTGAGTGAGTCGTAGTTGTGTTGGGCACTTCTACTTCGTGTACCTCCTCAAGTCCCGTCGCTTCCCTCCGTCCTTCCCTCGTTGCGGACCTTGACATATCTTCGTATTCTTGGGGGGTGTCTGTGCGGACCCCTTCACTGCAGGGGGTGGTAGTAATGGCATAATTGGTGATTGGTCGGTGTGTGTATCTGGGTGTATTTCCTAGCGTAGACTGCTTTGTGTGATTATGTGGAACTTACCGCCTGTGTATCTGTCTCCAGTTCGAATCTTCCTGACGCTTCAATGTAGTTTGCTAGCGGGAGTAATAGTTTCGCACTTGTGAGGAGTTTGGAAAGTTTGGGAAGGTTTCCTCCGAGTTTGTTCAGGATAGGCCAGCGTTCGTGGGCGTAGCTGGGGCATTGAAGCAGGAAGTGTTCTGGCGTCTCTTTGGGATGACCACATGCCGGGCATCTTGGGTTGTCGATTCTTTTGAATCTATGCAGATAGAGGTTGAGCGGGGCGTGTCCCACCCTGAGTTGGAATATGCGGCTGGCCGTTTTCCTTGAGATTTCTTTATTGCTGATGTATGTTAAGAACTTCTGCGAGGAGGGTGTCAGTAGGTCGTGAAAGCGTAGGTGGCGGTACCGGGGTGCTTGGGATCTCGTCTTGCCTCAATATACACTAGTTCCCGCGTTTTCTGGTCGATTCCGCAACGCCCTCAGTGTTTTTGACGTCTCTCACGACATCGAGTTACACTTCTAAGCGATCAACCGAGGCATATCCACCACTCCTCTAAGTACTATTGGTGCGTAGCTAGTCAGTCACAACCTCTTCACTTGATGCCTCAGCTTGCATTTGGAAACGATCTCCATCCTTATTTGACCTCTGAAACGACTAAGATATAAGCCATGTGCACTTCTATCTTCCAACACGCTCATTCTCGACAAAACTGACTGACTTTTCCCACATAATCATGATCAAGCACCATCACAATGTGATCAGATCCGATATAGCTTGAGCCTTTCCTTCCATCTCAAACCCCTGTCGTGATGCCCATAGAGTAAGGACCCGTTCCGTGCACGGATGTCTGTCCTGACTTGTCACGGGCTGCCGCTATCTCCCACCCGGAAGACAGCGGCAACCACATATTACTATGTACAGTAATTCTGGTCCGCGGTAGAATGCAAACGATATCAGAACTTAGGGCCTGGTCGGCGCAACGAATGCAGCGTCAAGAGTGCGTCAAGTCGCAATATGAGAATGCATTACCCGAGGGAATGAGGCCCCATCCTGACGGGGCGACAAATAGGCTATGTCTGCTCCACATCCCATCGGCCCCTCGGCCCCAAAAAGAAATACATCCTTCATCACGTGCGATGGGCAGAGAAGCAAAAGTGGGAAACGGGTATTTTTGTTGCGCCGTTTTGATAGGGCCGCGCCAATGTCTCTCTTCCTCGACCCCTCGGCGCAACATGCACCGAACAGGCCCCTACTAGTCATCGGACTAGAAGGTGAGTACCGGTGAGCGGAAAGTCATGGGTCTGGCAAACCGAACAAGCCACTTGAAACAGACTTGTTGCCAAACTTGTCGCCAGCACACTCTTACTTGGCATTGAATCGCTTCTTCGATAACGGTCGCCAGCACGCTCTTGCTTGGCAATGAATCCCCTGTTTGATAACGGCGATCAAGACGTTGCCGCCTTATCTAGTAGCCTAGTAGTAGGGATCCGTGAGTGATTCTGTTCTTTCCTGTGTACTTTCCTGTGTAAAGTGTATGAGTGCCCATATCATTCCGAAATCGTGTGACCCAGCTACCGAGCCGATTCTATGATCATGACCATTGACCAGTGTTTCCCACATGCCATGTATGACTATATGATGTCTCACGTTCAGAAAGAAGGTAGCTGAGTCAACACGATGGGTTCAAATAAGAATTGTTTATTTGTTTAATTGAAATAATAAATTAAACAATTACACTATAATTATGAGCTGTTATTGTACCTATGCCACAAAAATAATCAAACTATCAACCCCAACTTCCCTCAGAATTGCCCTACACATCTTGCTACACATCCATGAAAGGACATCCAGGAATGTGTCCTTCACTGCATGCAAAGCAAAGTTTTTGGTCAAATAAAACCCATAGAAAACTCTGTGGAGTGTTAACCACTTATCAGGGTTTATTTTTTTTGAAAAACCTTGAAAAAAAAGTTTATGTTTTATTTGGGTGGCATGGAAAACTTAAAGTTTATTTGGCTGATATAGGCAAACTCTTCTTTAGTGTTGCTGCAAGTTCAAGTTGACACCAGTATGACTTGAACTTGACTTGGAAATCATGGAACTTGTAGTAACTTGCACCACCAAGTTATGCACCAGTACTAGTGTGGCTAGCAAGTCATAGGTAGAAACTTTCCCACACACTTACAACTGTTTTAGGCTATCCAGAGTTCCTTTTTTCTTTTTTTTTTTAAATCAATTTGTATACCAGGGCAGTGCTGGTACATAACACAAAACTGGGCCCTGTACTGGGCTAACTATTCTGTATGGAAACCCATAGGGGGCTCACTGATAACAACACAAGACCCCAAACTGCACCTTTTTCATCCCTACAATGTTATGGATCGAACCAAGACTCTTACTCACCAGTTATGACTATGGCGTAAGAGGTACTTAGTCATGGACACTCAGATCAGTCAGCAGTCGAAGGTCGTCGAAGGTCGTCGAATGCGAGTAGCACATGTGATACTTGTATGATAACCAATCTAGGAGGCGCTTCAAAGCCCTCTTCACTTGCATATAAGCCACTAGTAGAAGACCAAGGCTCTTCAGCTTGGTCTTTCTGAATCACCACTCGATTCCTCAAAAGCTCTCTCTCTCTCTCTCTCTCTACCTCATCTGAAGCATTGGCTGTTGGATAGAACGTACCTCGAAGGAGAGCATCAGGAAAATGGAATGTCACTAGAGAGCACTAGCCAAGACTGGCAGCACTGGCAATACTCAATTTTAGTGGGCACTAGTGGCCCCTAGTAATGACAGGTCAGGTCCATTTTGCTGATGAGGACTCTGCAATGAATATCCCGCATTCCTGATTCGCTAAACCCATGGGAACCCAAGTGTTACATAACCACTGTACATCCACCTGACTTAGGTGAATGGTTTGGCTGCCTCAACCGGTGTTATGCCCTAGTGGGGGCACTACGTGCGACGTGTGCAAACGTGGATACTGCCAAGTCAATTATGACTTGGTGGGCAGGGTTCTGGGTGTGCAGAGTATTGATATAGCTCAATACTCAAAGGCTCCAAGGTGATCATCCAAAATTAAGGACAATCAAGTGACATCAGCAAACCCTGGGGGCTCTACCTGTTACATGTCAGCGCCAAGACACTTACTCATAGGTTGTGGCTACGTGAGTAAGCGGTAATTAGTCACAGACTTACGCATCAGTCAGCCAGAGTATCACATGTACGATAGTATGACTCGACCCTAGGATAGCGGTATCTGGTTTCAGGTTCAAGAGGTGCTTTAAAGCCCTCTCCATGTAGTACTTAAGATGTAGTCATCGAAGACCAAGACTCCAGCTTGGTCTTCTTAAATCGCTACTCATCTTCTCTTCTCTTGTGAGACATAAGGGCTCTTTCCCTTTCTCTATTCATTGACAACTCGTGTCTTGTGTCCAAGTGTCCGCAGACCTTGTGACCTACCATAGCACGTGACCAAGAGGGATCCATGTCTACCAACGCTAAGTCGTGTTGTGTCCTGCGATAGGAGCCTAAGTCAAGGCTAACGTTCAGTGGCAACGTAACATTAAGACCAAGCTATTCTCATTGTGGCGCGCATCACCACTAGGGAGCGTTGGGGTTTTACACCCTATTCAATTGACGAAAGGGGAGAACAAGACGTACCTCTTATATATCTCAAGACAGCATGGTGGAGGACCGTCCAAGGCAGCACAGGATACTTTGTCAACATCCCCACAAGGCCAGCACAATACTACCCAGTTGAGTTCAATCACGACTTCGTGTGTTGGACAGAGATTACTTGGAACACACCTCAGAACAGGTGGAACGTCGAAAGGCCAACAGGACCAGACTACCAGTGCAACATCTTTGAAGATGAAGTATGAACAGCAGGACAAGTAGGACAAATCGACGGACAACAAATCCCGACTCCTCGAACTCCCGCGCCATCAACAGAAGACGAAGAGGATGAAAGAGGTAGTGAAAACTCTGGAAATATGGCTGAAACAGGAGTACCAGGGAACACTACCGAAGAGGAAGGACTAGCTGACTTAGCTGAGTCAATTCACATTAACCCACCAGAAATGACGACAATGACTGAGCCGGTGGAAATAGTGACAGAAGGATCCACCTACCTCAGATGGGAAATGGTAGGAGAAATTCACCCACTAACAGGACACTGAATACACCGCACAGCCAACACGGTCGATGATGAGGCAGCCCTATGACGGGCGCAAGAACCAGATAGACCCGACCCACCGAGCAGAGGACCAGAAAGACTACCCGAACTGCCACCCATCCGACTTCCACAAGACAATCAACCTAGGAGAAGGTTCCCCGGAGGAGGATTTCCCAGAGGAGGAGGATTCCCCAGAGGAGGAGGATTCCCCGGAGGAGGAGGATACCCAGGTGGAGGAGGAGTGCCACCCGGAGGACCACCAGGAGGCGGTTGGGGACCACCACTGCTACCCATGCCACAGGCCCAACAAGGGAAGCTAGTGGGAGAACCCCCTACGATCTACGATGGTGACAGGAAGAAGACAACCCTGTTCATCAACGAATGGGAGTTATACTGGGCAGTCAACAATGACAATGCCCTCATGATCAACCCATATCGATGAGCTATGTTCTTTCTCACATATATCAAAGGAGCTCGAGTTAACGAATGGGTGATGGCGGTCAACCGATGGTTGTCCTAACAAATACAAGGAGGCATCAACACCGCCGATGAACGACTTTGGAACAAAGTAGCTGCCTCTTTCACACGATGCTTTGCCGACAGCCTAGCTAAAGAAAACGCGCAATTGATACTCCAAGCAGGAGTTAAAATGAAAGGAGAAGATATCGATGCCTACATCGTTGAAATAGAAGAGCTTATTCGATTAGCTGAGTACCGATTTGATGTACCGCAAACCATTGAAGTATTCACCGATGGGCTGCCCACGGGGCTGTATCAAAAGATCCTAGAACTCGATAGGCCAACCACTTACAAACAATGGAAACAAGCGGCTATCAACTGTCAACAGGACTACATCCATATGAAAGCACGATTGAAGGCACACTGTGGCAGCGTAACCACCTCTTGTCCAAGAGGATGGATACCTTGACATATGCTGACTGATCCAAATGCAATGGACACATCGGCAGGAAGAACAAGAGGACGCGTTGCAGGAAGTGAAGAAATGAACCCCGCAACTATGCCCCGTGGAGGGTATACCCCACGAGGAGGATATATGCAAAGGGGACAAGGAGGAGGAAGGATAAGGGACCTACATGAAGTTGAGTGCTACACATGTCACGAGAAGGGACACCTGAGTTGCAACTGTCCTAAGCACACATGGAACAAACCCAACACATCGCGTAACTGGACTCCACGTCCTAGTCAAGGACGTGAAGCAATAGTAGACGACAGAAGCATATGCGATGAAGAGCAACCCTTGATTGCACGGTCAAGCACTCAGACTCCACAACAGCAAGCCGATTCATGGCTCCAAGGGGTAGCAACTGCAGGAGAAGACGTACAAGAATTAGTAATGAGGGACCTTGTCGGGAGAGAGGGTTTTCAACACGCCTGAACCCATCGGCCTGGGTGAGGGCAGTCCATAAGTTCAATTCTGTAATAGTGACTACGTGATTTCGATCCATGCACATCCCCGTCTCTATCAGAACTAGCAACACAATGGCCAAGATCAAAGCACTCATAGACTCGGGAGCAACCGACTGCTTCATGAGCAAGAACTTCATACGATGCATGAAACTAGGGAAGCGACCCTTACAAAGACCACGAAAAATATGGAATATCGACAACACGGCAAATCAAGCCAGAGAAATTACACACTACATTACCCTTGAAATACAGACCGGAGGAGTTTGGAAGACAATACAATTCCTTGTCACAAACATAGGAAATGAGGACATTATACTAGGATACCCATGGATGGCCGCCTTCGAACCTCAATTTACATGGAAACACGGCGTCATCAATGAAAAAGAATTACCCATTGTCCTCCGGTCCGTGAATCCTTTCATTCCAGGAAAAGACCCGATAATTGCATGAATAGAAGGAACAGAAGACGATAGTCGACTAGCAGCTACAACCTCCACCGAACTTGCGATCAAAGCGCAACAATACACAAAAAAGGTGGAAGTCCCAACAGAATACCAACAATTCGCCAAGGTATTCAGCAAGCAAGAATCAAAGCGATTTCCACCAAAACGCGCTTGGGACCACGCGATTGAGTTCAAAAAGGACGCACCAGAAGCAGTGGACTGCAAAGTCTACCCAATGAACTGAATCGAGGATGAAGCAGTACAAAAATTCCTTCATGATGAACTCGAGAAAGGCTATATTCGTGAGTCGAAATCCCCATACGCATCATCATTCTTCTTTGTCCGCAAAAAGGATGGCAAATTGCGACCGGTACAAGATTACTGTAAGATCAACGCCCTCACCATTCGAAATCAATACCCCCTTCCCTTAATCGCGGACCTCATCCACGATCTCAGTAATGCACACATCTACACAAAGCTTGACGTTCGATGGGGGTATAACAACGTATGCATTCGCAAGGGAGACGAGAAGAAAGCAGCATTTAAAACCAGATATGGACTTTTCAAACCTACAGTCATGTACTTTGGACTCACCAATTCACCAGTGACCTTCCAAACCATGATGAACTACATCTATCGGGACGTCATTCTCAAGCATGAACCCCTCGGCACAACTATCCGAATCTACATGGACGACATTGGCATCGCCACCTGTACAAACATAGCCGATCACCGATGCGCAGTCCACGACGTCCTCAAAGTTGCCCAACTTCACAACCTCTACTTCAAGCTGGAGAAATGCCTCTTTCATTCACCATCTATGGATTACCTGGGGGTAATCCTTGAAAAGGGGGTGACACGAATGGACCCTGCAAAAATTGCAGGCGTCGACACATGGCCAATACCCAAAAATGCCACGGAGGTCCGAAAAGTCCTTGGATTTTTCAATTTCTACTGCCCCTTTATCAAGGACTTCGCATTCATTGCACGACCACTACACAAGCTCACATGGAAGGACCAAGAATGGCAATGGGGAACGGAAGAACAAGAAGCTTTCGACGTGTTAAAGAAATGCGTCACTACAGAACCTGTGTTGGCGCATGCCAAGCTAGACGATCAGTTCGAGTTGGAAGTAGATGCCTCAGGATACGCGGTAGGAGTGGTACTTCTACAATGAAAAGAGGACGGTAAAAAGCATCCTATAGGGTACTACTTGGCAACGCTCAACGAAGCACAACGAAACTACAACATCTACGACCTCAAACTCCTGGCCATCGTAATGGCACTCAAGAACTGGAGACCCTTGCTAGTGGGATCCCCCCATAAGATCATCATCTACTCCAACCACCTCAACCTACAATACTGGAGACTACCACAAAGGATATCAAGGAGAGTGGCATGAGAAGTACTGGAATTGTTGGAATATGACTTCGAGATATGTCACCTCCCTGGTAGATTGAACGGAAGAGCTGATGCACTGTCAAGATGCCCAGGATACGACCAAGGAGAAGATGACAACAAAGATGTGATCGTACTACCAGATTGTGTCTTCGTAAGGGCAGGAATGACACAACGCGCCCCTCCCATGCGAAAGATCATAGCCCAAGAAGAAATGGAAGCAACGGATCCGATATATGCTCAAGATGAGGAGCTACTCAAACCATGGATCAACGCTCATCATCTAAAGAAAGTCGAAGGGGTATGGTATAAGGAGGGACGCCGCATGGTAACAGGAAGAATGGAGCATAAGTGAGCCTTCATACGAGCCCACCATGACACACCAGTATATGGACACCCTGGAATCAACAAAACATACCAACTGGTGACCCAAAGATACTGGTGGCCAAACATGCAACAAGACGTGAAGGATTATGTATGAGGATGCGCAGAATGCCAAAGGAACAAAATCAACACACGACCCACCAGGGCCCCGCTATCGCCTATATTTCCCATACATGAAGCTATGCCGTTCGAAACTGTGGCTCTAGATTTCATCACTAAACTGCCAGTCTCACAGGGGTATGATTCGATACTCACCATAACCGACCATGATTGCACCAAAGCGGCAGTGTTCATCCCCTGCAAGGAAAGTATGACCGCCGAAGAAACCGTGGGCTTGATAGTCCAACACATATTCCCACGGTTTGGACTCCCACTAAAATTCATCAGCAACAGAGACCCAAAGTTTGCTTCAAAGTTCATAAGGGGAATATGCAAAGGGACAGGGACGACGCAGAACATTTCGACGGCATACCACCCCCAAACGGATGGACAATCAGAATGTACGAATCAATGGCTGGAACAGTACTTACGATTTTGGGTCAATGAGCGTCAAGATAACTGGCATGCTTATCTGCCACTAGCTGAATTCGCGCACAACAATTGGCCGAATGAGACTACCGGAGAGTCCCCTTTTCTCATACTATACGGGTTTAACCCACGAGCTGATTGGACGGATAAACCATCGCCAATACCACAGGTGGCGCTGAGATTAGATCAATTCAAAAGGGCTAGACAACAAGCCCAGGAACTGATGATCAAGGCACAAAAGTCATGGGTCAAACACAAAGATACGCCCAAATATCAAGAAGGAGACCTCGTGTGGCTGGAGGGACACCACCTACGTACTAATCAACCGACTGCCAAACTTGCGCCCAAATGACATGGCCCCTTTCAAATCGTCCAGGTGATGTCCCCTGTCAATTATCGATTAAAGCTTCCCACGCAGTGGAGCATTCATGACATGTTTCATATCGATCTTCTCACACCCTACCGAGAAACCGACATTCACGGATCAAATTATTCAAGACCGACTCCAGACCTTGTCGATAATGAAGAGGAATATGAGGTCGAGAAGGTTCTAGACACTTGGCAATTCGGCAAAGGATGTAAAAGGCAGTATCTTATCAAATGGAAGGGCTATCCGGATTCGGACAACAAATGGGTTGATCACAAGGACATACACGCCCCTGAAGCGATAAGGGAGTTCAAAAATTCAAGAACCGCTTCAGACAGACATATAAGGGGAGGAACAACGGGCAAGTGTCCTGTCATCCCTCTCCCAACTCCCACAACAACTACTCATTCATCTCCCATGTCTAATGCTACCAACGACTACTACCTCGGATTGCCAGAGCGGATCTTTGGAGCCGAACTCGACTCCCAGCTCATCAACTACAATGAGGCACGAGAACTATGTGCCAAGAAATATATACGACCTCACACCAAAGACAAGAACGAACTCGCTGCTCCCCTCACAGAGGAAGAGCTGGCTCGAGTGCGAGAGGTCTTCCCAGACCTCCAGACGGCGCCAATGCACCCGCGTCCACTATCACCCATATTGCAAGAGATGTCAGACCCTAGTGGGATGGGAGCCACACCAACTCACCAAGCTGACACCCAAACACTTGATAATGAGCTTTGGGAGGCTGAAGGAGTATTGCGAATCCCTCCCTGCATGGAGGGAATCGCAACCGCAAGTACCGAAGAAGATCAGTATACAGTGGAGGGAGGAGCAATTCGCGCAAGCCGTATACAAGAGAAACGCCGCGAAGGCAGCTCGGGAAGCACAGTGCCACCAAGCACACCAGCGACAGGAGAACCCTGGAGCCGCACCACCAGCATCAGGGACTGGTACCCAGATGAGCATCCTTTCATAAGGAACTATCGCGACTCTAACGACCCGAATGAGACCCCATACGCCCTCACAACCAGTGGGTATCCACTGTACAAGAAGATGTACATGCCCACAGCAATGCAGAGGCGGGACCCCATTGGGTTCAAACCCAACCGCGGGGTTGATTACATTGATTACCCCATCCATCTACCCCATGAGCCGACCACACAACAGGCTCACTACATGCAGGCCATCATGGCCCCTAACCTGCTGGTGATAGCACTCCACAAAGACTCGGACAAGGTGTTCAGCAAACCCTTGTACACCTTGCCAGTATACAGCTTCGACGGCAAACCGACCTACGTAACTGGAGAGCTCGACTACCTCAAGGTGGATGCGCAGGGATGGGAGTTTACGGATCGACTGATTGACCGAGAGGGCAATCTGTCACTCAAAGCAGAAGTCCACCGATTCCGTATGGTGATGGCCGAATTGGAGAGGATGGAGACCGTCTTGGTGGAGAACAAGGAGGCATGGGGACAGTTGGCGGCAGCTAAGTTAGGAGCCATTCGACGATTGGAAATGGCTGATGTGATGAAGAGAATCAATGCGAACAATCAAGGGTTCGTGGATGATGCCCTTCATGTCAACGAAGAGATCTTGCATGGGCACAAAGGCTGAAAAGGGGGTGATGTTACGTGTCAGCGCCAAGACACTTACTCATAGGTTGTGGCTACGTGAGTAAGTGGTAATTAGTCACGGACTTACGCATCAGTCAGCCAGAGTATCACATGTACGATAGTATGACTCGACCCTAGGATAGCGGTATCTGGTTTCAGGTTCAAGAGGCGCTTTAAAGCCCTCTCCATGTAGTACTTAAGATGTAGTCATCGAAGACCAAGACTCCAGCTTGGTCTTCTTGAATCACCACTCATCTTCTCTTCTCTTGCGAGACATAAGGGCTCTTTCCCTTTCTCTATTCATTGACAACTTGTGTCTTGTGTCCAAGTGTCTGCAGACCTTGTGACCTACCATAGCACGTGACCAAGAGGGATCCGTGTCTACCAACGCTAAGTTGTGTTGCGTCCCGCGATAGGAGCCTAAGTCAAGGCTAACGTTCAGTGGCAACGTAACACTACCAGGCTCTACAGTAGTACCCATAGATGGTATAGTGATCCATAGTACCTATAGTGTTTGTAGAAACGTTTATGAACTATGTAGTGCTCCTGTAGTCCTATTGTAGCCTACATAAAGTCTACTTGTAGGACTATCATAAGCATACCATAGTACTACCATAGACAGTGTAGCAATCCATAGTACCTATAGTGA
>WNGR01001037.1_pt1 | contig 31284 bp, 35 predicted proteins | sample 5407581 | NCBI WGS metagenome assembly WNGR01 (sample SAMN13153383, study PRJNA577476) | soil metagenome | isolation source: 80 cm soil or saprolite under Garry oak tree replicate 2 | place: USA:California | collected 2016-06-15
AGGCCGGTCGGGTGGTACTGGACGAACTCCATGTCCTTGAGCGGTGCCCCCGCCCGGTAGGCCAGGGCCATCCCGTCGCCGGTCTTGATGTTGGCGTTGGTGGTGAACGGGTAGACCCGGCCGCAGCCTCCCGTGCACAGGATGACCGCCTTGGCGGCGATCATCTCGATCCGGCCCGACATCAGCTCGATCGCCACCACGCCGCAGACCCGCCCGTCCTCGACCAGCAGCCTGGTGACGAACCACTCGTCGTAGCGGGTGATGCGCTCGTACCGGAGCGAGGTCTGGAAGAGGGTGTGGAGCATGTGGAAGCCGGTCTTGTCCGCGGCGAACCAGGTGCGGAGCTGCCTCATGCCGCCGAACGGCCGCACCGCGACGTGCCCGTCGGGCTCGCGGCTCCAGGGGCAGCCCCAGTGCTCCAGCCTGAGCAGCTCTCGGGGGGCCTCGGCGACGAACGCCTCGACGGCCGCCTGATCGCACAGCCAGTCCCCGCCGGAAATGGTGTCGTGGGCATGCTCCTCGAGGCTGTCGGCCGACTTAATGACTCCGGCCGCCCCGCCCTCGGCCGACACGGTGTGGCTGCGCATCGGGTAGACCTTCGAGATGACCGCCACGCTGAGCCGCGCGTCGGTCTCCGCGACGGCGATGGCGGCACGCAATCCGGCCCCACCGCCGCCTACTACCAGAACGTCATGGGCGGCTCCTGCGTCACCAGCCATGGTCGGGGCCAAGCTCTTCCTTGACAGGCTTGCCGTCGTGCCGGATCGCCCGTACCTCGATGCTGCCGTCGTGGTATTCGTGGCGGATCCGGCGACAGCCGCAGTCGTAGTACTCGTCGCGAATGACCAGGCCGGCGTCGTCTGAGTCCTCATAGTGATCGCCAGGCACGATGTTGCCGCACGGTGCCTGTTCGGCCGTGAAATGGATCTTTGTGCCAACCACCGATCTCTCCCATCGCGGATGGCAGGAGAGTTTCGTGCGGCCGGTCGGCGACAGGCCGGTCGCGCTGATCACGATGCGCGTATGCCGCCACCTTCCTGCACCGCGATCATGTTCGGACGCTCACCTTCGCCCACTCCCATTCTGCTCCTAGAACCGGATTTGTGCACGGGTCTGTGCACGGGATGTAACGGGACCCTGAGACGGGGGAGACGTAGAAGGCGAAGGAAGACTTCGAGCCGTAGGTCTGCCGAGGTCAACGCGACGACCGGAGACTGCCCGAGACGGCAGAGACGCGCGTCGTATGGCTCATAACCCTGGCCAACCCACCATTGCGTCTTGCTCTGGTGGTGCTTTGTCTTACCGCTGGATGGTGGCGGTGAGGCGCCGCAGGGCAGCGTGGGCTGGCGGGCCCCAGGTGGGCTTGCCGCCGGGGCGGCCGAGGTCTCCGGCGTGCCCGATGAGGATGCGGCCGAGGGCGTGCAGGGCAGCCCAGCCACGAGCGCGGCGCAGAGTCGCTGGATCCGGGGTCGGCTGGTATGCCTCGTAGAACCGGTCGATGTAGCCGCCCGGTAGCAGGATCCAGCAGGCGGCGAGGTCGCAGGCCGGGTCCCCGGCGCACATGTCGCCGAAGTCGATCACGCCGCAGAAGGTGCCGTCCGCGGTGAGGAGGTTGGCCGGGTGGAGGTCCCCGTGGAGCCACAAAGGCGGGCCTCCCCAGGCGGGCGCGGTGACGGCGTCGTCCCAGATCGCGCGGACGGCGCCCGGATCGGGAACCAGGCCAAGATCGACGGTCTCGGCGAGGGCGCGGGCGAAGCCTTCCGCGCGACCCGCCAGCGTTCCTCCTCTACCTCTGCCGCCGGGCGCCGCGGCGGGGGCGGGCTGGTGAAGGGCCGTCAGGAAAGCGGCCAGGGCGTCGGCCGCCTCCTCGCCGCGTGTCACGGGTGCGCGGTCGGCAGGATCGCCTGGGACCCAGGTGGTCACGATCCAGGGCCGCGGGAACCGCCCGGAGGGCTCGCCGAGGCGCTGCGGGACGGGAACCGGCAGCGGCAGGCGCGGGGCGAGGGCTGGCAGCCAGGCGTGCTCCTTGAGCAGGAGAGCGTCTGCGGTCTGCGTCGCCCAGGGCAGCCGGACGGCGAGGTCGCCGCCGAGCCGCCACAGCTGGTTGTCCCAGCCGCGCGCACCGAGCGACAGGGGCCGGTCGGCCAGGTCTGGATGCTGGTCACGCAGCAGGTCCCGGACCAACCCCGCGGTGATCTCGGTCTCGGCATGGGTCATATGAATAACGGTAGTCAGCGAGACAGACTCTCCCCGCGCATACGCATTGAACTTTGCGCTGCATCGGTGTCAACCGGATCTTGACAGTGTTCTTACTGTCAACGTGGCTCCCAGTGGCAGGGAGGCTGACCTGAATCTGGCCATACGAGGGCGCGCAAGGCTGACAACGCTGCGCGACGTCGGGCACCATCCCAGCAGGTCAACGTGCATGCCCCCAGGCAGGGAGCATGCATGCAACTCTCTACGGATCAGATGGTCGCTCCTGCGCTGCCTCGGATGCATCGAGCAGCGCCTGGCATACGTCGGTGATGTCCACTATGCCGACCAGACCGGAGTCTCCCATGACCGGCAAGTGCCGGAAACGACCGCTCGTCATGACCTTGGCCGCGTCACGGATGCTTGCCGTGGTGCTGACGACGGTCGGGCGAGCGGTCATCAGCTGATAAATCCGGACGTCGTTCGGGTTCTTCCCGTCCGCGACCAAGTGAGAAATGTCAGCCTCGGTGATGATGCCGATCGGCTCGCCGGTCTGCGCCTGCGTGACGATGAGGGCGGTCGCATCCGCGCGCTTCATCAGGTAGGCGGCCGCGGCCACGTGGTCGTTCTGGTTAACCGCCGTCACCGGAGGATGCATGACGTCCGCGACCGTAGCCGGGGACGGCGCCGGATGCTGTGCTGAGGCGTCTGCCATGATCCGCTCCCTCGAAGATCCGATCGCACTGTTGTTAGGTATTCGATCACACCGTTGGGCCCGAGGTGGCGTGCGCTTGGTGGCATTCGGCGCCAGGATGCGCTGGGATGGCCCTGTCGGCAGCTGCGATGACGTAAACCGATTTGTAAACCGGACGCTGCGGGACGGGCTGAGACGGGGGACGGACCAGTGCACGGTGGCCTGACGTCGGCCGTTTGACGCCACCCGCATTTTTGGTCATACTTTTGACTATGACCGTGCTTCCACTGGGCGAAGTTAAGTCTCACCTGTCCGAGATCGTCGGCCGTGTCCATGATCATCACGAGCGGGTGACCGTGACCGTGCACGGAAGGCCTTCGGCCATCCTCATCGCTCCGGAGGACCTGGAAGCGCTGGAGGAAACCCTGGAGATCATGCGCGATGCCGCCACCATGAACCGCTTGGCCGAGTCTGACGCGGAGCTAGCCCGAGGCGAGTACGTTTCCGCTGAGGAACTTGCCGAAGCGATGAGGCAGCGCCGGGCTCAGTGAGCGGCGAGCCTGCGGAGGAACCCTATGAGCTGCGGACGACGTCCACCGTTCGCCGCGCCCTGAGCGAAACCCTCCCGGAGGCTGTTGCCGCGGCGGCCTACGAGTTCATCACTGGCCCCCTGCTTGCCGATCCGCACCGGATCGGCAAGAGGCTGCTTCCGCCGATGGATGACAGGTTCAGCGCCCGCCGTGGCACCTACAGGGTGATCTACCGGATCGGCGATAAGGCCCGTGTGGTGACGGTCGTAGACGTCGCACGCCGGCGCGATGTCTACCGAACTTGAGCATCGCGCAGTTCCCGCGTTGCCGAATAACCTTGTGTACCTCTATCAAGCGCGGTCCCGCTGCGCGGCATCGCGGGCCCGGCCTCAGCGGCGGCTTCCGGCCTTGGGGAGGCCCGGCCGCCGCACGCCGGGCCAGGCCCGCAATGAGCCTGCCGGGTGCTGGAAGAAGCCCAGGTCTTCTGGATCTCCACGGTCCGCCCCGACGGGCGGCCGCACGTCACTCCGTGTGCTGCGGTGTGGCGCGAGGGGATCCTCTACTTCGACACTGGCGCCACCCAGCAGAAGGCCATCAACCTACGGTCCGCGCTAGCCACACAACCCACAGGTTCTGAGTCCTGCCAGTGCGGGCCGCGGGCGAATCCAAGCGTGATCAGCGCTGGCGCCTAGCTGAGTCGGTGGGAGCCACGCTGGGAGCCACCCGAGCGAACGATCCCACACAGGGCCGAACGGACCTGGACGGCAGCCCCGGTGAACACCGAGCGTGCGAACGAATCTGAACGAGGGTGCAGGATCGTACCGGTGCCTACGGATCAGAGGGAAGGCATGGAGAAGTAGGTCTATGGCCTGGCGGTCCGCGCGTTGGCCTGCTTATCTAACGATCCGCGCGGTTTGGCTGGGGCGTCGCAGCGCTCGTAGATCCGGACTTTTCCACACGCCTGAGGTAATCGGCTCCCCGGTCGGTCAACTCAACCCATTCGGCTAGATCGAACCTGTCAGGCATTTGCGCGATATAGCGCTTTGTCTTGATAAGACCTATTGAGCGGAGGCGACGCAACTCCGCCTGAAGCGAGTCCTTGCGTTCATAGTTGGAAGTGGTGCCCTTGCCTAGATTCTTCAAATGCCTCAATTCATCTGCTGTCACCAGTGTTTCTAGTACGAAACGTATTTCATCAAGGTCGTTACTATGGTCCTTCTGGGTGTCTTGAAGCTCTCGCAGCTGATCTCGTAGCTCGAACCTGAAAGTACCGAACTCGAATCGTTGGACATTACGTACCAATTGCGGTCGAAAAAGTATGCTGATCGCCACGGCCAAAATGGCAATTATTCCGAGATCGGCCAGGCTGATCCGTCTGTTCGCCGAAATCTTTCCCATAAGGACAGCAACGACATAAATAATGAGCAGGAGCCCTATGAGTCCCCCGGCAATAAATCGCAAAAGAGGACGAGTCTTTGGCTCGATCGGGTTCACGGTTGGTACATTGACGGCTTCAACATTGAAGCCGTCTTTAAAGAGTCCCGGGAAGTTTGTCTCAGCCCCTGCGAACATGCCTGCACTCATAAATGCCCGGAAAGCTTCGCGTTCGGATATCGCCTGCCCGGAAGGGTTCTTCCGTTCTTTGCGAACCCAAGCCCCGTGTTGAGACTTGTAATAGGTGACTTCCCGTACATGAAACGCCTGAGCCTTGCTCAGGTCTATGTACGTACTGCCATCGCCGACGAGCAGCAGATTCATGAAGGAAGCATAATCCAGCTCGTTGCGCCAGTCGAGTTGAACGTTGGCCTCGATCGTTTGATCGCCGACCGTCGGCCGCCGGAACGCACGACTGACTCCGCAGGCACCGACCACAAGTCAGCGGCAATTCCTGACACCCGTAATGATCTGCATAACCGTCGGCCCCGTGACGGCCGGGGCACGTCCCCGTTGTTAGCAGCGGGAGTCGCCGCTGATGAACCCGGACATGTCCGTTTCGTTCAATCCTGGGGCAGGAGCATCCAGCATGATGGCGGCATGACTTCGGAATCCTGGCACGTCAGCGAGCGCGTCGACCGTCCCGCAGACGAGGTATACGCCTACGCCTCGAACCCGGCCAATCTGCCGCGATGGGCTCCGGGACTGGGGAATTCCGTTGAGGAGGCCGACGGGCAGTGGTTCGTGGACACCCCGGCGGAACGCGTCCGCTTCGCCTTCGCCCCGCCGAACGACCTCGGGGTGCTCGATCACTACCTCACGCTGACTTCGGGTGAGGTCATTTACGTCCCGATGAGGGTGATCGCGGACGAGAGCGGCTCCGAGGTGGTGTTCACGGTACGCCGCCGCCCGGGCATGACCGACGACGAGTTCAAGGCTGACGGCGATGCCGTGGCCGCCGACCTCGCAAGGCTCAAGCGCGTACTCGAGGAGTGACGGGTCTGCCCATGATCGGGTTAGAGCTGTTCCGGCACTGCCCGACGGTGCTACGGCGTCCGGCACGACCGGAGGCGAGGCGTCGCGGGCGTCAAGGCCATGCCGCTGGCCGCGCCCATCGCGTACCCCGATCGGGTAGCGGACGAAGGAAACGGTATCGTGGTAATCCGGCCCGAAGGCATTGCGCTCCGGCCTGCTGCTATCGTCGGGCCTGTCAGCGACTACAGCTCTCCGTACCTCGCCGGACCAGCCTCTGACCGTCATTCTGGAGGCGATCCTGACCGCCGCGGACGAGCCGCCAAGGGAGCAAGGCACGTTGGAGCCTGTCGACGTGCTCCTGGTCGAGGACGACCCTGGAGACGTGCTGATCACCCTGGAAGCGTTCGAGCAGTACGGGAGCCGCAACCAGCTGCACGTGGTCAGCGACGGCGAGCAGGCCATCCAGTTCCTGCGCCGGGCGGGCGGCTTCGGCACGGCGCCCAGGCCCGGCCTGATCCTGCTCGATTTGAACCTGCCCCGCCGCAACGGGCTTGAGGTGCTGGCCGTGGTGAAATCCGACAGCGAGCTGCTGCCCATACCGGTCGTGGTGCTCACCACCTCCGGCGCCCGGGAGGACATCCTGCGCAGCTACTCGCTGCACGCCAACGCCTACATCACCAAGCCGATCGACTTCGATCATTTCATCGACGCGGTCCGGCAGATCGATGGCTTCTACCTCACCCTGGTAGCACTTCCGCGATAGCCCTCAGTACTTGTTCGCGACGAACAGCTGGGCGTAGCGGATCATCTTGTCGCCGAGCGCCCCGCCGATCCAGGTCTGCGTCGTGTAGCGGATGTTGTAGAAGTCGAAGAGCAGGAAGGCGCCGCACTCGCTCGCCTCCAGCGCGGCCCTGGCCCGCGCCATGCGGTAACCGCGCAGCCGGCCGAAGTCGACGCGCTCCTCGTAGTCGACCCCCATCTGGCCGGGGGCGCTGAGGGGCCGCACGCCCGCCGGGCGCTCCGCCGGGGTCATGGTTGGTCCGCCGTCAGCCACGCCGTCCTCCTCCGATTCGGGGGTGCAATCGATTGCGACTCTTGGTCATCAGCCGCCCTCCTGTCAAGCGAAGAGCTCGGGATGCTTCTCCAGCTCCAGGCGCGTGCGGCGGATGTGCGTCACCAGCACCCGTTCGGCATCGTCCGGCTCCTGCCTGCGGATGCAGTCGAGCAGCAGCCGGTGCTCCATGTGCGTGACGCTCAGGCTCGCCGCCCGGGCCGCGAGCCTGGTGAACTCGCGCCGGTAATGCTGGGTCGTGTTCCACATGCGGTGGATGATCTGCCACATCTCGCCCGACTCGGCGCCCGCGTAGCTGGACAGGTGGAACTCCCGGTCAGCGCGCATGAAGGCGTCGATGCCCGCCCCCGCCTCCATCTCGTCGGCGAGCCCGCCGAGACGGTCGACCGCGGCGGCGTCGAGGCGCGGCATGCTGGTGCGAAGCAGGAGCGGCTCCAGTCGCTCGCGGATGAGGTAGGTCTCGGCGCACTCGCTGAGGCTCAGCTTGGTGACCCAGGCTCCCGAGTTGGCGACGAGGGTGACAAGCCCCTCGGAGTCGAGCATCCGCAGGGCCTCGCGCACCGGGATGCGGCTCGCGCCGGAGCGAGCGGCGACGTCTTCCTGCCTGATGCGCGCGCCGGGCCGGTAGCTTCCGTCCAGGATCGCGGTGCGGAGGCTGTCCGCGATCCGGTGGCTCGCGACGTTCTCGCGGTGACCGGCGTCGTAACTCATCGTGGTCCCCGTGCTTGGTGTCACTGTGCTGGATGCCCGGGATGCCAGAGCGTGACGGCAGCGTCCTTCTCATAGGCCTTCCCCGCCGGGAAACTCACGAGCTCGAACTGCATGCCCCACGGGCTGAGGAAGTACTGCCAGCGCTGCCCGGCCGAGGCGTTGCGGCTCGCGACCGGGCCGGCCAGCAGCCGCACGCCCTTCGCGCGCAGGTAGCCGACAGCCGCGTCCATGTCGTCGACGTAGAAGGCGATGTGGTGACCGCCCAGGTCGCTGTTGCGCGGCTGCGGGCGCCGGTCCGGCAGGGGTTCGTACTCGAAGACCTCGACGTTCAGGCCGAAGCGGCAGCGGTAGAACCGGATCTCCCGCACGACCGCGCGCGGCTCGACGTTGAGGTGAGCGAGCATCCAGTCGTCGTCGTGCCGCATCTCGGGCAGCGAGTAGACGTAATCGAAGCCCAGCACATCGACGAAGAAGGCGTGCGCCTGCTCCATATCGGGGACGGTGATGCCGACGTGATCGCCGCCGCGCAGTCCGGGAATGCCGGTTTCCATAGGTCCTCCTCGACCAGTATGTATCCAATATCTCCGAATTCGAGGGCAGCTGCCAGAGAATGACCAATATTGGCTATTGATATGGATACATTTGCGCAGTAGCCTCCTGTCAGGGGTCAGCACATCGAGGGAGATGCGGATGCCACGCGAGAAGCGCCTTCAGCCCCGATCGCAGTGGATCGAGCTGAGCACGACAGCGGCGGACTGGAGAGCCGCCGACCCCGGGCTGCTCGCGACCATGCTCGGCCAGCTGCACGTGATCCGCGCCTTCGAGGAGACGGTCCTCGAGCTCGCCGGCGAGGGCCTCGTGCACGGCCCCGCGCACTCCAGCATCGGCCAGGAGGGCGGCGCCGTCGGCTCCATCGTCTCGCTGCGGTCGACCGATGCCGTCAACGGCTCCCATCGCGGCCACCACCAGTTCCTGGCCAAGGCCCTCACGCACGTGACCAAGGGCGTGCTCGACCCGGCGGACCTCGTGACGCCGGATGTCCAGGCCGTGCTGCAGCGAACGCTCGCCGAGATCCTCGGGCTCGCCCAGGGCTACTGCGGCGGACGGGGCGGCTCCATGCACCTGCAGTGGTTCGAGGCCGGGGCCCTCGGCACCAACGCCATCGTCGGGGGCGGCGTGCCGATGGCGGCCGGCAACGCCTGGGCGCAGAAGCACTCCGGCACCGACGACCTCACGGTCAGCTACTTCGGCGACGGCGCGGTCAACATCGGCTCGGTGCTGGAGAGCCTCAACCTGACGTCCGCGTGGCGGCTGCCGCTCTGCTTCTTCATCGAGAACAACCTCTACGCCGTCTCGACTACCGTCGAGGAGGCTACCGGGGAGCCGCGGCTGTCGGCGCGCGCGCTCGGCTTCGGCATCCCGGCCTGGCGCGTCGACGGCATGGACCCGCTCGCCGTGCACCTCGCGATGCAGCGGGCGCAGGAGAGGCTGCGCGCAGGCGAGGGACCCGTCGTCATCGAGGCGCTCGTCTACCGCTTCTTCCACCAGAACGGCCCCTTCCCCGGCAGCGCCTTCGGCTACCGCACCAAGGAGGAGGAGGCACAGTGGCGGGCCCGCGACCCGCTCGGCCGCGTCGCGGCGGAGATGACCAAGCTCGGCCTCATCGACGAGGCCGGCGTGGCTTCCGTGCGCGAGCAGGCGCAGCAGGCCATGCGGCTGGCCGCCGACGCGCTCGTCGAGCAGGACCCGGCCGCCAGGCCCGGGGTCCGCCGCATTCGCCCCGACCTGTGGCCGGACCCCGCCATCGTCGACGTCGGCATCCGCGGCGACCTCACCGAACTCGCCGATGCGCGCACGGTCGAGCAACGGGACTTCACCGGCGAACTCAAGCCCGGCAAGCTCATCGACGCCGTGGCCAGGGTCATGGACCGGCGCATGGGCGAGGACCCGCGCATCGTCGTGCTCGGCGAGGACGTGCACCGGCTCAACGGTGGCACGAACGGGGCCACCAAAGGCCTGGCGAAGAAGTACCCCGGTCGCGTGCTCGGCACCCCGATCAGCGAGAACGCCTTCGCCGGGCTCGGCGGCGGCCTGGCCCTCGACGGCCGCTTCCGCCCGGTCGTCGAGTTCATGTACCCCGACTTCGTCTGGGTCGCAGCCGACCAGGTGTTCAACCAGATCGGCAAGTCCCGCCACATGTTCGGGGGCCTCAACCCGGTGCCGCTCGTGCTGCGCACGAAGGTCGCGCTGGGCTCCGGCTACGGCTCCCAGCACCTCATGGACCCTGCGGGTATCTTCGCCACGAGCCCTGGCTGGCGGATCATGGCCGCCTCGACCCCGTACGACTACGTCGGCCTGATGAACGCGGCGCTCGCGATCGGCGACCCGGTACTCATGATCGAGCATGTCGACCTCTACGGCTCCGAGGGCGAGATCCCGGTCGACGACCTCGACTACCAGATCCCCTTCGGCCGGGCCGCCGTGCGGCGTGAGGGTAAGGACGTCACTGTCCTCACGTACCTGTCGATGGTCGAGCACGCACGGCAGGCGATCGAGCAGACCGGTGTCGACGCCGAACTCATCGACCTGCGCTTCCTCGACCGGGCGAGCCTGGACTGGCAGACCGTCGGCGACAGCATCGCCAAGACGAACGCGGTGCTCATCGTCGAGCAGGGTACGCAGGGCACCTCCTACGGCGGCTGGCTCGCCGACGAGATCCAGCGCCGCTTCTTCGACTGGCTCGACCAGCCCGTGCAGCGCGTCACGGGCGCCGAGGCGAGCCCGAGCATCTCGAAGGTGCTCGAGCGCGCGGCCATCGCCCGCGCCGAGGAAGTCGTCGCAGGCATCGAGCGGGTGCGGGCCGGCTTCGGGGGGGCCGGCTGATGGCATCGATCGTGCGGATGCCGAGCGTCCTCGCCGGCGCTACGGAGGCGGCGATCGCCAGCTGGCTGGTCGCCCCCGGCGATACCGTCACCGTCGGAGACCCGCTCGCCGAGATCGAGACCGAGAAGGCGATCGTCGAGTACGGCGCGGAAGAGGCGGGGGTCGTCGGCCGGATCGTGCTCGCCGCGGGCGACACCGGCGAGATCGGTGCGCCTATCGCGGTGCTGGTGAAGGACGGCGAGACGGACGCGGACATCGACGCCGCCCTCGGCGGCGAAGCGCCCGCCTCCGTCGCGGCGGCCGGCTCCCCGGCCCGCATCTTCGCAAGCCCGATAGTGCGCAAGATGGCCCGCGAGGAGGGCATCGACCTTACCGTCATCGCCGGGACCGGACCGAACGGCCGGATTGTCCGCCGCGACCTTGACCGGCTCGCCGGGAAGCGGCGGCCGTCTCCGGACAGGGCTCGCCACCCAGACCGGGCGGCTCCGCCGCCGGCCGCCCAGGCATCCGCCGCCGGCACGCTCATCCCGCACACTCCGATCCGGCGCGCCATCGCGCGCCGCCTCACCGAGAGCAAGGCGACGACGCCGCACTTCTACATGACCACGGAATGCGTCGTCGACGAACTGCTCGGGTTGCGCAAGCGGATCAACGGGACCTCGCCGGTGAAGGTCTCGGTCAACGATTTCGTCATCATGGCCGTCGCCGCGGCCTTCCAGGACGTGCCGGAGGCGAACGTCACCTGGAGCGACGAAGGGCTGCTGGCGCAGGCCTCCGTCGACCTGTCGATCGCCGTCGCGACCGACGGCGGGCTGGTCACGCCCGTCCTGCGGGGTGTCGAGGCCAAGCGCCTCTCCGTGATCGCCGCGGAGGCGCAGTCCCTCGCGCAACGCGCCCGTGACCGGCGGCTGCTGCAGCACGAGCTGGAAGGCGGCGTCTTCTCGATCTCGAACCTCGGCATGTTCGGGACGCTGGAGTTTGCCGCGATCATCAACCCGCCGCAGTCGGGCATCCTCGCGGTGGGCGCGGCCAAGCCGCAGGCGGTCGTCGTCGACGGCGAGGTGGTCGTGGCCAACGTCATGCGCTGCACCCTTTCGGTCGACCATCGCGCGATCGACGGGGCTCTCGCGGCCCGCTGGCTCGCGGCATTCACGACCCGGATCCAGGACCCGCTGGGCATGATCGTCTGAGACGACCGGAACTGCTCATATTTTGTCAGTGCCCCGGTGCAGACTGACGGACGAGATCCAGCACGGGTCACCCGCTGACGCCGGAGGCTGAAGCCGCCATGGTCCCGCCATCACGCCGGCGCCTTGCGGGGCCCGGGCGGACACGAGACGGCGGGCTGCCTTCACTGTTCCTGCTGATGGAAGACAAGCCCAGCGGCCGGCGGTCATAGGCGGGACATAGCTCGGCTCAAACAAACGGACAGGTCGGGCAGGCACGTTGGTGCCAGGGTCGCCGCCGTTGGCGGCCACGGCAAGAAGGAGATCACGCCATGTACGACTCGGCGAACGCCGGCCGGAGCAAGAAAAAGTGGATGGGTGCCGTAGGTCTGTTGGCCGCGGGCGCCATCAGCGGCGGTGTCCTCGTTACCGCGCTGAGCGCATCCGCCTCCGACAACACGTCCGCATCCAGCGCCAGCACCGTGTCGTCCCCGAGCGGCAATGCGCGAATGCCGGGACCTGGGGGCGCGCAGCCGGTCCGTTCGGATGAAAAGAGCGTGTCGAGCGCGACGGCGGCGACGCTCCGTGCGGCGGCGCTCAAGGCGGTCCCGGGCGGCACCGTGTACCGGATCGAGACCGACGCCGGTGACGGCGTGTACGAGGTGCACATGAAGAAGGCCGACGGCTCTCTGGTCACCGTCAAGTTCAACAAGAACCTGAAGGTCACGAAGGTGGAGAGCGGCATGGGCGCGGGTGATCCCGCTCCCGCGGGCCGCGGCGCGCCGGGCGCTCCCGCGGGCCGCGGCGCGCCGGGCGCGGCCGCGGCGTAAGTTAGCCGGCCGGCGCTCCCGCGGATCATGGCGCCGCGGGCAAGACAGAGCGAAAACTAGTGCGGCAGCCGTCCGTTACTCCCCAAACGGCGGCTGCCGCACTAGGCCCCCCACACCCCGCCAGAGGTGCCTGTTGTCAGCCCGAGCCGGGCCGATCGGAATAGTTCATCGAAGGCATGGTGCGACGTGCCGCCCTGCCACGCGCTCGCCGCACGGAGGGCTATGGCCGGCTGGATCAGGCACAGCCCGGCGGTGACCAGGCCAGCGCGATATCGCGAAGGGCGGTATCGAGTAGGGCAGCTCACTCGGCTCATTTCCCGGGCGGGTAGTTCCTGCCGCCGCCGGGGTCTGGAGCAGCGATGCCTCTTACCGGCCCACATTAGCACTAAACGGCCCGGTCATGGCCGTCACCCGGCGCAGGCCCCCTACCGGGCCCGGCTTCGGCTTCGGAGGGGTACGGTGAGACAGAAACCCGAGGCCGCGTCGTGGCGGGCAAGGAGGCGACGTGCGGGAAGACGAACGGCGGGCCCGCATCATGGCGGCGGTCGCCGAACAGGACGGCGCAGGTGAGCTGGTGCAGCGGCTCTGCCGGTTCGCCGTGGAGGAGATGGCCCTGTCGGGGTGTGCCCTGGTGCTGATGTCCGGAGCGGAGTCGAGCGTGCTGGCCGGCGCCGGGCGGCACGCCCGGACGGTCACCGGGCTGCAGATGGAGCTCGGCGAGGGGCCGTGCCTGCAGGCCCACGCCTCCGGGATTCCGGTGCTGCTGCCGGACCTCGCCGCCGCGAACGCCAACCGCTGGCCGGCTTTCGCCGCAGCCGCCCTGGCGGTCGGCGTGCACGCCGAGTTCTCCCTGCCGTTGACCGTGGGGCCGGGCGGTATCGGCACGCTCGACCTGTGCCGCGACCGGCCGGGCATGCTCAGTGACGAACACCTGGCGGACGCTCTCGTCGCGGCGGACATCGCCCGTGATGCCGTGCTGTACCAGCCGTACGCACCTGGCGGCCCGGGCATGGCGGAGCTGCTGGCGACGGTCGGCACGGACCGGAACGTGATCCACCAGGCCACCGGGATGATCGCCGCGCAGCTGGATGAGACCATGGCCAACGCGCTGGCCCGGCTGCGCGCCGCGGCGTTCGCGAGCGGGCGCTCGATGTACGACGTCGCGCAGGACGTCGTTGAACGGCGGGTGCGGTTCGATGACTGAGAGCGGCGCCGGACGGCACGGGAGTGGCGGCCAGGACGAGCAGCGGGTCCCGGTGGCCCGCGAGGCCGTGCTGGCCCGTGCCTTCGTCCGGCTGGCGGACACGCTGGCCAGCGACTTCGACATCGTCGACTTCCTGCACGGCCTGTCCGCCGACTCGGTGAAGATCCTCCGGGCCGATGCAGCCGGGGTCATGCTGGCCGATCCGCGCGGCGGCCTGCGGCTGATCGCCTCCTCCGACGAGCGGACGCGGCTGCTTGAGCTGTTCGAGCTCCAGGGCGCGCAGGGCCCGTGCCTGGATGCGTTCTCCTCCGGCCGGGCCGTCCAGGCGGACGCGACCGACAGCCGCGCCCGCTGGCCGGTCTTCGCCACCCAAGCGTCCGGTGCGGGCTTCCGGGTCATGTGCGCCGTCCCGCTGCGGGTCCGCGCCGACATCATCGGCGCCCTGAACCTGTTCCGCAGCAGCGAAGAGCCGTTCACCCGCACCGAGATGGAAATAGCGCAGGCCATGGCGGAGATGGCCGCGATCGGGCTGATCCAGGAACGGGCGCTCAGGGAGCGCAACCTGCTGGCCGAGCAACTGCAGGCGGCGCTGCAGAGCCGGGTGATCATCGAGCAGGCCAAGGGGATGCTCGCCGAGTACCTGGCTGTCACCGTGGACGAGGCGTTCCGGCTGCTGAGGAACTACTCCCGGGACCACAACCGCAAGCTCTCCGAGATCGCGAGCGACGTGGTTGACCGGACGATCCCGAGCGCCGCGCTGGGCCGCCGGCCCGGTCAGCCGTCCTAGCATCCCGTAAGGGCCGGCGGGCCTGCGGTGGTGGCGCCGCGGGATGAGCGGCGATCAGCAGGAGCGCGTCGAGCAGGCGCCACCAGTCTGCCTCGGTGAGATCCCGGCCCATCGTGCCCGCGAGCGCCGCCAGCGCGGCCACGAGCCGGACGGAGAACTCGGCGGCGTCCGCGCCGAGCGCCTCGGCGATGGCCGTGACGGCCTGCCGGAATCTGGCGGTGCGCCCGAGCCGGACGAGCGAGCCGGGCACCCCGGGTGACGCGACTGACGCGGGTGCCCCGGCCTGCGGCTCTCCCTCGCCCGGGACGAGCATGACCACCAGCCGCAGGCCCAGCGCCTCGGCGAGCCGGGTCAGGGCCGCGGTCGTCGGGTTGCCGCGGCCGTTCTCCAGGTTGGCGATGTAGGGGACAGAAAGGCCGGCGTCAGCCGCCACGGATGCCACCGTGCGCCCGGCCGCGGTGCGCCGGGCCCGCAGCTGCCTGCCGATCTCTGACTGCTCCACGCCCCTCCTGTCTTGACAGAGCACTAATTCATAGAACTATTCTGACAGAATAGTCGATGGACGGGGTGGCGGTCATGCTCCAGGCGCTGCGGATACGGGATTTCCGGCTGCTGTGGGCGGGCGGCCTGATCAGCGCTCTCGGCTCGTGGCTGCTGACGCTGGCCATCCCCACCCATGTCTTCCTGGCCACCAGGTCGCTGCGGGCCACCGGGCTGACCGTCGCCGCGGAGTACCTGCCGCTGCTGCTCCTCGGCCCGGTCGCCGGCGTCTTCGCCGACCGCTGGGACCGGCGCCGCCTGATGATCGGGACGAATCTGTTCTGTCTTCACCTCCTCGTCGGTGCAGACCGCGCTGCCCGCGGCGGTCGTTACCGGCACGTTCGGCTCCATGTCGCTGGTGATCCCGCAGACCGCCATGCAGCGGGCGGTCCCCAACGCGGTCCTCGGCCGGATCGGCGCGGTCTTCCTCACCGGCGAGGCGGCCGCCACCCTGGCCGGCGCGGTGGCCGGCCCAATCCTCGCTCAGGCGGCGGGCCTGACCGGGGTCGCCGCCGCCGCCGGCCTGGTCACGCTCGGCGCGGCCGCGCTGGCCCGCCTGACCGTCCCGCGGCTGCCGCCGGCGGCCGCCGCGATCAGCGGTCCATCAGCGCGAACACGCCCCAGCCCAGGTACTCGCGCTGATACCGGGCGTGCCGGGCCGGCCCGGCGGTGAGCTCCGCGCGCAGCTGGCCGGCCAGCTCGTCATCGGGATTGGCGTCGAGCCAGCGGCGGATGTTCAGCCATTGCGCCGCGGCGTAGCGGTCCCAGCTGTCCTGGTCGGCGAGCACCATCTCCACGACATCGCAGCCGAATCCGCCGAACCACTCGATCAACTCGGGCAGCGCCCGCCACTCGTCCCGGCTGGCGGCGTAACAGCCCTCGACGGTGGCCTGTCGGGCGGCTCGCGGCGCCAGTACGGCTCGCCGATCAGCATCATGCCGCCCGGGGCGAGGCTGCGCCGCAGCAGGGCGATGGTCCCCGCGACGCCGCCGCCGATCCAGGTGGCGCCGATGCACGCGGCGATCCCGGCGGCCGGCCTGGCCACGTAGCCGGACGCGTCGCCGTGGACGAAGGTGACCCGGTCGGCGACGCCGAGCTCGGCGGCCCGCGCGCGGGCCGAGCCGATGAACACCGTGCTGATGTCCACTCCGGTCCCGGTCACCCGGTGGTCGCGGGCCCAGGTGCACAGCATCTCGCCGCTCCCGCAGGCCAGGTCGAGCACGGCCGTGCCCGGGGCCGGGCTCACCGCCTGGCCCAGGGTCGCCAGTTTCTCGCTGGTGAAGGGGGTGTGGATGCGATGGCTGCGCTCGCGGATGGTGAAGCTGCGGGGGAGGTCCACGAATCAGATCATCGCTCGCCGGCCGCCCCCGGGCCACGGATTATCCCGAACGATCCCGGAGAACCCTCGCCATCGCCACGCCCCTCGCAAAAGCTGCCGACAAGGCGCGCTGGTGCTCAGCAGCCTCACCCGCACCGCCTTCTGGGCTTCCCCGGAACCGCCGCCCCGGCGCTCTGGCATTATCGATTCGTGACCAGCACCGACCTAGACCGCCTCGCCCGAACCGCCTACGAAGCGCACCGGGGCGCCCAGTCCGGTTCTCTCCCGCCCTGGGAAGACGCCAGCGCGGAGGAGAAGAAGGCCTGGCGGGCCGCCGTTTCCGCCGTCACAAGGCCGGGCGAATCCACCCTCACCGATTCCCCCAGCGCCCAGTCGATCGCCATCCAGGCCGGCGACCAGACCCATGTCTTCCACGCCGAGTTCACCGCCGGCCGGCAAGGCAGCCTGGTGGTCAGCGACGAGCACGCCTCCAGCCATCACGCCCTCTTCCAGGCCGCGCACGGCTTCTGGTACGTCCAGGACCTCGGCTCGACCAACGGCACCTGGCTCAACGGGCGCCGCATCTTCGCCGCCCAGCGGCTGAAGAAGGGCGACAAGGTCCGGATCGGCCGCACGCAGGTCGTGGTGGTGTCGGTATAAAAAACAGGGTCCGCGTGGATAAGGCTGCAGGGTTGCCTTATCGACGCGGACCCTTCCATGTCATCCGCACGGCCGCGGCAGGGAGGCGGCCGGCGTTCTGAGCAAGGAACTCTGATAGAAATCATGCCCAATGACTTACTAGGACCCACCCCTGAAGAAGTTCAGTTGTAGTTAAGATTTCCGCCCCCGCACGAGCCGCCCTCCGCGCGAGCCGCCTCCGCGCGAGCCGCCCCCCGCCCCCGGGAACCACGCCTTCGCTATCGTGGATCGCTTTACCTGCCATAGCAGGCCTAACGATCCGCGACGATTTCGCGCCCGGGGCGCGTCAGCGCGGGGGGGGCGTGCTGGGCGGGCTGGGCGCCCGCGGAGCCGGGTTCCTGCCACGCGGGCACGGTGAGGGTCACGCGCAGTCCGGTCGGCCAGCCGGGGGCGGCGGTGACGGCGCCGTCGTGGGCGGCGGCGATCTCGCTGACGATGGCCAGCCCGAGCCCGGAGCCGGGGCGGTTCGCAGGGGTCCCGGCCCGGTAGAAGCGGTCGAAGATGCGCGGCAGCCGGTCGGCGGGCACGCCGGGACCGTCGTCGCTGACCTCGACGACGACCTGCCCGCCGCCGTCGCAGGCGCCGGCGGTGATGACGGCGGTGGTCCCCGCCGGGGTATGCGCGTGCACGTTGGCCAGCAGGTTGTCGACGGCCCGGCCCAGCAGTTCCTCGTCGCCTACGGCGACAAGACCGGACGCGATCCGGGCCTGCCAGGTCCGGCCCGGATCGGCGATCCGGGCCCGCTCGAGGCAGACGGCCGCCAGCGCGCTGACGTCGACCGGGTCGCGCTGCCGGGCCGGGTGCTGGTCGAGCCGGGCCAGCCGGAGCATGTCGTCCACCAGCGCGCCCATCCGCCGGGCTTCCAGTATGATCCGGCGCATCGCCTCGTCGACCTGCGCGGGCTCGGTGAGCGCGCCCTGCTGGTAGAGCTCGGCGTTGGCCCGCAGCGAGGCCAGCGGGGTGCGCAGCTCGTGGCTGGCTTCGGCCAGGAAGCGGCGCATCAGGTCCTGGCTGGCCTCGCGCTCGGCGACCGACGCCTCGATCCGGGCCAGCATCCCGTTCAGCGCGGCGCCGAGGCGGCCCACCTCGCTGCCCGCGTCGGCCTCCTCGACCCGGTCGGTGAGGTCGCCCGCCGTGATCCGGTCGGCCTGGCTGGCCATCGCCTCGATCGGGCGCAGGCCCTGGCGCATGACCAGGCCGACGCCGAGGAAGATGAGCACGGCCGCGGTCGCCGAGCCGGCCGCGACGATGGTCCTGAGCCGGGCGACGGTCGCGTCGACGTTCTTGAGGTCGATGCCCGCCACCAGGGTGCCGGAGAAGGCCGGCACGGCGACCGACCCCAGCCGGTACTGCGGGATCCCGGCGAAGGTGGCCACGGACTTGGCCCTGTCCTCGGCCTTGACCTGGGCACCCCGGGCGGTGCCGGCCTTGGCCACGGCCGACGGGGCCGGCGGCTTGACGCCGGGGGCGCCGCCCTGCAGGGTCACCACCGCCCCGCGGGCGGGCACGAACGCGATGTAGTACTCGCCGAACACGGGCACGTCCAGCGCGGCGGCCCCCGGCTTACGGGAGTCCGGCAGCAGTTCGGACAGCTGCGGGCGGGTCGAGCTGAGCGCCGACTTCAGCGTCCCGTCCGTCTGGGTGAGCAGGTAGGTGCGCAGCGCGGTGACCGCGGCGACGTCGAAGACCGCCAGCGCGCCGAGCGTGATCACTAGGACGCCGATCAGCACCTGCGTCCTCAGCTTGCCGCGGCCGGGCACCTTAGTCAGCATCAGCAGATCCCTTCCTGGGCAGGCGCAGGCTGTAGCCGACGGCGCGCTGGGTATGGATCACGTCCGGCCCGTAGCCGGCCAGCTTGCGCCGCAGGTACGCGACGTAGGTGGACACCACGGTGGTGGACCCGCGGAAGTCGTAGTCCCACACGTGATCGAGCAGCTGCGCCCGGGTCAGCACCCGCCCCGGGTTGAGCATCAGGTACCGCAGCAGCCGGAACTCGGTCGGCGACAGGTCGATGAGATGACCGGCCCGGCGGACCTCGTAGGTCTCCTGGTTCAGCTCGACGTCCGCGAACGCGAGCACCGGCCCGGCCGGTTCCGGGCGGGTCCGGCGCAGCACGGTCCGCACCCGGGCCGCCAGCTCCTCCAGGCCGAACGGCTTGGTCATGTAGTCGTCGCCGCCCAGGGTCAGCCCGGTCACCTTGTCCGCCTCGATGTCCCGCGCGGTCAGGAAGATCACCGGGACCGCGCAGCCGTCCCGGCGCAGCCGGCGCACGACCTCGAAGCCGTCGCCGTCGGGCAGCATCACGTCGAGGACGACCAGGTCGAACGGGCGGTCGCGGGCCAGCCGCAGCGCGTCGGCGCAGGTGTCCGCGGTGGTCACCTCGAAGCCGAGGAACCGGAGCGAGGCGGCCACCGCGTCGCGCAGGAACGGCTCGTCGTCGACCACCAGCAGCCCGCCATGGTTCTCGGGCACGTCCACCACCGGCCTCCTTAACCCCCGCCGCCATCCGACCATGTCATCGCGAACAACGTGTCTGAACGGCGTGTGAGTTTCGTGTGACACGAAACTCGCACGCAATCCGCGCGGCGCTCAGACACCCGCCGCATACGTTCCGCTGCATGGCCACCCCAGGCCAGACCCGACAAGACGGAGGAACGAATCAGCATGAAGCGCATCGCGGCGCTGGCCGCCCTGGTTATCACCCTGCTCGCCGTCCCCGCGGCGACCGCCATGGCCAGCACGAGTGGCTCCGGCCACCCTGGCTACGGCACGCCCCGGCCGATCCAGGTTGCCTGCCCGTTCCCGCCCCGGTTCCGCAAGGGGCACGACAGCGTCAAGGTCTACCCCAAGGAATACGCCCGGGCGTCCGTCAAGGCGCGCCGCGGCGGCAAGCCGGCCCGGCTGCGCGTCGCCTGCCCCTTCATCCCGGCCAAGCCGCTGCCCAGGGGCTGCAAGCCGGAGATCCTCACGTTCGACATGGCGGCCGGCAGCAGCACGGCCACCGAGGTCTCCGGCCCGATCCTGGCGCCTACCCAGGAGTTCAGCTACGACGGCAGCACCTACACGATCATGAGCGTCAACCCGGGCGCCGACAGCTTCACCGTCTTCCGTGACAATTTCCTGTTCGTGAACAAGGGCGCCGCGATCACCGGCGCCGTCGGTGTCATGGCCTGCTCGCGCTGACGCGGGGGCACGCACCAGGTCCGTTCGGGACGAAAAAGACCAGTGCCGAACGGGCCGGGTGCATGCCCGCGCCCTAGGCCTGCTCGTCCGGCCCAGCAGGTGGCAGGGCGGGCGCGCTGAAATAGGAGCCCGAGGCCAGGATGGCGGGCCGGCGCAGCCGGTGCCGCAGGGTCACGGTCGTCCCCCCGCCGCCCGCGGCCGGGGGAGGGTGCGTGACCAGCAGCCGGTCGATGACATGTCCCGCGACCATCAGGCCGTGGCCGCGGTCGGCGTCGGCCGGGTCGGGCTGCCGCCAGCGGCCGTGGTCGGTGATGAGGCACTCCACGCTGCCGTCGTCGCCCAGGGACGCGTCGAACTCGATTAGCCCGGGCTCCGCTTCCGGGTAGGCGTGCTCGATGGCGTTGGTGAACACCTCCACCATGGCCAGGTGCAAGGACTCCCAGTCATCGGCCGCGACGTCGAGGCGGCCCAGCCAGCCGGCGAAGGCGTTCCTGGCCGCGGTCAGGCTGGGCCGCACGCTCGGCAGCTCCAGGTGCAGGGCCGGGACCGGGTCGGCGAGCCGCTGCGCGGCCAGCGCGGTGATGTCGTCGGCATGGCCGGCCCGCGCCAGCAGCTCCACGGTCTGCTGGCAGACCCGTTCGGCCGCGGCCGGGCCGGCGCCTGGCGTCAGCGCCCGGCTGGCCGCCGCCGCGAGCTCGGCCATGCCCTCGGCGACGGTCCGGTCCGGCCGTTCGACGAGGCCGTCGCTGTACAGCAGGACCAGCTCAGCCGGGGCGAGCACGCTGACCGCCAGGACGGCGGCCGAGCCGGTGCCCAGCGGCCCCGTCCCGGTGCCCGGCAGGTACCTGGCATCCCCGTCGACGCCGATGACCAGCGGCGGAGGATGCCCGCAGGTGGTGTAGCGCAGCGTTCCGCCGGCCGGGTCGAGCACCGCCAGGGCCAGCGTGGCGGTGCCCAGGGCCGGCATCCGGGCGGCGAAGGCGTCGGCCCGCCGCAGCACGCGGCCGAGGTCGGCCTCGGCGGCGAGCAGTTCGGCCAGCACGGCGCGCAGCTGCCCCATCGCCGCCGAGGCCGCGACCCCGTGCCCCACCACGTCACCGACGACGAGCGCGACACCGCCGTCGGACAGCGGGATCGCGTCGAACCAGTCACCGCCGGCCGACTGCTCGTGCCCGGCGGCCAGGTACCGGGCCGCGATCCTGACCCGCGGCAGCACGGGCAGCGCGGTGGGCAGCAGCGCTTCCTGCAGTTCGGCCACGATCCCGGCCTTCGCGTCATTCTCGCTCTCCGGGCCCCCGAGCGTGTCATCGTCGTGCGCACTTCCGGGCACCGCCGCCTCCTACGTCCTCCCCGCCGGTTGAACCTACCCCGGCAGGGCGCGTCAAACGGTCCGGCCGGATTCCTGCGGAGAATCCGGCACTGGTCTCGCTGGTGTGGATCGCCGGTTGCGGGGTACTCGGTTCCCGTCCTGGGCGGCCGTACAGAAAGAAAGAAGGAAATCAGCTCATGGGTATCATCGTGCTCGTTCTCCTGCTCGCCCTGATTCTCGGCGGGCTCGGCTTCGCGATACACGTCCTGTGGTGGATCGCCCTGGTGGTCCTGGCTATCTGGCTGATCGGGTTCGCCGTGCGGGTCGGCGAAGGCGGATCCCGGGGTCGCTGGTACCGCTGGTTACCGGGCCGCCGCCGCTAGCCGGCGGAGGCTTCCGGCTCGCCTGACCTCCTGGCGTCGCGGCCGTCCGCGGCCTCGGCGCCAGGCTCGGGCCGGCCGGCCTGGGCCGCGGCGAGTGCCTCGCCGACGGTGTCGTACATCGGCAGCCGGTCGGCGAGGCCGGTGATCCACAGCGCCTTGACGTACCGGTAGCGCGCGCCGGCCAGCAGGAGCATGCCGCCCGCGGCCAGCAGCCGCCGCCAGCGCCCGACGATGACGGCCAGCGCCGTCGTATCCATGAAATCCACGGCTGACATGTCGAGGATCACCCGGTCACTGCGGTCGCTGGCCTCGGCCAGGCAGTCGTCGAACCGCTGCCTCGACACCACGTCGAGCTCGCCCTGGACGCGCACCACGACGCTGCCGCCGTGCGGCTCCACCGAGAAGCGGAGTTCGGGCACTCTGCGCCTCCACGGGGCGGCTCGGACGGACGGTAGTCACCTGAATCGTATTCCCGGACGGCCCGCGGCGTGCCGCCATACCCCTGCAGCGCGCCGCCGTGCCGGTGCCGCCGGAACGATCCAGCGCCTGGTGAGCGCGGCGTGGCCGGGCTCACCGCACGGATGTACTGTTGGGCGGTACGACGTTCCCGCCGCCGGGAGGCACGCTGCTCTTGATGACCGACGCCCTGGTCGAGGACCGGGATGTCTTCCTCGACGTCAACCTGGAGAAGCTGTGCGTCGCCGCCCTGGCCTCCTGGGCCGGATAGCCGGGACATGAGCGAGACATCCGACCAGATCACCGAGCTGGAAGCGCGGTACGCCGCGCTGCGGCAGGCCGCCAGGTCCAAGGGCGCCGAGCCCGGCGAGGTGCTCGACGCCGCGTTCACCGAACTCGAAGGGGCCATCGACCTGCTCCAGGCGGCCGCGCCCGGCAACCCGGGCCGCCCGGCACCCGCGCAGAGCCAGCCCGCGAACCCGGACAGCGCCGAGCGCGGCCTGCTGCGCGCGGTGTTCCAGGACGCGCCCGTCCCGCTGTTCCTGCTCACCAGGGACGGCACCGTCCAGCGGGTCAACCGGGCCGCCGGTGACCTGATCGGCGCCAAGCCCGGTTACGCGACCGGCCGCCCGTTCACCACGTTCGTCGCCCTGCCGTCCCGGGCGGCGGTGAACTCTCAGCTCACGGCCGTCGGCCGGACCGGCAGGCAGCGCCGGCTCCGGTGCAGCCTGGTCGCCGAGGACGGCATGGTGCCGTGCGAGCTCGTCATGGGCCGGATCGGGGTCCGGGGCGTCAAGGACGAGGCCGATCCCCTGATGATCGCGGTCCGCGATGCCCCCCGTCCGCAGGCCGGCACCGACACCGAAACCGACGCCGAGGCCAAAGGGGCCGAGGGGACAAGCCGCGCCCGGCTCGGCGCGGTGCAGGCCGTCACCCGCCGGCTCGACCTGGTCACGGCGGTGGCGCGGCTGCTGCTCGAGAACGAGGGCTTCAGCGAGTCCAGGACGCTGCAGCGCTGCGCGCGCCTCATCGCCCGGGAGCTCACCGCCTGGGTCATGGTGGACACCGAACGCAGGCACCGGGTGCGGCGGCAGTTCGTGGCCGGCCCGGACGATCCCCGGCTGACCGAGCTGACCAGCGCGGTGGCCGCGGTGGACCCGCCGCCCGGATCGGTGCCCTGCGCGGTGCACGAGTCCGGGCACCCGGCCCTCATCGCCCGCGCCGAGGACCCCGGCGTCCTCGGCTCGGACCTGGACGGCGAGCCGCTGCTGGCCCGGCTGGACGCCACCTCCGTGCTGTCCGTGCCGCTGGCCGACGGCGAGACCAGGTACGGCGTGCTGACCCTGGCCCGGCGGGCCGGGGACGGGCAGTTCAAGGTGGCCGACCTGGCGCTGGTACAGGAACTCGGCGAGCAGATGGCCCTGGCCATCCGGGTCAGCCGGATGTTCCGGCGCGGGTCCGACACCGTCGAGGCGCTGCACGCCAGCCTGCTGCCCAGGCGCTGGCCGGACATCCCTGGCGTGCAGATCGCGGCCACGTACCTCGCCGCCACCGAGGACCCCGAAGTCGGCGGTGACTTCTACGACCTCTACCAGACCCCGGACGGCTGGGGCCTCGCGGTCGGCGACGTGTGCGGCAAGGGGGAGGAGGCGACCGCCGTGACCGCCGCGGCCCGGCACGCGATCCGCGTCCTGGCCCGCCGCTGCGCCGATCCCGCCGAGGTGCTGGCCGGTGCCAACGAGATCGTGCTGGCCGAGGAACTCGCCCTCGACGGCGGCTTCGTCACGGCCAACATCGCGCACCTGACCTGGCAGGACGACAAGCTCCTGGTGGTGCTGGCCAGCGCCGGGCACCCGGCCGCGGCGGTGCTGCGCTCGGACGGCCGGGTCCTGATGATGAGCGGCGGCGGCCTCCCGCTCGGGCTCTTCCCGGACGCCGAGCCCGCCACCCAGGAGATTGCCCTGGACGACGGTGACGTCCTGTTCCTCTACACCGACGGGGTGGCCCAGGCCCGCGGCCCGGACAACACCTACTTCGCCGACCGGCTGGCCGATGAGCTGGCCGGCCTGGCCGACCTGCCGCCCGATGAGCTGGTCGCGTCGATGCGCCGGGCGATGAACGACTTCACCGGGGGCAACCTGGTCGACGACGTCACGATGCTGGTGCTGCGCGCCAGCCGCGGGGACAACGCGTCGGCCGGCCAGCGGGACCGGCGCAGCTCGCCGTCGGGCCGGCGGTCACGGTGACGGGATGAACACCGAAGCGACCGAGCTGTGGTCGGCGGCGCTGGGCGCCGCGGGCAGCGTCATCCGCTACGGGCACTGGGGCCGGCCGGTGCTGGTGTTCCCCTCCGAGCGGGGCCGGGCCTGGGACTTCGAGAACAACGGCATGGTCGGCGCGGTGGCGGACCTGATCGACGCGGGCCGGCTGAAGCTGTACTGCGTGGACAGCTACGACGCGGCGTCCTGGTCCAACCACGACATCCCGCTCGAGGAGCGGGCCCGGCGGCACGGCCGGTACGAGTCGTGGATCGTCGGCGACGTCGTGCCGTGGATCTACCGGGACTGCGAGCGCCAGTCCGACGTGATCACCCTCGGCTGCAGCCTGGGCGCCTTTCACGCGGCCAACTTCGCCCTCAAGCGGGCCGACCTGTTCCCGCTGGCGATGTGCTTCTCCGGCAACTACGACCCCGCCTCCTGGAACAGCTGGGGTGAGCGCGGCAACGAGGCGTACTTCAACAACCCGCTGGACTACGTGGGCAACCTGGCCGGGGAGCATCTCGACTGGCTGCGCGGCCAGCTCAGCCTGCTGCTGGTCTGCGGGCAGGGCCAGTGGGAGGACACCACCGGGGCGCTGCGGAGCACGCAGCGGTTCGCCGCGCTGCTGGCCGAGAAGGGGATCAGGCACGAACTCGACCTGTGGGGGTATGACGTCCCCCACGACTGGCCTTCCTGGCGGGCCCAGCTGGCCCACCACATGCCGCGATTCTGCTGACGACGGGAGCGCTCCTTGACCGGGACCAGGCACGTGATCGGATTGCTCCTCGGCACCGAGGAAGACTGGCCGATGGCGTTCGAGGAGATCCTGCGCCGGCTCGGTCCGGTCGGCGGCCACGCCTTCGACTGCGAGCGGATCACCATCGAGCCATTCAGCCTGCGCGACCGGCCCCGCTATGACCTGGTCATCGACCGGCTGGCGTACTGGTACTACCACCCCAGGGAGTGGCTGAAGAAGGTCGCCATGATGGATGGCGTCTACCTGCTCAACAGCCCGTTCACGTTCCAGTCGATGGAGAAGCACGCGGCCTACTGCGCCATGATGCGGCTCGGCCTCAAGGTGCCGGAGACGGTGCTCGTGCCGTACAAGAACCCGCTGGACAACTCGCGCTACGCCTACACGGCGGCCCGCTACAACCAGCCCTTCGACCTGGACGCCATCGCCAGGCAGATCGGGTATCCGCTGTTCATGAAGCCCTACGACGGCGGGGCCTGGCGCGGCGTGTCGCGGATCAACAACGTGACCGAGCTGCACTCCGCCTACGACGCCAGCGGCGAGATGCTCATGCACCTGCAGCAGGCCATCGACTACGACGTCTTCGCCCGCTCGCTGTCCATCGGCGCCGAGACGATGGTGATGAAGTTCCAGCCGGACCAGCCCATGCACCTGCGCTACGCGGTCGACCACAGCTTCCTCTCGCCGCAGGCCGGCGCCGAGGTGGTGACGATCGGACGGCTGGTCAACGCGTTCTTCCGGTGGGAGTTCAACTCGTGCGAGACGCTGGTCAAGGGCGCCGGCGTCTACCCCATCGACTACGCCAACGCCTGCCCCGACGTGGCCCTGACCAGCCTGCACTACTACTTCCCCTGGGCGATGAAGGCGCTGGTCAAGTGGTGCGTCTTCGCGCTGGTGACGAGCCGGAGGCCGCGCCTGGACCTGGAAACCGACCGGTTCTTCGCCATCGCCGACGAGCCCGGGATGACGTACGAGGAGAAGCTGGCCGCGTACCGCGAACTGGCCGACGCCTACTTCGAGACCGAACGGTACGGGGATTTCTGCGGCACCGCCCTGTCCCGCCTGGACCAGGTCATGCTGGACTGGGTGGTCGGCCCGGACTTCGACCGGCTGCTGGTCCGCACGGTCCAGTCGGTGTACCCGGCGCACGAGCACGACACGTTCATCGCGCACCTGCGCGGGCTGCTGCACCTGTGGGTGCGGGACGAGAGCGCCCGGCTTGGGTAGAGAAGGGGTACGAACCAGTTTATCTCGTCGAAGCGGAGGCCTGCAGTGGGCCGTGACATTCAGGCCATCAAGATCAGCGGTGAGGACAGGCGCAAGTACCGGGACAAGGTGCGGCGCTCGCTGGACGTGTTCGCCCGCATGCTCCGCGAGCGGCTGTTCGACGAGACCCCCTCGACGGTCGGCCAGGAGATCGAGCTGAACCTGACCGACGAACGCGGCATGCCGTCGATGCGCAACGCCGACGTGCTCGACGCGATCGCCAGCCCGGCCTGGGCCACCGAGGTCGGGCAGTTCAACCTGGAGATTAACGTGGCGCCCCGGATGCTGGACGGCGACGCGCTGGCCACCCTGGAAACCGAGCTCCGCGGCGACCTCAACGCGGCCGACGCCCGCGCCCGCACCGTGGGCAGCCACCTGGTCATGGTCGGCATCCTGCCCACGCTGGCCGAACACGACGTGCACCAGGACGCCATGTCGTCCAACGAGCGCTACAAGGTGCTCAACGAGCAGATCTTCGCCGCCCGCGGCGAGGACATGCGCATCGAGATCGACGGCGCCGAGCAGATGCTCACCCACACCGACAGCATCACCCCCGAAGCCGCCTGCACCAGCGTGCAGCTGCACACCCAGGTCAGCCCGGACGCCTTCGCGAACTACTGGAACGCGGCCCAGGCCATCGCGGGCGTGCAGGTCGCGCTGGGGGCCAACTCCCCGTTCCTGTTCGGCCGGCAGCTGTGGCACGAGACCAGGATCACGCTGTTCGAGCAGGCCACCGACACCCGGCCGGACGAGCTTAAGGAGCAGGGCGTGCGGCCCCGGGTGTGGTTCGGCGAGCGCTGGATCACCTCCGTGTTCGACCTGTTCGAGGAGAACCTCAGGTACTTCCCCGCACTGCTGCCGATCTGCGAGGACGAGGACCCGCAGGCCGTGCTCGACCAGGGCAGTTCCCCCCTGCTGGCCGAGATGAGCCTGCACAACGGCACGATCTACCGGTGGAACCGCCCGGTCTACGGCGTGGTCAACGGCCGGCCGCACCTGCGGGTGGAGAACCGGGTGCTGCCGGCCGGCCCCACGATCGCCGACGTGGTGGCCAACGCGGCGTTCTACTACGGCCTGGTCCGGTCGCTGGCCGAGGCGCAGCGGCCGATCTGGACCCAGATGTCCTTCACCACCGCGGCCGAGAACCTGCACGAGGCCGCGCGCAACGGCCTGGACGCGCAGCTGTACTGGCCTGCCGTCGGCGACACGCCGGTGTCCGAGCTCATCGTGCGCCGCCTGCTGCCGCTGGCCCGCGAGGGGCTCAGCCGCTGGGGCGTGGCCGACCCCGTGGCCGGCCGGCTGCTCGGCATCATCGAGCAGCGCTGCCTGACCGGGCAGACCGGGGCCGCCTGGCAGATGGCCACGGTGGCCGAACTCACCAGGCACAGCGGCCTGGACCGCCGCGAGGCGCTGCGCCAGATGACCCTGCGGTACATCGAGCACATGAACTCCAACGAGCCCGTGCACACCTGGTCGGTGGGGTTAGGCCCGGGTTAGTCGGCAGGGAGCTAACCACCCAGAGCGATCAGGGCCACGCAGCCGCCCGCCATGGCCAGCCCGGCCAGCCGCAGCACCGTCAGCCGCTCGCCCAGCATGGTCCGGGCCAGCACGATCGTCACCGCGGGGTAGAGCGAGGTGAGCACGGCGGTGACGGCCAGGAAGCCCTGGTGGGTGGCGAAGAAGAACAAGATGGTGCCGGCCGCCCCGGCCGCCCCGGTGAGCACCGCGAGCCGCCGCGACCGGGTGTCGCCCAGCCGGAAGCTGCGCACGGCCGCCGCCGCGGCCAGCGCCGCCACCAGCTCCCCGGCCCCGGCCGCGGCCACCGGCCACAGCCCGCTGCCAGAACCCGCCCGGTCCAGCCCGATGAACAGCAGCGCGAAGCAGGCCCCCGCGACCAGGCCGAGGCCCACCCCCGCGGCCGGCCGGCCGCTCGCGGCCGCCGCTCGCGGCGGCGCGTCACCCGCCGAGGCCGCGGCGGCGTCAGTGCCGGAGACCGCGCTCCAGGACACCCCGACGATGGCCGGCAGCGCCAGCGCGATCCCGGCCAGCGCCAGGGCCGTCGGCCGCTCGCCGAGCAGCAGCCCGGCGAGCACCGAGAAGCCCGCCGCGCCGACCGCGCTGAGCGGCCCGGCCACGCTGAACGCCGCGTGCCTGAAGCCCAGGTACAGCGCGAACGCGCCCAGGGTGCCGCCGGCCCCGGCGGCGAAGCCCCAGGCCAGCGCGGCCGCGCCGGGCCCGGGGGAGGCAGCGAAGGGCAGCGCCGCCGCCACGGTCAGCGCGCTGACCGCCGACGCGTACAGCGTGACCTGGATGACCGAGGCGCTGCGGGAGGCGAGGCCGGCGGCGAAATCAGAGCCGCCGTAACCGATCGCGGACGCCAGCGCCAGGACGATGGCTAGCACGCCGGGCCGGGGGCCGGGCGCCTCACGAGGCCCGCTTGGCCGCCGGGCTGCCCGCCGGGTGGAACACCCCGAGCACCTCCAGCGGGCCCGCGCCGGTGTTCTCCAGGCAGTGCGGCGCCTGCGGCGGCAGGTAGATCGAGGTCCCCGGCCCGATCACGGCGTCGGTCCCGGCCAGGTGCACCACGCCCTGCCCGGCCAGCACGTGCACCACCTCGTCGTAGGCGTGGTGGTGCGCCGGCGCCCGGCCCGGCGGGATGAACCCGGCGAACTGGGTGATGGTGAGCCCCTCGCTGAGCAGCACCCGGAATTCCCGGTCCCCGGTGCGCTCAGGCGCGCAGTCCGCCAGCCGCACCACGGGCTCCGCCGGTCCCCCGGTCGCAGTACCCGCGCGCACTGTCACCGCCAGGATCTCCAGCTCCTGCCCCTGGCAGGCATACCCATCATCGGCTTCCAGCCATATCGCGGTGCCGGGCGCCAGGGCGACGCGCCCGGTCCGTTCGGTACCAAGGAAACCGGTACCGGTGATCACGTACCAGGCTTCCCCCTGGCCGCCCGCGGTGCCGGCCAGGCTGGCGCCGCTCGCGAAGCTGAGCCGCCGCTGGTGCAGGCCACGGCAGCCCTGGTCCTGGTTGAGCAGTTCCACCACCGTCACATCCGGGCCGAGCGTCCGGCTCGGGACCTCGGCCATCCTGCGGACGACCGCCACCTGGTCGCCGCTCACCGGCGCTCACCGGCGGTGACGGCGTAGTCGGCGCGGCGCGCCCGGCGGGTGCGGGCCCAGTACTCGAAGGTGAAGCCCGGCCACAGCGTCCGGTTGACCCCGTCCGCGTCGAGGTACCAGCTGTCACAGCCGCCCTCGCTCCACACGGCCCGGCGCAGCCGCCGCTGCAGGGCGTCGTTGTAGCGCCGCTGCGCCGGCTCGCTCACCTCGATCGTGTCCGCGTGCTCGCGGGCCAGCAGCCGCAGGCCGCTCAGCACGTGCTGGACCTGGCTCTCGATCATGAACACCACCGAGGTGTGCCCCAGGCCGGTGTTGGGGCCGAGCAGCATGAAGAAGTTCGGGAATCCGGCGGCCGTGACGCCGCGGTAGGCCTCCAGGTTCTCCGGCGTGAGCTTGCGCCCGTCGCGCCCGGCCACGTTCAGGCTAGTGACCGATTCGACCACCTTGAAGCCGGTGGCGTAGATGATCACGTCGGCCGGATGCTCGGTTGATGGCCCGGTGCCGTCCCCCGTGACCACGCCGGTCTCGGTGATCGCGGCGATGTCGCCGGTGATCAGCTCCACGTCCGGCCGCTGCAGCGCGGGGTAGTAGGTGGAGGACAGCAGGATCCGCTTGCAGCCGATGGTGTAGTCCGGGGTGAGCCGGGCGCGCAGCGCGGGGTCGGCGACCTGGCTGGCCAGGTGCCGCCGGGCCAGGGCCTCCAGCGGGGCCATCAGCGTGGGGTTGATCGTGAAGCCGACCGCCCTGGCCTCCATCAGCAGGTAGATGGCGTCGCGCAGGGCGCGCGCGGTCAGCGGAACCGTCCTGAACGCGGCCCGCATCCGGGCCGGGATCTCCACGTCGGGCCGCGGGTGGATCCATGGCGGCGTGCGCTGGAACACCGTGAGGTGCCTGGCCTGTTCGGCGATCTCGGGGACGAACTGGATCGCGGACGCGCCGGTCCCGATCACCGCGACCCGCCGCCCCGACAGGTCACAGGAGTGATCCCAGCGCGCCGAGTGGAACGAGGTGCCCCTGAACCGCCCCGCCCCCGGGATGTCCGGGTAGGACGGCAGGTGCAGCGCGCCCGCGGCGGACACCACTGCCCGCGGCCGGTAGCTGACCAGCTCGTCGTGCTGCACGGTCTCCACGTTCCAGCGCCGGCCCCGGTCGTCCCAGTCCATCCGCTCGACCGCGCAGCCGTACCTGATGTGCTCGTCCAGGCCGTGCTTGCGGGCGCAGGCCCGCAGGTAGTCCCAGATCTCCCGCTGCGGCGCGAACAGGTGGCTCCAGTCCGGGTTCAGCTCGAAGGAGTACGAGTACAGCGGGGACGGCACGTCACACGCGCACCCCGGATACTGGTTGTCACGCCAGGTCCCGCCGAGATCGTCACCCTTGTCCAGGATCACGAAGTCGTGGTAACCCGCCTTCTTCAGCGCGATCCCCATCCCGATGCCGCCGAACCCAGCGCCGACGATCACGATCCCTGGCATGTCAGGACCATAACCCAGGACAACACGCCCTGACCATGGCGCGG
>WNGR01001057.1_pt1 | contig 31260 bp, 42 predicted proteins | sample 5407581 | NCBI WGS metagenome assembly WNGR01 (sample SAMN13153383, study PRJNA577476) | soil metagenome | isolation source: 80 cm soil or saprolite under Garry oak tree replicate 2 | place: USA:California | collected 2016-06-15
TAATAATTTTGTTTTTTTTAATTACTACAAATAATTTCTTGTGGGAAAAAACTTCGGCAAAGTTATCAGAATACCCTTTCAGATTCAGCCTATGTGCTAAATTGGTCGCGAGGTGCCCCCTACTTTGGATTTCGCTGTAGAGTAAGATTTAAAGTTTGTAGGTCATACACCTCGCAATGCGCCTGTTGCAGCTGTCATGTGATCTGCAAACTTTAAATCTTGCTCTAATATATTGTCACACAAACATAAATTTCATACACATAAATTTTTTATGTCTAAGTCAAGTTATTTTCCAAGATTTTTTGCTCAAAGATCAATTCCTGGTTCCAGTGCAGGGCGAAATCCACAATATAATCACACGACAAGATCAACAACCACTCACTGCATGCAAAGCAGAGTTTTCAGTCAAATAAAACCCATAGAAAACTCTGTGAGGTGTTAACCACTTATCAGAGTTTATATTATCAAAAAACTTTGAAAAAAAAAGTTTAAATTTTATTTGGGCTACTGGGCTGCCAAATGTGATTTGTTAGGAGGAAAAAGAGTTTACCTCTTTTTTAGTGGCAGCCCAGTAGCCCAAATAAAACTTAAACTTTTTTTTTCAAAGTTTCTCGATTAAATAAATTCTGATAAGTGGTTAACACCTCACAGAGTTTTCTATGAGTTTTAGTTTTATTAGACCGAAAACTCTGCTTTGCAAGTGACTGAGCGGCAGGTGACCGCAGGTCTCACGTGCGTCTTCGGACCCGCCACCACGCTCACACCCACAGAACCCGATGCAACGTCGACGATATACGGGTCGTTGGCCAAGAACATGATGGCTGATCCAGCCGCCCGATCCTCCCCCCCCCAAAAAAAAAAAGAAAAAAGGCCACACGTTGCTCTTCCCGGCTTCGTTTCTGTGGGGCAGCCATCGACCCATCCACTCCCTCATTCGAGGTCGCGTGTCGGCCGGGAAGGTCCGCGGAGAGGTGGCGTCGTTGCCAAAAAGAACACGGGGCGGCGGCGGTGCGAGGTGTCAGATGGGTGTCAGCTCTGGTCGTATCACGGACATTCGAAATGGACGTGCCTTCGTTCGTACCAAACGCCTTTCGGTCACAGGACGTATGTGCCGATGCAGACTGGACGGTGAGGCGCCAGCGGAGATTTTCCCTTGATGATTGTGCGCACGTGGTATTAAACTCGACCAGACTTTGCCCTGACTCAAGTACGTCTCGATCCACCCGCAGATTTTAGTTATAGTAACAACCGTGGATCGCGTCCTGTTGAGACACTTGCGGATCAGCTCCTATCTCCATTTGACCACGAGATGCGTGATGAAAGCTCTGCTTCCCAGCCATGTTCTCAGTGTTCCTGTGCACGCTCTCTGCACCTCTAGCCTTCTTAACCCCCGTTGACCCTCTAATCATGCGTTGGCACCAGCTCTCTGTGCTCTCTGTCCTCGCTGCTGCGACCTTCGCCGACTTCGTAACGCCTCTCGCACCACCTTGGGATGACCTGCGTGTCAAACACACCTGGAATGCTGTCCCGCCAAACTAGGAGACCCTCGGTCACCCTCCCACTGGTACCACCATCGACTTCCACTTTGTGCTTAAGCCTCACCATGAGAACGCATTGATTGACACTCTCTACAAGGTCAGCAATCCAAGGAGTCCAAAGTACGTCACTCCAACACTCCTCCACGCACGATGTACTCACCTGTGCCCCCACTCCGTTGCAGATATGGTGCACACCTATCAAAGGAGCAGGTCGCTCAGCTTGTCGCGCCGCATTCAGACACTCTTGAGCTCATCAACTCCTGGCTTGGGCACCATGGTGTGCCGTCCTCATCCATCTCAACGACACACGGCGGCGGCTGGCTGATGGTGACCGGCGTGCCCGTGTCCCAAGCTAATGAACTGCTCGGGGCGTCGTACCGGCTCTACCGGCACACAGGGACGAATGACACCGCTATTCTTCGCACGATCGGCTATGCACTCCCCGCGGTGCTGCACACACACGTGCAAACCGTCGTGCCAACAACGCACTTCGCCTCCATGCGCAATCTGTTGCAGTCACCGCAGAGGCGTACCGTCGGAGCAACTACGGATATGGCGTCGAGAGAGCTCGGGACGGTGCTATCGAGAAGCAATGTCATAGTCACGCCATCGGACCTGCGCTGGCTGTACAGGACGGTCGCCTATAAGCCGGTCGCAATGGACCGGAATGTGCTCGGGATTGCGGGATACATGAACAATAACCCGGGCCCGGCGGATTTGACGAGATTCATGACCGAATGTCGCACGGACGCGGTATATGCGACCTACACCGTCGAGCAGATCAACGGCGGTTTGTACGACCCGGGCCACGCCACCCCCGAGGCGAACGTCAACATGCAGTACGCGCAGGCCATGGCGTACCCGACCCGGCACATCTTCTACAGCACCGGCGGCACGATGTCGGCGATGCCTGGCAGCAACTTACCATCACCGGGCGACCCATACCTACAGTTGCTCGCCCACGTGCTCAGCGAGCCGAACGTCCCACAGACGATAAGCACTTCGTATGGTATTAACGAGAATATCCCCCCGCTGGAATATGCAACGGCCTTGTCCAACCTGTTCGCCCGACTCGGTGCGCGTGGCGCCAGCGTCATCTTCGTGAGCAGCAACCAGGGCGTCGGCGGGGAGGACTGCAAAGTCAACGACGACTCCGGAAGAGTCCAGTTCGTCCCCGTGTTCCCTGCATCCTGTATGTGTGGGGTTTTATTTCTCCTTGGAAGCAGTACACCGTCGCAGGAATAGGTCGCTCACCACATCGTCACGGTTTCGCAGGTCCCTGGGTCACTAGCGTGGGCGGCACGACGGGCCTGTACCCCAAGCCTGAGGTCGCGGCTCCCTTCTCTGGGGGCGGCTTCTCGAACTATTTTCCGCGCCAGAGGTACCACGGTGCTGTGTCCACCTACCTGCAGCAGCTCGGCAGTAAGTATGACGGCATGTACAAGTGCGTTTTCTGCCGCGACGGACCTGACTTAGCCTATCTTACTTTGTAATTTTCGTGGTTTGTGCAGCGCGGCCGGCCGAGGTATCCCCGACATCGCCGCGCAGGCGCTCAACTTATTTTACATCGAAAACAACGCGAGATTTGTCGCGTCCGGCACAAGCTGCACGGCACCGGTGCGTTTTCCCTTCGCTCTGTCTCGAGCACCCAGCTGACCACCAATGTTCAGATCGTGGCGGGCATAATCTCACTGCATAACGACTACCTGCTTTCAGTAGGTAAGGCCCCGCTCGGCTTCCTCAATCCCTGGCTGTACGCCGCGTACGACGTAGGCCTCTTGGGCCTGAACGACATCACATCTGGGTCTAACCCGGGGTGCGGCACCGAGGGATTCTCGGCCACCGCTGGATGGGATCCTGTTCGTCCCGCGAGACTGTCTATTCATTTTCGAGGTTGGCTGATTTTCGGTTCGGCAGTGACGGGTCTCGGGACGCCGGATTTTTTGAACCTGCTGGCCACTCTTGATTATATAGACTAGGCGACGCAAAACAAGGGAATAAGAGCAACAACAGCGATAGGGCAGTCCCAATCGCAAACTACATGAACCGATTCGAGACGTCAGGAAATAGACGAATAGTTTTCGCGTCGATCCCTCGACACGCGCGACACCCACTCACAAGAAGGACAATAAAATATTTGTTTCAAACTTTCCGGGCTGAGGCACGGGCCCTTTCAAGATACTAAGGAACACCTGGACAATATGGGCGGACGTGGGATAGCGGACGACCCCTCCGAGTCGCAGCGAGAGAGGAAGGGCTCGGGGTTGCCGTCGTTACAGTCGGCTCTTGCCATAAGTTGACCAAATACGTTTTTCCTCACCCCGGGCTCTGGCCCGGCTACATGCGTGCTAGATAGAGCCCCTACTGAACTACCTACAGTAGCACTTATTCTCGGTAGATTAGCTGTCAAGACGTAATTACTGAGAAGAAACCTTTCAAAAAAAAAAAGAGGCCGACACCCACGAGGGTCTACTATGCAACCAGCGGCACGTCCAGGTCTCACGCGCTCAAGTACTACTACTACTCAATCCACCCGCGGATTTCAGTCAGAGTAACAGCCGTGGACCACCTATTAATACATTTGCAATTCAGCCATTTGACCACGAGATGCGTGATAAAACATTGTGTTCTTGTGTGCGCTCTCTGCACCTCTAGCCTTCTTAACTCCCGTTGACTCCCTAATCATGCGCTGCCACCAGCTCTCCGTGCTTTTTGTCCTCGCAGCCGCAATCTTTGCTAATTTCGCAAGGCCTCTCGCACCATCTTGGGATGACCTACGTGTCAAGCACACCTGGGAAGCCGTTCCGCCAAACTGGGAGACCCTCGGTCACCCTCCCGCTGGCACCACCATTGACCTCCACGTAGCGCTCAAGCCTCACCACGAGAATGCATTGGCTGACGCACTCCACGAGGTCAGCGACCCTAGGAGTCCAAAGTACGTCCTCTACCTTACTCCTCCGCTCACGGTGTACCCACGTGTGCCGCTGCACCGTTGCAGGTATGGTGCACACCTATCAAAGGAGGAGGTCGCTCAGCTTGTCGCACCGCACCCGGACACCCTTGAGCTCATCAACTCTTGGCTTGGGCACCATGGTGTGCCGTCCTCGTCCATCTCAACGACACACGGCGGCGGCTGGCTGACGGTGACCGGCGTGCCCGTGTCCCAAGCTAATGAACTGCTCGGGGCGTCGTACCGGCTCTACCGGCACACAGGGACGAATGACACCACAATTCTCCGCACGATCGGCTATGCACTCCCCGCGGTGCTGCACACACACGTGCAAACCGTCGTGCCAACAACGCACTTCGCCTCCATGCGCAATCTGTTGCAATCACCACAGAGGCGCACCGTCGGAGCAACTGCGGATATGGCGTCGAGAGAACTCGGGACGGTGCTGCCGAGAAGCAATGATATGGTCAAGCCATCGGACCTGCGCTGGCTGTACAGGACGGTCGCCTATGAGCCGGTCGCAACGGACCGGAATGTGCTCGGGGTTGCGGGCTACCTGAATGATTACCCGAGCCCGGCGGATTTGACGAGATTCATGACTGAATGTCGCACGGACGCGATAGACGCGACCTACACCGTAGAGAAGGTCAACGGCGGTTTGTACTACCCGAACCGCCCCACCCCTGAGGCGGGCCAAAACATGCAGTACGCGCAGGCCATGGCGTACCCGACCCGGCACATCTTCTACAGCACCGGCGGCACGATGTCGGCGATGCCTGACACCAGGCTACCAGCACCGGGTGACCTATTCCTAGCATGGCTCGCCTTCATGATCAACATGCCCAACCCCCCGCAGACGATTAGCACTTCGTATGGACTTGACGAGAAGTTTACCCCGGTGGAATATGCAACGGCCTTGTGCAACCTGTTCGGCCATCTCGGTGCGCGTGGCGTCAGCGTCATTTTCCCGAGTGGCAACCAGGGCGTCGGCGGGGGAGACTGCAAGGTCAACGGTAGAGTCCAGTTCACCCCCTTGTTCCCTGCATCCTGTATGTGTGGCATTTTATTTCTCCTTGGAAGTAGTACACCGTCGCGGGCACAGGTCGCTCACATTGCCATGGTTTTGCAGGTCACTATGTGACTAGCGTGGGTGGCACGACCTCGGGCACGACGGGCCTGTACCCCGAGCCTGAGGTTGCGGCCCACCTCTCTGGGGGCGGCTTCTCGAACTATTTTCCGCGCCCGTGGTACCAGGACGGCCCGAAGGGTGCTGTGCTCACCTACCTGGAGAAGCTCGGCAGCCAGTATGACGGCATGTACAAGTGCGTTTTCTGCCGCGACCTGACTTAGCCTATTCTTACTTTGTAATTTTCGTGGTTCGTCCAGCGCGGCTGGCCGAGGTATCCCCGACATCTCCGCGCAGGCACTCAACTTATTTAACATCGAAAACAACGTGCGCTCTTTGATGTCCGGCACAAGCTGCGCGGTGCCGGTGCGTTTTCCCTCCCTCCGCTCTGCCTCGAGCACCCAGCTGACCACCAATGTACAGATCGTGGCGGGCATAATCTCACTACATAACGACTACCTGCTTTCGGTAGGTAGGGCCCCCCTCGGCTTCCTCAATCCCTGGTTGTACGGCGTCGGCCGCGCGGGCCTGACCGACATCACATCTGGGTCTAACCCGGGCTGCGGAACTGAGGGATTCTCGGCCACCGCTGGATGGGATCCTGTTCGTCCCGCAAGACTGTTTCTATTCATTTTCGAGGTTGGCTGATTTTCGGCTTGGCAGGTGACGGGTCTCGGGACGCCGGATTTTTTGAACCTGCTGGCCTCACTTGATTACTATCACACTGGGCCTTTTGCGAAAAAGCACTAAACGTTTTCTGTAGCCTCAACAACACATCGTACATCCTTCATATTGTACATAGTGATAGAAATCCATATTTCCCATTGCATAAATGTTTTCTAATATTTGCTTTGAAGGTCGTTCAAAGCAAGTTCAAAGCGCAAGTTTTTCGCCCCTCTGCAAAATTGTGTCACATTATCAGAGTCGGGCCCGGTTCCACGGGCACTGAGTACTGAGTACTGAGTCCCACACAACCCTCAACTTGACCCCCAACATAAGGGGTGTGCGTAAATGCATTCACCCCGGGCACTGGCCCGGCTTCATGCGTGTTACTGTAGATACTGTAAGTAGAGCTCCTACCGCGTACGTACTGTAGTCTGTAGCACTTATTCTTGGTATATTAGCTGTCAAGACGTAATCACTGGGAAATAATAATGTGGGAATAAACGAGCGTCTCTGGCACACGAATTTTTGGACTAGGCCTTCGGCCGTGATTGTCTCTTCTCGTTTTAGTTCAACTACTATATTGTCTCTGTTTCTAGGATACGCTTTCGGATCAAGCGCGAGCGCACCGAGCCCGACGTCACAAGGGCGGCGCCGACATACGATACCATACTCGCCACCTCGATTACCACCTCCCTTCGGTTTCGGTTTCGGACTGCACACCCCCAGGTACACCTGACTCGTCACTATGTCTTTTCACCTTACTTCCCTGAATGCGACTTCGTTTCTTGACGACGCGTTGATATTTCTTGTGATGCCTTGTGATACTTTACTGGTCTCTTATTTACAAACTATGATAAACAAAGTAGTATAAAATGTACTAGCTTTGGGCTGTAATGGACTCACCCAATTGTTCTCGAAACAGTCCGTGTGCTCTATTCTGCCCCGCGCTTTGCTGCTTCAAACTCAACTCACCACTCTCGTCTCCACTCGGCGCGCGCACTTCCGTGTGATGCGTTACATCACATCGTCACATCGACTCTACAAACCGCCGTTGATCTGCTCGAAGGTGGAGGTCGCATCTACCGCGTCCGTGTGACATTCGGTCAAGCATTCGGTCATGAACTTCGTCAAATCCGCCGGGCTCGGGTAATGTCGGGTAGCCCGCAATCCCGAGCACATTCCGGTCCGTTGCAACCGGCTCATAGGCAATCGTCCTGTACAGCGAGGGCAGGTCCGAGCCGGCGATGCCGTTACTTTATCATTGCGACTCGACAGCAGCGTCCCGAGCTCTCTCGACGCCATATCCACAGTTGCTCTGACGGAGCGCTTCTGCGGTGTCTGCCATAGAGTGGGCGTGGAGGCGAAGTACGTTGTCGGCACGACGGTTTGCACGTGTGTGTGCAGCACCGCGGGGAGTGCATAGCCGATCGTGCGGAGAATTGTGGTGTCATTCGTCCCTGTGTGCCGGTAAAGCTGGTACAACGCCCCGAGCAGTTCATTGGCTTGGGACACGAGCACGCCGGTCACCATCAGCCAGCCGCCGCCGTGTGTCGTTGAGATGAATGAGGACGGGACATCATGGTGTTCAAGCCAGGAGTTGATGAGCTCAAGGGTGTCTGGGTGCGGTGCAACAAGCTGAGCGACCTGCTCCTTTGACAGGTGTGCACCATACCTGCAACGGAGCAGCGGCACACGTGGGTACATCGTGCGTGGGGGAGTGTTGTACTTTGGACTCCCAGGATCGCTGACCTCGTAGAGTGGATCAATCAGACCATTCTCGTGGTGAGGCTTGAGCGCTACGTGGAGGTCAATGGTGGTGCCAGCGGGAGGGTGACCGAGGGTCTCCCAGTTGTGTGGAACTGGATTCCAGGTGTGCTTGACACGTAGGTCATCCCAAGATGGTGCGAGAGGCGTTGCGAATTTAGAAAAGATCGTGGCGGCGAGAACAAAGAGCACAGAGAGCTGGTTGTAGCGCATGATTAGGGGGTCAACAAGGCTAGAGGTGCAGAGAGCGCGCACAGGAACACTGAGAACATGGCTGGGAGGCAGAGCTTTTATCACGCATCTCGTGGTCAAATGGAGATAGGAGCTGAATTGCAAGTGACTTAACAGGACGCGATCTGCGGCTGTTAACTGAACCTCACGGGCGGATTGAGACGTACCATCAGGAAAATGGAATGTTACTAGAGAGCACTAGCCAAGACTGGCAGCACTGGCAGCACTCAATTTTAGTGGGCGCTAGTTGCCCCTAGTAACGACAGGTCAGGTCCATTTTGCTGATGACTTAGGCAAAGTCCGTTTGAGTTTAATACCACATGCGCACAATCACCAAGGGAACATCCCGCGCTCGCGCCTCACCGTCCAGTCTGCATCGGCACACCATGCGTTGTAACCAAAAGGCATTTGGCACGAACGAAGGCACGTCCATGGGGTGGTAGGGATGCCAGCGACGTGCGAAGTGAGACGTGCTGTGTGGTTGCATAGATGCTCCACTGTTCGCACCTCGCAGCGAGGCGAGACATTCCTGCCGGGGCACCGGCCCGAAGCGGTCCTGTCGGGCTCATAGCGCAATTCAGCAGTTTGTACTACCCGAGCCACCCCACCACTGATGGGAACCTCAACATGCAGTACGCGCAGGCCATGGCGTACCACGGCATATCTTCTACAGCACCGGCGGCAGGATGTTCTTTATACCCGGCAGCAACGAACCAGCCACGGGGGACATGCTTGGGGACATGTGGCTGGAGTGGCTCAACTACATGCGAGGGCAGCCGAACGTCCCGCAGACGATTAGCACTCCTTACGGTATCAACGAGAATCTTCTCCCGCTGGAGTATGCAACGATGTTGTGCAACCTGTTCGCCCAACTCTGTGCCTGTGGCGTCAGCGTCATTTTCCCGAGCGGCGACTTTGGCGTCGGCAAAGGGACTGCAAGGCCAACGACGGCTCCGGAAGAGTCCAGTTCATCCCCTTGTTTCCTGCGACCTGTATGTGTGGCGTTTTATTTCTCCTTGAGAGCAGTACACCACCGCAGGAACAGACCGCTAACCACATTGCCACGGTTTCGCAGGTCCCTAGGTCACTAGCGTGGGCGGCACGACGGGCAAGGAACGCGAGGCCGCGGCTCGCCTCTCTGGGGGCGGCGGCTTTTCGAACCTTTTTCCGCGCCCGATGTACCAGGACGACGCTGTGCCCACATTCCTGCAGCAGCGCGGCAGCAAGTATGAGGGCTTGTTCAAGTGCGTTTTCACGACCTGACTTAGCCTATTCTTACTTTGTAATTTTCGTGGTTTGTCCAGCGCCGCCGGCCGCGGTATCCCCGACATCGTCGCGCAGGCTCTCGAAATCTTAATGAAGACAACGAGGGCTTTGTCGTAGACGGCACAAACTGTGCGGTACCGGTGCGTCTTCCCTCCTCCCTCCGCTAGAGCACACAGCCGACCACCAATGTACAGACCGAGGCAGGCATAATCTCACTGCTTAACGACTACCGGCTCTCAAAGGTAGGCCCCCGCTCGGCTTCCTCAATCCCTGGCTGTACAGCCATGGCATTGCAGGCCTAAACGATATCACATCTGGGTCTAACCCGGGCTGCGGCACTGACGGATTCTCGGCCATCGTTGGATGGGATCCTGTTCGTCCCACTAGACTTATGTCTTCGTTTTCGACGTTGGCTAATTTTCGGCTCGGCAGGTGACTGGTCTCGGGACGCCGGACTTTTTGAACCTGTAGGCACACTTGCCAGAGATTTCATGGACTGGTACAACAACGATACAGCAGTCCCACCCGCAAACTACATACACGTCGCAAACCAATTCGTGATGCCAGGAAATTGACGAGTAGTTTCGCACCAATCGCTCGACCGGCGTGACACCCACTCCCAAGAAGAACAATAAAATATTTGTTTCAACCCCTCCAACTTTCCGGGGTGACTCCGGGTGAGGCACGGGCCATTTCAAGATACTAAGGAACACCTGGACAACTTGGGCGAACGTGGGATAGCGGATGACCCCTCCGAGTCGCAGCGAGAGAGAGGAAAGGCCCGGGGTTGTCATCGTTACAGTAGACCCTTGCCATAAGTTTAGTAAGACAATACACTGTGAGAAGTGTATCTGTGAGAAATGGTTCTTCGCAAATCAGACTCAATGTGCACCGAGTCCCACACAACCCAAACATCAAAGGGCGTGGCGTGCGTAAATGCACTTTTCCTCACCCGGGCTCTGGCTATATAAAAAAAGACCGACACCCACGAGCGTCTATGCAACCAGCAGCACGTCCGAGTCTCACGTTGCACACCCACCACCCCATACATACCCAAGAACATACGCAACGTCGACGACATGCGGGTCGTAACCCGTCGTTATCCTTCTCGGAATGGACGTGCCTTCGTTCGTGCTAAACGCCTTTCAGTCACGGCGTGTGGGGTCACAGCGCGTGGGTGTCGGCACGCAGACGGGACGGTGAGTCGGAGGCTCCACCACGGGATTTTCCTTTGATGATATGATTATGCCGCGGCGCATGTGGTATTAAACTTAACCGTGACCGGGCTTTGTCCTTGCTCAAGTAGGCTACGTCTCAATCCACCCGCGGATTTCAGTTACAGTAACAGCCGCGGATCGCGTCCTGTTGAGTCACTTCCGCTCCTATCTTCATTTTACTACAAGATGCGTTATAAAAGCTCTGCTTCCCAGCCATGTTCTCAGTGTTCCTATGCGCTCTCTCACCTTTAGCCCTCTTAACCATCGTTGGCCCTCTAATCATGCGCTGCCACCAGCTCTCTCTGCTCTTTGTCCTCGCCGCCGCGACCTTTGCTAACTTCGCAACACCTCTTGCATCACCTTGGGATGACCTACGTGTCAAGCACACCTGGAATGTCGTCCCGCCTAACTGGGAGACTCTCGGCCACCCTCCTGCTGGCACCACCGTCGACCTCCACCTTGCACTCAAGCCTCACCACGAGAATGCTCTGATTGACGCACTCCACGAGGTCAGCGACCCCAGGAGTCCAAAGTATGTCCTCTCCAACACTCCTCCGCTCAGTGCTCACGATGTACTGACATGTGCCACTGCTCCGTTGCAGATACGGTGCACACCTTTCAAAGGAGCAGGTTGCTCGGCTTGTCGCACCGCACCCAGACACCCTTGAGCTCATCAACTCTTGGCTTGAACACCACGATGTCCCGTCCTCATCCCTCTCAACGACACATGGCGGCGGCTGGATTACGCTGACCGGCATGCCCGTGTCCCAAGCCAATGAACTGCTTGGGGCGTCGTACCAGCTCTACCAGCGCACCGGGAAGAATGACACCACTATTCTCCGCACGATCGGCTATACACTTCCCGCGGTGCTGCACACACACGTGCAAACCGTCGTGCCAACAACGCACTTCGCCTCCATGCACACTCTGTTGCAGTCACCGCAGAGGCGCACCGTCAGAGCAACTGCAGATATAGCGTCGAGAGAGCTCGGGACGGTGCTGTCGAGTCGCAATAGTGACGACGACGACGACGACGACGACGACAGTGACGATGACGATGACAACGACGATGTCATGCCATCGAATCTGCGCTTGCTGTACAGGACTGCCGCCTATGTGCCGGCCGCAACGGACCAGAATGTGCTTGGGATTACGGGCTACCTGAACGAATCCCCGAGCCCGGCGGATTTGAGGAAATTCATGACCGAATGTCGCACGGACGCGGTAGATGCGACCTTCACCGTCGAGCCGGTCAACGGCGGTAAGGACGACCCGATGCACCCCACCTCAGAGGCGGGCCAAAACATGCAGTACGCGCAGGCCATGGCGTACCCGACCCGGCACATCTTCTACACCACCGGGGGCACAATGTTAGCGATGCCTGACACCAAGCTACCGGCACGGGGCGACCTGTTCCTAGAGTGGCTCAAATACATGCTCGACAAGCCGGAGGTCCCGCAGACGATTAGCACTTCGTATGGTCTTGACGAGAAGATTCCCCCGGTGGAATATACAACGGCCTTGTGCGACCTGTTCGCCCAACTCGGTACCCGTGGCGCCAGCCTCCTCTTCCCGAGCGGCAACAAGGGCGTCGGCGAGGGGGACTGCAAGGTCAACGGAAGAGTCCAGTTCATCCCCTTTTTCCCTGCATCCTGTATGTGTGGCGTTTTATTTCTCCTTGGAAGCAGTACACCGTTGCAAGCACAGGTCGCTCACCACATCACTACGGCTTTGCAGGTCCCTATGTAACTAGCGTGGGCGGCACGACGAGCAAGGAACCCGAGATCGCGGCTCGGATCTCTGGGGGAGGCTTTTCGAACCATTTTCCGCGCCCTTCCTACCAGGACGATGTTGTGCGCATCTTCCTGGGGCACCTTGGCAGCCAGTATGACGGCATGTACAAGTGCGTTTTCTGGCGCGACCTGACTTTGCCTATTCTTACTTTGTAATTTTCGTGGTTTGTCCAGCGCGGCTGGCCGAGGTATCCCCGACATCTCCGCGCAGGCGCTCAACTTATTTAACATCGAAAACAACGGGCGCTATTTCATGTCCGGCACAAGCGGCGCGGTACCGGTGCGTTTTCCCTCACTCCGCTCTGCCTCGAGCACCCAGCTGACCACCAATGTTCAGATCGTGGCGGGCATAATCTCACTGCTTAACGACTACCTCCTTTCAAAAGGTAGGCCCCCGCTCGGCTTCCTCAATCACCGGCTGTACCTCCAAAGCCTCAAAGGCCTGACCGATATCAAATCTGGGTCTAACCCGGGCTGCGGCACCCCCGGATTCTCGGCCATCGCTGGATGGGATCCTGTTCGTCCCACGAGACTTGTGTCTCTTCATTTTCGACGTTGGCTGATTTTCGGCTCGGCAGGTGACGGGTCTCGGGACGCCGGACTTTTTGAACCTGCTGGCAACCTTGGTTCCATGGCCTAGTACAACATCGATACAGCAGCCCCATTCGCAAACTACATCATGATACACGTCGCAAACCAATTCGTGACGCCAGGAAATTGACGATTAGTTTCCGCACCAGTCCCTCGACACGCGCGACACCCACTCACAAGAAGATCAATAAAATATTTGTTTCAACCCCTCCAACATTCCGGGCTGAGGCACGGGCCCTTTCAAGATACTAAGGAACACCTGGACAACATGGGCGAACGTGGGATATCGGAAGACCCCCCGGGTCGCAGCGAGAGAGGAAAGGGCTGTCATCGCCGAGTCGCTACAATCGACTCTTGCCATAAGTTTAGTAAGACAATACAATACACTGTAGAGAAATGGCATCTTTGCGAATCAGACTCGACGTCCACTGAGTCCCACATAACCCAAACATCATGTATCATGCATCAAGGGGCGTGTGTAAATGCATTTTTCCTTACCCCGGGCTCTGGCCTGGCCACATGCGTACTAGATAGAGCTCCTACCACCTACTGCACTGTAGTACCTATTCGCTCAACTACTGAGAATAAACGCTTTCAAAAAAAGAAGAAAAAAACAAAAACACCGACACCCACGAGAATCCAGCAGCACGCGGCTCGTCACACCTGGCACTTCGCTCGCATCCCCACCACCCCATACATACCCAAGAACCTACGCAACGTCGACGATATGCGGGTCCTTGTCCTTGTTGGAATGGATGTGACTTCGTTCGTGCCAAACGCCTTTCGGTCACAACGGTGGTGTACCGGTGCAGACGGGATGGGACGGTGGGGCGCCAGCGCGGGATGTTCCCTCGTGATTGTGCGCATGTACGTCTCAATCCACCCGCGGATTTCAGTTACAGTAACAGCCGCGGATCGCGTCCGAGTCCAATTCAGCTCCTATCTCCATTTGACCATGAGATACGTGATAAAAGCTCTGTGTTCTTGTGTGCGCTCTCTGCACCTCTAGCCTTCTTAACCCCCGTTGACCCCCTAATCATGCGCTGCCACCAGCTCTCTGTGCTCTTTGTCCTGGCCGCCGCGACCTTTGCTAACTTCGTAACGCCTCTCGCACCAACTTGGGATGACCTACGTGTCAAGCACACCTGGGATGCCGTCCCACCAAACTGGGAGACCCTCGGTCACCCTCCTGCTGGCACCACCATCGACCTCCACCTTGCGCTCAAGTCTCACCACGAGAATGCCTTGATTGACGCACTCTACGAGGTCAGCAATCCAAGGAGTCCAAAGTACGTCCTCTCCAACACCCGTCCACGCACGATATACTCACCTGTGCCCCTGCTCCGTTGCAGATATGGTGCACACCTTTCAAAGGAGCAGGTCGCTCAGCTTGTCGCACCGCACCCAGACACCCTTGAGCTCATCAACTCCTGGCTTGAACATCATGATGTGCCATCCTCCTCCATCTCAACGACACACGGCGGCAGCTGGCTGACGTTGACCGGTGTGCCCGTGTCCCAGGCCAATAAACTGCTCGGGGCGTCCTATCAGCTCTACCGGCACGCAGGGACGAATGACACCACTATTCTCCGCACGATCGGCTATGCACTTCCCGCGGTGCTGCACACACACGTGCAAACCGTCGTGCCGACAACGTACTTCGCCTCCACGAGCACTCTGTTCCAGACACCGCGGAGGCGCTCCGTCGGTGCGCCTGCGGATATAGCGTCAAGGACGGTGGTGCAGAGTCGCGATGATGATGAAGTCGAACCGTCGGACCTGCGCTCGCTGTACAAGACGAGCGCCTATGTGCCGGTCGCATCGGACCGGAATGTGCTCGGGATTGCGGGCTACGGGGACAATTACCCGAGCCCGGCGGATTTGACGGCATTCATGACCGAATGTCGCATGGACGCGGTAGATGCGACCTTCACCGTCGAGCAGGTCAACGGCGGTAAGGACGACCCGAGCCACCCCACCGTTGAGGCGAACGTCAACATGCAGTACGCGCAGGCCATGGCGTACCCGACCCGGCACATCTTCTACAGCACCGGCGGCGTGAGGTCGGCGATACCTGGCAGCAACCTACCAGCCCCGGGCGACGCATACCTAGAGTGGCTCAAACACGTGCTCGACAAGCCGGAGGTCCCGCAGACGATCAGCTCTTCGTATGACGACCCCGAGGAAGTTGCCCCGCTGGAATATGCAACGGCCTTGTGCGACCTGTTCGCCCAACTCGGTACGCGTGGCGCCAGCCTCATCTTCGCGAGCGGCGACGATGGCGTCGGCAAGGGGGACTGCAAGACCAACGACGGCTCCGGAAGAGTCCAGTTCATCCCCGAGTTCCCTTCATCCTGTATGTGTAGCGTTTTTATTTCTCCTCCAGGCTTGGAAGCAGTACACCGTGCATGAACTAGTCGCTCATCACGTCGCTGCGGTTTTTCAGGTCCCCATGTGACTAGCGTGGGCGGCACTACGGGCAAGACACGCGAGGTCGCGGCTCGCCTCTCTGGGGGCGGCTTCTCGAACTATTTTCCGCGCCCTCCCTACCAGGATGGTGCTGTGCCCAACTTCCTGAAGCACCTTGGCAGCCAGTATGAGGGCTTGTACAAGTGCGTCTTCTGCCGCGACCTGACCTGACTTATTCTTACATTGTAATATTCGTGGTTTGTTCAGCGCGGCCGGCCGCGGCATCCCCGACATTGCCGCTCTGGCAGTCGATTTCTATTTCATCAGAAACAACGCGGGCTTTACCGTGGACGGCACGAGCTGCGCGGCACCGGTGCGTCTCCCTCCCCGCTCCGTCTCGAGCACCCAGCTGACCACCAGTGTACAGACCGTGGCGGGCATAATCTCACTGCTTAACGACTACCGGCTCTCAAGAGGTGACCCACCGCTCGGCTTCCTCAATCCCTGGCTGTACGACCTAGACCCCGCAGTCCTCAACGATATCACATCTGGGTCTAACCCGGGCTGCGGCACTGGCGGATTCTCGGCCATTGTTGGATGGGATCCTGTTCGTCCCACTAGACTTGTGTCTCTTCATTTTCGACGTTGGCTGATTTTCGGTTCGGCAGGTGACGGGTCTCGGGACGCCGGACTTTTTGAACCTGCAGGCACACTTGCCAGTGATTCCATCGACTAGTACAACAGCGATACAGCAGTCCCACTCGCAAACTACATACACGTCGCAAACCAATTCGTGACGCTAGGAAATTGACGAGTAGTTTTCGCACCAATCCAGCGATCTGTGCGACACCCACTCACAAGAGGAACAACTTAAAGTATTCGTTTCAACCACTCAAGGTTTTCGGGCTGAGGCACGGGCCCTTTCAAGGTACGAAGGAACACCTGGACAACTTGGGCGAATGTGGGATAGCGGACGACCCCTCCGAATCTCAACGTGATTCGGTCCCTCGCCCGCTGGCATAAACTCCCTACGTATATTAGTCACTACTATATAGTTTCCCCTCCCCAGTCTGCTCTGTCACATCACTGAGGACATCTCAGGAAATAATAGCCTGAGGTCATGGGCCCTGAGGGTGTCAACTGAAGACCTCTCACCTATCCTGTTCCTGCTCAACTGCACAAGTTGGGTTCATCTTGCGTCCCTTCATCATTGATACAGCGTCAGTATCTGCTGCGCTACTCTCATGTGTATCTCGCCCGTCACGTATGGAATGTGCGAAATCGCTTATGGAGGACAACGGTATCTAGTTCGGCCTGTGATCAATGCTGAGCTCTCTGGAAGGCTATCGTACCGAGCGCCAGTCAGAACTGAGAAGCGACATTTGTTTCATCGGTCTGATAAACACTTACTGGAATGCCATCTCTTGGTCGCCGTGACGATTGTAGCCAGGAAGCGGAATAAATGACGTGCCAAAATTAGTACGGTTGCCCCTGTTAGCCAAGGCTCCACCACTACGTGGATCACACGAAACGACGGATGACAGCACAGAAGTTAGCACAAAATGAACTCGGATGCGGTCGAGAAGGCTATAAAGCACCCCATAGTTTCCGAACAACCTCCGATTTTCTTCTTTGCGGGTCACTCCTTGGCTGGCTGGTGGGGTGGAACCGTGTAGAGGGGGAAGGAACATGATGCGCGGCGCGATTTATTACATTATATTCTAATACTGGGTGCGCCGTAGCGAAAAAGAGGTACTGGTGCGAGCGCGAACAGATAGTGGGGCGGAAGCTGGCACCAAGTGCTTCCCGATTGGGGATGAGAAGTTCACCCGTCCGGGGCGGAGCCGCGACCAGTGGTAGGTGGCGCCCCCCGAGAGCGAGTCGACGAAGGGCTGGATGCGGAGGCCGCGTAACCAATCCTTTGGCTGTTTACTGGGCGCGGAGGGCAGGTAAAAAGTGAGACTTTTGGTCCTATGGACCGGTCGGGTTCAAGCGGATAGGTGGCGGCAGTCGAGAAGGAATGACACGTACATCTGCTCCTCAAAGACTATTACCTGTAGTTTATTTACCAGCGTTTTCCGAACCATAATTGGCACCCAAGACCGGGTTTATAGGCACTGAAGTCCCTCACTGTTATGAAAATGGGACCTGCGAGAAGAAACGGTATTGCCACGCGAAGAAGCTAAACCCACATTACGAGACGAAGCCAGAATACTGTAGTGAGAACGCGACCTCTCTAACTCGGCATGTGCGTCTACGCGTTCCTCGTATTTGCGAACAAGTACCATTTGGCCGAGATGGCCGAAAACGATACATGTCGCATCGCAGGGACAAATGGGAAGGGAACTCACCTGCTCTAGCCAAGGGTAACTTAGAACATCTTAGGACTTGTGTCAGTTAAGCGCGATCAGTACGCGAAGTCGTCGCATATAGGCCTATGGACCACGCCCCATGCCCCGTGGCGGTGGTAGCACGGACGATCAATGCGCTCTCAGAAAGACGGATAAAAGAGGTCACTCAGCGGTGTCCAACCTCACGTGCGTGTTGGGAGGGAGGTAGGGGAAGAAGAGCCATTCAGATATCAAGAAATCAAAGGCCGTAGCGGAATCATTTTTACATGGTGGCGGCGGATCGAAAGAGCCACTCACTCGCGCGGTCGTCCGCACCTTGCATTGTCAGTCGTATCCTTCTGGTACTCCCTATCAGACCACACATTCCCGCCCCCTGTCCTGCCTATTCGAGTAGGGAGGTATACGCCAAGAACGCACCTGCCCTGACCACGACTCCTGCTATCACCCGTCGACCATCATTCGCTCCGTATGTAGACCCTCCCCGTACGCCATGCTCTCGAAGATGACTTGCCGCCACACGGATATTGTAAACTCTACGGCTTCCTCATCAAGGACCTTAGTAAACCACGTTAGTTCAGCACGGACTCGGATGACACATTTCGCGCGTACGGGTTCCAGACCCTCTACGAGTTTGGTAGGGCTCTTGTGATCTTTGAGATGTTCAATGACGTACATCACAACGTCGTCGTCATCGAGCTCGCCAAGATATTTGACCATTAACTTCTTGACGAGCGGCTCTAGCTTACGATCGATCAATTGCTAGCGTATTCAAAGGTCAACAAAAGGAAGGTCAGGTGTCGAGTGAGACGCACCTCAGTGACCGCATCCCACCTAACCTTGGACTTGAACAACGTTTCTCGTTCCTTCGGCACCGACGCCTTTATGTGCTCCAGGCGCTCCTTTGCCTTCCCGCTGTCGTTCGCCGCGCTGAAGTCGAGTAACTGAAGAGGAACTTTGCGCTTGCGCGTTGCCTCTTCTTCCTCTTCTTCAACGCCGAACACGGCCGGCGCGGGTGCCTTCTCCTTCCCAGACCCTGCGTCCGCTTTTGGCCCAGTCGGCGCGAGCGAGACATTAAGTCTGACAGGTGCGCCGTCATCGAGAAGCATGCCGGCCTTGCGTTGCTCCTCCGCGAGCGCCTGTAGCTCGTCCATTTGCCGCGCAAGGAATGCCTCGCTCTCGCGGCGCAGGTTCTCCGCCTCGCGCGCTTCATAAGCGCGCATCTCATTGTCGGCGGCCTCCTCGGCAACGAGGCGCCGGGAACGCTGGGTACGCCAACGTACGCGGTCTGTGTAGAAGAGCTCGTCCGACTCGTCGTCGTCCCAGATGTCGAGTCGCGCACGCATCTCTGCGCGATCACGTTCTTCGGCTTCGCGTGTGGCGCGCTCGCGAGCGATGGCACGCTCAAGTGCTTGAAGGCGGTTGCGCTCGCGGGGCTCGTACCGACGTTCCCGCTAAAAACGAAAAGATGTCACAAGGTGGTCACAGGAAGAAGTTCGCAGCACTGCATACGTCTCTAAACGAGTTCTCCTCGTCGCGCCTCCTAGCCTCCTTTCGATCCTGCTCCAGCTCCTCGTCCGTTTTTGCCGTTTTGCCAGGAACCTGCCGCTCGTCGTCGTGCTCCCGGCTTCCTGCCTTGACGAATCCGACTGGCTTTGAAAAACCCTGTTGAGGATCGGTCCCAAGTGCAGCGGGTTCACGAACATCGGCAGTCCCTTGGGCCTTCCCCCACTCGCGGACTTTGGGGCCACTTGGGGAAGCTTGGGTGCTGAGGTTAGGCACAGCTGCACGGACATCGCGTAACTTTTCGCGCTCGCGCTTTGCTGCTCGCTCACGGAATTGCGCAATTTCTGATATCACGAGCCCGCGTTGAGTTTCTGGGAGGTCGGCTTCCTGAAGATCGTGTAGGTGGGGTGGAATCACGTAGCGTTCTTTGTCCAACAGGCCATTGTTAGCGGCTTCTTGGGAGATGCGGTTGATGTCATTGACGAGTTTAGAAACGTGGATCTTGGCTGTTTGCAGTGCTTCTTCATCCGCCTAATACAATTCCAGGAGGTCAGAGGGATAAATGACTAGGTAATAGGAACACGCTGCAGCCCCTCCGTTGACACATACGATTCCGGCAGGGGCACAGACGCATATATGCACCGGATGGGCTGCAACATGGGTTCGTCAGATCAGAATCATAGTGACGACGCACGTTTGTTTGCATTCGCTGTGCTTGATAAGCATCGAGAAAGACCTTAGTCTTTTCGTCGGCTTTAACCTAGGTGACGTATGGACATGAATGCCTAAGGAAAAGATGCCATAACGACGCACCAACAATTTTTTGTTCACGCAGCCGTCCTCCAAGGCAGGTAGCTCAACATTATTTAAAAGAGCCATTGCTCGCAGCGCACCGTCCGGATCCTCAAATTCGGCAAATCCAAAGCCTTGAGGTTTGTTGGCGGGTGTGATCAACCGCTTGAACGACCTGACTTTTCCACAGGCCTGCATACTCCCGTGAGTGAGCTGAAAAGCCAGTGGCGAAGGGAATACTCACAGAGAGGAGGTCATTGAGGAAATTGTCGGTGATCCCACCTGATATTGAGCCGATGAAAAGGGATATCTGTTTTTGAGCTTGTGGTGGCACAAAGCTCTGAACATGCATTTGCTGCTGCTGTGCAAGAGCCGACATTGAGGGGCCTTGCCCGTACGATGGCAGGGGAGGACGCAGACCAAGTCCTAGCCGATTGGGCTGCATAATTGCTGCTCTTGACGGATTGCTTGTGATCTACCAGTCGAATTCGTAAACCCAATGGAAGGTGTCGAGAATAGACACCCCTTGGAGGTAATGTTACCTTTTGTTAACCGGGACTGAGTGAGGTGTTCCCTAATGTCGTCGTTGTGTGATGTACGAGATTTTGGCCAAGTTCAAGTTGACCTCAAGCCACAAAGGTGGGAAGCACAGTTTGAACGCCCACAAGCACGACAACCCGAGATATACGTAATGCCGGTGAATCCGTATGGCAATATGGCCGAGCGGTCTAAGGCGCTGGAATCAGGCTATACCTAATCCAGTCCGAAAGGGCGTGGGTTCGAATCCCACTGTTGTCAACTCTTTTTCTTGTCAAGCCCGTGCACTTACACAATGCTGATTTAGTCTTGGGTCACACCAGTCAGAAGCAAGCTGACCTGGGACCTGGATAGTGTGGAGATTCTGTCCTAGAACTGTCAAAAGGTTCATTGTACAGCAACCATCTGTAACTACCGGGATGTCATTGATACATCACCACATCACCCGTCCCAGGCTTCTCTGCCATGATCATGAGTCACAATATATCCAAAAAGTGAGGACCCGGACGGCTTGCGGGCGCGGCCAAACAAGTCGCAGTACTACTGTATCAGAATAACGATTGCCCTGCACGGCATAGTTTAGCCGCCGAGTGAAGCACGTCGATGCCATAGTGACCAGTAAATTGGTGTTTCGTCAACCCAGTGATCTGCGATGACCTTCAGTCCTTCCCTCGGGAGGTGACCGGTGCACTTGTACGAAAAAGGAAATCAGATAGACATTGCGCGTATCGACCGACAGTCTGGTAACGAAGTGCCCCCAAGGTGTCATGAGACCCGGGCCAGTTTGGAGACCAGAGTACCAGCGCCCCCTGGATGCAGGGATCACCATGATCCCGAAACAGTGAGTGTGGATCGTGTGGTCATCTATTCCATTGTGAATTATTGTTTGTCGCGTAATATGTGGAGCATGAGCATGTGGTGCGATCAGTTGCGACGCGCAGCCTGAGCGCTCAGCGCTAAGCATTGGTAAGTTACACAACTGTTACACATTGAGTCTTGATCCCACATTTCGGTCCCAATGTCATGTCAACAGCAACCAGCGAAATGGATTTGAGATGAAGCCCTGGGACCCCAGACTTGACTCCACTTCATATGTTTTATTTGTGCGAGTACGCTTGCGTATATGTATGTCTCGTTTAGCGCCGTGTCCTAGCATAGCTCACTTGACATTGTATTCTCAAGGTCTTCATGTATGCCATGGCTAGTCGCTGTGGGACGCGTAGGCCCGAGTCGGCCACGTACAGCGCAGGTACGGGGAGTGAATCAAGGTGGGCGTGGCACGTGAAGCTCAGGGTGGGCTAAATCCAAATAAGGAATGTTATCGCTTATTCTCATGTTGTTAGGTTAATCCGAGAATCCCAGTTCTGACGTTCCATTCCTACACCGTGCTAGCACTGATTGGTCTCCGAATCCGGCGTCGTAGCATCCGGATGGGAGTTGACGCTACTCGCAAATGGCATCCCTTCAGCACATGCCCTATGGCACCTGTGGCCTGAGGTCCTGTGCACGCTCCAGGACTTACGTATAAAACTGCTTTGCACCGTCCAGGGATGCGATACAAAAAACCCCGCGCGTGTCGCCTTGTGCAAGTCCGAGCCGGTCGGAACTCTCTTGCTCATGTACCTTTCCGCTGCCCTCGTTCTCGCCACCTTGTTGTCCTCTCTTGTAGGGGCGGTCCCACTTTTTGGTACCAACCACGGTGTCCGCGTGGCCATTTCGAAGCGCTCTGGGCTATGTGATAGCAATGGTATCGTCAAAAAGACTGAGCTCCTGGGTCAAATTCGCGGTGCGGTGGAGTACGTGTCACGTTGCAGATCATAGGCCGAGCATCATGCAGTAACCTACCGGCATTCACCTTTAGAAGGATTCACGGAGGGTTCGTGACGTATCAAGAGAATGTCGGGAAAGCCCATCCTTTGGCCCCCTCCTTTAAACGCCCAGTCAAGCGTGCCGGCGGTCACGGTGGTGACTCCCTCACTGATGCCAACGCTTCGCTATGGTACGGTGAGATATCCGTAGGGACCCCTTCCAAGACATTCACTGGTCAGCACAAACGATCCAGTCCTGTGAATGCTAACTAAAACCAGCCTTCTCCAACAGTCGACTTCGACACTGGAAGCAGTGACTTGTTCCTCCCTGGGGCTAATTGCGGCTCATCATGCTCTGGCCATAAGATCTACAACGTCAGCGAAAGCTCTACGGCAAAGGACCTCGGCAAAAAGTTCGCATCAACGTACGGCGATAACTCGACCGTCAGCGGGGAGCAATATACGGATACCGTCTCAATTGTTGGTCTGACAGTACGCTTACTCTTTCAATACGTCGCTGGCTTGAGCCGCGTCTGATGTCTCTTAGGCAGCTGGGCAGACCATTGGCGCAGCGGAAATGTATTCCACTGGGTTCCAAAGTGACCGCTTCGCCGCAGATGGTCTACTCGGAATGGGCTTCCAGTCTATTTCCGTTTACAATGCAGCTCCACTCTTCCATTCTCTCATTGCTCAGGGTGAAGTCGACCAGCAAGTCTTCAGCTTCTACTTGGCAAAACAAGGCTCCGAGCTCTACATTGGTGGAACGAATCCCACTCACTACTCTGGCAACTTCACTTACGTCCCTGTTACTACGGAGGTAGGATAGAAGCGCCTCTTTCCTACCATGCCTTCTTCGAGCTGACTGTGTTTCCGTGTCCAGGGTTACTGGCAAGTCAATTTTGACGGTGTCGGGGTGAATGGCACTCAGGTCAAGCAGAGTGCCTCGGCAATTGTGGACACGGGCACCACTCTAATCATCGGGGAAACGGACGGCATTAATGCCCTCTTCTCCAAGATCCCCGGCTCCCGTCAGGTCGATAACGGCCTTCATACCAGTTTGTTCCCCCATGCTCCTCACCCCTCTCAGTGGAATCCCTGACCCGTTTTTCAGTTCCTTGCGACTTTAACACCCCGATTTCGGTCAGATTTGGCGGAAAGGACTTCTCTGTAGACCCAAAGACATTTAACCTTGGGTACTATGACTCAAGTTCTACAGACTGTCTCGCTGGTGCGGCATCAGACGACTCCCTTCGCGGCAGTGAGTTTGTCCGCGCAGTCCCTTCATATGAGCTAACTAGAATCAACTCTGGATTACAGAGTTCTGGATCATTGGTGACGTTTTCCTGCAAAATATGTACACAGTGTTTGACGTTGGCAATGGTCGAGTCGGGTTTGCCGACCTTGCGTAGCTGATTGCATAGACGGGGCTTGAGAGCAGGCTCGAGAGTTCTCCGACTTACCACACATACACATACACTCTTTCGTTGTTATTAAAAGTACTCGTCCCTCGTTTGCAATTGATACCCTCCGTTATCTTACGTAATCACTGGCTACTGGCACACGGATATGTGAGGGTGGGAAAAACATACCTTTCTTGACTCGGGAGAAAAATCATAAAATAAGAGAACCATCCTCAGGCCATCGAGTGAACGAAACAGCAATGAGCCTTCACCTCCCCGCTACCTCACTCGACCTTATCGAAACCGGATCAGAGTCGGGGAGCGAGTCAGATGAAAACAAAGTCGAGGAAGTTTGGAGCGACTGGATCTCGGACTCCGCAAGTGCGAGACAATGCAAGTCTTTATTCGAAGACAAGCTTCTTGCGTCCGCAGCCGAGGCGTTAGATTACGACAAGAGAACTCACGGATTCGATCTGAACTCATTTTGCGAAGAGAAAGGTTCTCGGATGCTCCTCGGCTGCTTTCGTGAAGCCCCTAACGCAGAGTGTTTACGACAGCGCTCGACTTCCATGATCGTGTCCGCCTCATAAACTACATTAGGAAGGAGGTATGGACGCCGTCTCGTTGCTTTCGTAGGGGCTTCACGTTTCCATATAGAAACCTCCGGCGTCGAGTCTGCAGGCACTCAGCGGGAAGGAGCCATTCTTCTTATCCGATGATTATCTGCTACCTGTGATAGAAGACGACCCTCTCCTTTGTGAGTCCTGTGCAGGCAAAGCACATCCCTGTTGATTCTGTGCCAGTAAACTCTCTGGATAGCTGGTCCGATAGCGAGGACGGCTCCAAGGTCTTGGCCCCTTCTGACCTCGTTTCTGCCACGAGAAGAATTGCCGCACTCGAAACAAAATTAGCTGCGGCAAAGGAGGAACTGGCAGATTATCGGTCGCTGGTTAACCAGCGTGTGGATATAGCCCTCATTAGAGAGGCGATTGATACCCCTGGCGAACCTGTCGCAGGCCCAAGTAGACGCGACGATGACTCACATTACTTTGACAGCTATGGAGTAAATGGTAAGTCCATCCGAATCCCCATCACCTACCATCTGAGTGTTGTTTCTCTCTTTCTCAGACATTCACGCGGTGATGATCCAAGACAGAGTCCGAACCTCTTCTTACGCGTCTTTTATCATGACCAGTGCCGCACTCTTCCAAGATGCGATCGTTTTGGATGTTGGATGCGGAACAGGAATTCTATCTCTCTTCGCCGCTCGTGCTGGCGCAAAACGTGTAATCGCTGTCGATGCCAGCGACATTGCGCTCAAAGCCAGGAGAATTGTCGAAGCGAATGGTTTTGGAGATGTTATAACGTGTGTCGTCCTTTTAAGTAGTTTTTCTGGTCTAACCTGCGCAGTGTAATCCAGGACAAGGCGGAGCACATATCTCTTCCAGACGACATCCCCCACGTCGATGTGATCATTTCCGAATGGATGGGCTATGCCTTGCTCTACGAGTCGATGCTGGACTCTGTACTCTTTGCACGGGATCGCTTCCTCAAACCCGGTGGGGTTATGGCTCCGAGCCAGTGTAGAATGATGCTCTGTCTGAGCGAGGCAAGTGCAATCTATAAGGAAAGAGTTGGCTTTTGGAACGACATCTATGGTGCGTCAGTCAGTCACAATTGGGCTTCGCTGATATCACCACAGGTTTTGATCTGTCGGTGATGGGGGAGGACGTTTTCAGTGACGCTGTTGTGGATATCGTAGGATCAGACACAGTGATGAGCGATCCGTATATGATAAAGGTGCGATTACAAATACCCTACTTTGGCTCGCGCTCATGTATCTACAGGATTTCTATCTTGGGGATGTCCCGACAAAACGGCTGGAGTTTAGTGCACCTTTTACGCTCGTCTCAACTGCCGTGCGACGTACTAAAATCCACGCGCTCGTGCTTTACTTCGACACCTTTTTCGAAGCTACTGGGTCTCCAATCACATCAGATACAGCTGTACGTGTGACGCGCGATGGAAACGAGCTCGCGGAGGTATGGCCCATCGGCCGCAGGCCCAGCGTACCCCGGCGACAGAGTGTAAAAAGCCGGCAGGGGATAATAAGTTTCAGCACGGGACCTCGCAGTGCGCCCACACATTGGAAACATACAATTTTCCTGCTGCGTGAGCCGATCGTGGTCACAGAAGGTACTGCAAAGTCTTGTTTGAAAGATAGGTGTGCTTACACTCGAACGATCCGTGCTAGGAACGATTGTGACAGGGACATTCCACTGTCGAAAGAGCAAAACGAACTCGAGAGAGCTGGATGTTGAGGTACACTACGCAGTCAAAGCGGGCGCCAGCTCGGAGACGGGGAGTGAAACACCGGCAGATGTAGTCGTGCAGATCTATAAGGTACGATAGTATGTGGAGTTGTAGGCTGTGGTCCGCGGGTATGCGGAACCGGTGTCAAGCAGTTTTTTCCCGTGGGGGGGCTGTTCCCACTTTCTTGCGCAGTTCTGACATGTGCATCTGTCATCATCGTGTCGTGCGCGCAAAGCATCTTACCGGAATTTCCGGCTTTCGGTCATTGTTGCGCGCTAAGCCTGCAGCTCTGTGCATATTTTGCACAATGCCTGCGCACAGGGGACGCCCGCGACAGTAACTTAGGGTGATCATGGACTCTTTATCACGTGAGCTATTCTCTTCTCTCCCTCCAATCACAGCTTGATGATGCATCGTACTCCGTTTTACGCTAGTTTTTACCACCCAAGAACGTATATGTGGTCATGGGCATCAGAGCACGTCCCTGATGGATGAGTTGCTACTGGCGCCCAATGAAACAGCTTCTGCACCTCACGTGTTACAACACAGGGACATAATTCCGGGGTCTATCTGTCTCTGAAACTCGGGCCTTGTCTTTAGGCCCGCAGCTACCAGCCCAAATGGGAAACGACTACGGAGCATGCGGTTTTGAGGCATTTTCAGGCAGGGCAGAATACGCACGGATTCCAGTGTCAAGGTCGCCAAGTATGATACACTCATTGGGGGGTGGCCCCTTTCGCGAATGCCTCTTGGTACATGCTGTAGGCCGCCTGGGGGTGGATCTTTCGTATTCGTAAGAGTAACTTTGCGCGCTCACGCCACCGATAAATCCACGCGGTTTCCCAACACTTCTATCTCTTTAAATCTTTCCCTTTGCGAGACGGAGAACCTCTCAGTCGTTAGAAGAACGAAAAGACTCCCAATCTCCCTCCTCGCCTCCCCCCCATTCTCGACATCCTTGGTAAAAGATGGAAGCATCCGACCCGATGGCTTCAACCACTTCCCTCCTGTCTACCGACACGACGTCATCTTCCTTTGATCCCAAAAAGCAGGATAGGGCTAAACGGCCCCCCCCACCGAAGGATTACTCCGCTGCGCTCTCCGCGCTGCAGGGCAAGTACGGCCTAGCCGATGCCTCCACCACGTCCGTGCCACCTCCGCTCTCCTCGAAGAAACCGGCAACGCCCCAATATCTACCAAGTCCTGGCGACCCTGCTGGCTCTGCGCCGTCCTCATCCGCCAGCGTGGCACCCCTTCCTGCAAAACAGCTGAGGGGAGAGAAGGCAAAGACTCACTCCTCACCTCTTGCCCTGCTTCGGGCCAGATACCGTTCCGGTGGCTCGCCTGTGCCCCCTTCGCCTCTATCCTCGTCTGCTTCCTCCGATGGCGAAGGATCAAGAGGGAAGGGGGATAGGAAAATTAGGAAGGCTGATGCTGCGATGGCATCGCAGCCTTTCGGTGAAGCCGAACTTGTATTTAAGCCGACCTAACGAAGCGGTAGGTTTGCGCTTGTGCTTTTCGAGACATGACTAGACCGCTGACTGTGTCGACGAAGTTCCACAAGGATGTATGACTCGATGGTGAAGGCAGTGCTACATGGTATTGCACTTGCTGGGAAAAACACTGGCACCCTCCCCGCATTAATATCACAACTTTCCGACATGGGGCTCGGTCTTATTTGTCCTGACTCTCCCCCCGCCAGAGATTCGGAATTTTTTTTTCCTATGGAGTATATGAGTGTTCTTTTTCCGTTGCGCATATTGTACTCTCTTTTCCGACATGAAACTTCGTGTGATGCGTCTTGCCGTACTGGCGGCTAGTTCCCAAAAAAAGATCAAATGTTTCATTGCCGTAGTTCAGTGTAATATATTCGCAGAAGGTTCTGAGCCAGAGTATTGTTGGACCACCCACGCACCATAATAGTGGGAATGACTCGACTGCCCAGGAACTGGGATACACCCAACGCAGGCATCGATGTGCGCCGGACTCAATGCGCGCCAGACGGAGACAGACCACAGACCACAGCAGCAGTTCCTTTCTTTGCTCAAAACACCATCCGGACACTTCTTAAAAAACAGCCCGTCATGTAATGCCTTAATCTAGCCTCCCTTCAACTAGATCAGGAAAGGTCACCGTGACGGCAGCCAGCACGGTCTAACTCGGCCAGTGCTGTACCATCGGACCCCTCGACCTTAGCAATAAACCAGCGGATGAGAAGAAGTCCATCCTTTCGCGCATCCTGAATCCATCCTGGGTGAAGACCCCGTCCAAACTGGACAAGGGGAAACTGGACAAGGGGGTGCTAGTGGATGTCCCTTCACTTTTATGTCCAAGGAGAAAATATGGATAGCTAAAGTTATGTCCCCATTAGGAACGACCCTTATTGCCAGTCCGAGACATAGCCCCTGCCCCAAGACACCGAAAGTCCGACATCGCGTCAGTCTATCTATCAGAAAAACGTGGTATCAGCTTCAAGTTTGCAATGTGAAGCTAAGATCGATTTAGGCAAGGATTTAAAACCAGGTGGCTTGGAAGGAGATTGGTACGGCAACTAAGCGAGAATTTTAAGACAACAGTGCTGCAGTTTTAAGGATCTATACATGGAGCAGTCCCATCGTGAACTACTCGCTGTTCACAATTAGAAAATATGGGCGATGAAGGGTGAATGGCAAGGTGGATGAAGAAGCCCAGGGTTTTCACCCCCAACGAACCCTCTAGACGTGTCGCAGATATATGACGGACATAAATTGCGAATTGTCATAACAAAGGGTAATGCCCAAAGCTTGGAGGCGGCAAGTTCAGATGATCAAGAGATCCGAGACTTGTTCAGTGAAGCTCGGGCTGGAGAAGCCTGAGGAACCACGCGATCACGGGTGACCGGACCGAACACCAGGACGGCACCGAGTCATTTGCTATTGCTCCCACCAAGGCTCCCACGGTTCCTGGCATCTATAACTTACTGTACCGCCGGCGCCCACAGCAAGTGACTCCGGTGAGTGTTGCACCACCCGCCGATTGGCTACAGTGGCGTTTGCTGGCCCTTGATGAACTACGATCTGTCAGGAGCTAGGTACGCCGCCATTGCGCAGCCCGATTCTAGCTAGCGTATCACGGTACGGTACTGCGGCGGAAAACAACAGGAAATGAGCATCGCCGCAGCAGTACCTACCTGAGTCATTCTGACTACAGTAACGCGCAAACGAGTCATAGAATCCCGCGGGAACCGCTTTCCCAAATGCTTAAAACGCGCAGGAGAGTGTGGCCCAATGTAGCATCCAATCTCGCATCGAAAAACCCTTCCAATGTCTAGCGTTTCCAAGTCTTCCTCTTCCTCTACATCCCGTCGTGGCCTCTTGTCCAAAATGTTCCAGAAGCCCGCTTCGACTCAAACTCATCCCTACACCCATCCCAGCACCTCTGGGAGCGACTCCGGTATGTGTCCTTGAGCCCGCTGTAGGCTCTTCGACGACCTGACTCCAAATTTCAGAGAGTACGCTTGTCAGCCCTCCGAGTCGGAGCGCAACAAAGAAGGACGGGCAGCGCGATCCTGACGCTGTTTTTGGCGCTCTGTCCTCCAAGTACGGTTGGGGTGTACACGTTCCTGCCCTTCCTTCGGAGCCTGCGGCCACTGGCAAAACGCCCGCGGCCAAACCTGCTGCAGCACAGCAAGACGTTGCCGCGCCGGCTCCCTCCACTCCTCACCAGCCTCTCCGACGGCAACTGACCCAGGCTCAGCGTGAGCAAGCAATCGTTGACCTCTCGTCGAGGTACGGCTATGCTTCGCCTTTGCCCGGTGGTCGTTGGCAAATGTAGGCCTTCCTGGGTGGTATAACTGCTCAGCGAGAGCCTCGTCCTCGTTGCGATCAATGGGGGACGCTCTGAAATATCGGCACATTGCCGTATGTGATAATTTCCTTGGTTTGGGGACTATAGTATGTACAGCCAGAAGTTTCCCCCTCTGGAGCTGCCGTGAAAATAGCCTTCGCGATAATGATAACCCCCTCCTCTTACGTATTTGTTTTGACACCGCCCATGTGCCGTTTGCGATATATTAGCATGTTCCCAATAAGTTACTCTTCGTGTCCCTCTCCCCCAAATTATAGAAAGTCTAATAGGGTATATAATATAAGATCATCGGGAGAAAAAGAATGTCGGTACACAAATATGACTGCGGCCTCTCCACGGGTTGCGTTTGTACTACTTCTCACACCAAAATCCTGATGGAATCACAAAAATTTGTAGGATTGGTGGTGTCTTAGATTGTATCACCATGACAATTTCGACGCATGAAACCCATGCGAGCGATTTGTAGAAAGAGATCTCACAAGGTGACAGGAGAGTGACGATTTAAGTTCTTCTGGCTCAAGCATTACCAATAAATGGGGTGACTGCCGCCGGCAGAAAAATGCCGAGGTGTCTTACGTGGGAAGAAAAAAATTGGTGGAAATAATAAGATGGGATACACAATAGTAGTCTTTGACTTTCCGCGCACTTTCCACGGTCCGGTCCGTTTCGCCGTTTCTCCGGTACTCGGATTCAAAGTCCGCTTTTTTTTGTCTTTCATATCTTTTATTTTCACAGGGTAAATACTACAATACAAATAAATAAAAATAACGTGTAAACAACAACAACACGCCTATCGTGTATCGGGTAAGGTGCGTGGGAGAAGGGACAAACCACACCACTCTTCCGCGCTCCGCCCTACTCCCCCCAGTCTCCTCCCCTCGTTTCCGCACGCGCCATCCGCGCCCCCCTTTGCGCGCAAATGGGGCATGCGAACAGGGATGTGCAATCACCGCCCCCTCATTGCGACGCCCCCTCCCAAAGGTACGCCCCCCTCCCGTTGTCCTCGTATCCCCCCCTTTCCACGTGTTCACAGAACGGGGGCGCACGCCCCCCCTGTTTCCATGCGCGCGCCGTTCGAGCCCCCGCCTTGTACGCGCCCCCTCCCGTTTGTGCGCCCCCTAAGCCTCCTCCTTTGCGCCCCTCTCCCCCATTGCATGCG
>WNGR01001342.1_pt1 | contig 31257 bp, 31 predicted proteins | sample 5407581 | NCBI WGS metagenome assembly WNGR01 (sample SAMN13153383, study PRJNA577476) | soil metagenome | isolation source: 80 cm soil or saprolite under Garry oak tree replicate 2 | place: USA:California | collected 2016-06-15
CCGGTTGCGACGACGAACATCGCTGGGACCGGTCCTGCACCACGGTCATGCTCGGCAAGCCGTTGGTCGTGGAGTACCGCTGCCGCCGCTGCGGCGCGTGGACGGTGGAGGAACGACTCACGTGGTGATCGGCGGCTCGGGTCTCCCGCCGTCGCCGCCGTGATGCCACGATCAGGGCATGGGCTCACAGCAGTTCCGCGCCGTCATCGCCGCCGGCCTCCGGGGTAGCGCGGTCATCGCCGTGCCGTTCGACCCGGACCGGACGTGGGGCGCCAAGGCCGACCATCCCGTCGGCGGCACGATCGAGGGCAGGCACGTCCGCGGCAGGCTGTCGCCGAGCGGTGGCGGATGGGTGCTGACCGTGACACCGATGTGGCTACGCGACACAGGCGTCACGATCGGCGACGACGTAACCGTCGAACTGGCCCCGGAAGGACCACAACGCGGCGATCTCGCCGACGACATCGCCACGGCCCTGGCCGCCAATCCGGCCGCGAGCGCGTTCTTCGACACGCTGGCGCAGTTCTACCGCAAGGCATACCTGCGCTGGATCGACGCGACCACCCGCAAGCCAGACCTCCGCGCCGCCCGCATCACCGAGGTGGTCAACCTGCTCGCGGCCGGAATCAAACAACGGCCACGATCGTGAACCACCGGGCACCGGCGCAGCCGGTTCTGATGTTGCAGAGCCGACTGCGCCGCCGACACGCCTGCGGAGGTCACGGCGGAGGTCACTGTTCGACCAGGACGACGCGGCGTCTCCGCGGGGCTAGCCGAACCTGTGTGAGGCGTTGTTGTCACTCAGCCCGGGGTCGAGGTTGCGCCACGAGTTCGCCGGGATGGTCTGGGACTGTCCGCCGTAGTTACTGTTGAAGAAGACCGTCACCGGCCTGCTGGAGCGGTTCCACGCCGACTCCGCGTTGTTCTTTATGCACTGGCCCTGGCCGAAACCGGGACCCTTGAAGTCGTAGCAGGTTGGCTCTGTCGTTCCGTAGTTGGGGACCGATTGGGTGAAGTCTGAGACGGATCCAACCAAGTTGGTCAAGTAGTAGTAGCAGAACTCACCGCTTTCGCAGACCCCGTCCCTGGCCGCCGCGAACGCGGGCGACCCGGTGGCCATGAGAGAGGCGGTGATGGCCAGCGCGGCGCCGACGATGGTGAGCGCCTTGCGTGGATGTAGCACGTTTCCTCCTAGGTAACTGATCAGTGTGGTCCGAGTTGGTGGCAACGAATTGCGCGGCCGCGCACCTGCCGAGGCCGCCAGCGCCGCCAAGATCAAGGCGTCGGCACCCTGACCACCTGTTTCACGACTCGACTGAGCATCGAATTCCCCCTTCGTTGGCGCAACGCGCTCGACCATTTGCTGACCGGGCGCGTGCTGTCGCCTTATCTTCGGCCGCCGACCAGCGGGGAGACCAGGCAGAAGAGGTGGCAGGAAAAGGGAAGTCTCAATTGGTCGCGCTATCCTCGCACTGGCGGGGGAGAAAACGGGCCTTGGGGGGACCGTGGCGGACGATTCAGGGGATGCATCGGGCTTCGGCGTGGTGCTGCGGACGTACCGGGTCGTGAAGGGGCTCACCCAGGAACAGGTGGCCGCGCGGTCCGGGCTGAGCATCCGTGCGATTGGCGACATCGAGCGCGGGAAGGTGCGCCGGCCGCATCGTGACTCGGTCGAACTGCTGGCCACCGCGTTGGAACTGACGGTGGCCGAGCGCGACGACCTGCTGCGACATCGCGGTGTCCGGCCGGTCGAGGCACTGTCCGCCACCGCGTCGATGGCCGAGGCGGCGCCGCGGCCGACCCCGGCTCAGTTGCCGGGCGACATCAACGATTTCACCGGCCGGCACGCCGACATCGAGGCCCTGCGGAAACTGCTGGCCGGCCCCACCGTGCTGGCGGCGCCGGTCGTCGTGGCCGTCGTGGGCGCAGGCGGCATCGGCAAGCCGGAACTCGGATTGTGACACATATGTTGTGAACGGGTTCACGTGAGCCGTTGCGGCTCGGGTCATCTCCGCACGTCAGAGCGTTGCCGGTAGGCTCTGCGATATCTGTGGACGATCAAGGTCTCCACCACTCCCTGCCGCTAGTCCCGCCTGTCCGCCCGTGGTCGCGGACGTTGGGAGCCAGCCAGGCGAGCGGCCAGCGTGCGGACGCATGCGCCGCTTGAGCGGCATTCCGTAACGGCCCAGACATGCGCGCCGATCACCCACTCAGCCAGAGGCCCGCCGTGTCCGGGAGTCACCGTGTTCGGGTTGATCTACGCGCGTCGGCGTTCGTGGCGATGTTCGAAGTCTTGCGCGCGGCGCTGTTGGCGTCCGCTACGCCTCACCCGACGGCACCATCAGCGTCGAACGCGCCACCCACGGAATGCGCGAATGGCTGATCGGTGGTAACGGGCATTGACCCAGACACGACGTCACAGGAAATAGGGTGATCAAGAAGGAGACGGATCATGAGAGCACGCACAGCCATTGCCGGCGCAGTCCTTGCACTGGCCACCACGGGAGCGCTGACTGCGTGCGGAGGTGCTGACAACACACAAGCGTGCAGCGACTACTACAAAGCCATTGACAGCGCGAGCAGTGACGCCAGCGACACGACCGAGTTCACCGTAGCCGCGAATGAGGCCACAACATCGCAACTGCATGACGAGATCCTGTCCTTCGGACAGTGGGTCTCGACCAACGGGATGCCATACAACGACGCAATGTGGGCTGACTACGGCAAGCTGCAAGATCCGATCAAGGCTACATGTCCGCCGCCGCCGCTGCGTGTTTCAACCCCCTGACCCGATTCGCGTTGCAGGACTGAGCGCGGCCCGACCCATCCGCCATGGGCGCGTAGGACTTTCTCCCAGAGCAGCCCGAGTACCTCGAATCGCAGTTGGACACCCGTCGGAAAGGTAGCTCGATGATTCTCTTCACAGTCTTTGGTTCAGCCACGGTTGGCGCACTAGTTGCTGGCCTCTTTGCTGTCGTGAATGCGGTTAGTCAGCGGCGTCATGACAGTCAGAGAGGTCTCGATGAAGCCCGGCGTCTCGCCTATGCACAATTTATCTCGGCGGCAGCAGGATTTGTCTCATTGAACGGAAGGAATGCTTTGGCCCCAGAATCTGACGCTCAACTTCGCACCGCATATGGCGCGACTGTTCTGCTTGGTTCTCCTCAAGTTCAAGAGGCTGCGGATATCCTGTTTGCCGCAGCCTGGAATGAAGCCGGCCCTCATGCTGTCGAAAAGGTGGTTCGTGACGAATTTATTAAAGTGGCGCGAAAAGATATCTTCTAATTCGAACGTCCGAAATGAATGCGAAGCGGCGGAACTTCACCTGCAATCTGCGAGTTACTAGTAGACATCCTAGCGAGCAGAAGAAGTCCCCGATTAATTGCCACTTGTAGCTCATGAAACGTCCGCGCCAACCGGATGCGATTTATTGCGACCGCCTCGCCCAACAACCAGCACTTCGCCTGGTCCACCAGTTCGGCGAAAGCGAGGGATTCAGCCACCTCGCTCGGGCGAATACCGACGAACCTAAAATCTCGGACCTGTACGTCGGCGAAGATGAAACGGTCCTGTGCAACGGCCAAGAATGCGACACATCGAACATTGCGACGAGGAGGAACGGTAACGACGATGGTGTCAGGGATTCCAGACGGCAGACGCCCTGCTTGCTCCATTAGCGCCAGATAGCGGATGGCTTCGCCATCTATCGATCGAATCGGACGGCCGTCGGAATCGAACTCAGTCAACGAGGATCGATCAAAGGGCTCGTCCCATGGAATTAGACCACTTTGCTGCGCCTGGTCGAAAGCTTCGAACAGGTAGTAACAGTCCGCGACATATTTGAGGATCGATCGCTCACCGGCTTTCCTCAACGCAAGATCGCTCGTCACCCGGAGGATCGGAAGACCAGCCGCCTCACACGCAGCATCCTTCTTGCGGTCACGCTCAACTGTTCGGTGGTCGAATGAGTGTCGTCGCCCATCGATCTCAACACAAAAGATCGCACGGTTATCGCGAGAAACCACGAAGTCGAAGCTGGCCATCAGCAAAAACCGACGGTCGGCAGCTCTGGCGACTTCGGCATCATCGACGTCGAGTACCTCGGCCACAGGGATCTTCGCATAGAGCCTGTCACCCGCACCATCGACCAACTCCTGTAGATCACGATCAGCCCGGATCTCCGGACGGTTGCTCAGAATGGGTAGCACGGCCCGCGTCACGGGATCACCTATACCATGCACGCGAACGGACCGCACACTTGTCATCCATGCGACTGCGCCCGCACGCTGGGTCGCGTGCGGGCGCCGGACAAGCTTTTGGTCAGGTGGTGATCGCAGCCGGTTGCTTGGCAGACAAGCCGCGTGCTTCTTCATCGACGGACAGGATGCCGAGTTCGGCGCACCGTTCGGCGGACAGGAAGTCCAGTGCGATCCGTCGTGCCAGCCAGTCCATGACGCTGGTCACGTACGGAATGTCCGCGTCGTTCGTCATGCCTTCGGGCTCGAACCGCTGGTCCTTCAGCTTGGACACGATCACATCGACCGGCACGCCGTACTGCACGGCCAGGGACATCACGATCGAGAACGCATCCATCAAGCCGGCCGCTGTCGAGCCTGCCTTTCCCCACTTGGCGAACACCTCGCCAAGGCTGCCATCCTCGAACCCGTTCGCGGTCACGAACAGATCCGCCCCGCTCACGGTGACCGAATGCGTAACGCCCCTACGGCTGCGAGGTAGACGTTTCCGGGTCGGCTGATGCTCCATCATGTTCCCTTCTCGACACAACCAGTGGTGTCGATCGCTGACAACTGCCCTACATGTGGGTGTGGACCGTAGCGCAGGGCACCGACAGGTCCAGGACGCCACGCCGACTCGGCCGGGCTAGTAACGGACGTTACGGACCGTGGCGTCCAGCTCCGGGACCACACGGCGGGCGCGTGCCAGGGCATACGCCACCACGTCATCTCGGGTGTCCGAACGCAACGCGTGGGCGACGGCCCGCAGCCGGACGACGAACCGGTCGATCGTGTCGGCCTTGACCGCGACGTTGACCCGCAAGGCGTGCCAGTCGCGGTCACTGGGGTGTCCGAACAGCTCACCGGGCAACATCGCGATGCCCGACTCGCGGTCGTCCCCGCCGTAGTAGAGCAACACCGATTGCGCATCGATGCCGGTCGCGACCCGCGCGCCGAACAAGTCACGGCGGATGCGCAACGGCGCATACCAGCCGCCCTGTGGCTGGTCCAGGGCGAAGGCCGCCACGCCTAGCTCGGAGTTCAGCCGGGCAATCTCGCGGGTCAGGGACCGCAACGACGCGCGGAAACACTCGTTCCACGCGTCCACCCAGCGTTGCGGAGTCAGGCACAGCGCGGCGGCGCTGGTCAGCTCGCCGGACTGCGGCACACGGCCATGGCTGAACACTGTTCGGTAGTGGTCCAGCGCGGCACGCATCCGAGTATTGGACGCTGCCGCGAACGCCACACGGCCGGTCGGATAGGCGACCGTCTTGGAGGGCGTGACGATGCTCACGCACCACGGGTCAAGGCCGGGCACCGCGCCGATCGGGCACGGTTCGCAATCCGCGTTGTCGAGGTACGAACCGGCGTACACGTCGTCACCGATCACGTGGACGGGGTTTTCCTCGTTGTCGTGGTTGTGCCTGAGCACGGCCGCGCCGATGCCGTGCGCCCGGTCGCGGTCCAGCACCCGCCCGTCCATGTTGTTGACCAGCGGCACATACAACACCCGGCCGTACATGTGATCTGTCTCGGCAAGCCATTCGGCGACTGTGTCACCGGTCAACGCGGACTCCACATGGATAGTGCCGCCGAACACGGCAGGGATCAGCCGTAGCGACTGGTAGTACCCAGACGGCGCCAGGACCACACCGCCGTTGGGATAGACCGTGTCGAAATCGCGAGTGCACATGAGCGCGGCGCAGGTGGCCAGGAACACCGCCTTGGCCCCACCATTGAATATGACAATATCTTCCGACGAACACGTAATGCCGAGCTGACGAAAATAGGTGCAGATGAACGCGCGGGCTTCGTCGTCGTAGCCGGACGACCCGCCACGGTATGCACCGAGGCTATGTTTGCGTGACACGAGCCAATTCAGGTAGTCGCGCCTGGTCTGACCTTCCGTGCGTTCCGATGACGCCAACAGTTGGAACACCTCGCTCACGGAGACACGCGGACTGAACCCGGCATCAAACGCGGCCAGGTCGTCCAGCGAATATTCTATGCTACCGAATCCCGGCCGAACTCTCGAACACACATACCCGATCAGCCCACGGTGCTCGGAGAAGAACCACTGACCGAAGTCAGTCACAATATCGTGCGGGTTCGCCGAGCCGTGCGAACCCTTATGGAGCTTGAGCACGTCATAGGTGGCCTTCGCGTCGTCTATCAGCTCATAGACGGCGGTGTAGAGATCGTTGAAACGTCGTTGCGGTAGTACAGGCACCGGTCCCATGAGCATCGTCCTTTACTGATTGGCGTGCTGACATTCCCGAAACGCATCGGTGGTTGGTCGCGAAATCGAGGTCGCACAGCTCAGCGGGCATCCCTTATCACTTTGACGGTTCCGGAGCACCACTATGCCGCGAAGCGCAGTTCACCATTGGCCTCCGCGATTTGGGCTGCCTGCGATCGACAATCGGGACACGTGTCCAGGTGTTCCTCAACGTGGGCCTTCCGGCGTTTCGTCAGCTTATGCCGGGTCCATGCCGCTAAATCGCCGTGAGTGGCACGGCACGCGGGCGTCGCGGTAGCGGCCAGGTGTACGAATAGGTATGCCTCGCGCAGGGCGTCGCGTGCTCGATAGGCAAGGGCAGAGACACCGTTCGCGGTAAGGCCCAGGATCGGCGCGGTTTCGGCCGCCGAAAGGCCCTGGATCTCGGTGTGCCACAGAACGGTCTGCCAGCGTTCCGGTAGGACAGCGAACGCCTTGGCCGCCAGCGAGCAATCCAGTGCCACGAGAGCGGTGTCCCGGAACGGCTCGCTGATCCTCTCAATCCTCAGACCAGAGACGGCGGTGACGTCGTCAGCAAGTTTGATCTTGCAGTCACGGCGAGTCCTGTCGTAGGCGACATGGCGTAGAGCGGTCAACAGGTACGCGCGGAATGCCAAGTCGGGTCCGCGACCACCGCGCAGGGTCTTCAGCACCCGCGCGAATGCCTCCGATACCAGGTCGTCGGACTCGGCACGAGAGCGGGCAAGTTGTCGGGCCAAGTTGTACGCGGCCGTGACGTGCCGCTCGTAGAGGGAGCCGAATGCATCGACCTCGCCGCTTCGTACCGCCTCGATCAGTTCGGCATCGGTCGGAGGTGTCATGTCCGTCATTGCCTCTCCTGTCTCGTGGTCTGCGGGTGCAGACATGTACGATCCGGGGCGTGGTGTCCTGAATGGACGCCCGGGCCGCAACCCTGTTGCTGTTCTGCGAATCGGTGCCCCCGACCGGAGTTGAACCGGCACTACATCCCTTTTAAGAGGACTGCCTCTACCTGTTGGGCTACGGGGACGGTGACAGGTGGCCGGTGTCGTTGTGGACACGCAGCACCCACTTGGGAACGTCCGACCGAACGGCGTACCGACAGGATCTCTTTCTGTGGTTCAGGCATCGGGTGTCATCCTCCGTGCGGGGGTTCGTCGTGGAACAGGTAGTCCTCGATGTCCGCGACCCGACGGCCCAACTCGCGGTGTTCGGCGAGGTGGCGTTCGCGTTGGGCGGCGCGGCGCTTGTCCTCGGCACCAGCGGCGCGCCAGAGCAGCACGAGCAAGGTCACCGCGAGCCCCAGAAGCAGCACGCCGAGCCAAGGTGGACCGTTGCCGAACACGGTTACGCCGTGGCCGGTTGTCGGCGTGGTCGCTCGCGGCCGGTGACCGCGTGGCGGCCGTAGGGCTTGCGTTCGGCGTCCAGTTCGTCACGGGTCTCGGCGAGCAACCGCTCCAATAGGCGTTGCACGGTAAGCGCGGCGCCCTTCGGGTTGGCGTGTTGGCCCCTCATGGTCCCGGCCGCCACAGATGTGGCCCGCTCGCGCGGCCGGGCAGCACCAGTCGGGGCGCGTGATCGGCGTCGGGTGGTGGCACGTCGCGGAGTGCGTCGATCGCGTCGGTGAGGGTTCCTTCGTGGCGCCACACGGGTTCGCCTGCCGGGTTGGTGCGTTCGGCGAGCGCGTCAGTTTCGCCTTTCACCGCGAGGGCATCGACTGTCCCGTCCGGCCACGGGTAGATGTAGACCAACAGGTCGGGCGATCCGGCGAGGGACTGCCAGCCGTCGGTACTGACGAGGGCTTTCAGCGCTCGCAGGACGAACGGTATCGGGGCGCCGTCGTATGGCGGTGTCATAGCTGATGTCCTTCACGGATGGATGCGGCCGGCATGACGGGGCGCGTGCAGGTCGTCACCGTCATGCCGGCCGCTGCCAAGGTGCCGGCCCGTCCCGCCGGGTCGGGGTGGGCGGGACGGACCAGCAGGGCGCGGACCCATCGGCGGTTACGGCGGTGGAGTCGCCGTGCGCGGGCTTTCGCCGGTAGATCACGCAGGAGCAGGAAGGCGTCCAGTGATCCGAACAGACTCACGACCAGGAATGAAACGGTTGCGAGCGGGTCCATCATGTCCAAGCCTCCCCGGTGATACACCTCGTGGCCCTGTCATGTCTGCCCATCGTTTTCGCGTGTCGGATTCATTTCCGTCACCTCCAAATCCCAGCCGTTCGCAGACTTGACCAGGGGGGTTGATTCGATCACGCGCAATTGTGCGGGCGTGACACCGCAGTACAAGATGACCGCGCGTAGTGCGATTCGGTGCGCCTGAATGCGACCTGGGTCCGGGATCGGCTCGCCGTTCGCTCGGTAAATGTATTCGGCAGTCGACACGAGGATATCGAACGCGGACACGCCATACACATTTCCGATATCGACCAGTCTTACGAGTTGGGGTTGATGCGAGCCCTTCTCGTAGCTTCGCAGGGTTTCGACCGGAATATTCGTCCGCTCAGACAACTCTGTGAGGCTGTAGTTTGCGGTGGTTCGTCGTGACTTCAAGTCCAGCCCGAGCGCCAAGCGGTAGTCCTTGATCGCCTGCCGTTGCACCCGGAGAAGCTCGTCGTCGGGCATCTTCAGCCTCGCTCGGCATGTCGTACGGATTCCACCGTGTCAGACATCCGCCGAGATTTCGGACCGGATCGCTGGTCACCAGATATGCCGAGCCCGTCCATGAATCCGTCTCACCTTCTGTGGTTCCTGGGAATCGTGTGACGCAACAAGACGATAGAAACCGGCGAGCGCAAGGGATGCCCCCCGGACGCATGACTTTTATGCGCGCCGCGCATACCCATCCTGAACAGGGGTTATGATCGGCAGGAGGAGCCACCAGCGACGACAGACGGGAGGCGGTGTGGATCATGGTCTCTGGAGGCCGGTACTGCATGAGGTGTGGCGGTCGCCTCAGTCGTGACACGCGCGCGAGCATGTGCGCGCCGTGTCGTCAACTCAGCGGAGTCGGCTCCGACCATGCTCCCGACCTGGGGCCGGATTTCTGGTACACGGATCAAATGCGTGACGCATTCGCGGCGCACAATATGGGCACTGTTGTTCGAGCGTACAGATATCATCCGGCTCACGGCCATAAGCCACTTCCACAAGAGACCGTGAGTCGATGGCTTGGCAGTGTTACCCAGTCTCAACTCAGCCGAATTGAATCTGGCAGGAATCGCGTCGACAGCTACGACAAGCTGATTCACTACGCGCAGTCGCTAAAGATGCCCGCGGACCTTTTGTGGTTCGAGCTGCCGGTAGACAAGAATGACCTTCCGCGGCGCCCTAGTGGCGAGATTTTTGCATTGCCTGATGGTCCGCTTGTTCCGGCTGCTAGTTTGCACACTGGTTCAGCATTGTCGGATTCTCTTATCGAGACTCTGGAAAGCTATGCCGCCACCGATAACTTGGCTGGTCCACAGTCGCTCGTCGGGATAGTTCCTCAACAGATGCGGTTCGTTGACGAACTGTTGACGGATGCTCGCGGGAAAGATCGGTCACGACTTCTGTATGTCGGTGCCCGCTATGCGGAGTTCGCCGGCTGGATCTACCAGGACACGGGCGCGCTGAATAGTGCGATGCAGATGTCGAGCCTGGCTCTTGACTACGCGCAAGAGGCCGACGACGAGGGCCTCTCTTCGTATATCTTGATGAGGAGAAGTAATATCGCGGCGGACGCAACGCGACCTGAATTGGCGTTGAAATTGATAGATGCGGCAATGAATAGTGAGATGAAGTTGTCGCCACGTCAGCGCGCCGTAATACTCAGGCAGCGAGCGTATTCACACGCATTGCTGGGCGACGCCGAGGCTTGCGGTCACGCTTTGGAAGAGGCATTCAAGCTGGCTGATCGCGGAGTGGACTCGGCAGACGACCTGGCTCATTATTGCACGACCGAATACTTGGAAATGGAAGCGGCGCATTGCTGGGTGGAACTTGGACATGCGGACAGGGCAATCAGCACTTTGCAGCATGGCCTAGGTGAGTGGAAAGCCGAGTATCGCCGTGACCTGGGATTGTGCTTGGCGAGGCTTGCAGTTGCTCACGCTAGCGATGGCCAGACCGAGCACACATTGATCGTAGCCGGCCGAGCACTGGAAATCGCACGAGAGACCAAGTCTCATAGGACTGTGGTCCAACTCGCTCGCATCCCTGCTATCCTCGCCGATCGCGACGCGGAGGACGAAGCACGGCAATTCGAGCGGCAGATTAAGTCACTACGGTCATGACAACAAAGGTAAAGGGGTAAGGCGTGCAACTGCTGACCGCAGCCACATCGGACGAGGAATCCGCGCGCGGAGCGAAGGTGGCGTTGCTTCCCATCGGAAGCTTCGAGCAGCACGGCGATCACCTTCCACTTACGACGGACACGCTAGTTGCCTGTATTATCGCTGAGCGCTTAGCGTCGGCTTACAATCTATTTCTGTTGTCACCTGTGACTATATCGTGTTCACACGAACATGCCGGGTTCTCGGGAACTGTCAGCATCAGCGCGCGCACACTGATTGCGACGGTTGAGGACATCAAATCCTCACTTGAGAGGGCGGGGATTGGCCGTATTGTTATCGTCAACGGGCACGGTGGAAATTACGTACTGAGCAATATTGTGCAGGAGTCGAATATCGTCGGGCCTCGAATGGCGCTCTTTCCTGGGCGAGAAGACTTCGTAGTGGCGCGCGAACACGCAGAGATGGTCAGTACCATGAGCGAAGACATGCACGGGGGAGAATGGGAGACCTCCATCCTCCTGCATACCCTTCCGGAACTTGTTCGTCCCACCTACGCGAAGAACGATCACGACGCCCCGGAACGCCCGCACCTGCTGATCACAGGAATGCAAGGCTACACGTCAAATGGCATCATCGGCAAACCGTCTGCGGCTACAGCCGAGAAGGGTAAGGCCGCACTGGAAAGCCTGGTCGAGAGCTTCGCGGGGACGCTCGACCTCCTGACTTGATTGAACCAATCCATCCTTACCGGATAGGCGTCATCTACGCCTCATGCTTGTCGCGCATACCCTCTATGCGTGAGCGGCGATTTCGTAAGCCGTTTCGCGCATAGAAGGTATGCGCGACTTTCGTTGGATTGGGTTAGTTCCGGCCGTTAACTCGATGTCAGCAACTCGCATTCCAGCGGATTGCAACATCGAGCAAAGGAACTAACCGATCATGAAATCGTCATCCTCTCGACCGGTTTCGCCAGAGTTCTACTCGGTCCGGCGGACCGCATGGATTCTTGGTGTCGAACCGGACACTGTCGCCCACGCGATCCGTGTCGGCACGCTCCGCGCCGTACGGCGACGCGGCCAACTCGTCATCCCCTCCAGTTCGGTCGTTCGGCTGCTCAGCGAGCCCGTTGACAACGGCCAACAGTCCGGGGGTACAGCTTGATGAACTCGGATAATGATCGTTGGTTGATTGACATTGCCTGGCGGCTGGACCGGTTGCGGTGGGCGCCTCGCGCCGTGCTCGCCAGCATCGTTGAGCGGGACGGGTTGTGTTTGTGGGCCTACCCACTGAGTGACCCTCCCGAACTGACCGGCACCGACACAGCGGACCGGGAGTTGGCCGCGCAGTTCTGCGCTGGTTGTCCGGTGCAGGCCGAATGCCTGGAAATGGACCTCCGCGAGGCCGGTGAGCACACGGTTGGCGTGTGGGGCGCGCTGCCCGAACAGGACAGACGCGCGCTGTACCCGCACTGGCGTCGACGCGGAGAACGCGCGGACGACACGGACGGCCATGACGCGGAGGGAGGGCCGACGCCATGACCTCGATCAGCTTGACTCCGGTGGACATCGTGGCCGGTGTCGGAGTGCTCGTTACGTTGTTGTGGGTCTGGCGGTCCGGTGCACGCCGGGCACGGGCGGCGGCTGAAGCCGCCCGGACGGGCGCGCGACTGGTGTCGCTGGCCGGACGGGTTGCTTTCACGGCTGGGCTCATCGTCGCTGTGCAATGGGTGGTGATCACCCATCATCCGGGCGGGTGGTTGCTGCTGGGCGTGCTCGGGGTGCCTGCCCTGTTCGCCTCCTACGCCCTGACCCGCGCGTTGACGGTCACGACGCATGACGTGCCGCGTCGGCGGGGCGGTGGGCGCCGATGACCAACGACGAGACACGTACGCGGCCCGTGCCGACCGCTGCTGAACCGGTGGAGCAGGTAGCCGCACAGGTGGACCGGTTGTGTTGGACCGGCATCCTGTTGGGCCTGGCGTTCACGATGACCAACGTTCAACAGTTCGCGGCGAATGGCGCCCGCCCGTGGTCGCTGCCGTGGTGGTCGGCGTGGCTGCTGGACCCGATGGTGTCGCTGGTCCTACTAGCGATCCTGCGGGCCGAGCAGGTCACGGCCCGGCACGGTGTACGGACCGGCGGGTGGGCGCGGGCCGCGAAGTGGTTCACGCTCGCGGCCACCTATGTCATGAACACCTGGCAGGCGTTCACGGCCGGTTCACCCGCGCTCGTGGTGCTGCACTCGGTGCCGCCGCTGGTCGTGTTCGTCGCGACCGAAGCGGTCACCGACCTGCGGGACAAGCTGGGCCAGGCGATCACAGCATCGTTCATGAACCCAGCGTTCATGAACACCCCGGCCGTGACAACCCAGCCAGTACCGCCCGCACCGCAACCGATAGCGGTCACTCGGCGGAAGTCCTTTGCGGACTACCTAGTCACGGCACGCGCGGCACGGACACGGGACGTGATCGTGACACCCGCGTGGGTGCGGCAGGTGACCGGCTGTTCACGGGGCCTGTCCTCCCGGTTGGCTGCCGCGTTGCGCGCCGACATCACCGTGAACGGGTCGGGGGTGACGGCGTGACCACTCCAGACGACCAGAGGACCCCTGCCGTACACGACGGCTTGCCGGTGGCAGCTCCGACGCGCGACGTGGAGTGGTCCGGGCCGGTCTATGACGGCGAACTGGTAGACGACCAACCGGCCACGCCACACCGAACGACCACACGCCGGTTCATGAACTGGTGGCAGCGTTCACGGCACGTGCCGGCCGTGCTCAAGTCATGGCAGGCCGCACGGCAGGGCGGCAAGGATGCCGCCGTGTGGGTGCTGCGCTTCCCGTTCCGGTTCGCCGGTTCGGTGGCTCGGGGCCTGGTGGTGTGCGTGCGTGCCTGGCGTCGGTGGGTGCGGGTGCATGACTACCGGGAGGCGGCCGAACTGTCCGAGAAGTTGGCGGACAGGTTCACCGAGATCCGCGCGCTGACGTTGTTCCGGTGGAAGGTGACCGGCGCGACGCTCACGGCCGCGACTGTGGCGATACTCATTGTGGATCTCGTCTACGGTGCCCGCGTCCTGTGGATCACGACCGGCGTCGGTGCGGTGGCACTGGCGGTCACCGGCCGCCGCAAGGACGGGTCACCGGGCCGTAGGGCGGTGTTGGCCGGTCCGCGCACGCTGACGTGGACGATGGACCCGCAAGTGTTGGTGGATGCGTTCCGGGACGCGAAGCTGATCGGCAAGGACGAAACCTTGCGTCTGGTCGAACGGGCCGGGCGGGTTGGCGACGGGTGGGCGATCACCGTGGATCTCCCGGCTACCCGCAAGGCGGCCGATGTAATCAAGCATCGGGATGCGCTGGCCTCCGCGCTCGCGGTCGACGAGGTGCAGCTCATCGTGGAACGGGTGCGCGGCAAGGGTGGCCACGCGGGCCGGGTGTTCCTGTGGGTAGCCGATGAGGACCCTTACTCGGGGCCGCCGTTGCGGACACCGTTGCTCGACGTCGAGTGGTGGGATGCGTGGCGGCCGGTGCCCTTCGGTCGGGACGCTCGTCAGCGGCGGATTGACCTTCCTTTGGTGTGGACGTCGCTTCTGGTCGGGTCGATTCCCCGGCAGGGCAAGACGTTTGCCACCCGCCTAGCGGCGGCCGGGCTGGTTCTGGACCCGTACACGCGGCTGTACGTGTTCGACGGGAAGGGCGGGAAGGACTGGGACGCGGCCGAACAGGTGGCCTACCGGTACGTGTGCGGTGACGAACTGGCCCAGGTGGAAGCGGTACGGGACTACCTGATCGAGTTGGTGGCAGAGGTCCAATCCCGGTTCGCCCGGATGACCACATTGGACGATGAGATCTGCCCGGAGTCGAAGATCACCCCGGCGATCTCGCGGGATGCGAGCCTGGGGATGCCGATCACCGCGGTGATCATCGATGAGGTTCAGGTCTTCCTGGAAAACCCGACGCGCCAACAGATCGGCGGCAAGAAGACCACGCTCGGGGAGTACATCGCAGATCTGTTGACCTACCTCGCTCGGAAGGGACCGGCGGCCGGGATCGTGGTCATCCTGGCCACCCAACGGCCGGACTCGAACACGGTCCCGTCGCGCCTGCGGGCGGTGCTCGGGTCACGGTTCGCGTTGCGGGTGATGGACTGGCGGGATTCCAACATCGTGTTGGGCGAGCAGATGAACACGCGCGGCTATGACGCCTCCATGCTGCTGCCCAGCCACAAAGGTGTGGGGATTCTGCGGCCGGACGGCGAGACCGACGCCGGGGCGGACATGCTCGCGCTGACCGTGCGCACCTACTACATGCCCAACCAGGAATGGCGGGAGATCTGCGCACGGGGCCGCGCCTTGCGGGAAGCGGCCGGGACGCTGGCCGGTCACGCGGCCGGTGACGACACCACACCCGCGATCGATCAGGCCAGCGTGGTCAAGGCCCTCGGGTCCGGAGAACCCGACCAGACCGCCGGGGGTGCCGACGAGCACCCGGTGAGCCTGCCCGAACCCTTGGCGTCCGTTGTGGACTACCTCGGTGACGAGATCGACGACCGGGAGTTCATCCCTACCGGCGAACTGGTCACCGCGTTGGACGTGGACCCTGGCCCGTTCGCTCAGCAGATGCGCGAACTGGGTTGCGAACCGACCCGCGATCGTGTGCCGACCGAGGACGGCACGATCCGGCAGGTGCGCGGCTACCGCACGGCCGACATCCGCGCGGCAGTGCGGGACTGGTCCGAACGAGGCGCCGACCGGAGCGGGTCTGATGATCAGGATTGGCCGTCACAAACCGGCGAATCAGGTGTCACACCGTGACGGCCGGGCCGTCACGCCGTCACACCACGTGTGACGGCACTCCAACGGCGACGACCAGCGGAAACAGTAGTTGTGACGGCTGTGACACCTCCCCGCGAACCCGTCCCACCCGTCCCATAACCGCAACGAAAGACCCACATCTGACAGAGCGACCACGCCCGTCACACGGGAGCACCGGACAGACGACCACAACCCCGATCCACAGGAGCGCCCACCATGTCCCACCCGCCCCGACCAACCCGGACCGACCATCAGCCGACCGGATCGGCCCTACCGCAGACTCAACCGACACAGCCGACCCGCCGGAGGACAACCGGGTATCACGTCCCCGACCGAGCGCCCCCACACCTGACGCTCAGACGGCCCTACGGCGCACGACACGACGAAGGAGGGACAACCACGCGGGACAGTCACCCGGCACGGCTACGGCCAACCCGGCGGCCACCGTGCCGACACCCGAGCACGCGGTGATGCGTGCCCGGTTGGCGGCGATGGCGCGGCCACGGGACGATGACGATGACGAGTTGGCCGCACTCCGTGCGGTGCTGCGGGATCAGCAGTTGATGGCACAGGTCGTCGCCACGGTCGAGCAGTGGCCACCGCTGGATGACGAACAACGCGAAGTCCTGGCAGCGATGCTCAACCCCGCCCGGCGGCCTCGGTGAGCGCAAGCGTTCGAAATTCTACTGTTGCACGTTGGCAGCCAATAGCAGCAATTACGTGTATTCGTCCGAGATTGCGAGGATACGCGCCCCGTTCGCCTGCTTCCGTTCACCCAATCGGGTGGGCTTCAAGCAAACGGGTCACGCAAACAGGGGTCATGCCAGCATACTTCCCCATCGTGAACTCGAAAATTCCTCCACAGAAAATCCCTTCGGTAGAAGATATGGGCAAGTATTTAGCATTACTTTCCGTCGGTGCATTTGCGCTCGCCTATCTGTTCCAAGACGAGTTCTATGGCGATTTTGAGCTAACACCCGAGGCGGTCGGTATTGATCGAGTGGATTCTATACTCCACCTTATTCCAACCATCTTTTTGGTATTCTGTATATTAGTCGCTGGGTACAGTTTGCTGTCAGTGTTAGGAGCAGCCCTCTTGAGGTTTGCTCACCGCTTTGGACTACTTCGAAAAGTTCTGCAATCTGCTGATAAGATAGAGCCATGGGCATTGTTTCTTGTGCCGCCATCGATCGCACTGCTTGGCTTTTTCTTGATTTCCGTTCCTTCGGTATTTATGAATTCTAGTCCACCGTTGGCCGTAGGCATTCTGACAATCTTAAGCTTGACCATATCGCTTTACATAGCACTGACAGCTACACTTGGAAAGTGGGGTAAGCTCCTGTTCGGCGCAGCCATGGTGGCCTTCCTGGCTATGGCGGCCGCAGGCGCGATAGACGATAGTGTGAACCATCTCAGAATTACTGGGCGCTCGTCGTTTGTGCTAACATCAATTGGCATACCCGTCCACTATGCGACGGTTCGCTGGATTGTCCCCAGTCATAAGCCTGACTCCATCGAAGATACGCCTTCAGACTTCTTAACTAAGGACGAAAGACACATCCTTGTCATTATTGCAGAAACATCAACTAGCTACACGATCTTCGATTGCCATACAAATACGGCCCACATCGTAAACGCTGATGAGGTAGTCGTCGATCCGGGATATTCACTCCCAGGGCATCTTCCGCGTGGTGTCGACTCTAACCAGTGGCTCCAGGCGGGCTTGGATTGTCCGAATTAAACATCGAATGGAGCAAACTGGTAAGACGGTGGCTACTAATTGCGACGCGGTGGTGGATGAGCGTGTGCGCGAGGGAGGACAACACCGAGGTAGGTGGCGGCGTACTTGTTCCCGTGGTCGGCTGGTTCATGGGCGAGATTCGTGTCATTCGACAGTGCCCTGTGTGGGCGTCGCGCAGCGCGGCCAGCCGAGTGCTGATGCGCGCGGGCAATGGTGGAATCGATCGAGAGTAGATTGCGTAGCTGTTCATCACGCTCGGGAGCGGACCGCCCGCACTGCGGCGAACATCCGCACGTACGTGCCATCATCAGACCAGCGGCGATGCCGCTCCCAGATTGACCGCCACGCCCCGAAATGATCGGGTTCGGCGGCTTACTCGGTGACCGGAGTCGGGGCGCCGAGAGCGTGTTTGGCGTAGACCCGCACGGAGGATGGGTCGAACCCACTGCCCCGCCGGGCGACTGGCAGAATAGTGACCGTGCATAGTCGGTCTACAACCATCTGCCGATTGGCCAAAGGTGAGTCCTTCCACGCCTTGACCGGATCAGGCGCGTTGACCAACGCGGCCAACGGATCATCGGACACCGTGTTGTTCAGCAGTTGATCAATCTCATCCATCCGGGCGGTCCCCCGCTTGGTGGCCGCGATGACCTGGGCGCGAGTCTTCAGGCCCATCACCTCGTCTTCTGCCATCTGGTCCAGCCGAGCGCGGATCGCGGCGCGGTCGGCCCGCAACGCCTCCGCGTCCACTTCCGGTGCGGCCGGGCGCAGCAGGGTGTAGGCGCGGGGGTGGGTCAGCGCGTAGGCCACGTGCGCGAACACCAGATTGTCCACGTGCGCGACGTTGCGGGTCAGGTGATTGTGGTCCTTGCAGCGGTAGCGGGGTGCCCGGCCGCCTAGAGTCACTTGACACGTCATCGGCTTGTCCGTCGCGGTGCCCGGTGGGGTGCAGATGCCGCACCGGTAGATCCCGCTGCCCAGCCACTTCGGGGCCGCACCCGGCCCGACCCGCCGGTTCGGGTCATCCAACAACGCCCGCACCGCCTCGAACACCTCCCGTGTCACGATCGGCTCCCACGGGGCGGCGACACCCTCCACAATCGCTTGGCGGTACACGGTCAGCGCGGCGTTGCGCGGGCGGCGCAACACGTCGTGCAACGTCTCAGCGCTCCACTGGGCACCGGTCACGGTCGGCACACCCCGCGCACGCAGTTCAGCGGCCAACGCCCGCAAGCTGACCCCCTGCACCAGTCGGTGCGAGCAGTCCGCGATCACCGCCGTCTCCGCTGGGATCGGGGTGATGCCCGCCTTGCAGTCCCGCCCACCGTGCCACGGGCACACCACGTCCTCCGGCGCCTGCCCGGCCGGCACCTTCGGTGCCCCCAGACAGAACCCGTACGGCCGACGTCCTCCGCCGTACTGGCCGTTGAGTGCCTGCCGCTCGCGGGCGGCGGCCACCCGCCGTGCGGTGTCACGGGATGCCTTGTTGGCCACCAACACCCGGATCTCCGCGTCGAAGTTGTCGCGGCCTTTCTCCATGTGCAGTGACCCGGTCACCGACTCGACCACGACCGGGTGCGCGGAGTGTTCCACCACGTCAATCAGATCTTGCAAGTCCTTCGGGTCACGAAACGCCCGGTCCAGATCCAGACACAGCAACGCCGATGCTCGCCCGGCGGACAGATCCTCCAACGCCTCACGCAGGTCCGGCCGCCACACCCGGTACTCCCTACGCCCGTCCGGCAGGGTGACCTTGCGGCGCTTGTACGCCGACAAGCGGGGGTTCTTGATCACCTTCCACACGTCCCACCCCAGGTGGGCGGCCCTCTCCCGCATCCGGCGGATCTGATCGTCCAGCCCGGACGGAATACCCTCATCGGTGAGGTCCACGTCGTCCCGGTTGTCCGACAGTCGGGCCAACAGGATCGCCTTCGGTCGAGCAGTGGTCGCGGTCATGCAACCGAGTGTGTGTTAGTTTCCGGTATCCGGCAAGACGACGCTCGCCGTGCACGCCGCGCACCAGGTGCGGAACCGGTTCCCGGACGGCCAGTTGTACGTCAACCTGGGCGGCGGCAGCGGCGAATCACCGCCCGACGCGCACGACGTGCTGGGCCGGTTCCTGCGCGACCTGGGCGTGGCGGCCACGTGGATCCCGGCCGAGCCGCAGGAACGGCAGGCGCTGTACCGCAGCATGCTGGCCGGCCGCGCCGCCCTGCTCGTCCTGGACGACGCCCGCGACGCCGCCCAGGTGGTGCCGTTGTTGCCGGGCAGCGGTCCGGGCGCGGCGATCGTGACCAGCCGCAACCAGCTCGCCACGGTGCCCAGCACGTGGCGTCTGTGCCTGACCGTGCTGGACGACCCGGCCGCACGGGCGCTGTTCACCCGGATCGTCGGCGCACCGCGTGTCCGCGCTGAGCCCGCCGCGGTCGCCGCGGTGCTGGCCGCGTGTCGCGGGCTGCCGCTGGCACTGCGGATCGCGGGCGCCCGTGTGGTGTCCCGTCCTGATTGGACGATCCGCACCCTCGCCGACCACCTGGCCCAGGCGCAGGCCCGGCTGGATGTGCTGCAGCTGGACGATCTGGGTGTGCGGGCCAGCTTCCAGGTCAGCTACGGTCAGCTCGATCCCGCCCACGCGCGCGTCTTCCGCCTGGTGGGGCTGTGTCCGGGTCCCGACATCGGGACAGCCGCGATCGCGGCACTGCTGGACCGGCCGGCCGCCCGGATCGACGAGTCGCTGGACGTGCTGATGGCCAGCCACCTACTGGACGCGTACACACCGGGCCGGTACCGGTTGCACGACCTGCTCCGGGTCTACGCGCGGGAACGTGCCCGCGCGGAGGAACCGGCCACCGCGCGACAGGCCGCACTGAACCGGTTGTTCGACCACTACCGCTACACGGCGTCGGTGGCCATGGACGTGATCGCACCCCAGGAACGGCAGCACCGCCCCACCATCGTCGCCCCCGACCACACCACGGTCACCTTCCTGGACCAGGCAACGGCGCTGGCCTGGCTGGACACCGAACGGGTCAACCTGATGACCGCGGCCACCGCGGATGACGCCTACACGCTCGACCTGTCGGTGATCCTGTGGCGCTACCTCAAACGACGCATCCACAACCAGGACGCGCTGCGCCTGCACACCGACGCCCTGCGCATCGCACGCCGCCGCCAGGACCTCCTCGGCGAGGCGCGGGAACTGCGACACATCGCGCTGATCCACTTCCAACTGGGCCAGTACCCCGACGCGGTCGGCTATCTGCTGCGGTCGCTGGCGTTGAGCCGCCACACCGGCGCGCATGCGGTCGAGGCATACACCCTGAGCAACCTGGGCCTGGTCTCGCACCGGATGGGCCACCTGGACACGGCGCTGGCCCACCACCGGCAGGCACTCGCGCTGGGCCGCGCCGCCGACGACCGGGCGGCCGAGATGGTCGCCCTGGACAACCTCGGCATGCTCCACACCGAACTGGGCGACACCGCCCGCGCGCTGGACAGCTACCACCAGGCCCTTGCCCTGCACCGCGCCACCGGCGACCGCAGCGGCGAAGCGGTCGTCCTCAACTGCCTTGGCGCGCTGCACCGCGAACTCGGCGACCCCGCAGGCGCGACCGACCTGTACCACCGGGCCCTGGATCTGCACCGCGCCCTGGCGGATCCGCTGGGGCAGGCCGAAGTACTCAGCGAGCTGGGCCAGACCGCGTTGTCGGACGGTCGACCTGTCGACGCGGTCGACCACCTCACCCCGGCCCTGAGCCTGGTTGCCGTCACCGGGGAACGGCGCTACCTCGCGAACATCCACTACCAACTGGCCCGCGCCCACCACCAACTCGGCGCGCACCACTCCGCACACGCCCACTGCCGGCAGGCACTCGACCTCCACCAGGCACTCGGCGGCCCCGATGTCGAGGCAGCACGAGCGCTGCTGGTCACCATCGAACTCGAACGCCCGTCGGTGGCCGACCCGCGTCGCGGTGCCGTTGAGCGCCGTTGACGCCGAGGTGGCGTCGGGCGCGCGCATGAGCATTGCGACAACGGGTTCCGCCAGTGGGTCGGCATCGGCGAGTTCGCCCGGTTCGCCGGGCACTTCATCCGTCTCGATCGTCGCGGCGGAACCTCCCTGTTATGTCAGAGTGGGTGGTATGAACGCGCAACGGCGCCGGCGGAATCGTCCGAAATCGAGCCAGTTCGTTGCCGGTGGTCGGCAGGATGGGCGGCGTGACTGGCGCTTGGACGTGGCCGGCGCGGCTGCCGCGGACGCGGGTGGCCTCGACCCGAGCCTGCTGGGTGACTTCCTCGACCGGCTCGCCGATCCCACCCGCACCTGGGATCGCCACCAGCACGCCGCGTTCGCGGTGCTCGGCGCACGCGCCGCCGAGCAGGGTGTGGCGCTGCGCGCGGTCGTCGACCTCTACCTGTCCGCGGCCTGGCGTGCCTGGCCGCGACTGCCGGTGGTCACCGGTGACGACGCCGCCGCGATACGCGAGGCAGGCCGGGTGGTGCTGCGCGCGTCCGACGACGTCGTCGCGGCCGTCGCCGAGGGTTTCACGGCGGCGCGGCGGGCCGTCGTGCGTGGTGAGGCGTCGGCGCGCCGGGAGTTCGTCGACGACCTGTTGTCCGGCACGGCGGATCCGTCCGGCATGCTGGCCCGCGCCGAGTCCTACGGCCTGCAACTGGCTGGCGCGCACGCCGTCGTCGTCATCGACGCCGACGCGCCGTTCCGGGAAGCGACGCCGATGCTGTCGGACGTGGCCGCGGCGCTGACGGTCGTGCTCGGCGATCTCGACGTGCTGATCACCACGCGGGACGGCCGCCTCGTGATCGTGCTTCCCACGCTGTCGCCCGAGGTCATCGACCGTGCCGTGGACGCGATGCGTGCCGCGGTGACCGGCGACCAGCGGTACGGCCACCGGGCGCGGCTGGCGCTGGGGCGCGGCTATGCGGGTCCGTCCGGAGTCGCCAGGTCGTTCGCTGAAGCACGCGAGGCACACGCGATCGCCGACCGCGTCGGGCTCACCGATGCCGTGGTGCGCGCCGAGAACCTGCTCATCTACCAGGTCCTGCTGCGTGACCGCGCCGCGCTGACCGACCTCATCGAGACCGTGCTGACCCCACTGCGGGGGGCGCGTGGCGGCGCCGGGCCACTGCTGGACACGTTGCACGCCTATCTGGGCTGCGGCGGCAACACCACCCGGGCGGCCGCCGTCCTGCACCTGTCGGTCCGAGCGGTCACCTACCGACTCGACCGGGTCGCCGAGTTGACCGGCTGGAACCCGCACGATCCCGAGCAGCGCTACGTGCTGCACACCGCCGTACTCGGCGCCCGCTCGCTGGGCTGGCCATCGGACACCGGAGATATTGCCGACTCCCGGCAATGATCTCGCCTGTTGTTCGCTGTTCGCGAGCGTGTCGTTGCGGTTGGTCCGCAGCCAGACTGGGTGGTGTCGCACGAACCACGCCGGCGCGGAAACCCCATCCGGGCGGCTGGCGCGCATCGCTCTGTGGTAAACCAGGAGCCACGACTGACCGGGGGAGGTACTGCCGTGGCGAACCACGCCGCGCCGATGATCCGGATGGTCGGCGTGCAGAAGTTCTTCGGCCGGTTGCACGTGCTGCGGGACATCACGCTGGACGTGCCGGCCGGGCAGGTCGTCGTCGTGCTCGGCCCGTCCGGTTCCGGCAAGTCGACGCTGTGCCGGGTGATCAACCGCCTCGACCCGGTCGACGCGGGCGAGATCGCGATCGACGGCCAGGCGCTGCCCGCGGAGGGCAGGCCGCTGGCGCGGCTACGGGCCGACGTCGGTATGGTGTTCCAGTCGTTCAACCTGTTCGCGCACAAGACGATCGTGGACAACGTGACGCTCGCGCCGATCAAGGTCCGCGGCGTGGCGCCGGTCGCGGCACGCGGGGCGGCGATGGACCTGCTGGCCCGCGTCGGCATCGCCGACCAGGCGGACAAGTACCCGGCCCAGCTGTCCGGCGGCCAGCAGCAGCGCGCCGCGATCGCCCGCGCGCTCGCCATGCGCCCCAAGGTGATGCTGTTCGACGAACCGACGTCCGCGCTGGACCCGGAGATGATCAACGAGGTACTCGACGTGATGATCGGCCTCGCCGAGGACGGCATGACCATGCTGGTGGTCACGCACGAGATGGGCTTCGCGCGCCGGGCCGCGCACCGCGTGCTGTTCATGTCCGACGGCACGGTGATGGAGGACGGCACACCGGATGAGTTCTTCACCGCGCCGAAGTCCGCTCGCGCCAAGGAATTCCTGGGGAAGATCCTGACCAACCAAGCCGACCGGCCAGGCGGTCCGCACAGGCAGGAGTGAACAATGAGGTTTCGTACACTGACCGTGGGGCTGCTCGTCGGCGGCCTCACGCTGGCGGCATGTGGTGGCACGCCGAGCAATTCAGGAACGGGGGCGCCGCCGACGACCACCGAGTCGATCAGCGTGGCCAGTGGCGTGTCGGTACCCGGGTCGGCCACCTTCGACCGGATCCGGCGCAACGGGACGATCACCGTCGGCGTGAAGGACGACCAGCCGGGCATCGGCATCAAGGACCCGATCACCGGGGAGTACAGCGGGTTCGACATCGAGATCGCCAAGCTCGTCGCGGCCAAGCTGGGCCTGAGCACGGACCGGATCAAGTTCACGCCGATCCAGTCGGCGGCGCGGGAGGCCGCGCTCGGCAACGGCCAGGTCGACCTGGTTGTCGCGTCGTACACGATCAACGACAAGCGCAAGGCACAGGTGTCCTTCGCCGGACCGTATTTCGTGGCCGGCCAGAGCCTGCTGGTACGCAAGGACGACAACTCGATCACCGGCAAGAACACCCTCAAGGGCAAGAAGGTCTGCTCGGTCACCGGTTCCACGCCGATCCAGCGGGTCCGCGACCAGGGACTGACCGAGCCGAGCAACATCGTCGAGCTGTCGAAGTACTCGGACTGCGTGAACCAGCTCGAACAGCACAGCGTTGACGTGCTCACCACCGACGACGCCATCCTCAAGGGCTACGCGGCGCTGGAGCCGGACAAGCTGAAGGTGGTCGGCCAGCCGTTCTCCACCGAGCCGTACGGAATCGGGCTCGCGCACGACGACGCGGCGCTGCGCGGCAAGATCGACGACATCCTGCAGCAGGCGTTGAACGACGGCACCTGGCAGCGGCTGTACAACAAGACGCTGGGACAGTCGGGCGTGACCACGACCAAGCCGGTGCTACAGCGGTACTGATCGGTGAACGAATGGCCGGTGTCCCTGGGCCACCGGCCATTCCGGCACAGCGGGGGAGATCAGCGTGGACGTGCTCACCGCCAACTCCGGCGTCTTCGTCGACGGTTTCGTCACCACGCTCCAACTGTTCGGGTTGGCCGCCGTCGGCTCGCTGCTGCTGGGCACGCTGCTGGGCGTCCTGCGGGTGAGCCCGGTGCCGGTGTGCCGCGCGATCGGCACCGGGTACGTCACGGTGTTCCGCAACACGCCACTCACACTGGTGTTCTTCTTCTTCGTCTTCGCCTATCCGTTGTTGGACATCGTCGCCATCTCCTACTTCACCGCCGCGGTCGTCGCGTTGACCGTGTACACGTCGGCGTTCGTGTGCGAGGTGGTCAGGTCCGGGATCAACACGGTGCCGGCCGGCCAGGCCGAGGCGTGCCGTGCGCTTGGCCTGTCGTTCGGCCAGCTGGTCACCGCCGTCGTGCTGCCACAGGCGATGCGGGCCGTGCTGCCGCCGCTGGTCAGCACGCTCATCGCGCTGTTGAAGAACACCACGATCGCCGCCGGCTTCTCGGTCGCCGAGGCCGGTGCCGTCCGCAGCATCCTGTCCGAGCGCGGTGAGAACCAGCTGGTCGTGCTCGCCTGGGTGGCACTCGGTTTCGTGATCATCGTGCTGCTGCTGACGTTGCTGCAACGGCTGCTGGAGAAGCACTGGAGCGTGGCCCGATGACCAATGCGCTGTTCGACGCGCCGGGGCCGAAGGCCAGGGTCCGGCACGGCGTCTATTCGGTGGTGGCCGTACTCGCCGTCGCCGCTGTCCTGGCGTTCGTGGGATACCGGCTGGACGTGACGGGGCAACTCGACGGCAACGTGTGGAACTGGTTGCAGTACCCGAGGATTCGGCAGGATCTGTTGGCCGCGTTGGGCGCCACGCTGCGGGCGTTCGCGGCGGGTGCCGTGCTGGCGTTGCTGTTCGGGGCGGTGTTCGCGGCCGGCCGGCTGTCCGACCATGCGGTGGTGCGTGGCGTCGCCACATTTGTCGTGGAGCTGTTCCGCGCGATCCCGCTGCTGATCCTGATCTTCTTCTTCTACTACGGCCTACCCGCCGCGCACGTGGAGATGTCACCGTTCACGGCGGTCGTGGCCGGGCTGACGCTCTACAACGGTTCCGTGCTGGCGGAGGTGTTCCGCGCCGGGATCCTCGCGCTGCCGCGTGGCCAGGGCGAGGCCGCCTACGCGCTGGGTATGCGCAAGACCCAGACGACCCGGTTCGTGCTGCTGCCCCAGGCGCTGCGCTCGATGCTGCCGACCATCATCAGCCAACTCGTCGTGCTGCTCAAGGACACCGCGCTGGGCTTCCTGATCACCTACAACGAACTGCTGTACTACGCCAGATACCTTGGTGCGCAACCGGTGCTGCACCGGCCGCTGATCCCGGTGACGATCGTGGTCGCCGCCATGTACATCGCGTTGAACCTGCTGCTGTCGCTACTGGCCACGTATCTGGAACGACGCAACCGGCGCAGCAGCAAGCACATCGGGCCACCGGCCGTCGGCCTGATCACGGTGCCATCGGAGCTCGGATGAACGGCCGGACAGGTGCGCAACTGCGTGTCATCAAGGCGGTGATGAATGCGCTGCGGGCAGTCGACTTCAGCACCGCCTACTTTGATCGGCAGCCAGACGGATCGTTCAGTCAGCCCCGAGGGCGATGGTCGGACTGGCTGTTCCCGCCAGGCTCCTTCGGCGACGAGCCGGGGACGCTCGACGGTACGCCGGTACCGGCCATGAGCATATCCGGCATGCTCGCCATGAAGGAGCAGTTCCCCCGCCTGCGCAACGGTCGGCCATGGCGGCAGAAGGACATCGACGATCTCAAGATCCTCCGAGGGTTGGCCGCCGAGGCCGACGGGCAGCCCTGACGACATGGCCGCAAGTGACAGCGAGGGGCTTGGGCGAGGGCCGGCCGTCCTTCGAGTCTTTGCGGCTTCGACGGTGAGGGGTAATGTCGCAGATGCGACAGCTGTGCCGTGCGCGACCGAATCGTCGGTAAGCCCGACGATTCCCGCCAAGGCGGGCACCGCATCCCGGCGCTGACCGACATCCCGGAGGCGATCGGCGTCCTGCGGTGATACACCATCACGCGTCGGATAACTCACAGTGAAAGGGCAGCACTTGACCGCGCGACTGCCCTAGGGTTCCGGTTGTTCGGACCCCTAACCGCGCGACGATCTGGTCCTTGGCCCTGTTGGTCCTTGGCGCTGTCGCGGCGTGGATATGGGTCTTGGCGCCTCTCCCCCCGCTGCGGTGCCCACTTCAGCATGCCCGGACCACAACGCCTGCGTCACCCAAAGGACCATCATCATGCGCCGTAAGGCACGTATCACGCGCCGTAGAGCACGCCGGACCATTCCGGTCGCCGTCGCCGCTGTCGCGTCCACCCTGCTCGCCGGCTGGGCCGCCGCGCCCGGCGCCGCCGCCGCTACGACCACGCCGGCCGTGCCGCCGCCGTTCACCATCCACGCCGGACCGAACTTCACCCTGCTGCCCAACCCGCTGACCACATCGGGATGTCAGACCGCGTACGGAATTTCCTGCTACGGAGCCAAGCAGTTGCAGGACGCGTACAACATGTCCCCGCTCTACCGTCGGGGCCTCAATGGACGCGGCTCGACGATCGTGATCCTGATCCCTTATGGTTCGCCGACCTTCCAGCACGACCTGGACGTCTACGACAAACGGTTCGGCCTGCCCGACACGAAGCTGCAGATCGTGAAGTTCGGCAAGATCCCGCCCTTCGATCCGACTGATCTCAATCAGCTCTTCGGGGCCGCGGGCGGCACCTGGCAACTGGAGTTGACGCACGCGATCGCCCCCGGCGCCAAGATCGTGATCGCCGAGACCACCGTTGCCACCACCACGCCCTCGGGCGACTTCGGCTCCACCGAGCCCGACGCCGACGGCAACCTCTTCCCGAAGCCTGCGGTCCTGTGGCCGGCCTCGGACCCGCTGGTGACCGCGGTCGGTGGCGACCAGATCTTCCTCAACGACGCAGGCCGCACCATCGCGCCGCCGGTCGGCTGGAACGACTTCGGCCAGGCCGGTTCCGGCGGTCTCTCCGAGGTCTTCCCGGCGCCCGCCTACCAGGCCGGTGTGTCGTCCGTGGTCGGCAACCACCGCGGCATCCCGGACGTCTCGCTCAGCGCGTCGGTCGACGGTGGCTCCTGGATCTACACGTCCTTCCCAGGAGTGGGCGGGAGCGGCTGGAACATCTTCGACGGCGCGGGCGGCGCGACAGCCCAGTTCGACGGCATCCTCGCGATCGCGGATCAACTGGCCGGGCACCCGCTGGGCAACATCAACCCGGGGCTGTACCAACTCGGCAGGCGGAGCCAGCACGGCGACCGGAACACCGGCCTGGTCGACATCACCCAGGGCAACAACGGCATCAGGGGCATCCCCGGCTACGACGCCGGCCCCGGCTACGACCTGTTCACCGGCTGGGGCACGATCAACGCCCCGCGCTTCGTCCCGGCACTGGTCGAGCAGATGGACCATCACCACTGACCCGGTTCGCTTCCAGGGAATGGCACAGTCACCGGGCCACTGTCCGGCTGACTGTGCCATTCCCTGCGTCCAGGACTTGGGCGACCTGCGCGAGTCCACTCGGGAAGCCGCCCTATATCGTGCTCGACATGGCAGCCGACGCGGTTCGTGATGCGGCAACAGATGGCGTGACCGATCCGGCGTCGCGGACCGTCGCCGACCAGATCCACGGGTCGGCGCGGGGCCGAGCCGAGGTGCCACTGTCCATCCTCGATCTGGCCCCGATCGGCGTCGGCCACACGCCGAGCGAGGCGTTGGCGACGACCACCGGTCTGGCGCAACGCGCCGAGGCGTGGGGCTACCACCGGTTCTGGGTGGCCGAACACCACGGCCTGCCGGGGGTGGCCAGTTCGGCGCCCGCGGTGCTGTTGGCCCATCTCGGTGCGGCCACCCGGACGATCCGGCTCGGCTCCGGCGGGGTGATGTTGCCCAACCACGCGCCGCTGGTGGTGGCCGAACAGTTCGGGATGCTGCACGCACTGCACCCCGGCCGGATCGACCTCGGCCTCGGGCGGACGCAAGGCGCGAGTCCGGCCACCACCGCGGCGCTGGGCCGGCAGGACGACTCGGCCGACGTGTTCCCACGGCGCGTCGCCGAGCTGGCCGACTTTCTCGACGGCACGTTCCCGCCAGGACACCAGTTTGCCTCGGTCCGGGCCGTGCCGGGCCGTTCGGTGGCGCCGGACTCCGGACGGCCGCCGATCTGGCTGCTCGGCTCGTCCGGCCTCAGTGCGCAACTGGCCGGGTTCCTGGGCTTACCGTTCGCCTTCGCGCACCACTTCAGCTCGGCGCACACGGGCCCGGCGCTGGACCTGTACCGGGAGCTGTTCCGGCCATCGGAGTATCTGGACAAGCCGTATGCGTTGATCAGCGTCGCCGCTATCGCCGCGGACACGACCGAGCAGGCGTATTGGCTGTCCGGATCGGCGGCGTTGTTGATGCTGCGACTGCGTCGCGGCATGCCAGGACCAGTGCCGAGCCCGCAGGAAGCGGCCGAGTATCCGTACACGGCGGAAGAGAGCGAATACGTCGACCCGCGGCGGTCCACAATGGTCCTCGGGGATGCGGCCAAGGTACGCACGGACCTGTCCGAACTGCGGGCGCGCGTCGGCGCCGACGAGCTGATGATCACCGGAATGGTGTACGACCGGGCGGCGCGGTACCGCTCCTACGAGTTGATCGCCCAGGCGCACGGGATGATCGAGAACTGACGAGCCTCACCATATGTTGAAGAGGACAGGGAGTGCGGAACAGCCCAGCGGTCAGCGGGCGTACTCGCGGTTGAACAGCCGCTTGGACCAGAGGTATCCGCCCAGCGCGATGAATGCGCACCAGCCCAGCGCGATCCACGCGTTGTTCCCCAGTGGCTTGTCCATCAGCAGGCCGCGCAGGGTTTCGATGATCGGCGTGAACGGCTGGTACTCGGCGAACCAGCGCAGCCCGGCCGGCATGGACGCGGTGGGGACGAACCCGCTGCCGAGGAAGGGCAGCAGCACCAACGGCATGAGCACGTTGCTCGCGGACTCGACGGTCTTGCTCACCTGGCCGAGCGCGACGGCGAGCCAGACGAGCGCGAACGTCACCGCCACGAGGAAACCGGCCGCGGCCAGCCACGCGCCCAGCCCGGCGGCGGGCCGGAAGCCGACCAGCAGCGCCACGCCGATCACGATCGCCAGGCTGAACATCGCCTGGATGACGCTGCCCAGCACGTGTCCGGTCAGCACCGAGACGCGGGCGATGTGCATGGTGCGGAACCGGGCGATGATGCCCTCGGTCATGTCCATGGCGATCGAGATCGCGGTCCCCTGGATCGTGGCCGTGATGGTCATCAGGATGATCGCGGGCGCCACGTAGTTGACGTAGTCGGCGCGCCCGCCCGACGCCCCGCCGATGCCGGCGCCCAGCGTGCCGCCGAGCACGTAGACGAACAGCAGCAGGAACACGACGGGCATCCCGACGAGCGTGACGGTCATCGACGGATAGCGCAGCATGCGTTTGAGGTTGCGGCGCAGCATCGTCGCCGAGTCGCGCAGCGGGTGGAAACGGAGGTTCGCAGCGGGAGCGTAGGTAGTCATCGGGTCGTCACCTTCTCGTTGGTGGAGTCGCCGGTGAGGGCGAGGAAGACGTCGTCGAGATCGGGGGTGTGCACGGACAGCTCGTCGACCTCGATGGCCTGGTCTTCGAGCCGGTCGATCAGGGTTTTCAGCGAGCGCAGGCTGCCGTCGCTGGGCACCCGCAGGGCGAGCGCGTCGTTGTCACGCGAGACCGGACCCAACAGGTGCGCGGCCGCGTCGAGGCCGCGCGGGTCGGCGAACCGCAGGCGGACGTGTCCACCGGGGATGCGGCGCTTCAGCTCGTCCGCGGTTCCCTCGGCGACCAGCCGGCCGTGGTCGAGGACCGCGATCCGGTCGGCCAACTCGTCGGCCTCCTCCAGGTACTGCGTGGTCAGGAAGATGGTGACGCCGCCGGCCACCAGGTCCCGAATGATCTGCCACATGCCCCGGCGGCCACGCGGGTCCAGTCCGGTGGTCGGCTCGTCCAGGAAGATCACTCGCGGGCTGCCGACCAGAGTCATCGCGAGGTCGAGCCGTCGCCGCATGCCCCCGGAGTACGTCGATACCGGCTTCCCGGCCGCCTCGACCAGGTCGAACTGTTCGAGTAGCTGGTCGGCGCGCCGCCGGCCTTCGCCCCGGGCGATGTGGTGCAGATCCGCCATCAGGAGCAGGTTCTCCCTGCCGGTGAGCAGGTTGTCCACCGCGGAGAACTGACCGGTGACACCGATCGCGGCGCGCACCGCGTCGGGTTCGCTCGCGAGGTCGTGGCCGGCGACCCGGACGTCACCGGCGTCGGCACTGATCAAAGTGGACAGTATCTTGACCGTGGTGGTCTTCCCGGCGCCGTTCGCGCCGAGCAACGAGAAAACCGTGCCCTGCGGGACGATCAGGTCGATGCCGTCGAGTACGACTTGGTCGCCGAACGACTTGCGCAACCCGGTCACCGCGATGGCCGGCTGAGATTGCTTGGTGGTCATGGATGCGTTGCTGGAGAACGAGGGCGTCGACCGGGCGCTGCTGTTCTGCGAGTACAGCCCCCGCGCCACCGGCATCCAGCCGATCGA